>ERZ761602.33-NODE-33-length-336910-cov-17.964364_pt1 | contig 336910 bp, 303 predicted proteins | sample MGYA00512165_ERZ761602 | MGnify/ENA primary metagenome ERZ761602 (study PRJEB28899, sample SAMN02445085) | bioreactor sludge metagenome | biome: EBPR sludge; isolation source: Thorneside wastewater treatment plant | place: Australia: Brisbane, Thorneside... | reverse complement strand
GAACCCGCCGAAGGCGATCCCAAGGTCCACCGTGCCGCCCAGGGCGAGGATGTCGTCGTCAAAGTCGATCTCCAGTTCGACGCCGTTGAAGTCGAAGGTCTCCGTCACCTCCCCGCCCGTGTCGTTGAGTTTCAGGAAGAAGTTCGTGACCGAGAAGGTGAACCCGTCGATGCCCGTCAACGCCACCTCGCCGATCTCCAGCTGCATCGCGATCGTCTCGTCGTCGTAGAGCGCGAACAGCCCGGTGACCTCCGTGATGTTCAGCGCCACCGTGCCGATCTCCAGGGTGAAGGACGCATCCTTGATGCCGATCAACACCTTGTCGGCGTGCTGCTCGAAGAGGAACGAACCGGTCAGCGTCGTCTCGAACCCGCCGAAGGCGATCCCAAGGTCCACCGTGCCGCCCAGGGCGAGGATGTCGCCGTCAAAGTCGATTGCCACCGCATCGTCCTCGGTCAGCGGGTCACCATCAAAGTCAAACGTCTCGCTCACCGCCCCGCCCGTGTCGTTGAGTTTCAGGAAGAAGTTCGTGACCGAGAAGGTGAACCCGTCGATGCCCGTCAACGCCACCTCGCCGATCTCCAGCTGCATCGCGATCGTCTCGTCGTCGTAGAGCGCGAACAGCCCGGTGACCTCCGTGATGTTCAGCGCCACCGTGCCGATCTCCAGGGTGAAGGACGCATCCTTGATGCCGATCAACACCTTGTCGGCGTGCTGCTCGAAGAGGAACGAACCGGTCAGCGTCGTCTCGAACCCGCCGAAGGCGATCCCAAGGTCCACCGTGCCGCCCAACGAGAAGGCATCTCCTTCAAAATCCAACGCAACCACATCAGGATCATCGTCGAGGTCATCTCCATCCGGGAAGACGAAGTTCTCCGTCACGGCGTCCCCGGTGTTGTTCAGCTTCAGGAAGAAGTTCGTGACCGAGAAGGTGAACCCGTCGATGCCCGTTAGAGACACCTCACCTATGGACATCTGCATCGCGACGGTCCCGTCCTCCTTGATTAGGAACCCGCCCCTGATCCCGGACGCGTTCAAGGCCACGCCCCCGATGTTCAAACTGAAGGACCCGCCGCTAACCGCGACCCGGAGTGTATTCACCACCTCGTCTTCATTCACGGTCACCGTGGTGCTCTCAAAGTAGAAGGAGCCGCTCAGCGTGAACTCGAAGCCGCCCAAGGCGACGATCAAGTTCAACGTGCCGCCGATGGAAATGAAGTCGTGTTTGTCGGCCGCGGAGAAGGCCAGGGTAAAGTCCGGCAGGCTCGGCCGGGTAATCGAGGCGGTGACCGCCTCGCCGAAGGTGTTCACCTCCAGGTTGAAGTTCGTGACCGACAGCGTGAGGCCGGAAACGCCCACCAACTCCGCGTTGGATATACTGAGTCGGCCGGCGTAGCTGGCATCACCCTCACTGTTCTCGCCGAAGATGAAGAAGCCGTCGGCATCGTTGACCACCAGCTTGGCGTCGCCGACCGCAATCTCGAAGCTCACGTCGATGAAGGCAAACTTCACGACCGAGGTCGTGTCGGGCAGGGTGAAGCTCTCGAACCCAAACGTGCCCGTCAGGGTGGTGCTGAAGCCGCCGTTGGTGAAGGCCAAAGAGGCCGTGCCGCTGCCGCGGAAGAAGTTCAGCTCCTCGTCCGCGGTGTAGCTGAGCGTCCGCGAAACACCTCCAACGCTCAAGGCCTCGTCAATCTTGAGGCCCGTAGTGTTGAACTCGAAGGCGAAGCTGTCCGTGAGACCGATGGTCAGCGTGAAGCCCGTGACGCCCTGAATGCTCAGTTCATCGAACTCGATGCGGCCGGCCGCATCGCCGCCCACCAATACAATGATACCCTCGATACCTTTGATCGAAGCGGTGATCCCGCCAATTGTGAGGCTGGCGTCCACACCGGCGAAGCCCACCTTCACCACCTCGGTCTTCACGTCAGGATCTCCAGGATCCGTGATGGTGCCGGCATAGAAGGCGAATGACCCCGTGGTTTTGAAGACCACCGAGCCGAGGTTCACGTCGAACTGCGTGAACGTGCCGGCAACGCTGACAAATTCCTTCTGGTCGGCGGCGGTGTAGTTTAGCGAGACGGGAGTGCCGCTGCCCACGATGTCAAAGTCGGCAACCACCTCGTCACCGGTGGTGTTGATGTTGAAGCTGAAATCCGTGCCCGCCACGGTGAGGATGTCGCCCGGGGTGGTCACGGTGATGCCGGTGGCGTCCAGATAACCGGCGATGCCGGCGTCGGTGATTAGGAACCCGCCGGTGACGCCGGTGACCCCGATCTCGATGGCGTCCCCGCCGGCCCCGGCCGTGAACGAGGCGCTGGCGTTGACCGTGGCAAACTTGAAGACCGTCGGGGCGCTGCCCGCGCCATCCGGATCGTATTGCTCGAAATAGAAGGTGCCGTCCAACTCGACCTCGATACCGCCAAAATCAAGACCGAGGGTCAGATCGCCCTGAATGCGGAAGAACTTCTTCCGGTCGGCGGTGTTGTAGCTCACCGCGCCGACCACCGGCAGGATGAGATCAAGATCGCCGGCATTGTTGATGGTGTTGATCTCGAAGGTCAGACCGGTGGCGGTGAGGGTCGCTCCCGGCAGACCGTCAATCTCAGCGTCCACCGTGGCCTTGCCAACGAAACCGTCAGAACGGATGGCGAAACCGCCGTCAAAATCGCTGAGCGTGAGGGTGACCCCCGCGGCGGCGACGCTGGCACCACCATTCTCTATGCCGAAGACAATACCGGAGCCATCGCGAGTGAAGGTGAAGCTGCCGGTCAGATCGGCCGTGAAGCCGGCCAGATTCACCGCGACCGTGGTGGAGGCTGTGACCGTCACGACCGGGGTGGTCGGCCGGGTGTCCACGCTGAAGCTGGCACTGGCGGATGTCACCGTCACACCGGTCAGGCCGGTGAGACCAAGATTGGCGACCGAAACCGAAGCGACTAGACCGTTATTATAGACGGTAAACGTGGTGGTGACACCGGTGGCCGTCAATTTGATGCCAGTGCCGAGGCTGAGGGTGCCGTTGGTCAGGCCGATCTGAAGGGCATAGCCGCCAGGGTCGCCGCCGTTGGTATCTATTACCGTGAAGCCGACATCACCCACCAAGGTCAGACCCACGGAGGTGACACTGATAGAGACCTGTCCCGTAAGGCCGATGGAATTGGTGGCGCCAAAGGTGGCACCCAAGCCGGTCCCGCCGATATCGGCAGCGGTGGTCTGAGCGCCATTGGCCAACCCGGCGGCGGTGTTAACGGTCAAGACCACGTTGGTCAGATCATCAAAGCCGAACAGGTCGTCACCCACCCCGATGAGGTTGATACCGGTGATCACGACACTGCCGGCACCACCACCCAAGTCATATTCGGCTTCAACGCCGTCACCGATGTTGGTGTATTTGCCGCTGACCAAGAACGCACCCTTGCTGGCAATCAGGGAGAGCTCAACGCCGCCGACTTTGAAAGAAACGGTGCTGGCCGTATCGAACCAGACCCGGAAAACGAAACGTCCGGCGCTATCAACCGCCGGGGTGGCTTCATCCAAGTGGCGCTCAAACTTGAGCGTGCCGGTGATGGTAAGCTCGCCCAGGGGGTATTCACCGCCCGTCGCCCGCTTCACCATCGTGCCCTCCATCGTCACCGTTGAACCGGTGCCCGTGGCCAACAAGGCCTTGAGTGCATCATATTGCGCAGTCCGCGTGGGGATATCTGCGTGGGTAGCCGTAAAATTGAACCCACCAAACGGCGGATCCCAAGGATCAATAACCTCTTTTCCTCCATTTCCACTGTCATTTTGACTGCTGTCCGACTGCGGAGGGCCGTTGCCGGCAGTGAGGGTCAGAACGGAAAAATCGGCCGCGCTGGGCACTTCGGGTGCAGGCGGCAGGGAGTCATTTTCGACCGGACCGGTGCTGCCGGTTGACACGGTTTCTGGCGTAGTCTCGACCGCGGTCGCCGTCGTTTCGGTTGCGACCGAAGCGGTCGTATCGACCAAACTTTCATCCGCCGGCACCGCCGGGGCATCGGCCTCATCCGGCTGCGCTTGATCCGTGACAATCTCGGCCGTCAGCACCGGCGCCAGCGGATTTTCAAAGGCCTCGATTCCGTCGCCAATCAGGCCGTCCGCCGAGAGCAGCATGCGCTGCTCGAGGTTTTCGAGAGTGAATTCTCGTTGGCGGAGTGACACGGGTTGAAGCGGGAAATGTCGGGCTTGGAGGGCCGCGACGCACAGACTTGCAACCGATTGGATTCAGCCGGTCAAGCCGCGTTTAAAATTATTTTACATGAACTTCCTGCAATTAAGTCCTTGGCAGCCATAGGGAGCGACCGCAACTTGCGCGAATTCCCAATTTTCTCCCCACCGTGCAAACCATCCAGCAATGCCGACGCTACGAAGGGGCCGAAGAAGGCTTCTGGCCTCTCTTTATTGTGGCCCTGGCCACCGCTGCCGGCGCCAGCCAAGCCCTGCTGCTGCGGCGGCCCATCGAGCCGGCCGAAGCCTGGAAACCTTTCGCCGCTTGGCCGGCCGGCGAAAAATTTCCGCTGGGCGTGCCGTTGGACGACACCGGACTGAGCGCCGCCCTTGACACCGCGGTCAAGGAGGAGATCGCGGAATTTCGCTCCCCGGCGGATCCCAAGAATCCGTTCATCGCCCTGCAATTCGAAGGCGGGCTCGCCGGCTGGCAATTTGCCGCCCTCATCCGCTTCGCCTCGCCCGTGCCCACGGCCGCCGAGCTGGCGCGGCGCGTCGCCCGCGTGCTCGACCTGCCGCTGCTTTATCGCCGCACCCGGGCCCTGCGGTTGGCCAGTGAAAGCAACCGCGCCTTTGCCCAGACCTTCGACCTGTTGACGTTGCTCGACAAACAAACCCGCTTCACCCCGGCCGTAATGACGGTGTGCAATGAACTGGCCCGCCAAGCCGGATGCAGCCGGGTCTCGCTCGGCTGGCGACACAACGCCTACATGCGTGTCCGGGCCATCAGCGATTTGCCGCGCTTCGAAGCCAACATGGAAGTCGTCCGCCAGATCGAAGCTGCGCTGGAGGAAGCCTGCGATCAGGACGAAGAGATCATCGTGCCGGAACCGGACGACGCCACCTATGTGGCGCGCGATCACCATCAGTTTGCCCGCACCCAAGGCGTGCCCTACCTCGCCTGCCTGCCTTTGCGGGTGGACGAACGTCCCGCCGGCGCCCTGTTGCTGGAGCGCAAGGACCGCCCTTTTTCCGCCGACGAGATCAGCGCATTGCGCGTGGTGCTCGACCGGGCCAGCCGGCGGCTCGACGAGCTGGAAAGGCACGACGGCAGCCTGCTTCGCCGCGGCATCCGCGGTACCCGCACCCGCTTGGCCAAGCTGCTGGGACCGGAGCACACCTGGTGGAAATTGGCCGGGGTCACCGCCGTCGTCCTCGTGCTCATCAGCATTTTTTGCACTTGGCCGCACCGCGTGGAAGGCAGCTTCCTCATCCGCAGCGACACCCTCGTCAACCTGCCCGCACCCTTTGGCGGCTACATCGCGAATGTCCCCGTGCGCGTGGGCGACACCGTGCAAGCGGGCGACCCCCTGATCCAACTCGACAAGCGCGAGCTGTTGCTGGAGCAGGCGGCCCTGCAGGCCGAATTGGCCCGCTTTGAAGCCGAGCGGGCCCAGGCCGAGGTCCAGCGGCGGCTGGCCGACATGCGCGCCTCGGCCGCCGGCAAGGACCAAGCCCAGGCCAGCCTCGACATCGTGCGTTTCCGCCTGGCCCGGGCCGACATCCTCGCCCCTTCCGACGGCGTCGTCATCGAGGGCGACCTGCGCGAGCGCATCGGCACGCCGGTGCAAACCGGTGACCTGCTGATGCGGATGACCCGGATCGAAGCCATGTATGTGGAGATCGAGGTCCCGGAGCGCGACGCCCACGCCATCCTGCAGGCCCGGACCGGCGAGATCGCCTTCGCCACCCTGCCCGACCAGCGTTACACCATCATTATTGACCGGCTGGAGCCCATCGCCCGGGTGAAGTCCGAGGGCAATGTGTTCGTGCTTCGCGCCCGGATCACCCACCCCGACGGGGACATCTGGTGGCGGCCCGGCATGAGCGGCGTCGCCAAGATCGAAGCCGGGGACCGCCGCATTATCTGGCTGCTGACCCATCGGCTCGTGGATTTCATCCGCCTCAAGCTCTGGCTCTGAGCGCCGGAGAGATTTGGCGCAGACTGCACCGATGAACACAGCCATGAACCGGATGATTCTTTCCCTTTCTCCTAATCCCGGATGGGGATTTTGGGGAATGACAACGATAACGATCGGGCGGGCGGTCCGGCTCCGCTCCCTGCCCCTCGCCTCCCGCTCCCTGCTTTAAACATGGCCGATGCCCCCCAGATGTTCAGCGAATCCTGGCACCGCATCGCGGGCCAGCGGGTGCAGTTGCGCCCGGGCGTGGATGTCCGCCGCCAACAATACCGGGGTGAGCTCTGGTATGTCGTTCACGACCCCTTCACCAACGCCTTTTACCGCATCCGCCCGGGGGCACGCCGTTTCCTGCTCCACCTGAACGGACGCGAGACGATCGAGGATGCCTGGCGGCGCTGCCTTCGGGAGGACCCGGCCGCCGCTCCGGGGCAATCGGAGGTCATCCAGTTGCTCGGCCAGCTTCACCAGGCCAGCCTGCTGCAATCCGACCTCACGCCCGACAGCCGACAACTTTTTGAGCGCCTGCGCCGCCACCAACAGGCCAAGGTCCGCAGCACGCTGAGCAGCGTGCTCTTCCTCCGCATCCCTCTCTGGGATCCGGACCGGTTCCTGAAAAAACTGCTGCCCGTGGTCCGGCCGGTGTTTTCATGGGCCGGTTTCGCCGTCTGGAGCCTCGTCGTTTTGGCGGCCGTCAAGGTGGCCGTTGATCACCGCGAGCAGCTCTTCACCTACGGTCAGGATGTGCTCGCCCCGGGCAACCTGGTGCTGCTCTTCACCGCCTTCATCGTCACCAAGATCCTGCATGAGTTCGGCCACGCCTTCGCCTGCCGAACCTTCGGCGGCGAAGTGCACCAGATGGGCTTCATGCTGCTGGTATTCAGCCCCGTGCCCTATATGGATGCCACCGCCAGTTGGGCTTTTCGGGAACGGTGGCGGCGGGTCTGGGTGGGGGCCGCCGGCATGTATGTGGAGCTTTTCATCGCCGCCTTGGCCACCTTCGTGTGGGCCGGCACCGGCGCAGGACTGACCAACAGCCTGGCCTATAACGTCATGTTTGTGGCTTCGGTCAGCACCCTGTTGTTCAATCTCAACCCCCTGCTCCGCTTCGACGGTTACTATATACTCTCCGACCTCTCGGACACCCCCAACCTGCATCAACGCAGCCGCACCCAGATGTTCAGTTGGGCGGAAAAGCACCTCTTCGGCCTGCCCAATCCGGCCCAGCCCGCCGCGACCCGGCGCGAAGCCGCCTTCCTGGGGCTCTTCGGCATCGCCTCCGGGCTCTACCGCATCTTCGTCTTCACGCTCATCATCCTGTTCGTGGCCGACAAGTTCTTTGGGCTCGGCCTGCTGGCCGCCGTGATGGGCGGTTTCGCCCTGCTGGTATTGCCGATTTTCAAGTTCATCCGCTACCTCGCCCGGGAGCCGCGGCTGGACCGCCAGCGGCCGCGAGCCATTGGGGTGACGGTCGGCATACTGGCGGCCACCTTGGCCTTCCTCGCGTTCTTTCCGTGGCCACACCACACGTATGCCCCCGGGGTCCTGCAGGCGCGGGAGCAGGCGCAGGTCTTCAGCGGTGCAGACGGCCAGATCACCGAATTCACCGCCGTCTCCGGCCAGCCGGTGCACAAAGGCGACCTGATCGCCCACATGGCCAATCCCGAACTCCAACTGCGCCTCACCGCAGCCGAAGCCCGCTTGCGTCAGGCCCGCCTTCAGGAAAACGTCGCCTTGGAGCAAGGCGGGGCCGGCCTCCGCGCCATGCGCACGAAACGCGAGGCCGCCGAGGCCGAACTCGCGGACCTCGTGCAGCGCCGCCGCGACCTTGAAGTCCGCGCCCCGCTGGACGGCGTGTGGGTGGCCCCGCGGGCCGGCGACCTCAATGGCCAACTGATCGCTCGCGGACACCTCCTCGGCATCATCATCCAAACGCAAGAGTTTGATTTTATGGCCGTGGTGCCCCAGCAGGATTCTTCCCGGTTGTTCGCCTACATCGACACCGCGGCGGAACTCCGCTTCCGTGGTCAGGCCGGCCAGGTGGTCTCGATCCGCGAATTGCAGTTGGTGCCCGGACGCCAAAACGTCCTGCCCACCCCGGCACTCGGCTGGGCCGGTGGCGGTCCGGTGAAAGTCCGACCCGATGACCCGGAAGGTTTGCAGACGGCCGAGCCGTATTTCAAGGCCATCGCACGCGTCTCCACTTCACCCGATGCCGTTCTTCTCCACGGGCAGACCGGCTACATCCGGTTCACCACCGGCAAGGAACCTCTGCTGCAACAGGGCTGGCGCCGCATTCGGCAGATGCTCCAACAGCGTTACCAAATCTGAGCATGTCGCCGAGGTCGCCCGCAAAGCTCCCGAACCCCGTGAGAGGAAATTGGCCTTCTGGCTTGCCGCAACTCCGGCCCATGTTGCCCGCCTGCTCGCACCGGTATGAACCGGCCCTCCGCATGGCAACGCTGCCTTCGGGTGACTCGCGGCTCATTACATCCGTATCATGACGCCCACGGCCGAAATCCTGCGCACCCGGCTCATGCCACCACCGCCCCTGCATCACGGGCTCGACGGTTGGGTGCATCAGGGCATCGGCTGGTGGCGTCGCCGATCCTTCCAGCGTGCGGACTTTGCCGACCAGGCCGAACGGCTGCACGCCGAGCACATCACCTTGGCCGAGCTATCCGAAAAAGCCCTGCACAGCCGCCTCGAATCCCATCGGCGAGCGGTCCGCCGGCACCGCCATGATTGTGTGCAGGCCGCCGCCGCCGCCCTGCCTGCTGTCGCCGAGGCCGCCCGCCGTGAGCTCGGCTTGGACCCTTACCCCGTGCAATTCCGCGGAGCCTTGGCTCTATTGCACGGCGCCATGACCGAGATGGCCACCGGTGAAGGCAAAACCCTGACCGTCGCTCTCGCCGCCGCCCCCCTCGGCTGGACCCAACTGCCCGTCCACATCCTCACGGCCAATGACTATCTGGCCCGGCGTGACGCCCTCCATCTCGCAAATTTCTACACCCGATGTGGACTCGAGACCGGTCATGTGCTCACCAACATGAACGGCCCCGAGCGCTCTGAGAATCATGCCGCCGGGATCGTTTACACCACCGGCAAGGAACTTCTGGCCGATTTTCTGCGCGACCGGCTGCTCTTTGGCCGTTGGCAGGACGCGGGCCGCCGCATTGCCCGCCGTCACTTCGGCCAGTCCCTGCCCGCGATTGAGCGCACCGTGCTCCGCGGCCTGCACCATGTAATCGTGGACGAAGCCGACAACCAGTTGATCGACGAAGCCGTCACGCCGCTGATCATCAGCCGGCAGGTGGAAAACCACACCCTTGCAGAAGCCGTGCAGGCCGCCCACCAGCTGGCAGGCAAACTTACCGAAGCCACCGACTACACGTTGGACAACCGCAAGCGACGCGCCGAGCTGACCGAGGCCGGCTTGGCCCGTATTGCCGGTGAGATCACGGTTGATGACGGCACGGCCATGAACCACCCCCACTGGCGCCGCGAGCTCATCGAGACCGCCCTGCAAGCCGCCCATTTCTTCCATCGTGACAAGCACTACGTCGTGGATGAAGGCGTGGTGGTCATCGTGGATGAATTCACCGGTCGCCTCATGCCGGGGCGCCAGTGGAAGCAGGGGCTGCACCAGGCAATCGAGGTCAAGGAAGGTGTGGCCGTGACCCTGCCCACCGAAGCCATCACCCAACTCAGCTTCCAATCTTTCTTCCGCTTCCTGCCCCGCGTCAGCGGCATCACCGGCACGGCGCGGGAGTGTGCCCGCGAAATCTGGGCGGTGCACCGGCGGCCGTTCTGTGTAATCCCCCGGCACCTCCCCAGTCGCTTCCGGGCCGGGCGCCCTCAGGTTTTCGCCCGAGCCGAAGAAAAATGGACCGCCATCGTCGCAACCATTGTGGCCACCCACGCCACCGGTCGGCCCGTTCTCGTGGGCACCCGCAGCATCGCGGCCAGCGAAGAACTCGCCGAGCGGCTGCGTGCCCGCGGCGTGCCTTTCAACCTGCTCAACGCCGTCCGCCACCAAGGCGAGGCCCTGATCATCGAACAGGCCGGCCGGTGCGGCACCGTGACCATTGCCACCAACATGGCCGGCCGGGGCACCGACATCCGCCCGGGCAGCGATGCCGCCGCCTTGGGCGGCCTGCTGGTCATCGCCACCGAGCCGCACCGGTCCGGCCGCATCGACCGGCAGCTTTTCGGACGAACTGCACGCCAAGGCGATCCGGGTGAAGGCCTGCGGTTCATCTCGTGCGACGACGAGCTCATGAAAGATTTTTTGCCCTCCTTCGTGCGCCACACCGTGCGAGCGACACTTTCCCTTCGCTGCCCCGGAGCATGGATCTTCGGTGTAGCCGCCTGCCGCTGGGCCCAACATCGGGCGGAGCGCTCCGCCTATCGCCAGCGTTTGGCGGTTTTGCAACAAGACCGCTGGGTGCAGGACAACCTGAACGCAGGCCGCCCCGACTTTATCCATTAAAAAACTGTAAAGCAGGCTCAGGTCGTTCTTTCCTTTTATCAAAGGTCACTCATACCTCCCTTTATCCAGCCCCTCAACTTACTGCCTATGCGCCGCTCACAGCTTCGGATTTTAACTGCCCTGTCCGGCTTTTTTCTGCCGGTTGCAACCACGACCTTGGCCCAAGATGTTCCCGCCGAGCTGACGTTGACGATGAACGAAGCCGTTGTCCGCGCGCTTGATGCCAATCTTGAGGCTTCGATTGAACGGCTGCAGCCCGATATCGCCGAGCAACGGCGGCGGCAGGCCATGGGTGTCTTCGACCCCCGTTTGGATGTGAGCGGCATCTATGAATCCTTGGAGCGGCCCCAGAATACGCGCGACTTCTTCGCCACCGGGCGCGCCGTCGAGATCATGAATGAGGAGAACCTCAAAATCGAGGGCTCCTTGGGCGGACTGCTCCCCACCGGCACGCGTTACAACGTCACGATCCGTGCCTATGAGCTGCAAAACTCCCTGAACCGCGAAGCCCTCGCCCGCTTTTTCCCTGAATACACCAGCAGCACCACGCTGACCGTCACGCAGCCGCTTTTCCGCGGCTTCGGTCGGAACAGCACCCTCGCGGAGGCCCGCATCGCCCGGGCGCAGGTGCGCGCGGCCAAGGAAACCCTCCGGGGCCGACTGGACCAGATCGCCACCAATGTCATCGACGCCTACATTGAAGCTCTCTACGCCCACGAACTCGTGCGCGTCATCGCCGACCGGATTGCCTTGGCCGAGAAACTGCGCTCCGAAAATGAGCGCCGCCGGCAGGAGGGCCTCATGGCGCCGATCGATGTCATGCAGGCCGAATCCACCCGGGCAGCCGCCGAGATCGAATTGATCCGGGCGCGGGCATTTCTTACCGAAACGGAAAACCGCCTGCGCGAGCTCATCTTCAGCGACTTCGTCGCCGCGAGTGAAACCCGCTTCATCCTTGCGGACACCCTGAAGGAAATCGCATTCGAAGATTCGCTGCCGGCCGTCCGCAACTTGGCCCTCGATCGCAACGCCGAATACCAAGTCGCGATCCAAAAAGTGGAAACCGAAAGACTGCGTGTGCGCTATGCGCGCAACCAGTTCCTGCCCCGCATCGACCTGCAGGTTTCAGTCGGTCTCAACGGACTGGGCGGCGACTTTGGCACCAGCTTCAGCGACTACGGCGAGCGCACACAGCCCGAGTATTCCGTCGGCTTTATCAGCTCGATTCCGATCACCTTCACGCAGGAGCGCGCCCGCCTCCGCGAAACGTTGCTCGCCCTGAGGGCGGCCGAGCTGGAAGTTCAACGCACCAGCAACCGCATTGCTTCGCAAGTGCACACCGCCTACACGCGGGTGACCTCCGCCACCCAGCGGGCCGCCGAGGCCGTCCGGGCCGTCGCTTTGGCCGAAGAAGCGCTCAAGTCCGAGGAACGCCGCCTCGCCAACGGCCTGACCACCAGTTTCAACGTGCTGCGCATGCAGGATGAACTGGCCCAAGCACAGGTCAACCGGCTCGAGGCCATTGCCGAGGGCCGTAAGGCGATCACCGTCCTCTGGGGCGTGGCCGGCGTGCTCTTTGAACGTCACGCCATCCATCTCATTGACGCCACCAGCGGCGGGAAGCCATGAAACTGCGCCTGTTGCTGGCTTCGCTGGCCTTCCCTGCCCTGCTGAGCGCCCATACGGCGGAAGGCGTGCTCCTTCCTTTCATGGAAGTCACCGTCAGTTCGGCCGTGCAGGGCATCCTTGCCACCGTGAAGGTCAAGGAGGGCGACGCTGTCGCCGCCAACGATCTGCTGGCCGCCCTCATCGACCGTGTCGAGGTCGCCGAGGCCGACCGCTATGCCAAGATTCTTGAACAACGGCAATTCGCCGCCCAGGGCACCCAGAATCTGTTCCGCGACCAGGTGGTGAGCGAAGGCGAGGCGATCGAGAAGCGCATCGAACGCGACATCGCCCAGCTCCAGCACCAGATCGCCTTGGAGCAGCTCGACCGCAGGAAGATCCGCTCTCCGATCGACGGCTTGGTGGTAGAAAAGAAGAAAGAGGCCGGCGAGGCCGTCGATATCAACGAGCCTGTCTTCCACATCGTGGATATCAGCCGCGTCTTCCTGCAGGTCTTCATCGATGCCACCGATGCCCTGAAGCTCAAGGTGGGCCAGACCGTACCCGTCAGCTTCCCCGATTACGACATGCAGGAACACCCCGGCCGCATCGACTTCATCGATCCGCGCATTGACGGCGCCAGCGGCTTGGTCCGCGTAAAGATCCTGATCGAAAACCCCGACCGCCGCTTCATCGCCGGCATGCGCGGTCAGGTAAAACTGGGCCCATCCGCCCACGCAGCCCCTTCGTCTTGAAATCCCATCCATCAACCATGAACAAATACTCCCGCCTCATCCTGTGCGCTCTCATCTTGCCGCTCGCTGCCTGCACCTATGTGCCGCGCACCGGCATGTCGGAAAGAAAATGGCTGCGTAACACCTTCTCATTCGACCTTGTTTATATTCAGGGCGACATGAAGGCTTACCGGTCGGCCGGCTCCTATTACTACTTCCGTAACGGGACCTTGGTTCAGGTAACCCCGACCTTGCTCTCTCCCGACAAGGTTCAGGCTGCAAACTGAGCCGGTTCCGAGCCCCCAAAGAGGTTGTCCGAACGCCTGTCAGCGGGTAAAAATGTCCGTTGACAGGACTCGCGCCAACCGCAACCTTTGGCCCCTTTTTCGAACATGAGCACCACTGAAGAGACCAAGACCCAGACCCTCACCCCGGCGGAGATCCCTTTCACCGCCCCCCAGCTGATGGTCCGCTACGTCACCGACACCGGCAAGATTCTGCCCCGCAAATACACCGGTTTTTCGGCCAGGCACCAGCGCGCGGTCACCCGCACCATCAAGCAATCGCGCAACATGCTGCTGTCCAAGTAAACAGCCGCACTGCGCAGAACCTATTTCAGCCGGAGTGCAGACTCCGGCTTTTTTTGTGCCATGCCCCCAGCGTCACGCGCCAAGATTTACCGGGGAACGACCCGCAATCTCCGTTTTTTGGCCGGTAAACTCCGGCAGGGCGAACTGATGGGCGTCCCATCCGAGACCGTGTATGGCTTGGCCGGCGATGCGCTCAACCCCCGCGCCTGTCGGCGTATTTTTGCCGTCAAAGGCCGGCCGCGCACCGATCCCTTGATCGTCCATATCCATCAACTGGAGCAACTGGAGCTGATCGCCCGGCCCAATCCAGCGGCCTATGCACTGGCGAAAGCCTGCTGGCCCGGCCCGCTCACGTTGATTTTACCCAAGCAGGATTGTGTGCCCGCCGAGGTCACGGCCGGCGGCGACAGCGTGGCGGTGCGCATGCCCGCCCACCCCCTTTTCTTGCGGTTGCTGCAAGCCGTCGGCCGGCCTCTCGCCGCGCCCAGTGCCAATCCCTTCGGCTATGTGAGTCCCACCACGGCCGAGCACGTTCGCGATGGATTGGGCCATAGGATCGATTACATCTTGGACGGCGGTCCGGCCAAGGTCGGGCTGGAGTCCACGATCGTGGATCTGCGCGATCCGGCCCGCCCCCGCCTGCTGCGGCCCGGCGCGATTTCTCGCGCGGATTTGCGACGCATCCTTGGCCGGCCCGTTGCCGCCGGCCCGCGCCGCGCCGCCAGCAAACAGCAAGTTCTCCTCGCCCCGGGCCTGCTCCGACGCCACTACAGCCCGCGCACCCGGGTGCGACTGCACGAACAACTGACGCTGGCACAGGCCGCCAGCTCGAAGCCCGACCATGCTTGGGTATTTGTCAAAAAACCCGAAGGGCGGTTGCCGGCGAATGTCTTCTGGCTTGATGCCAAGGGAGACCTTCGTGGCGCCGCCAGACATCTTTTCTCCCGGCTGCGCCAGCTCGACCGCGGCGGTTATGCCTTGATCCATCTGGAGCAGGTTGCGGGTGCCGGGCTAGCCGAAGCCATCAACGACCGGCTGCGCCGGGCGGCTGCCCGCTGATTTTTCAGCGGCCCAGCACCTCGCCCAAGCCCGCGAGAAACCGCTCGTTTTGCGCCGGGGTTCCCACCGTCACCCGCACCCATTCTGGCAGGCCGTAGGATTTCGCCGGACGCACGATGACCCCCCGGCGCTGCAGCTCCGCAAAGACGCGGCCGCCGTCGCCCACCCGCACGAGGAGAAAATTTCCAACGCTCGGCACATGCTCGAGCCCGAGCCGGCGAAAGCCGCCGGCGAGCTGTCGGAGGCCCGCCGCGTTTTCCCGCCGGCAATGCGCCACAAAGTCCGCATCGTCGAGGGCCGCCGTCGCCGCCGCCTGCGCGATGGCGTTCACGTTGAAAGGTTGGCGCACACGGTTGAGCAGGCCGGCCATCTCCGCACTGGCGTAGCCGTAGCCCACCCGCAATGCCGCCAGCCCGTAGATTTTGGAAAAAGTCCGCAGGCAGATCACCTTGCGGCCTTCGGCGATCAACGGCCGCAGGTCCGGCGCCGGATCGAGATACTCCGCGTAGGCCTCGTCGAAGACACAAATGACATGTTCCGGCAGGGCCCGGGCAAAGGCCAGCAGGTCCGCTTCCGGATTGGCCGTGCCCGTCGGGTTGTTGGGGCTCGGCACGAAAACGAGCTTCGTGCGCGGGGTCACGGCCGCAGCAAGATCCGCCAGCACGTGCGCGTGATTCACCAGCGGCACCTCGACGGCTTTCGCGCCGAAGAGCAGGGTCACGAGCTTGTAAACGACAAAGGACGGGTTGCCCATGACCACTTCGTCGCCGGGCTTGATGAACACGTGCCCGAGCAGCTCGATGATCTCATTGGAGCCGTTGCCGATGACGAACTGCTGCGGCGTCAGTCCAAATTTTCCCGCCAGCTTGTGCCGCAGCGCAAAGCATCCGCCATCCGGATACAGCTCGCCCTGCTCCAGCGCCGCATGGGCCGCGGCGAGCGCCTTCGGCGAGGGACCGAAGGGATTTTCGTTGGAAGCCAGCTTGATGATGCCGGCGGCATCCAGCCCCAGCTCGCGTGCGACTTCCTCAATCGGCTTGCCCGGTTCGTAAACCGGCTGCGTCCGCACCTCCGCCTTGGCGAGATCCTCAAGTTTCATCGCGAAAAGGGAACACATCCGGCCGGTGCCGCCCAAGCCTTAAAATCGCGGCGCTCACCGCCGGCTCGGCACGCGCACCACCTGCATGCCGGCAGCCCGCGCACCCTGGATGCCGGGCTCGGCATCCTCGAACACCAGGCACCGCTCCGGTGCCACGCCCAATTGCTGCGCGGCGAGCAAAAACATGTCGGGCGCGGGCTTGCCGTGCACCACGTCGTCCGCCGTCACCACCGCGCGGAAAAGCGGACCAATGCCCGTCACCTCCAGCGAGCGGCGCACGATCACGCGCGGTCCGCCCGAAGCGATCGCCAACGGATGTGTCCCTGCCTTCGCCCGCGCGATGGTCACCACCGGCTCGATCAGCGTGGCCTCGCCCTGCAATTCGGCAAATAGCGCCTCCTTGCGGTGAAACACCTCGTCCGGATCCAGCTTCAACCCGTAGCGCTCGCCAAACAGTTCGGCCACGCGACGCGTCGGCACGCCGCCGAGCGCATAAAAATAATCCTCATCCAGGGCATGGGGCAGCCCCACCGCGCGCATCGCCGCATCCCAGGCACGGTAGTGCAGCGGCATCGTGTCAATGAGCGTGCCGTCGAGGTCGAAGATGTAACCGTCGAAGTCGCCGGCCGGAAGATCGAGTTGCATGGACCGCCGAGCGCAGGGGCTGGGCCCGGGGATGGCAACCGTGTTCTCAGTCACCTTCGCTCATCACCATCCCGGCTACCGGCTGCTCCGGGTGAACGGCATGCCGGGGCAGACCGAGCGCCACCACGGCCGAGATCAGCGCGAAGCCAAATGCACCCCACAAACAGCCTGTGAGCCCCGCCAACTGGTAGAGCACACCCGACAGCAGGCAGCCCACGAGCCGGCCGCCGGCATTGGCCATGTAGTAGAAACCAACATTCAGGGCGACTTTGTCACCCTCGGTATAGTCGAGGATCAGGTAGGAATGCACGGCGGAGTTGAACGCGAAAACCACGCCAAACAAGGCAAGGCCGACGACGATCACACTTCCCGGTGCCAACCCGGCCACCAGGAGAATCGGCACCGCCGCCGTGACCACGGCGAGTCCGAAGGCCGCTGTCGCGGCGGTGAACCCGGTCGGAACCCGGCCGCGCAGCAAGGCCGGCGCCACGCCCTGCACCATTCCGTAGCCGATCACCCAGAGCGCCATGAAGGTGCCGACCTCCGCGAAGCTCCAGCCCAGCCCGCCGCGCAGGAACACCGGCACGCCGACGACAAACCAGATGTCACGCGCCCCGAAGAGAAAAAACCGCGCAACGCACAGCACGTTGATCGCCCGGCTTTTCGACCAAAGCTCGCGCCAGCCGGCCTTGGTTTTCGCGCGTCCGAGATCTCGCGGCAGCAGGGCCGACACGCCGGCCCAGACCAACGCCAGCAACCCAGCCATGAGCCACAGCGCCCCGGCAAAGCCGGCCGTCGCGAGGAGGAATCCGCCGATAAAAAACCCCACGCCCTTGAGCGCGTTCTTCGAGCCCGTGAGCACCGCCACCCACTTGAACAGCGCGCCCTTCGCCTCGGCCGGCACGAGCACCTTGATGGCGCTCTTCGCGCTCATCTTGGTCAGATCCTTCGCGATGCCGGACAGCGCCTGCGCCAGCATCACCCATGCGACCGAGGCCGCCTCGGACCAGCCCGGCTGCAACAGCGCCAGCAGCCCGAGCGCCGCCACCTGCAGGCCCAGCCCCGCCACCAGTGTCACGCGCAGACCCATCCGCGCCGCGATCCAGCCGCCCAGCAGGTTGGTGATGATGCCGCAAAATTCGTAGAGTAGAAACAGGAACGCCAGCGTGACCGGGCTGTAGCCGAGGTTGAAGAAGTGCAGCAGGACCAGCATCCGCAGCGCGCCGTCGGTGAGCGTGAATCCCCAGTAGGCGCCCGTCACGAGGCTGTAGTGGCGGAGGTTCACGGCAGATCAGAGCGCGACGGCGACTTTCCGGGCCAGCTCCGCCATGCGGTTGGCGTAGCCCCACTCGTTGTCATACCAGGCGTAGAGCTTCACCAACCGGCGATTCACCACCATCGTCGAGAGCGCGTCGATCGTGGCCGAGGCGGGGTTGCCCTTGAAATCAATGGAGACGAGCGGCCGTTCCTCGTAGCCGAGGATGCCGTGGAGCGGTGCGGTTTCGCTGGCGGCCCGCAACAGGGCATTCACCTCCGCGACGGTCGTGTCCCGCTTCACCTGAAACACGCAGTCGGTCAGCGAACCGGTGAGCAGCGGCACGCGGACCGCATGGCCGTTGAGCCGGCCCTGCAACTCGGGATAGATCAGCCCGATGGCGGTCGCGGAACCCGTCGTGGTGGGGATGAGCGAGAGCCCGGCCGCCCGCGCGCGGCGCAGGTCCTTGTGCGGCGCATCCACGATGGTCTGCGTGTTGGTGGCGTCATGCACCGTGGTGATCGCCCCGTGCTCGATACCGAGCCCCTCGTGGATAACCTTCACCACCGGGGCCAGGCAATTGGTCGTGCAACTCGCCGCCGTGAGCAGGTGATGCCGCGCCGGCTCATAAAGCCCGTCATTCACACCCATCACGATGTTCTGCGCACCGCCGTCCTTTACCGGCGCGGCCACGATCACCTTCTTCACTCCGCGCTCGAAATACGCCGCAAGCGCCGCCGCCGTGCGAAATTTGCCCGAACACTCCAATACCACGTCAACGCTGTGGGCCGCCCAGGCCACCTCCGCCGGCTTCACGCCGTCGCTCACCGCCACCCGCCGGTCGCCGACTTGAAAGGCCGTGCCGTCAGCCATCGCGGTTGCCGTCTCGCCCCAACGACCCTGCACGGAGTCAAAGTTAAGCAGATGCGCACAGGTGGCGGCATCGGCCTTGGGATCGTTGACCAGCACCCAGTCGAATTCCGGACGGTTCCAAGCGGCGCGATAGACCAGCCGCCCGATGCGGCCGAATCCGTTGATGGCGATGCGAACAGGTTTCATGGCGGTAAAAATCAGGGGCAGCAGGCAGGGCCGGTCTGCGCCAGCCGGGGTGCGAGTTTCGCCAGCCGCGCCCGGTCGCGGCGGAACACCGGGTTTTCGCGCACGCAATCCTGCAGGCAGGCAAGGTTGCTCCGCAGCTCACGCGAGGGTTTGGCCGGGAGCCGGTAGATCATCCAGTTGCCCTCGCGTTCGCACTCGACCAGCCCGCGCGTGCGCAGATAGCCGAGGTGTTTGGAAATCTTTACCTGCGGCTCACGCATGACGGCTTGGAAATGACACACGCACAACGGCCCCGCCGCCAGCACGTGGAGCAGCCGCAACCGCGTCGGTTCACACAGGCATTCGTAGATCCGGACCAGTTCCATGGCTTGATTCATATTCCTTAGAGGGAATATGAATCAAGCACCGAAGCCTATCGTCACCCAAACGTCACCGCCGCCTCAATGACCGGCGCGCGGGTTCTGCTTCTCCAGCCGCTGGAGTTCGGCCATCGAGCGCGTTTTGAGGCGCGCGGCGCCCCGATAGGCCTTGGTCTTGATGTGCGGCCCTTTTGCCAGCCGCGCCTTGGCCTTGGCCGTGGAGCGGCGGTATTGCGGCAGCCACGGGGCGTGTGCGACGAGGAACTCGTCCACCATCTGCCAGACCTCGGGCGGATTGCACACCGCGCCGACCAGCGGATCCATCAGGAAGGCCTGGCGCAGCAGCTCGTCGTCGCCGTGGACGGCGGCTTCCACCCCAAGGCGCTGCACGGAGATGCTGGCGTTGCACACCGCGGCGCAGCCCAGCGGCAGATCGCCGACGCTCGGCGTGTTGAAGCCGTAGCGGTCCACGTAACCCGGGGCCTCGACGATGGCGTCGGGCGGCAGGTTGGTGATGGTGGACTTGTTCACGAGGTTGAAGTGTCCGCGGTAAATCCGCCCGGTCTCGAAGCCCTCGAGGATGTAGCTGCCGTGCTCCTCGCTGCGGTTTTCCGCGCCATACTTGAGGGGCTCGGGCCGCTTGCCGCGGCCGAACTCGGCGCGGAACCAGTTGCGGCCCTCGGTGACCACGCGCAGGTAGCCGCCGGTCTCGCCGTTGATCCAACTGCCCATGTCGATCCAGCGTTTGATCTCATCGGGCCGCTTGCGATACCACGGCACGTATTCGCTGAGGTGACCGTTGCTCTCGGTCGAGTAGTAGCCGAAGCGCCGGAGAACATCGATGCGCACCTTCTCGGTCTTGGCATACTCCGGATGTTTCTCGAAGGCCGCCAGCAGGTCCTTGGTGCGGTCACGCCCCTTGGCTTTGACGGAGACATACCAAGTCTGGTGGTTGATGCCGGCGCAGATGATGTCCACGTCCTGTTTCTTGAGGCCCAGCACCTGCGCGATCTGGAAATGACCGTGCTGCACGCCGTGGCAGAGCCCGACGCAGCGGACACCGCCGTATTGGTTGGCCGCCCACGTGAGCATGGCCATCGGATTCGCATAGTTGAGCAGCAGGCAGTCCGGCGCCGCCACCTCGCGGATGTCGCGGCAGAAGTCCAGCATGGCCGCGATGCCGCGCTGGGCATACATGATGCCGCCGGCGCAGAGGGTGTCACCCACGCACTGGTCCACGCCGTATTTCAGCGGAATCTCGATGTCGTGCACGAAGGCCTCGAGCCCGCCGATGCGCACGACACAGAAGACGTAGTTCGCGCCCTTGAGCGCGGCGCGGCGGCTGGTCGTGGGCGTGATCTTGGTCTGCAGGTTGTTGGCCGCGATGTCGCGCCGGCAGATTTCGGCCACCATGTTGAGGTTGCGGGCGTTGATGTCGGTGAACGCAAACTCGACATTGGCGAACTCCGGCACGGCCAGGAGATCGGCGACGAGGCGACGCGTGAAGCCGATCGAGCCGGCTCCGATGAAGGCAATTTTAATGGGCATGGGATGAAGGGTAAGATCGTGCGCAGCATACGAAATCCATTCTCCCCTTGCTATGGTCAGCTTGTGCTAATTTCTGTCTTTTTGTGCTGAGCACTCTCCAAACCCTGCCCTACGGCGAAACTTCCCTGCTTTTTCCCGAGCGCGCCCTGCCGCTGCGTGCCATGTTGGGCAGCATCGGCCACGCGCGCGAAGCCACCCCTGGCTACGACTGGCATGGGCTGCGCCGCGGCCGGGCTGAGTTTGCGCTCCTGCAATACACCCTCGCGGGGCGCGGGCGGCTGCGGGTGCAGGCACGGGAGTTCGATGTCGGCCCCGGACATGCGATGCTGCTGCACTTCCCCGACGACAACCGCTATTGGCTGCCCGAAGACAGTGGCGGATGGGAATTCTTTTACGTGTGTCTGCACGGCCGCGAGATCTTGCGTCTCTGGCAATCCATCGAGACGCGGCTCGGCCCGCTCGCCAACCTCGCGCCCGACTCACCCGCCGTCGCCTGCGCCGCCCGCATCGTCGGTCGTGCGCTGCGGCGCGAGGTGACCGACGCCTTCACCGCCTCGGGGCTGGCCTACGAACTCGTGATGGCGCTCGCCGCCGAAGCGCGCCACACCCATCCGGCACAGCTCTTGCGCCCCGGCCTCGACAAAGCCCGCCGTTTTGCCGCCAGCCATCTGGCCCGGCCACTGACCGTGGACGACCTCGCGCACGAGGCCGGTCTCTCACGCTACCATTTCAGCCGCCTGTTTGCCCAACATACGGGCTTGGCGCCCGCCGCCTGGTTGATCGAACAACGGGTCAAGGAAGCCGCCCGGCTGCTGCGCAGCACCAAGCTGCCGCTCAAGCATATCGCGACCCAGTGCGGTTTCCCCAATGCCAACTACCTCGGCCGGGTTTTCCGCCGCCACACCGGCGTGCCTCCCGCCGCCTACCGCCGCAGCGGCGCCTGAGACCGGCAAAAGCAGGCCGCCCGCCGGCATGACCGGCGGGCGGGAACTACAAATCACCAAGAAAGACCGCCCGGTGCCGCCGGTTCGGCGGCATCATGACGATGGCACCAGACTCAGCAGTCCCCGTGCCATGCCCCCGGCCAGTTGCGCGGAATTCCGGAAGATTTTACCGCCGGGCACCGCGGTGCAGCCGGCTGACGGGCTTGGCCGCCACGGCGGCGGTCTCGGCCAACGCCTTGTCATCAAAGAGCGCGGAGTAGATGTAGGGGAAACCTTCGAGTTTCTTCCGCTCCACCCCGACGCCCATGTAGCGTTCGATGCTGCGCGCATCGCGGACATCTTCCTCGGTAACGAGGGTAAAAGCATCCCCGGTCGTCTGCGCCCGGCCGGTGCGACCGATGCGATGCACGTAGTCCTCGGCATTCTCCGGCACGTCGTAGTTGATGACGTGCGAGACGCCGGCGATATCGAGACCGCGCGCGGCGATGTCGGTCGCCACCAGCACCTCGAATTTACCGGACTTGAAGCCGTCGAGCGCCTCGATGCGCTCGCGCTGGCTGCGGTCGGAGTGCATCACGCCCACGGTGTGGCCGGTGCTCTGCAGCTTGCGGGCGATGCGGTCGGCCCCCATGCGCGTGCGGGTGAAGATGAGCACGCTCTTGAATTCGGTGCGCTCCAGCAGGAGCTGCAGCAGCTCGAATTTCTGCGATGCCACCACGGGGTAAAAGGCGTGCGACACCGTCTCGGCCGGCGAACGCACGCGGCCGATCTCAACCTTCACCGGGTCGCGCAACGCCCAACTGGCGAGCTGGGCGATCTCCGGCGGCAGCGTGGCGGTGAAGAAGAGCGTCTGCCGGCCTTTCGGTGTTTGATTCACGATGCGGCGCACATCGGGCAGAAAACCCATGTCGAGCATGCGGTCCACCTCGTCGAGCACGAGGATGTCCACGTCCTTCAGCGAGCAGTTGCCCTGCTCCAAATGGTCGAGCAACCGGCCCGGGGTCGCGGCGAGAATGTCCACGCCGCGGCGCAGGTCGTCCACCTGCTTGCCATAGCCCACGCCGCCGTAAACGATGGTGACGCGCAGGTCGGTAAATTTGGCGTATTTCTGGAAAGCTTCCTCCACCTGGAGAGCGAGTTCGCGCGTGGGCTCAAGGATGAGGCAGCGCAGCTTGCCGTGCCCGGCGAGACGCTGGATGATGGGCAGCGCGAACGCGGCGGTCTTACCCGTCCCCGTCTGCGCCGAGCCGATGACATCTCCGCCCTTCAGCACCACCGGAATGGCCTGCGCCTGGATCGGCGTGGGCACCGTGTAACCCATCTCCTGCACCGCAAACGCGAGCGCATCGGACAGCCCGAGCTTGGAGAACTCGGTATCCATCTTCGGGATGTCCACCGGCACCGCAGGCTTGATGTCCGCCGTCCGCGGATGGTCAAAAGTCTTGTCCACCATCGGGCGCTCTCGCTCCGCCCGGGGACCGCCACCCGAGCGCGACAGCCCGCCGCGCCGACCACGGCCGCCATCGCGTTCACCACGGGGGCTCCGTTCCTCGCGCCGGGGCTGGCCTTCCCGCGGCCGGCTCTGTTGCTGGCCTTGACCTTGGGGCTTGGGTCCGCGCTCGGCGGCCCGCTCGGGACGGGCCGAGGCTTTGCCGTGGGATTTGACCGGACTTGCGGCCGGCTTGTTTTCAGATTTGGACGACAGTGAGCCGCGCAACTTCGCGATGAGCTTTCGGAACATGAGTAAGTGAGTAAACCGGCAGCGTCGCCGATTTACCCGACATTGCAATCCGGAAGACCGGAGGCCCCCGGCCGCGCTCAGAGGTTGCCCTTGATCTTGTCGAGCAACGCCCGCGACAGCTCCTCGTCGCCAAAGACCCCCACGCGGATCTGCACCTTCGTCAGGTTGTCGCCGGTCTTGGTCAGCACGATGTCGATCTTCTTGTCCTGGGCGGTGCGGGCCACGAGGTTGGCCGAAAGCGCATCCTTGCGGTCGCTGATCTTGACGAACTCCAACTGGCTGATCGCCCGCCCGGAAGCCCGGTGCACACTGTCCAAACTGCCTTCGAGGGTCGTTTCCAACTCGCCGCGAATGTAGGCCACCGCCCCGGCGCCCGCGGCTCCGGCCGCCACCACCACGCAACCGGTATGCAGGGCCACCGAAGCCATCAGGAGGGAACCGGCCAGCAAACGAACGAGGGTTTTGCGAAATTTCATGTTCATAAGCTCGCACAGACAGCGGTGGAGGCAATCGGTTTCCGACTTCCCGTGCGCCAAGAATCTGTAAAACCCTGCCGCCGCGAAACGGCTGGCGGTCTCAACCTCCGGTTCGTTGCCCAAGCACCTCGCGGAGCGTCTTGGCGAGGTCTGAAATCCGGTAGGGCTTTGCCACCATGCCGTCGAAACCATGCGCCCGGTGATCGGCCATCACCGGATCGCTCGAATAGCCGCTCGACACGATCGCACGCACCTGCGGATCGATGGCGCGGATCCGTTGCAACGCCTCGAGGCCACCCATCCCGCCGGGCACCGTGAGGTCCATCACCACCAAGTCGAAAGGGCTGCCGGAGGTCCGCGCGGCTTCGAAGACCCGCACCGCCTCCTTGCCGTCTTCCGCCATCACCGGCTCAAGCCCGAGCCGCGAAAGCAAGATGGAAGCCATCTGCCGGATCGCCTCCTCGTCATCCATAAACAGCACGCGACCGCAAAGTTCCTCGAAAGGCGACTGGCTGACAGCCTTTGTTTCCACCGCCGCCGCCGAGGCGGGCAGCCAGATCTGGAACGTCGTGCCGCCGCCCGGCACCGACTCCACGGTCACGTGTCCGGCGTGTTTCTTTACGATCGAATAGACGGTCGCGAGCCCGAGGCCGACACCCGTTTCCTTGGTGGTGAAATAAGGCTCGAAGATGCGGGGCAAGAGCGCCGGGGCGATGCCCGGCCCGTTGTCCCGCACCGTAAGATGCAGGTAGTCACCCGGCGCCAACGGCTGCGCCGGGCCCGGCGGCACCGTCTCGTTGCGCAGCGCGATGTGCACGACGCCGCCACGGGGCATCGCCTGCACCGCGTTGAGCACGAGGTTTTGCACCACCTGCCCGATCTGGCCTTTGTCCACTTGGGCGGGCCGAAGCGCGGGGGCCGGCTGGAATTCGCACCGCACCGCCGAACCGTGAAGCGCAAACTCCGCCGCTTCTTTGACGAGGTCGGCCAATTGCACCGCGCTGCGCACCGGCTCGCCCCCCTTCGCAAAGGTGAGAAGTTGCTGCGTGAGGTCGCGGGCCCGGTTCGCCCCGCGCTCCGCCTCGTGCAGCCACCGCGCGGCAGGGGTGGCTTTCACCTTCTCATCCATCAGGGCCAGCGTCAGGTTGCCCATGATGATCGCCAGGATGTTGTTGAAATCATGCGCGATGCCGCCGGCCAGCAGGCCCACGGACTCCAGCTTCGAAGCCCGTTCCAATTCATCCCGCAGCCGCGATTCCTCCGTCGCATCGTGCAACACCAGCACGGCGCCAATGATGCCGCCGTCTTCGCCCTTCATCGGAGCGCAACGGCCTTCGACCAGACGCGATTCTCCGTCCGCCCGCATGAGCAGGGTCTGGGCCGGCAGGACGACGGCCTGCCCCGCGTTTCTCGCGCCGGTGTCCGGCGGACGCACGGGCACACCCGTCTTCGCATGCACCAGTTGACAGAGCGCCGCGAACGGCCGGCCGATCGCCTGCGCTGCGCTCGTCCCGATGAGCGCGCAGGCCGAATGGTTGATAAACTGCACCACGCCGGCGTTGTCCACCGTGACCACGCCCTCGGCCATCGCCCGGAGCGTCACGCTCAACCGCTCGCGTTCGGCCGCCAGTGCCTGCTGGGCCGTCTTCATCTGCGTAAGGTCGAGCAACGCCAGTTGCGTGCGGTGGTATTGGGCTTCGCCTCCAACCACCGGGACCCACCAATGTGCATGGACCCGGCGCGGACTGCCGTCCGCTGCGCCCAGCGTAAGCTCTCCTTCCACCGCGCGGCGATCTTCCCACAGGGCGAGAAAGGCCCGGCGGCGAAAGGCGATCGCCTCCGGGGTGAAAATGCGGGGGAGCGCCTCGTTCAGCCCCGCGAGGTTGGCGATACCCACCAGCCGGAGCGCGGCGGCGTTGGCTCCGATGACGCGCAGCTTGCGCAACGGGTCGGCAATCTGCTCCGGGTGCTGGTCGAGATAGCGGCCGAGATCCGTCACGCCGGCCGCCCGGAGTTCGTTGAGCCACTCCATTACCGGCCGGTCGTCGAACTCCACGATACCGATCGGCGAATGCTCGAAGAGCGTGCGGTAGCGCTCCTCGCTGGAGCGCAGTTGCTGCTCGGCCAGCTTGCGCTCGTTGATATCCACGTGCGTGCCCACGATGCGCCGCACCCGCCCTTGCTCGTCGAGATCAGCGCGACCGCGGGAGAGAATCCATTTGTAGGTGCCGTCCTTGCAGCGAAACCGGTGCTCCACCTGGTAGTTTGGTCGCTTGCCGGCGATGTGCTCGATCATGGCCTGCCGGCCCAGGGGAATGTCGTCGGGATGGATGCGCCCGACCCAGTCCTTGCGCTGGCTTGAGATCTCGTCCGGGGCGAAGCCCAGCATCTGCTTGCTGCGGTCGGAGTAAAAATCCTCCCCGGTCATGAGGTTGTTTTCCCAGATTCCGGCGGCGCTCGCCTGCACCGCCAGGCGCCAGCGGTTCTCGCTGTCCCGATACGCCAGCTCGGCGCGTTTGCGGGCCGTGATGTCGGTGACGAAGCCTTGGTAATGCTCGAGCCTGCCGGCAGGGCCGCGCACCGCGCTGGCGTTTTCCGTCACCCACACCCGCGAGCCATCGGGTCGCACGATCTCGGACTCGAAATCATGCACCGCGCCGTCCTGCTCCAGCCGCACCATGAATTCCCGGCGCCGGTCCGGCTGCACATAGAGCCGGTCAAGCGCGGCCGGCGGCTGCACCAGGAGCTCTGCCGGAGAGGCAAAGCCTAGGATGCGGGCAAGCGCCGGGTTGGCGCTGCGAAAGGTCCCGCCCGGCAGCGACTCATATACGCCCTCGGCCGCGCCTTCGAAGAGCCGCCGGAAACGTTCCTCCGATTCGTGCAGTTCCGTCAGGTCGGTGAACACCACCAGCACCTGTTTGAAATTGGGCCGGCCTTGCTCGCGGGTGAGTTTCCACTGCACGACGCACCGGCGCCGGCGATGGTCGCCAGCCTGGAAGGTGGAATCGATCATGACCTCGTCCCGGCCGTCCCACAGCGCCCGCAGCTCCTCGGCAAATGCCGCCGGGGGCTTCTTCGCCGTCAGCCGCAGCATCCGCAGGTTATAGTCGGACAGATCGATCGCATCCATCATGGCCAGCGCACGGCGGTTTGCCGCGGTCGTTTTCACGCAATGAAACAGCTCCGTCGCGAGCCCGGGGCTTGACTCCAGATGCGCCGACAGGTCGCGCACCCCGTGGTCGCGCAACGCCTCCAGCCGCCGTTGCAGCTCGGTAAAATCCTCCTCGATGATCGCCACCGTTGCTTCCTCGAAAAATCTCCGGAAACGGGCCTCCGAACGGCGCAATTCCCGGCGCTGCCGCCGGAGTTGCTGCCAATAATAACCCGCCACCAACAACCCCGCCGCCAGCCCGGCGCCTATCACCCAGCTCCGCGTCGCCTGCGACCAATCCTCAGGCAGAAGGTGGGCGCAAAATACGATGTCCAACGGCAGCATAAGAGCCAGCCAGCAGACCCAGTCCGCCCGGATTTGTCGAGGGCCAAGCCCGTCCAACCCCACCCCGAGTCGCAGTCGAAAAATACCTTCCGGCCGCTTGCATCCGAAGCATTTCCCTCAGCGTAAGAGCATTGTGCCCCCGCTTCCATCCCGTCTTCTCCTGCTGGCCCTGCTCCCGCTCACCGTCGCGGCCAACCAACCGGCTTCCACCACCTTCCGACCCGCCCTGCTGGAATCCTACAACCTTACTTTCGGCCACACGGCCCGCGCCGATCTAAGCCGCCAAGGCACGGCCGCCGGCAACGTGGCCGTGCAGCATACCGCTTTCAGCCTCACCGGCCGAACGCCCTTGGGCGCTTCCACCCTCCTGCTGCACGGCCTCGCCTACGCCTCCCACGAACTCGACTCCGGAACCGCACCGCTGCCCGGGAGGCTGACTGAAACCACCCTTTCCCTCGGCCTCTGGCACAAGCTCGACGAGAGCTGGACCTTGGCCGCCTATCTGCGCCCCGGCAACTACAGCGACCGCAGCCGCCTGGATGGCAACAGCTTCAACGCCCCGCTGCTTTTCACCGCCCTCTACCGCGCCAACCCGGATCTGGACTGGGTCGCGGGCTTCTCCGTCAACGCTTTCTCCGACAATCCCTTTATCCCCATCGCCGGGGTGCGCTGGCAATTCGCACCGGATTGGACCCTCAACCTCGGCTTTCCCCGCGCCGGGGTGACTTGGCGCGCCAACGAGCGCTTTTCCCTTATGGCCGGCGCGACCGTGCAGGGAGGCAGCTACCGCATCACCCGCAACTACGGGGTGCCGGCGGCGGGGGTAAATCGTCTGGCCAACACTTTTCTCGACTATCGCGAAATCCGGCTCGGCCTGGGTGCCGAGATCTCGCTCAGCCCGGCTCTTAAGCTAGTTGCGGATGCCGGCGTCAGCGCCGACCAGCGCTTCGACTACTTCGACCGCGGTTACCGGCTGAAAGGCGACCGCGCGGCCTTCCTCGCCCTCGCCTTGCAGGGCCACTTCTAACCCCGGCGCCCTCCGCCCGGATGTTTGTGCTTTCATGCCGCCCGGATGTGGCTACACCAGTCTCCTCCGATGCCGGACGAAGCCCATTCACCCGCCGCCCCCAATTCCTCCGTGCAAATGCTCGTGGATGAGCTGGGCATCGAGAGCACCCGCGAACTGGTGGAGATTTATCTGCGGGAGTTCACCAAGCTGCGCGACCAACTGGCCAGCGGCGACCGCAAGCAACAACGCTTCGCCGCCCACAGTCTCAAGAGCAGCTCTCATCACATGGGTGCCATCGCGCTCTCCGAGATGATGGCCCGTTTTGAGGAGCGCTTGGAACAACCCGCCGGCGCCGCCCTCGATGCCGCCGAGGTCGCCGCGGTGGAGCGCGAGTTCGAGGTCGTCGCCGCGCCGCTGCGCACCTTCCTCACGGCCTGAGCCGCCCGGCCAGCCCGCTGGCTTTTCAGCCCGCGATGATGCCCGCCTGCACGCACAGGCGCACCAGGCTGGCAACCTCGCGCACGCCGAGCTTGTCCATGATGTTGGCCCGGTGCTTCTCCACGGTGCGCACACTGAGGTTGAGCTTCACCGCCACCTCCTTCGAGGTCAGCCCCTGCGACACCAGTCGCGCCACCTCGATCTCCCGCTCGGAAAGTCCGCGCAACACGGCCAGCGCCTCCGGCGATACCACGCCGCCAACGCCGGACTTCGGCGGCACGTGGGTCGCGAAATACATCCCGCCCTTCATCACGGATTCGATCGCCTGCAGCACGTAGTCCAGCGGCTCGGTCTTGTCCACAAAACCGTGCACCCCGGCCGCGATCAGTTGCGCCGGCAGGTCCGCATCGGGCTGGCTCGTGAGCACCAGCACGCGCAGCTCGGGCTGCACCGCCTTCACCTCGCGGATGACCTCCAGTCCATATTTGCCGGGCAGGTGCAGGTCGGAAATCAACAGGTCCGGCCGATGCTGGAGACAGGCCGCGACGCCCGAAGGCCCGTCCGCACACTCCGCCACGATCTTCAGACCCGACACCTTGGTCAGCGCCATCTTCAACATCTGGCGGAACAGGGTTTCGTCTTCGACGATGACGGTTTTTATGGCCACGGGCGCCTACTAAGCGCAGGCCCCCTCCCGCCTTCAAGACCGAAACCCACCCATTCGGACCTATTCGCCACCCGCCAGAAAAACCCGCAGCGCCCGGAAATCCTCCGGCAGGTAAACCTCCCGGTGCAAGACCAGCTCCGCCGCATCACCCGCCTGCCAGCAACGGGCGAGAAAAGCCTCATGCTGCGCCGGCGTGAGCCCGGTCCAGTAAGGGCAGTCCACGCAATGGCTGCCACTCACCCGCTCACGCACCTTGGCCAGTTGCTGCCGCCGGCAGACGCCGTCGGCCGTAACCTCGCGGAAGGAATCCCGGCACACCTTGAAATGCGGATGGAAACAAGCCTTCACCAATTGCCGCGCCGGGGTAGCCACCGCCGCCGCCACTTCCGCGGAAAAGCCCTCGACCAGCCGCGCGATCAACGGCGCCACCTCCTCCGCACTCATCTCCCCCGGCTCACCCTGCTCCTGCGGCGCCAGCTCAGGCGGCAACCCGCGCTCGCCGATGAGTGCCCACAGCCGGCAACCAAACTCCTGCAACACCTCCGGCGCCGGCATCGGCCGGCCGGTCTGCGTGAAGAACCGTGCAAGCACCGCCTGCACCAGCCGGTTGAAAATTTCCGCACCGCCATTCATCGCCACCCAACGCACCAAAAGCGTCCGCCGAGTCAATGAAGCTGATGCGCCCAATCATACGCTCCCGGCCACCTTGGCTTGAACTCCGCACCTCCGCGTCTCCGTGGCCAATCACCCCTTTCTGGTTTCCTTCCGCTTTCAGGCCCGTTTGCTTGCCGGCATGAAACAGAACGTCGCCATTTTGGTATTCGATGACGTCGAGGTGCTCGATTTCGCCGGCCCCTTCGAGGTCTTCGCCGTGACCGACGAACTCCGCGGCTACGACACCTTCAACACCTTCACCGTCGCGACCAAACCCGGCACCGTGCGCGCGCGCAACGGCCTCAAGGTCGTGCCCGACCACACCTGCGAAAGCTGCCCCGCGCCGGACATTCTCGTCATTCCCGGCGGCTTCGGCACCCGTGCGCTCCTGCGCGAGCCCTCGCTGATCGAGTGGATCCAGGTGAAGTCCCGCAAAGCCGAGATCGTCATGAGTGTCTGCACCGGCGCCTTCCTGCTCGCCAAGGCCGGCCTGCTCGACGGTCTGCGCGCGACCACGCACCACGAGTGCCTCGACACCCTGCGCGAACTCGCCCCCGCCGCCACCGTGGACCCCACCGCCCGCTTCCACGACAACGGCCACATCCTCACCGCCGCCGGCATCTCCGCCGGCATCGACTGCTCCCTCCACGTCGTCCGCCGGCTTCTCGGTCCCGAAACCGCCGCCGCCACCATCCGCTACATGGAGTATCGCGAACCGACTGCCTAAAGCGCCATTGCATGCCGGTTTCTGCCGGGCATGCTGCGCCTCCTGTGTCCGAAAAAGCGCCTTCACGTTCCGCCCTTATCCTGGCCTTTGCCACGATTTACCTCGTGTGGGGCAGCACCTATCTGGCCATCCGCGTGGCCGTGGGCACCATCCCGCCTTTCCTGATGGCGGGCGCGCGGTTCCTCGTCGCCGGCGCCATGCTCTATGCGTGGCTGTGGCTCACCAAAAAAATCCGGCCCACGCCGCGGCAGTGGTTCGACAACGCCGTCATCGGCGGGCTGCTCCTGCTGGGCGGCAACGGGCTCGTATCGTGGGCCTCCGAGACGACGCCCTCCAGCATCACCACGCTCATCATCTCGATCGGCCCGCTTTTCATTGTGCTGGCCGACTGGCTCGTGCTCGCCGTGGGCGGCGATGCGACCCGCGGCGCCAAGCCCACTCTAGCCACTTTGGGCGGGCTGGCGCTCGGCTTCGGCGGCCTCGCCTTGCTGGTGGGGCCCGACCTCGGCAGCGAAGCGGCCACCGGGCTCGACCCATGGCGCGTGGGCGCGATCCTTTTCGGCTGCGTCACGTGGTCCGCCGGCTCGATCTACACGCGCTACGCACGGCAGGCCGCCGAGCCGATGACCGCCGCCGCGCTGCAGATGGTGACGGGCGGCTTGCTGCTGGCACTGGTCAGCATCCTCTGCGGCGAGCCGGCTCGCTTCGACCCCGCGGCCATATCCACCGCCTCGGCGGGTGCCTGGCTCTACCTCGTCTGCATCGGCTCGCTGGTGGGTTTCACGACCTTCGTGTGGCTGATGAAAAACTGTTCGCCGGCCCGCGTCTCGACCTACGCCTACGTGAATCCCGTGGTGGCCGTCTTCCTCGGGTGGCTGATCCTGAGCGAGCCGGTGGGCCCGCGCATGCTGGCGGCCTCGGCCGTCATCATCACTGCGGTCGCGATCATCACGGCGCAGAAAAACCGAAAGCAGCTTGCCGTGCCGCCGCGGCAGGCGGTGGCAACCACCTCCCCCGCCCGCGACACCTGACGCCAATCAACGCCGACCGGACGGACTACCACCGCCACGCAGCGCTCACGCCCGCCTGGCGCGAGTCGGCGCGGTTTTCGTAGCGGGTCTCGATGTAGTCGGGGTCCTCGTTGCCGAAGAAATAGACGCGCTTGTCGTAAACCTCGTCGAAGAGGTTCTTCGCCCAGAACGTGACGGACCACTGCGACCAAGCGTAACCGAGACTTAGGTTGACCACGCGGAAGGCGCGGCGGGCCTCGTTCTGGTTGTTCGAGTCGAACTGCTGCGCGCGGCCGGTGAGATCGGCGGCGAAGAACAGCCCGCGCTCGGCGCCGTAGCGCGTGCCGAGCGTGTAGCCGTATGCCGGCGCGTTGGCCAGCACGCGGCCGCCGCCGGGGTTGCCGTTGGCCAGCGTGAAGGGTTCGAGCCGCGAACGCATGAGCGCCAGCGAGCCGCGCACGGTCCAGTCGCGCGTCAGCGCCCAGCCGGCGGCGGCCTCAAGGCCGTAAACGCGGGCGTCGTTGCCGTTGTCCGTGAAGAAGCGGTAGCTGCCGCCGAAGCCGGCGGAGTCGCGCACCTGGGCTTCTTCGCGCTGCAGCCAGAAAACCGTCACTTCGCCCGTGAAGCGCCCGTCGAAACCGTGCCCGCGCACGCCGGCCTCCCAGTTCCACAGCGTCTCGGTTTCATAGGTGAGCGGATCCGTCGCGGGATCGATGCGCGCGTCCACGTTGATGCCGCCGGCCTTGTAGCCGCGCGTCAATGACACGAAGCCGAGCGCGCGGTCGGTGAGGTCGTGCTCGAGGGTCAGCTTGCCGCCAACGAGCGTGTCGTCGAAAACCGGCGCCGTGTTTACCACCGGGTCAAAGCTGTTGCTGCTGGCGCGGTAGCGGGTGCGGGTGCCGCGGCCGTCCATGTTCACCGACTCGGCGCGCAGGCCGAGCACCAGCCGCGTGCGGGGCGAGAAATCGTGGCCGAGCTGCCCGAAGAGCGCGGTGTTTTTTGCCCGATAGACGGTGTGCAGGCCGCGGACATTCCACGGATCGGTGTTGGTGTAGCGCGAGAACTCCTCGGTATCGGAATAAAATGCGCCGAGCGTCCAGCGGCTGATCCAGCCGTCGAGCGCGCCGGGCACGGAGTCGAGGCGCAGTTCCTGGTTGAAGACCCAGCGCGTGCGCGCGAGGTCGCTGAAACCCATATAGGAAGCGGCGGTCCAGTCGTCGTCGTAGCTGTAAGCCGAACGCGTGCGCGCCCCGCTCGTCACCGTCGTGAAGCGGAAGGCTTCGCCGCCGGTCCGGGTGCCGCGCAGGCTGCCGGCCACGGAACGCTGCTCGTCGCGGCCGGGCTCGTCGCTGAAGGTGAACCGGCCGTTGTTATCGAGGGCGAACTCGTCGTAGCCGTTGTCGAGATCGGCGGCGAAGAGCGCGGCTTCCCAGCGCCAAACCGGGTTCGGATTCCAAGTGAGGCGCAGCCGGGCCAACTGTTCGTCGCGGGCGTTGGTATCGCGGTTGAGCGCGAGGTTGCGCCGGAAGCCGTCGGCCGCGCTTTGCTGCACGGCGAGCCGGAACATGAGTTTTTCGGGCGCAGCGGAGACCAGGGGGCCGCCCACGGCGAACGCGCCGGTGCGGAGCGAGTCGCCGCCCACGGTGGCCTCGGCGCGCCCGGTCCAGAACGGCGTGGGCGCGTTGGTTACCAAGCGCACGACACCGCCCGCCGCGTTGGCCCCGAAGGCACCGGCCTGCGGGCCGCGCAGCACCTCGATCTGGCCCACGTCGAAGGCCGACGCCACCGTGCCGAGGCCGGTGAAATCGAGGTCATCCACGAGGAAGCGAACCGCCGAGTCCGGCGTCTCACCCTCGAACTGGGAGTTTTCGCCCACGCCGCGGATTTGCAGGTATCGCGGTCGCGAGGTGCCGCCGGTCCAGGTGAGATTCGGAATCTGGTTTACCAGATCACCGAAGTGATTGACTGCGCCGGCGCGCAGCGCGGCTTCGTCGTAAACGGTCACGCTGGCCGGGATGCGGGCCAGCGGGGATTCCCAGAGATCCGCCGTGACGCGGACCGGTGAGAGCACAACCGGCGCGTCATCGGCAGCCGGGGTCTGGGCGCGCACAGCCAGCGTGGCCGCCAGCGCAGTGGTGAGGAGGAGGATTCGTGTCGGGAGTTGCATTTGGTTGAAAATGCCCGACCCAAATCGGACTCCCGGTGAAGGGGCGCCGGAACGGAGCCCCAAGGCGCAATTCGCGGCGCCTGCTGTTTCCTTCGTCGGCATGATCCGTTCAGGTTCGAAGGGTCGAGCAGCCGGTCGTGCCGCAATCTCAGCCCTCCGCGGAGGGCACCCCTACAGGCAGGGGCAACGTGCACCCTTTCCCGCCACCGTCAACCCCGGTGCGTGTCATGGCAGGGTTGCTGCTGGGATGGGCTTCCCAGTCATATCCGCCGCCATCTCCGCTTGCGCATGGACAAACCGCCGCGCGCATGGCGGGATGCCCCTTCCGTCATGCGCCCGCTCCGCCTGCTGCCTCTCACCGTTCTCCTCGCCCTGCCGCTGCCGGCGCAGGACGACGATGTGACCGTGCTGGAAAACTTCATCGTGACAGAAAGCGCCGGCTATCGCGCCGGCGACGTGCTGCCGACCTCGCGGCCCGTGGACTCGGTCTTCGGGCCCGGGCGTCCGGTGCTGGAAATCCCGCGCGCCGTGACCGTGATCACGCCGGAACTGATGCGCCGGTTCGACCTCCAGAGCCTCGCCGACCTCGGACGCATCGGCGCGGGCACGCAGGCGGCGAATTACTTCGGCATCGCGGGCACACCCTACCTGCGCGGGGCCAAGGCCGCGACCTTCTTCAACGGCATGCTGCGCGCCTACCAGCGCAACGAGATGCCGGTCTCCTTCGGTTCGCTCGAGGCGATCGATCTCGTGAAAGGCCCGGCCCCGGCGCATTTCGGGCCGGCACCCGAAGGCGGCTACGCGAACTTCATCCCGAAGTCGCCTTACTTCGACCGCACGCGCGGTTCCTGGGCGGTGACCGCCGGCGCCCACGACCATTTCCGCACGCAGCTCGATCACGGCGGCCCGGTGATGCTCGGCCGCTGGCCCGCCGCCTACCGCGTGTCGCTCACGCTGCAGGAGTCCGGCAGCTACTGGCGGAACGTGGGCAACGACTACGTCTCGGTTTACGCCGCCATGAAGGCCCGGCCCCGTGAAGGCGTGAGCCTCTTCACCGGCGCCGAGTTCTACGATTTCCGCAGCAACGAGAATCCCGGCTGGAACCGCGTGACCCAAGCCCTGATCGACCGCGGCGAATATATCATCGGCGAACCGCAGAACCTCGCGAGCGCAGCCTGGGGCGGCGCGGCCGACCGCACGCTCGTGCAGTGGCCCGGGGCGTTCACCGGCCAGCCGGCCAATTTCCGCGCACTCATCCTGCCGGCCGCGACCGCCGAAGCGCGCATCGCCCCCGCCCTGCTCGCGCTCATGGAGGACCGCCGCGGAACTGACGGCGGCTACCGCTACACCCAGGCCTACTTCGACGCGGGCGGCACGGCGCTCACCGAAAAAATCAGCGGCGACACCGTGCTCTCGGATCCCAACGATTACGCCGACGCGCGTGACTTCCTGTGGTTCATGGACCTGGCCTTTACCGGCGCGGCCGACCGCACGGTGACCTGGAAAGCGCTGCTGGAATCCCTCTCCACCGACAAGCACTCCAGCTACGGTTACGCGGTGGCAACCGAACAGCTCGTGCTCGAAAACAAGCTGCTCATCGAACAGCGCGACCTCCGGCCCGCCGCCACCACGCTGACCTACGGTGCTTCGTTCCGCTACAGCCACGGCCGGGTGCTGCAGGATTTCGACGCCGAGCCCTTCAACCGCCGCGATCTCTTCCGCCCGGGCATTTCTCCCAACAGCCGCGTGCCGGCCGGGGCCGACCGCGGACCCGACGGGCTCAACCTCTGGTCCACCAGCCTCGGCGCGAGCACCGAGTCCGACCTCTGGCAGGGCGCGCTCTTCGGTTTTGCCGAGACCACATGGAACGAGCGTTTCGCCACCATCCTCTCGCTGCGCGGCGAATCGTTCCGTTACGAAGCCGGCCTGCCGGCCGCTGTGGAGCGCGCCACGCCGGCCCAGCGCACAGCGGCCGAGCGTGCCGGGAAAAGGGCGCACGGCTCCGGTTCGTTCAGCGCCGTCTGGCAGGCGCTGCCCGGCGCACATTTCTACGGCACCTACCAGCGCGGCACGGCCCTCCAACCCGGCCAGGGCGGCACCGTGAACAGCAAGAGCAACTTCGCCCTGGCGGAACTTCAGGAGGCCGGCGCCAAGTTTTCCCTCGCCGACGGCCGGCTCTTCGCCGGCGTCGCCGGCTACCGGTGGGAAAGCGGCCGGTTTAACGACCGGGAAAACCGCGCCGAACGGCTTCGCGGCCGCGGGGTTGAGTTGGAACTCACCTGGCAACCGGTGGAGACATTCAGCCTCATCGCTTCGGCCGGCACGCAACGCGCCTACCGGCTCGAACCGCCGGGCTTTCGCGCCCGCGACACCAATGCCCAACGCATCGCGCTGGAAGCGGGCGCTTTCGATGCCGGGGTCACGCCGGTGCCGCCGGGCAATCCGCGGCTCATCTATCCCGGCACGCCGGAAACCCAGCTCAAGGTGGACGCCGCTTGGCAGATCTCAGCCGCTTGGGGCTGCTCGTTGGGTGCGGCGTGGAGCGAACGCTTTTATCACAATTTCGAGCAGACCCTCGTCCTGCCGGAGTCACTCGTCTGGCGCGGCAGCGTCCACTGGCAGCACGGACCGATCACCCTGCGCCTGAGCGGGGAAAATCTTTTCAACGAGGATTACTTCATCGGCGGCGACCCCACCTTTGCCCACAACAACCTTGTGACCAAAGCCCCGCTCGCGAGCTGGAAGCTCAGCGCCACTTGGAACTTCTGAGGCCGGCACCCGACCCCGTAAAACACAAGAGCCGCCTCTTTCGAGGCGGCCCGAGTGACCTAACACCAAGCAAACCGTAAGAACTACAAACATTCACTGTTTTACCAGAACAGTGCTGACTACACCGGAATAGACGCAGCCACTTTCAAAACGCTCAAAATTTGCGCGAAAATTATTTCGCCGTTTCTAAAATTTCTCTTTCGATTGTTATACAACGCTTTGCGATATCGAAAAGATTGCTCAATCGCGGCCTGCTTCCTTCCGGCGCGTAATGAATAACGCCGCTGCACCGTCCGTTATACCTTATTCCACGATCACCCGCTCAATCGGGTTGGCCGCATCTGCCGGGGACATTCCGGGCAAGGGCGTGCTCTTCAGAGGATAGACGAAGCGCTGGCCCTCATAGTTGCGGAAGACGACTTCGTCGTCGGTGATCTTCTCCACGTATTCCGGGTTGACCGGCACCTTGCCGCCGCCGCCGGGGGCGTCGATCACGTATTGCGGCACGGCGTAGCCGGTGGTGTGGCCGCGCAGAGCCTTGATGATCTCGATGCCCTTGCGGACATCCACCTTGAAGTGGGCGCCGCCGGTGATGAGGTCCATCTGGTAGAGATAATAGGGCCGCACGCGCATCCGCAGCAGCCGGTGGACGAGGGCCTGCATGACCTCGGAGTCGTCGTTCACGCCCTTGAGCAACACACTCTGGTTGCCCAGCGGCACGCCGGCGAAGGCCAGCCGTTCGCAGGCGTCCTTGAGCTCCTGCGTGGCCTCCTTCGGGTGGTTGAGGTGCACGCTCATCCAGATCGGGCCGTATTTTTTGAAAATCTCGCACAGCTCCGGCGTGATGCGCTGCGGCAGGAAGACCGGGATGCGCGAGCCGATGCGGATGAACTCGACGTGCTTGATGCCGCGCAACCGTGCGAGCAGGTGCTCGAGCTTGCGATCGGACAACAGCAGCGGGTCGCCGCCGGAGAGCAGGACGTCGCGCACCTCGGGATGCGACTCGATGTAGCGCAGGGCCTGCTCGTATTCGGGGTGGAAATTGTAGTCCTGGGCGTTGGAGACGAGCCGGCTGCGCGTGCAGTAGCGGCAGTAGGCCGCACAGCGGTCGGTCACGAGGAACAGCACCCGGTCGGGATAGCGGTGCACCAACCCGGGCACCGGCGAATGCTCGTCCTCCCCCAGCGAATCGAGCTGCTCCTCGGCCGAAAGCTGCATCTCGCCGGACCGGGGGATGACCTGCTTGCGGATGGGGCAGTTCGGATCGTTGCGGTCGATCAGATTGAAGAAATACGGGGTGATCGCGAGGGAGAGCTTCTGGTCGGCGAAGTAACAGCCCGCCTTCTCCTCTGCCGTCAGGGTCATGAACTGCTCCAACTGGGCAACCGAGGTGATGCGGTTCTTGAGCTGCCACGTCCAGTCGCGCCAGTTGCTCTCGGGGATGTGCGACCAGAGGCCCTGGCCCTGGAACCAGGCGGCGCGATCTTCGGTGTATGGCATGGCTTTGTCGGAAAGCGGTAAGGGGCCTAATCATCGCTGTCAAACGGCGGGACGGGAATTTATCGCCTGCGCTCGAGGTTTCCCCTTGGCAGGCGCGAAACGAAACCTTTTCGTTCGCCTTTAATGTCCACGCCAAAACCAGGAGTTCTCGCCCTCGAAGACGGCAGTGTGTTCCGCGGTCGCGCCTTCGGCGCCGACGCCACCATTGCCGGTGAATGCGTGTTCAACACCTCGATGACCGGCTATCAGGAGATCCTTACCGATCCCTCCTACTTCGGCCAGATCGTCACCATGACCGCGCCGCAGATCGGCAACTACGGGGTCAACGACGAGGACACCGAGGCCGCCGCGCCCAAGTGCTCCGGCTTTGTCGTGCGCGAGATTTCCCCGGTCGTCAGCAACTGGCGCGCGAACCTCTCCCTCCCCGACTACCTGCGCAAACACGGCATCCCCGGCCTCAGCGAGATCGACACCCGCGCCCTCACCAAGAAGCTGCGGGTGGACGGCGCCATGAAGTGCTGCCTCAGCACCCTGCCCCTCAGCGATGAGGAGGCCGTCGCCAAGGCGCGCGCCTGGCGGGACATGGCCGGCAGCGACTACGTGAAGGACGTCTCCTGCAAGGAACCCTACGTGTGGCGCGGCGACGACCCCGCCCGCCACAACACGCCTTACCTCCCCGTCGGCACCACGATGAACGCGCCCGGCATCCCCGCGAAGACCTTCCGGGTGGCCGCCTTCGACTTCGGCGCCAAATACACCATCTTCCGCAAGCTCGTCCGCCACGGCTTCGAGGTCCACGTCTTCCCCGCCACGGCCACCGCGGAGCAGGTGCGCGAGTTCAACCCCGACGGCGTCTTCCTCTCCAACGGCCCCGGCGACCCTTCCGCGCTCGCCTACGTGCACCGCACGGTCACCGGCCTGCTGCCGCACTACCCGATCTTCGGCATCTGCCTCGGCCACCAGATGCTCACCCACGCGCTCGGCGGCACGACGTTCAAGCTCAAGTTCGGCCACCGCGGCGGCAACCAGCCGGTGAAAAACCTCGAGACCGGCAAGGTCTCGATCACCGCGCAGAACCACGGCTTCGCTACCGACCCCAAGTCGCTCGAAAAGGGCGGCGCCCTCGTCACCGAGATCAACCTCAACGACAACACCGTCGAGGGCCTCCGCCACAAGGAGCTGCCGGTCTTTTCGGTGCAATACCACCCCGAAGCCGCCCCCGGCCCCAACGACGCCGATCCGCTCTTCGTGGATTTCTACCGTCTGGTGGAGCAGCGCAAAGCCGGGAAGATCTGAGCCGGCGCAGGGTCGTCGGCCCGCTCTGCAACCGTGCCGGCGACGCGTCCTACCCCAGCAGCCGTTCGAACTTCTCCGCGTCCTCCGGCGTATCCACGCCGATGGTGGGGTCGTTCGTGAGGTCGCAGGCGATCTCGTGGCCGTTTTCCAACACGCGCAGTTGTTCGAGTTTCTCGATCTGCTCCAGCCGACCGGGCGGGAGCGCGGCGAATTTCTCCAACAGGTCGGCATGATAAGCGTAGAGCCCGAGATGGCGGTAGCAGGGATTCGCCCGCACCCAGGCATCATCCACCGCCCCCTGCCGGTCGCGCGCATAGGGTATCGGCGAGCGCGAGAAGTAGAGCGCGCGGTTCATCCTGGGCCTGCCCTCCGTAGCCTTGGCGGAGGAGGGGGCCAGGACGACCTTGACCTGGTTGGGGTTCAGAAAGTCCGCCGCCGTGGTGAACGGCGTGGCCAGCGTCGCCATCGGCGCGCCCCCGGCGATCAGGTCCGCCAGCAGCCGGATCTGCGCGGCGCTGACCAGCGGCTCGTCGGCCTGCACGTTGATCACCCGCTCCGCCCGCACGGTGCGGTTGGCCTCGGCAATGCGGTCGGTGCCGCTTTGGTGCGCGGGGTCGGTCAGGATCGCCCGGCCGCCGACGGCAGTCACGCAATCGCGCAAAAGGGCATGATCCACGGCAAAATACAGCGGCAGGTCCGGCGCCTCTTGCTGTAGGCGGGCCACGACCCATTGCAGGAGCGGCCGGCCCCGGATAGGATGCAGGAGCTTGCGCGGAAACCGGGTGGATTCGAGCCGGCAGGGCACGATGATGGCGACGTCGGGCATGTGCGCCGCATGCTGGGGGGCAGGATTTTAAGTTGCAAGCCGGGCACTCATGGCATGGTTTGCGGGCCTAACTTCGAACCCTGATGGACAAAACCGATTCGCCCGCCGGCACCCAGCTCACCAAGGAGCTGTTGGTGCAGAACAAGATGGGCATCCATGCCCGTCCGGCGGCCATGATTGTGCGGATCACCAACAAGTTCAAAGCCGAGGTGTTCGTGGAGAAGGACGGCGAGCAGGTGAACGGCAAAAGTATCATGGGCCTGATGATGCTCGCCGCCGGCCGGGGCTCGAAGGTCAAGTTCATCGCCTCCGGGCCTGATGCCGAGCAGATGCTCGCCGAGCTCGAAGCCTTGTTCACCAAGAAGTTCGACGAGGCCTAACCGGGCAGGCCGAAGAACCGTCGCGCGTTCGCCGTGGTGACCGCCGCCAGCCGGTCGTAATCCACCCCGAAGACTTCCCGCGCCAAGTATTCCGCCGTGTGGCGCACGAAGGCCGGTTCGTTCGGTTTTCCGCGGTGGGGCATCGGCGTCAGGTAAGGCGCATCGGTTTCGATCATCAATCGCTCCAGTCCCTGGGCCTTGGCTGCCTGCCGCACATTGTCTGCGCTCTTATAGGTGACGATGCCCGTAAACGAACCCCAGCCGCCCCGGCGGACGAGTTCACCCATCTCCGCCTCGCCCTCGGTGAAGCAGTGAAACACCACGCGGCTCCAGTCCACGCCGCTGGCATCAATCATCGCCACGCACTCCTGAAACGCCCCGCGGGAATGCACCACCACCGGACAGCCCAGCCGCTTCGCCAGCGCCAGTTGCGCCGCAAACGCCGCCTGCTGCCAGCCGAAGATCCGCGCCGCCGCGGCCGGATCGTCCTTCGGCAGGTGAAACCGGTCCAGGCCACACTCGCCGAGCGCCACCGGACGGGCCGGGGCCGCCCCGCCCCAAAAAACCTCCAGCCGGCCCACGCGCTCCGCCCAGTCCTCGCCAACGCTGCAAGGATGCAGCCCGACGGTGTAATAAACCCGGCCCGGATGCGCCGCCGCGAGATCGCGATAAAGCTCCCAGTCGTCCGTGTCCGTGCCGATGGTGATCATCGCCCGCACACCGGCCGCCTGCGCCCGCTGCAACACGACCGGCAGTTCGCCGCGCCGCGCGAAGGAGTCGAGATGGGTGTGGGTGTCGATCAAGCCCATGGCCGCCTCACGCCGGATACAGCACGCCGTAGCGCCCGTGCAGGTAGCGCAGGAGCGCTTGCGGTGAAAGCGCCTCGCCAGTCACGCGCCGCACCAGCTCCGGCATCTCATGGCGGCGGCCGGCGACATGCACCTCGCGGCGCAGCCAGTCCAGCAGCCAGGAGAAATCGCCCCGGGCAAAATCCGCCTCCAACTCCGGCCGCAGCGCGAGAGCGCGGTGCCAGAGCTGCGCGGCCATCATGTTGCCGAGACAGTAGCTGGGGAAATAGCCGAACGCCCCGTAGCTCCAGTGCACATCCTGCAGCACGCCCGTGCGGTCGCTGTCGGGCGTCAACCCCAACAATTCCCGGGCCGCGGCATTCCAGGCCGCCGGCAGATCGCGCACCGCCAGCGTGCCGGCAAAGAGCCGCTGCTCGATTTCGAAGCGCAGGATGATGTGCAGGTTGTAGGTCACCTCGTCGGCATCCACGCGGATGAGCGTCGGCGCCACGGCATTGATGGCGAGATACAGCTCTTCCGCCGATACGCCCGCAGTCTGCTGCGGAAACAATTCGCGGAAACGCGGCTCGAAGAATTTCCAGAAACCCCGGCTGCGTCCGACCTGGTTTTCCCAGAGCCGGCTCTGGGATTCGTGCACGCCCATGCCGGCGTTCATCCCGAGGGCCGTGCCATAGTGCACCGCGGGCAGCCCCTGCTCGTAGAGCCCGTGACCGGTCTCATGGATGGAGCTGAACAGCGAATCGAGCGGCTCGTCGGGGTTGAACCGCGTGGTCATCCGGATGTCCGCGCCCGTGCCGGAACAGAACGGATGCAGCGAGACATCGATCCGGCCGCGCCCGTAGTCGAAGCCCAGCTTTTCCGTGACCTCGCGCAAAAAAGCCCGCTGCCCCTCGACCGGAAATCCGCGCAGCAGGTCCGCGCGCGGGCGCACCGGCGAGGCCGCGATCTGGCGCACCAGCGGCACGAGCCCGGCCCGCAACTCGGCAAACAGCCCGGCGATGACCGCGGCCGACATGCCCGGGTCGTGCAGGTCGATCATGTAGTCGTATTCCCGGCCGGCCCAGCCGAGGTAGCCGGCCTCGCGCTTCACCAGCTCGAGATTTTTCTCCAGCACGGGCACGAAGGCGGCGAAATTGTTTTCCGCCCGCGCCTTCGCCCAGGCATGGTAGCCGCGGCTGGATTGCAGCGCCCGCTCGCGCACAAACTCCTCCGGCAACCGCGTGGCCCGGTCGTAATCCTTCCGCGCCTGCCGGATCACCGTCGCTTCATCCGGCCCCAGCCGCCCGGCTTGCGTCTCCAATTCCCCCAGCATCGCGCCCAACCGGGGATGGCTTGCCGCTTCGTGCTGGGTCTTGGCCAGCGCCGCCTGCTGCTCGGCGCGAAAACCCGCGCTGCCCGCCGGGAGGTTGACCTGCTCATCCCAGCCGAGCAATTGCCCGACACTGTCGAGCAGGTGATTGTGACGCAGCCGGGTGGTGAGTTCCGCGTAGATGGGGTCGGTTGACATGCCGCCATGCTCGGCGGCTTGGCCCGCGCTGGCAAGCCGGGCGGCTATAACGGCAGAAAGGTATCGTCCGGAGCGATGGTCACACGCCCGCCGCCGGCGCTCAGCTCCAGCAACGGCCCGCCGCCGTTGCGGAGACCGCTCAGACGCCCGGAGCGTCCATTGCCCTCGTTCTCAAAGGGCAGCTTCGCCTCCACCGGGCCCCACCCGGATTGTGCCCGCAGGGCAAACGCCGCGTCGGGATTCACCTGCGCGGTGATGTTGCCCAAAGCCGTCCGCACCTGCGAACCGCCGGCCACCGCGGCAAAACCCGCCGTGATGTCGCCGGACCGGGTCACGGCCACGACCGGGGCGTGTGCGGCCTGAAACTCGATGTCGCCATCCACGGTCTCCAGCGAAGCCCGGCCACCGATCGTGCCGATCCGGATCGAGCCCTGCACGGTGCGCAATGTCACCGCCCCCGTGCAGCGGGAGACGACGACATCGCCTTTCTCCGTGCGGGCATCGACACTGCCGTCGATCTGGCGAAAGAAAATCGTGCCCTGGCGGGCGCGGGCCTGCATGCGGCCCTGCAAATTGCCAACCGTGATGCTGCCGTCGCCGGTCTGCAGCTCCAGTTGCACATGTTCCGGCACTTCCACCGTGTAGGTGATCTCCGGCCGCGGGTCCCGATCCCAGGCAAAGCGGGTGGTGCGGTCGAGCGGGTTGCGGGCCGTGAGCGTCAGCACGCCATTTTTCGTCACGCCGGTGAGCGCAAAGCCGTCCAGCACCTGCCGCGCTGCGGCGGACGCCTCGGCGGGCAGGCCTAGGTTGACCAATACCATGACGCGGTCGCCCTCGCCCGCCACCACGTTGATGGCGCCGCGATAGGCATCGAGCTTGACCGTGCCACCGGGCGCCAGCGGGAAGCATTCCTGCTCAACACGCTGGACCGCGCCGGCAACGGCGGCGATTGTCAGGGAAAGGATGAAAAGGGCGAGGCGCGGCAGGCTCATTCCCCGCCATCATCACGACCGTGTGCGGGCGCGCACAAGCCCGCATTGCTCGGTAGGATTACTCCGCCGGCGTAAGTAGAACTACGCCCGCAACCGTGGACACGTTTACCGCGCCACGTTTACATCCACGTGACCGCCGGAAGTGCGCAGTTTCAACAGCGGCCCGCCGCCGTTGACCTCGCCCTCGAGCCGCGTGCGCGTCGTCTTGCCGAGCGCGATCGTAAGTCCGGTAGCACTGACCCGGCCGCCGCTCGTCGCTGCGTCGAGCCGGAATGCCGCCTCCGGCGTGACGGTCACCTTGATGTGGCCGCCGCTCGTGCCAAGAGAGCTGTCCGCCTGCAATGGCCCGGTAAAACCGACCGTGACGTGACCACCGCTGGTGTGGGCACGCAGGGAATGTCCGATTTGCGGGGCTTTGATGTGGCCGCCGCTGGTCCGCAACTCCACCGGTCCGGAAGCCTGCGCCAGTGTCACGCTGCCGCCGCTGGTGCCGGCTTTAACCTCGCCACGGATGTGGCCGAGCTGGATGTGCCCGCCGGAGGTGCGGGCCGTGAGATTGCCCTGCAGGTCGCCAACCTTGATGTGGCCGCCGCTCGTGCGCAACTCGGCGTTCAGGGCCGCCGGCACGGTGATTTCAAAGTCCACCTGCACCAGCCGTCCGCCGGAACCCCAGCCGGACTTGCGCGCCAGATACTTGGCCGCCGCCGTGATGCCGTCGCCCGACTGCTCCAGGGTGAGTTCCAAATCCTTCAACAGCTCGTCGGCCCGGGCCTCGGTGTTCGCACGGACTTTTTGCCGGGCGGTGATGCTCACGGTGCCGTCTGCTCCCGGCTTGAGGGTAATGTGCCCGCCCTCGGTGGAAACCCGCAGGTGGCTGCCGGGCTGCACGGCGAAGGACTTTTCGACCAGACGCTCAATTTTGGCCTGGGCGACAATCGGGCAAAGCCCGAGCACGCCGGCGGCGATGACGGAGGTGATAATTTTCATGGGTGATTGAGCCAAGAACCCGCCAACCGGCCGAAAGTTACAACTCCGGGTCAAACTTTCGCGCTGTTGTCGGATTTGAAATGGACGCGGGAGCGGCGCATCGCATGCGCCCTTTGCGAGGCCGTCTGCGCGCCGACCCGACGCTCAAAAAGCTTGGGGCCGGTTGCCGCCGAATCCTCCGCCTCGGCCGCCAGCGCAGCCAGGCACAGCAGCCGCTCCGCCGCTTCCGGGAGGCGACGGGCCGGAAATCCCGCGTGTTGCGCGAGCCAGCAGGAAGTTTTTTGCAGCGGATTCATGGGATCAGGCCGGCAGTATCAGCCGCACCGGCATCTTTGCCAAGCGCTCATACATGCGGATGTCTTCGCGCACCGGCCACCACTCGAAGAGAAAAATCTCCAATGGCCGCCAGAGCGCCACCCAGCCGAGGATGTCGAGCACGAGCCGCGGAGTCTCCAGCAGCGGACTGTCGCTCAGTTGACCGATCAGCCCGCTGAGGCTGAGACAAAAAGTCAGGAACACCACGCCGACCAGCAGACTCCAGCGGCCGGTGCGGAACAGCCGACGCAGCCGCGCCCGCGCGGACAGCAACCGGTTGGCGAAATAATTGTGGATGGCGTCCTGCAAGCCGGCGGCGCGGTCAGGTGCCGGTGGCGTCGCGAGGTGGATCACCAGCTCGAACTCCCGACCGGCCGGCAGCTCGCGCGCCCACTCGACGATGAAGGCTTCGGCCGCCGCATCGAGATCGCGGTCATGAAACGGCGAAGGATCGAGCGAATTGAAGAGCTGCGCGAGCTCGCGCAGCCTCAGCTCGATGAGATTGGGGGCGTGCTTGCTCATCCGCCGACCAGCGCCTTGCGCCACACCGCCTCGTCAAATCCCACCAACCCCGCACCCGGCGCGAGCAGGAAGGGCCGCTTCACGAGGTTGCCGTTTTCCGCGAGCAGGGCCAAAGCCGCGGGGATGGACATCGCCGGCAGTTTCTCGCCGAGTTTTTGCTCACGGTAGTCCCGGCCCGAGGTGTTGAAGAGCCGGCGGAGTTCGCCACCCTGCGCCGCCAGCATGATGCGCAGCTCCGCGGGTGCCGGCGGCGTCTCGCGGATGGGAATCTCGTCGAAGGCCAGATCTTGGGCGCGCAGCCATTTGACGGCGCGACGGCAGGTGTCGCAGTTGGCGTAGGTGTAGAGTTTGATGCGCTTCATTTGACCCAGCTCGCGTCGCGGATGATGAACTGCCAGCGGCCCCGGTATTGGCCGAGTTCGCCGTGAAAACGGATGGTCTGCCCGGCCTTGTGCTCCTTGCGGAGCCGGTCGCGCAGGTCTTTGTCGAAGCTCCACACGTCGTAATAATCGCCGCCCACCCCGACGGTGAGCCGCCGGCCTTTGCCCACCGGGCCTACAACGCGAAAGATTTTTCCCGTCTGGGAGCCGTCGCGCAGCGAGACCCCTGCCGGCAATTGCGTGGGGTCGAGAGCGACCTTCGCGAGGTCCACCTTGGCGAAATCCACCGAGTAGGTGGAAGGCGCGGTCTCGACCGAGGCGTTGCGCAGGGAAAGGTAACGGTCAGCCCGGTTGTCGCGCACGGTGGTGAATTTCGCGTAGATTGGGAAGTGGTCGGAGAAGCCCGATCCCGCCGGCCCGGCGAAAGACCAACGGATGGGCAGGCCCTTGTCGTCCATGTTGAGATCGCGGACCTTCGCGACGCCGAAGGAATTATCCACGTATTGCACGCCGCGGTAATCGTAGAGCCCGCGGGAGATGATGAGGTGCATCAGCGTGCCCCATTCGCCGCGGAACACATCGCTGCCGCGCTCCGCCGGCGGCAGCTCAAACCAGAGGTTGTAGAGATCCCGCGTCGCTCCGCGCACGGCCAGCTCGTTGCCCTGCGAGCCGAGCACGTCGTTGATGCCGGTTTCCTTCAGGCGCGGGTAGCGCTGCTTCTGGTTGTATTGGGAGTTGAGGTCGCCGCCGATGATGATGTCGGCGTTGGGATCCACCCGGAGGATTTCATCAAGCCGGTCGCGGAGTGTGCGGGCGTTGGCGACGCGGGCGGTCTCGGTCTCGGGGTTGCTCGCGCCCGACTTCCAGTGGTTGTTGAACAGATACAGCGGCGCGCCGTCCACCTCGACCAACACCTCGTGAATCGGGCGGGCGTCGAGGGTCGGATAAACCCGGCTGTGCTTCACCGGGAAACGCGTGAAGACCACGCAGCGTTGAGCCAATGCGCCCTTGCTGTCGGGCGACTTGACGTTCTCAGGCCGCACCACCGTGTAGCCTTTCAGGCCGGCATCATGCATCGCCTTGAGCAGCAGCGCCTCGGCTGGCAGATCGCCGATTTCCGGCGTGAAGCCCGCACCCAGCATATCGGTGATGTTTTGCCGGCTGTAACGCCGCAGGATGCCTTCATAGTCGGGCAGCGCCACGCCATCGGTGAGATCCACCTCGATTTCGTTCAGCAGGATGATGTCGGGACCGCGGCCTTTCTCAAACAAAGCGAGCGTGCGCGTGATATTTTGCAGCTTGGTGAGGACGTGGGCTTTGCTGTAGCGCGCCGGTTGATAATCCTCAAACATCGCGAGGCCGTCGGCATCGAAGAGGTTCTCCACGTTGTAAACGACCACCATGAACGGCCGCGCCGTGAGCAGGACGGGCAGGACCAGCAAGAGACCAAGCAGGCGCAGACGATGCATGGCGGCAACGTGCCCGCAAAGCCCGCCAAGGAAAAGGGAAAATACAACTGGCCCTCAGGCCGGCCGGCGGATGGTAAACTGCGCGAGACTCAGCCGGCCCGTCACCTCTGCCGAAAAACCCACGAAGGAAAACCCATAGCTCTCCACCGCGCTAAGCACATCTGTCAGCGGCCGGGAACGCTGCGGATCGCGCGGCCAGCTGTGATGCCACCTACTCTCGTCATCAGTCAGGGTGAATCGCACCGGCTCACCCCAGCTCCCTTCTGTGATTGGCAGGGGGTGCCCGACGAGATGCCAGCGCCCGCCCGCGGCGTGAACCCAGAAAAGACAACGCGCGCCGTCGAGCCGCAGATTGTCGCCCCGCAGGTGACAGCCAACTGTCGCGCCGCGCATGTCAAGCGGCCCGGCGTTGATCCAGTTGCGGTAAGTGAGCAGCGGCAGGATCGAGAGCGGGCTCTCCGGAGTGTCCGCGCTCCAGCGCCGGTGGTCCACCCACACGCAGCCACTGCCTTCGGGTCCGCCGCGCGGATCACAGGTGCCGAGAATGAAAATATTCCGGCCGTCGGCCACCATGCTCGCATGGTAATCATAGGCGCACCACGCATCGGGACCTTGGGCGAAGGTGTTTTTGACTACGGGCTCAATGGGCGGAGGCATGGAGTTGACCATGTGTAGCCGTTGACAGATGTCCGCGCGGTTGACCAGCCCGGCCTTCCGCGCGCAGGCTCGGCAGCGCATGACCGCCATCCTTGAAGTCAGCAATCTCCGCGTGCGCCGCGGCGCCACCGTGATCCTCGACCGCGTGCATTGGCGCGTGGAGCGCGGCCAGCACTGGGTCATCCTCGGCGCCAACGGCTCCGGCAAGACTTCGCTGCTGCGCACCCTCACCGGCTACCTCGCGCCCACGGCCGGCGACATCCGGCTGCTCGGCGAGCACTTCGGCGAAAGCGACTGGCGGGAGCTGCGACTGCACATCGGCGTCGTCACCCACTCCTTTGGCGGCCTGATCCCGCTCTGCGAACCCGCGCTCGACACGGTGGTCAGCGGCAAATTCGCCCAACTCGATCTCTGGGCGCGCGTCTCGGCGGCCGACCGCGCCGCCGCGCGCAAGCTGCTGCGACTGGTCGGCGCCGCGGCCCTGGCCCGCCGCGAGTGGCAGCACCTCTCGCAAGGCGAACGCCAACGCATGCTCATCGCCCGCGCCCTGATGGCGCAGCCGCAGCTCCTCATCCTCGATGAGCCCTGCGCCGGGCTTGATCCCGTGGCGCGAGCGGATTTTCTCGCGCTGGTCAACCGGCTCGCCCGTCGTCGCCGCGGCCCGGCCCTCGTGCTCGTGACGCACCATGTGGAGGAAATCACCCCGGCTTTCACCCACGCACTGCTCCTACGCGGCGGCCGGGTGGTCGCGGCGGGCGCACGCGCCAAGGTGTTGAACTCCAAAAATCTTTCGACCGTCTTCGGCCGCCGCGCGCAGCTCAGCGGAGGCAAGCACGGTCTGCGGCTGAACGTCGCTCAGCGCTGACGCGCCGCCCGGGGATCAGCGGCCGAAAATTTCGTCGAAGAACTGCCGCATGTGGCCCCAAGCGCGGCGCGCGGCATCGGGATGATAGGCGATGTCAAGGCCGTGCTTTTCCCGCACGGCGTCGGCCCCGGGGTTCATGAACGCATGCAGGCCGCCCGCGTAGCTGATGAACTGGTAATCAAATCCGCCGTCATCCAGCGAGCGGATGAAGCCGTCGAGATTCTCCTTGGCGATGAATTTGTCCGCCGCGCCGTGGCAAATGAGAAAGCGCGCCCGGTTCCGCACCGCCGCCTCGGCCGAGGCCGGCAGCAGGCTGCCGTGGAAACTCACGATGCCCGCCAGCGGCGCGCCGCTGTAGGCCAGCGCCTGCGACACCGCGCCGCCGAAGCAAAAACCAATGCTCGCCATGCGCGCCTCGTCCACGAGTCCGGTCGCCAGCAGCGCGTCGAGCCCGGCGCGGGCGCGCTCCGCCATCAGGGGCTTGCCGTAGAACTGCCCGGCCAGCTCGCCGGCCCGCTTGGGTTCCTCGGTCGTGACGCCCGCGCCATACATGTCGAGCGCGAAGGCCACGTAGCCGAGCGCCGCCACGGCCTGGGCGCGCTCCTTGGCGAAATCGTTCAGGCCCCACCACTCGTGGACCACGAGCACGCCAGGCAGCTTGCCCGCCGCGGCGGCCTGCGCATCGTATGCGAGCCAGCCTTCAAGCTTCACGCCGTCGTGCTCGTAGGCAACGGCCCGGGTGATAATCTGCGCCGACGCGGCCGACGCCATGACGGCAAACAAAAGGAGCAATGCGGGGAGTTTCATGCCCGCCAAAGTGGCGCGCTTCCCGCCGACGTCAAACCGCCGCCGTCGTTCAGAAACCGCCGCTGATGTAGTTCTTCAATTGCTCCGCCTCGGCGCGATGCACCTCGGAGAGCCAGCGCGAAATATCGCCGACGGAAATGAGCCCCGCAATCCGGTCGCCGTCGAGAACCGGCAGGTGGCGGCAGCCGCGGCGGTTGAAAATATCCAGCGCTTCCTCGATCGAGGTGACGGGGGTAATCGTCGCCACGCCGGCCGACATCACGGTGCTGACCGGGGTGGTCTTGGGGTCGAGACTCTCGCCCACCACCCGACGCAGGACGTCACGCTCGGTGAAGATGCCCGCCAAGCGTTCGCTTTCGGTGATGATCACCGAGCTGATCTTGGCCTTGTTCATCAACTGCACGGCCTCGGCAACGGAGGCGGACGGGGCGAGGGTGTGGACGGCGGAACCTTTGCGTTCCAGCAGGATGGAGACGGATGCATTCATGGGCAACTTGGAGGGGTTGCCCCGAAGCTAGGGCACAAACGTTGCAGCCACAACCGCAAAAGGCCGGGCGCGTGGAAAATTTTCCGCTACTTTTTGAAGAGCCGGTCGAGCGACCCGAGGCTTTTGAGCGGCGGGGCTTTCACCGCGGGCGCGGCCGTCAAGGGCCGCACCGGCGGCGGCTCCGCTGCCGCCTTGGCAGACGGCGCGCCGGTTTCCGCCAACAACCGGTCGAGCTTCACCGCGGAGACCGGCTCCGCGGTGCCCAGCTCCTGCGCAAAGATACTCACGCGAAACTCCTCGACCAACCAGCGCAGCCGCGCAGTGCCGGGGCGGGCGAGCTGCCGCGCATAGCGTTCCACGAGGGCGGCGCGCTCCGTATCCTTTGCGGGGTTTTGCCGCCAGCGGTCGGCCCGGAGTTTCAGGCCTTTCAGATAGCGCGGAAAATGTGCCAGTTGCCGATAAGGCGTGCGCGCCAGAAAATCCGGCGGCACCAGCGTCACCACATCGTCGGCCAGCTCCGCATAAGGCTGCGGATGGACCAGCAATGTCTGCCGCAGCTCCAGGATCTCCCGCAGCAGATCGACGAAGCGCGGCACCAGCCCACGCAACCCGGCCTTCGCGTCATCGCGGGCCGCGGCAAAGGCGATCGCGGTGAGCCCGCCCACGCGGACCGGATCACAGGCCCAGGCCCGGATGGCTTGCAATGCCTGCGACTGCAATTCCCGGATCGGAGCGAGCGTCGCCACGAGCGGCCCCAGCTCGCGCAGCGCCTTGAGGTCGCGTTCGAGCCAGCCGAGGTCGTAGCGCAATTGTTGCTCCAGCAGCGCCGCGATCCCGCCGGGCGTGACGGCCTGCGCCTCCGCCGCGGTCTTGAACAGCCGCAGGCTCACCCCGCGCGCTTCGGCCACGAGGCCGGGATAGGCCAGCACAGGGACACCCGCCTGCTCCGCCACCTGCACCTGCGCCGGCACCTCGCCAAAGGTCCAGTCGGCCTGCTCCGCTTTTTCCCAATGCGCCCGCGCCTGGCGCCACGCCGCGGGCTCTTCGCGGGCCACGGTCGCACTCGCCGCCTGCCGGTGGCGGGCGAGCACGGCGTGGATCTCGCTCAGCTCCCGGCTGGCCGCCAGCTCGCGCCCCGCGTCGTCAAGCACGCGCACCCGCACGCGCAAAAAATCCGGCAACGGCTTGTCCGCCCAGAGCGCAGGATCAACCGCCACCCGGTGGGCTTCGCGCAACTGCGCCGCCAGCGCTTCCGGGAGGGTCTCGCGGCGGGCGGTCAGCCGGTCGCGGACGGCAAGCTGCCCGGCAATGCGCTGCGCGGTGCCGGCCAGCGGCACAAAGGCCCGCCGCAATTCCTTCGGCAAGGCGCGCAGATAATGCTCCACCTTCGCCTCGAGGTGACCGGGCACCGCCCAGTCGAGCGCCGCGGGCGTGAGCGCCTCCGCCTCGCGCACGTTCACCTCCAGCGTCACCCCGTCCTCGCTCCCGCCGGGTTTGTAGGCGTAGTTGAGCGGCAGGGCGCGGTTGTCGAGCGGCAGGCTTGCCGGAAAAGCCGCCGCATCCGGCACGGGCGCTTCGTCGCCCTGCAGGTCCGTCGCGGTCATCTCCAGGAAGTGCGGCTCCGCCGGCTTCCGCGCGCGCACGAGATCCACCAGTTCGGCGACGGCGGATATTTTTTCCAGTCTCGCGGCGTAGAACCGATAGACGGCTTCATCGAGATTGAGGTAGCCGCGGTCGCGGCTGCGCGTGAGCAGGCTCTCCACCTCCGCCCGCACACGGCGGTTGTGGGCCAGAAAATCAAACGGCCATGTGATCGTGTCGTTCACCAGCCCCTCGCGGATGAAGATCTCCGTCGCCCCGGCGGGATTGACGCGGCCGTAACCCACCGCGCGCGTCTCCAGCTCCAGCCCGTAGAGCCGGCTGCGGCGTTTCACGAGCACGCGGCCTTTCTCCGCATCCCAAAACGGCTCGCTGTGCGCGGCCTTGATCAGATGCGCGCCGAGTTCGAGCGCCCAGGCCGGGTCGAGCCGGGCGCAGGTGCGCGCGTAAAGCCGGGTGGTCTCCATGATCTCCGCCGTCATGATCCACTTTGCCGGACGCTTGGCGCCCGGCAAAGTGCCCTCCGCAGCCTTGGTAGAGGAGGGTCGTCTCCCACCCTCCCGTTTCTCAAACAGCACCGAACCGGGGAACAGGTTCACCTTGCGGTCGTGGGTCGCCTTGTAGCCGCCTTTTTCCTCGTCGAGCTGCGCGATGTTGCCGAGCAGGCCGGCGAGGATCGCCCGGTGGATCGCCCTATAGGGCGGCGTGCCAAATGCCGTGGCCTTTGCGTCGGTCTCCTTAAGTCCGTGAAAGGCCGACGCCGGCCCCTTCTCCCCGCGCGCCTGCACCACCTCCGCGAGCTGCGCGTGGATGTCGCGCCACTCCCGCATTCTCGTGTAGCTGAGGAAATGCTCGCGACAAAACCGGCGGAGCTTCGCCTGCGACAGGTTCTCGAACTCGTCGTGGTAGGCTTCCCACACATTCAACAGCGTGAGAAAATCTGAGTCCGGATGCGCGAAGCGCCGGTGGGCGGCATCGGCCGCGGCCTGCTTGTCCAGCGGCCGCTCGCGGGGATCCTGGATGCTAAGCCCCGCGGCGATGACGAGCACCTCGCGCAGGGCTTTCTCGGTGCGCGCCTGCAGGATCATCCGGCCCACGGTGGGGTCCACCGGCAGCCGGGCCAGCTCGCGCCCGATGGCGGTGAGTTCGCGCAGGGCGGGCGCGCCCGCGTCGCCTTCCTCGCCCAGTGCGCCCAGCTCCTCCAGCAACGCATAACCGGCGCGGATGGATTTCGCGGCCGGCATGTTGATGAAAGGGAACCGCTCGATGTCGCCCAAGCCGAAGGCCTTCAAGCGCAGGATGACATCGGCGAGGTTGGCGCGCTGGATCTCCGGTTGCGTGAAGCGCGGCCGTTCCAGAAAATCCTTCTCCGCGTAAAGCCGGATGCACACGCCGTCCGCCACCCGGCCGCTGCGGCCTTTGCGCTGGTCGGCGCTCGACTGCGCGACCGGCTCGATCGGCAGGCGGCGGGTGCGGGCCTGCGGCGCGTAGCGGCTGATGCGCGCCAGGCCGGTGTCCACCACGAAGCGGATGCCGGGGATCGTGAGCGAGGTCTCCGCGATATTGGTGGCGACAATGATCTTCCGGGCCTGCGTTGGCGCAAACACGCGCTGCTGCTCGGCATTGGTCAGCCGGCCGAACAGGGGCACCAGCTCAAAGGCGCGGTTCCGGTTGCGCATCCGGCCTTCCAGCAGGTCGCAGGTCTCGCGGATATCGCGCTCGCTCGGCATGAAGACGAGAATGTCGCCGGCGTTGCTGTCGCGCACGATCCGCTCCACCGCCTCAACCGCACCGTCGATGTAGTGCAGCGCCTCCGCTCTCGCCGACGCCACGGCGGACTGGTCGGCCTGGTCCTCATTCTCGTCATTGTCGGCGTAGTCCCGGCCCAACTCGTCCAAGGGCGCATAGATCACCTCGACCGGATAGGTGCGGCCCGAGACCTGCACGACCGGCGCATCGTCGAAGGCGCGGCTGAACATCTCCGTGTCAATGGTCGCCGAGGTGATGATGATCTTCAGCTCCGGCCGCTTGAAGCGCAGCGTGCGCAGGTGTCCGAGCAAAAAATCGATGTTGAGCGAACGCTCATGCGCCTCGTCGATGATGATGGTGTCGTATTCGCGCAGCAGCGGATCGCCCTGGACCTCGGCCAGCAGCATGCCGTCGGTGAGAAACTTGATCACTGTCGCCGGCGTGGTCCGGTCGTCGAAGCGGATCTTGCAGCCGACCTCGCGGCCCCACCCCACCCCGAGTTCCTCGGCCACGCGCCGCGAGACCGACAACGCCGCCACGCGCCGCGGCTGCGTGCAGGCGATGCGGCCCGCCGTGCCGCGGCCGGCCGCAAGGCACATCTTGGGGATTTGCGTGGTTTTGCCCGAGCCCGTCTCACCCGCCAGGATGACCACCGGATGCTGCTGGATGGTCGCCACCAGCTCCTCCGCCCGCGCGCTGATGGGCAGCTCGGGCGGAAACTCGAGGCGGAAACGAAAGGGTTGTCGCGGAGTGGCGCTCACGGAAAGAGGCTTGAGATTCCGGGTCCGTCCCGGAATGACAACCCTGCGATGCAACCGCCTGTCCTGCCCGCCGCCACCCTCGCCCGCCTGCTCCGGCTGGCCCGGCTCGATGGCACCGGCGTCCTTGCGATCGCCGGTGCCTTTGCCATCGGCCACGCGGCCATGGGCGAGCGCGGTGGCGCGCTCATCGGCCTGCTCGTGGCCGGGGCCGGAGCGGTGGAGCTGCACGGTGCGAGCCTGCTGGGTCGCGGCAACCCGCGCGGCCTGCGCTGGCTCGTGGGCAGCCAGCTCTACCTGCTCGCCGCCATCCTCGGTTACGTGGCGCTGCGGCTGGTGAGCTACGACCCCGCCCTCATCAACCTCGTGCTTACGGACGGCATGCGCCAGCACTACCTCGACGCCGGCCTGCACCCGGAGGAAATGGACCTCATCGTCAAATGGAGCTACTACCTCACCTACGTGATCGTGGGCATGCTCACCGTCGTTTACCAAGGGCTGATGTTGCGCTTCTACCTGCGCCACTGGGCCGACGTGCAGGAAGCACTGGACGGGAACTAGCGCGGTTTGAATAGTTGTGTGGGACACACTGTGGCGCGGTAGCTCCGGTAGGGTCCGCTCTCCGAGCGGACCGTGGCCGGCCCGGCTTGTCCGCCAAAGTCGGCGGGGTGGCCGGCGCGCTTGCGCCCGGAACTGCCGCCGCTAAGCTGCCAGTCATGTCAAAAGCGCGCTACATCGAGGCGAAGCAAAAGTGGGCCGAAAAACAGAAAGCTCGCGGCGTGACCGCGCACGCCGTCCGCTCCACCGACCGGCTCCCGCCCGGCCAGAAGCTCACCACGGGGTTTCCCGTGCTCGACCTCGGCGTGCAGCCCGAGGTCCCGCTCACCGAGTGGACGCTCACGCTCGACGGCGAGGTGGAAAAACCCGCCGTGCTCTCGTGGGCGCAGCTCAACGCCCTGCCGCAGGTCGAGGATGTGAGCGACTTCCACTGCGTGACGACATGGAGCAAATTCGACTGCCGTTGGGGCGGCGTCGCCTTCACCACATTATACGAACTCGTGCAGCCGCGGGCCGAAGCGCAATTCGTGTATTTCACCGGCTACGACGGCTACTCGACCAACGTCCCGTTGGAAAAGTGTCTCGATGACGACGTGCTCCTCGCCACCAGCTTTGACGGCGCACCCGTCACCCGTGAGCACGGCGGCCCGGCCCGCATCATCATCCCGAAGCTCTACGCGTGGAAGGGCGCGAAGTTCGTCAAAGGCATCACCTTCCTCACCGAGGACAAACTCGGCTTCTGGGAAGTCCGCGGCTACGCCAACGGTGGCGACCCCTGGACCGAGGACCGCTACGCTTGAGCGCTTAACAAATGGCGTAATGAGGCCGGCAGGCTCAGTATCCGGCTTCGCTTGGCTCGTTCCAGTTCTCGAACCGCGCGGCTTCGACGGCCGATATTTCCACGGAAATCATCCGCTCGCCCGCCGCCGCAATCAGGCGCTGCAGTGAATACTCCCCGCGCGCCAATGCCGACGACGACGCCGGCAACAGCTCCCGGGGGTAAATCGCCGCCAGCGGCTCGTAGAATCCATCGCGCCGGCCCACGGCGCCGATGCCCGGAGCGCAGCGGGCCAGCAACTGCTTGAACCACGCCGGTTCCATCTGCGGCAGATCCACGGCCAGCACGGCGAGGTGCGGTTCCCGGCAGACCGCCAGCGCCGCCACGATGCCGGCGAGCGGGCCCGCTCCCGGCACGGCGTCGCGCACCACCCTGGCTCCATCGGGCACCCACGTCTGCTCCGGCCGCACGGAAAAACAAATCTCCCGCGCCCCGGCCATGCGCAGCACGTCCGCCTGGCGTTCCCACAGCGACCGGCCCGCCACCGGGAGCAGCGCCTTGTCCGTGCCCATGCGGGAGGAGCGCCCGCCAGCAAGCAGGACGGCGCTGAAGACGGGTGAAGCGGACATGAGGCGCATGTTTTCCGCGCGGCCGGCGATGGCAACGGGAACTTACCGTTCGACAGGCTCCGCCATCCGCGCCTAGGCTTGCGCGCATATGGCCAGTCCCGATCCCAAACTCGCCAACCGCATCCTGCTCGGCCTGCTCATCGGCGCGGTCGCGGGCGTGCTCACCCTCGGCCTCGGCCGCATCTTTCCCGGTGCGCTCGATTTCATGCAGACGGTGTCCACGCACGTCTTCGACCCCTTCGGGCAGGTGTTTCTGCGGATGCTGTTCTTTGTCGTTATCCCGCTGGTCTTCGCCTCGCTCGCGAGCGGGGTGTTGCAACTGGGCAAGATCGAGCGGCTGGGGCCGCTCTCGGCGCGCACTTTCTCGCTCTTCTTCGCCAACATGGCCATCGCGGTCGCGCTGGGCCTGGTGATGATGACGCTGCTCAATCCCGGCAGCCAGCTGGGCGTGGAGACCAAGGACCAGTTGATGGCCGAGTTTGGCGGCGCGGCCCAGCGCCATGTGGCCACCAGCGCGGCCCAGCAGGGCATCACCCTCGCCTCGCTGGTGGACATGTTCATGCCGCGAAATCTTTTCGGCGCCGTCACCGGCACCAGCCGCGCGACCCTCGGCGAGGTGCTGCCGCTGATCCTCTTTGCCCTGCTGGTCGGCGCGGTCGGCACCCAACTGGCGGCCGAGCGCCGCCAACGCCTGCAGGAGACGCTCGATACCGTGAGCGAGCTGATGACCGGCATCGTGCACTTCGCGCTGCGGCTGGCGCCCTACGCGGTGCCGGCGATGATCTACAGCGTCGTGGTGAAGACCGGCGTCGAGATCATTCTCGCCCTCGGCGTCTTCGTGCTCGGCTGTCTGGCCGTGATGGCGCTGCACCTCTTCGGCGTGATGAGCGTGTGGCTGAAACTCTTCACCAAGCGCTCGCCGACACAGTTTTTCCGCGACATCCGGCCCGTGATCATCACCGCGTTCTCAACCAGCTCGAGCAGCGCGACCATGCCGGCCTCCATCGCCTGTGCGCGCGACACGCTCAAGGTCTCGCCGAGCACGTCGGGTTTCGTCATCCCGCTCGGCGCCACCATGAACATGAGCGGCACCGCCCTCTATGAAGGCTGCGTGGTGTTGTTTGTCGCCCAGGTCTTCGGCGTGGACCTCGGGATGGGCCAGCAATTCACCCTCCTGATCCTCGCGGTGCTGAGCGCCGTGGCGGTGGCCGCCATCCCCGGCGGCTCGCTGCCGCTCATCGCCGGTCTGTTGGCCACCTTTGGCGTGCCGCCGGAAGGCATCGGCATCATCCTCGGCGCCGACCGCATCCTCGACATGGCCCGCACCACGGTGAACGTCGGCTGCGACCTCGTGACCACCGTCATCGTGGACGAAAAGATCGGCGGGGCATCCGGCGGCAGTTGAGGCGAGCGAGTATCCTCGGTTCGAAGGGAACCCGACCGGCTCAGGCGTTTCCTAGGGTAAGTGAATAAACGCGCCCACGGGTGCGTCTGATGGGTAAACCGACCGCCATCCCCACCCCATGAAAACCAGCCTTATCGCCACCCTCTGCACCGCCACCCTGCTCGCCTCCGCGGTCACTCCCGGCCGAGCTCAGGCAGCGGCTGAACTGAGCGCCGAGCAGAGGGAGGAACTCGTGAGCCCCATCGCGCTCTACCCCGATGCCTTGGTCGCCCTCATCCTCCCGGCCGCCACCCGGCCTTCCGACATCGTGCTCGCCGCACGTTTCCTTGAGCGCGGCGGCCACGCCGACGCCACCGCCACGCTCCCGTGGCAGGACAGCGTCAAGGCCCTCACCCGCTACCCCGAGCTGCTCGCCTACCTCGACGAGAATCTCGCCTGGACCCAAGACTTGGGTGAACTCTTTCTCGCGCAGCCTGACGCCGTGATGGACACCATCCAAACCCTGCGCGACCGGGCGTTGAAGCACGGTCTGCTGACCGATACCGCCCAGCACACCGTGATCGTGGAGGACGGGCTCATCCGTATCGTGCCCGCCCGCCCCACGGTCATCCATGTGCCGCGCTACGATCCCACAGTCCTGCACGTCACCCGCGTGCGCACTTATCATCACGGTGCCGGACCGTTCATCAGTTTCGGTCTCGGCTACGGCATCGGCAGTTGGCTCGCGTATGACTGCGACTGGCGCCACCGCTCCGTAATCGTGGTTCATCGGCCGGCCGGTTGGTATCACTATCCCGACTGGCGCGTGCGCCATTATCACTCCGTCGGTTGGACTTGGTCCCGCTGGTCCCATGGAGCCTACCACCGGCCTGTTTCGGTCCGAGTCGCGCCCCCGCCGCCGCGCCCCGTTTATCGTCAGGAAAGCCGCCGCACGCCGGAGCGAGCGGATTGGCGGCAGGCCGATCGGCCGCCCGGGCGCAACGAAGAGCGCAGGGACGCGCGCCCCCATCGGCGCGACCAAGCCCTCGCCCCGGCCCCGGCCACCCAACCGGCCGGCGGCGAGACCAACCGCTGGCAACGGCGCGAGCGAACGGAATCCCGCCGGGAGCACACCGTTCGCCCCGACTCCCGGCCCCCGCGCGTGGCCACCCAGGACAATCACTCCTACCACCGCAGCGAACCCCGGAGCGAACGACCCGCTCGCACCGAACCGCGCGCCGAGCGGACCCCGCGCTACCGCGACGACATCGACACCAAGCAGCGCGAGCAACTGTAGGTGGATGCCGGACGGCTTGCACTTGGCGCGCCGGCGGGTTTCGTCACCGGCAGCCACCGCGTGAATCCGCCACCGCCGCACTTCCAACTGCCGCTCAACCTGCCCCACGCGGGGCGCATCGCCCGCCGCATCGTGGTGGTATTGCGCAACGCCGGCCATGACGACGCCCCGGCCTTCGCCGCCGCGCTCGAGATGGAAAGCCTCCTCGCGCCATATTATGACGCCGAGGAAAATCCACCGGGACCCCGCGCGCTCCGCATCCGGGAGCAAGCCGCCCTGCTCGGCCGGCGGCTGGTGCAAAATATCGCCAGCGACGGTCTCGGGCACGATCGGCTCGGCCAATGCGTGCGCAATTATTTCGAGTGCCTCGAGCTCGGCCGGGAGGGCGCAGAACTCTCCCTCCTTGCCGGTGAAAACCCCGGCTCGCTCCAGCGGCCGGTCTGATGCCGCTGGAGCCTGGCATCCGTGGCGGTCCGCTCGGCGAGCAGACCCTACCGGCGCTACCGCGCCATTATGCAACGGCGAAGGGTTTTACCTGCACCGCTCCAAATGCCACGTAACTTGGCCTGAGCCGTCGGGCGACTCAATAATGCGGCGGGCGTTCGTCCGCGGGCGTAGCCGGCTCACCACCGCCAGTGCCGGCCTCCGGCAGCCGCTCGCGCAGGGCCAGCAACGCGGCCCGCAGCCGGGCCAACTGCTCGCTCATTTCCAGCATCGCCCGGTCTTGCTCGACGACATGCCGCTCGAGGTAGGCGATCTTTTCCTGCATGCGGAGCACCGGGTCTTCCATGAGAATTTTACCGTCCGCCCAGCCGGCCGCCGCCGAGCTTCTTGGTGATGCGCCCGCGCACCCACTCGCCGAGGAGGTCGAGCAGCGTGACCAGCGCGAGGATGAAGATCAGCACCGTCGCGACTTTTTCCCACGCGTAGTATTCGTAGTAGCTCGCGAGCTGCATGCCGAGGCCGCCGGCACCGACGTAGCCGATGATGGACGCGGCGCGCAGGTTGTATTCGAGCATCCAGAGCACATGGCTGATCACGAGCGGCTTGGCGTGCGGCCAGAGGCCGTGCTGAAACGCCTGCACGCGGTCCGCGCCGATGGCCCGCAGGCCGCGCGCGACCTCGGCATCCACCGACTCAAATGCATCGCTGAAAAACTTTCCAAGATAGCCGAGCGAGTAGAACGTGAGCCCAATCACCCCCGCGAGCGGATTGGCGCCGACAATCGCCACGCCGATGAGCGCCCACACGAGGCTCGGAATGGTGCGCGCGCCGTTCATCAACAGGCGGGCCGGCAGCACCAGCCAGCGCGGCGCGATGGTGCGGGCGCCGAGCGCCGCGAGCGGAAAAGAGAGCAGCGTCGCAAACAGCGTGGCCATCACCGCGATCTGGAAGGTCTCGCCCAGGGCCCGCAGGGTTTCCTGCCAGACGGAAAAATCGGGCGGGAAAAAATAGCCGAGGAAGCGCCGGATATTCGCCCAGTAGTCGAGCTGGCGCCCCGAGCCGCGCAGCGCCGGCAGCGAAGCCAGCACCGCGAGCAGGAATGCCAGCAGCGTGACAGTGAAGACGTTGAGGCGCTCGTGCCACTTGAGCTCGGGCAGCGCGACGACGGGCGGGGAGTTGGCCGGCTCCGGGCTCACCGGTGCACCTCGCGGACCTTCCAGCCGGCGGGGTCGGCGGGATCGAAGCTCAGCACGAGATCCGCGAAGCGTTCGACGAGTTCGGGATTGTGCAGCACGCAGAACACCGTGCGGCCGTGGGCCAGCGACTCCTGCCGCAGGATGCCCAGCACGCGGCCGGTGAGATAGACGTCAAGGTTCGAGACCGGCTCGTCCGCGAGGTAAAGCTCCGGCTCCTGAAAGAGCGCACGGGCAAAAGCCGCCCGCTGCTGCTCGCCGCCGGAGGTCTCGCACACCCAGCGGTGCGTCAGCGGCGCGAGGCCGAGGTCGTTGATGATGCGAAACGCCGCCTCGCGGTCCGCGCGGGGAAAACCCAGCAGCGTGCGCCACCACGGATACCGCCCGAGCCGGCCGCAAAGCACGTTGTTCAGCACGGTGCTGTTGGGCACGAGCAGGTTGTGCTGGAAAACCACGCCGGTGTGGCCCTGGAAATTCGCCGGCGTGTGGAGCCCCCGTTGCAGGCAGCAATACTCGATGTCGCCCTCCGTTGGCGTCACCAACCCCGCGAGGCAGCTCAGAAAGGAGGACTTGCCCACCCCCGAGGGACCGACGACCGCGATGAACCGGCCGCGCGGCACCACCAGGTCGAGCCCGCGAAAAAGCCAGTGGTCGCCCCGCCGCAGTCCGAGCCCGCGGATGGCGACATGACAGGTCGGTGAATCTTTGCCCGTGGCGGCGACCATTATTGGCGGAGAGCCCGGCGTGCGAGGGCCAGCCCCTCGGCCAGCGGCGCAAGGTGTGCCTCGGCGTCCACCGGAGCGAGCTTGGTGGTAAAAAGCTTGTCGCGCAGTTCCGTGGCGCCGGGGGCGTTGAGCGCGAGAAGCGCGGCCCGCAACCGTTCCACATCGCCGGGCGCAATACTGGCACGCACCGCGATCACGTGGCTCGGCACCGGTCCCTGCGCTTGCAGACGGCGCAACTGCGCGCGCTGCGCCTCGGAGAGATGCTTGTCGAGATCCAGCACGTAATAGCTGACCGCAGCGGCCTCGGCCTCGCCCGCTAGCACCCGCTCGATGGCCGACACGTAGCCGACCCCATAAAAGACATTGCCGCGGCCGAAGAAACCCTCGGGGTCCGCGTTGGCACCGAGCAGGCCGCGCCGCGACAGATCGAGCAAGGGCAGCACAAAACCCGAGGTGCTGGTCTTGCTGGCAAACGCCACCGGCCGGCCGCGCAGGTCGGCGATGGATTGGTAAGGCGCTTCCTTTTTTACCACCCAGTAGCTTTCGTAGGAGGTCTTGCCGTCGGGAAATTCCCCTGCGAGGAGGATCGAGGCCACGTTCTTGTCGCGCACATTGAGCATGTCGGTGGCGCTGAGGTAGCCGAGATCGATCGTGCCGTTGGCCAGACCTTCAAAAATCACGGCCGAGGACAGCGGCACAATGGTCTCGACCGGGCGGCCGAGTTGGGCGCTGAGGAAAGCCTCCAAGGCCTTCTTCTCCTGCTGCATGAGGTCGGGGTTCTTGTCGGGCTTCAGTGCGATTACTACCTTGGCCAGCGAGAGCGGCTCGGCAGCGCGGGCCGATACCCCCGCGAGGGCGATCAGCAGACAGAGCGACAGTAAATGAAGCGATAGACGGCGAACCATGCCGGCACAGTGAGACTAAATCTCAAAGACTCAAGCCCAGGCACATCAAAAACACCTTAAGTCTTCTGCTTTTTGATCTGTTCCAGCTCGGGCACGAGCACGCGCTGGTAGCAATCGGGGCACACGGAGTGACTGAACTCGCTGCCAGTCCGCTCGTTAATATAGCCTTCCATCTGCTGCCAGTAGTTTTGGTCGTCGCGGATTTTCTTACAATAGGAGCAAATCGGGAGAAGCTCCTCCAACTGGCGCACCTGGGTGGTGTAGCGCAGAATCCGCTCGGCCACGCGCAACCGCATCCTCAACTCATTTACGTCAAGCGGCTTGCTAAGAAAATCATCCACGCCGGCTTCCATCGCCGATTGCTGGTTGGCTTCGCTCGCATCGCGGGCCGTCAGGAGAATGAAATACACATACTCGCTCTTCACCCGTTTGCGGATGCGCCGGCACAGCTCCAAACCGTCCGCCTCGGGCATTTCCCAGTCGCTCACAATCACACGCACCGGCTCCCGCTGTAGGATCTTCCAAGCTTCTTTCCCGTCTGCCGCTTCGATCACCTCATGACCCAAGCGGTTCAGGGCCTGTCGGATTATCGCCAGCGCCACCTTGTCGTCTTCAACCGCGAGTATTCTCACAACCGCATTGGATAAGGCCGGACCGGGCACCTGCAATGCCGGAAACTACCCAGCAGGCTTAAGCAATTCCCGCAAAGCCTCGGGCGAATTTACCGGCGCGGCGCAGGTGTGGTGCTCGCACAGGTAAACCGTCGCCCGGCCGTCCACGGGCCGCATGTCCGCCACCCAAGGCAGCCTCGTCGCGAGCCAAGCCTGCCCCGCGCCGCCATCGGCGCCAAGCAGCGCGCGTCGCGGCCCGATCCGCTCGTGCAACACCGCCGTCAGCGCCCGGAAATCCTCGCCGGCCGAGTCGCCCGCGATAACCGCATGCCGCGGCGGCTCCAGCGCCAGTTCGATGGCGCACAACATCTGCGGCAGCGCCTGCGGCGTGCGGCTCCATTGCGGGCGGAAGGCCTCGATCGTGCGCAGCGCGCGCTCGCGGTAGCCGGAGCCGGCCGCGCCGAGCAGGGCGTCCAGCCGGAGCAGGTTGAGCGCGGCGAGCGAACTCGGGGCCGGCTCCGCGCCGTCGTAGTCCTCCTTGAGCCGGAGCACGAGCGAGTCGTCCCCCGCGCGGGAGTTGAAGTAGCCGCCCTGCGCCTCGTCCCAGAATTCGCGGTCCATCGTCGCCTGCAGCCGCTCCGCCCACTGCAGCCAGCGGAGGTCGAAGCCCGCCTCGTAGAGATCGAGCAGACCCTGCACGACGCAGGCATAGTCCTCCGCAAAACCTTCCGTCGCGCCGCGGCCGTCGAGCCACGCGCGGCCCAACACGCCCCGCGCTTCATCATAAAGCTCGCGCCGCAAAAACTCCGCCGCCCGCACCGCCGTTTGCAGGTAGGGCGCGACCGCCGGGCGCACCGGGTTTTCGAGCACCTGGTGCGCCTTCGCGCAGGCTGAGATCATGAGCCCGTTGTTCGCGGCTAGGATCTTGTTGTCCAACTGCGGCCGCGGCCGCCGGCTCCGCACCGTCCGCAGTCGCACCAGCGCGGCCTGCAGCTTCGTCTCCGCCGCCTCGGGCGTGAGCCCTACCTTCGCCGCCGTCGCCGCCAGGGGCGCACGGGCCGCGAGGATGTTCTTGCCGCGAAACTCCCCTTGCGGGTCCTGCGCACCCGTGACGTTGCCGCCCGCCTGCACGCCATAGTGGGCCACGAGCAGTGCCGCATCCGCGCCCAGCGCCTCGGCCAGCTCCGCCTGCGTCCACACGTAAAACGCACCCTCCGCGTGACCGCCGCCCATGTCACCGGGCACAGCACTGTCCGCATCCTCCGCCGTGTAGAAACCGCCGGCCGGATGCGTGAGATCACGCGCCACGTAGTCGAGGATGTCGCGCGCCAGCCAACCGTAGGTCGGGATGCCCGTCGCCTGCTGCGCCTCCAGGAAATTCACCGCGATCTGCGCCTGATCATAGAGCATCTTCTCGAAGTGCGGCACGAACCATTGCTCATCCACCGCGTAACGGTGAAACCCGCCGCCCACGTGGTCGTGGATGCCGCCCTGCGCCATCGCCCGCAGCGTGGCCGCGGCCATGCGCACCGCCTCCGCGCCGGCCTCGCTGGCCGGCCCCTGCACCGCGGCGGCCCGGAACAGGAAATTGAGACCGGCGGCGCGCGGGAACTTCGGCGCCCCGCCAAAACCGCCGTGCGCCGCATCAAAGGCCTCGTTGAAATATTGGAAGCAACGCTCAAAGGCCTCGCCGCCGCTCACCACGAGGTCCGGTCCGCCGACGTCCTGCGCGCGGGGTTTCTCGTGGTAGTCGCGCAGGGCGCCGAGCGCGCGTTCGCCCTCGGCGACGAGTTTTTCGCGCTCCGTCTCCCAGCCCTTGGCGATGGCGCGCAGCAGCGCGGGGAATCCCGGCCGGCCATGCCGGTCCTCGGGCGGAAAATAGGTGCCACCGAAGAACGGCTTGAGGTCGGGGGTGAGCCAGGCGCTGAGCGGCCAGCCGCCGTGCCCCGTCATGGCCTGCACGTAGCTCATGTAAACGCGGTCCACATCGGGCCGTTCCTCCCGGTCCACCTTGATGCTCACGAAGTGCGCGTTGAGGAGCGCGGCGATGTCCGCGTCCTCAAACGACTCATGCGCCATCACGTGGCACCAGTGGCAGGTGGAGTAGCCGATGCTGAGAAAGATCGGTTTCTGCTCCGTCCGCGCGCGGGCAAACGCCGCCTCGCCCCACGGCAGCCAGTCCACGGGATTGTCCGCGTGCTGGCGGAGGTAGGGCGACTTTTCGGCGGCGAGGGCGTTGGACATGCGGCAAAAGACTGGGACAAACCGGGCCAAAAGCAAAAGGAGCCCGGACGGGCGGGCTCCTGCTGCCAGCGGGGCGCGGCGCCGGGTTTACTTGCCGAGCACCCAACTGAAGATCAGCGGGGCCACGATGGTGGCGTCGGACTCGACGATAAACTTCGGCGTCTTCTGCCCGAGCTTGCCCCAAGTGATCTTCTCGTTGGGCACGGCGCCGGAGTAGCTGCCGTAGCTCGTGGTGGAATCGCTGATCTGCGCGAAGTAGCCCCACAGCGGCACATTGGTGCGGCCGAGGTCCTGGTGCAGCATCGGCACGACGCAGATCGGGAAATCGCCGGCAATGCCGCCGCCGATCTGGAAGAAACCGATCGAGCCCTCGCCGTTTTTGAGCAGCTTGGCCGTCTTCGTGTAGTAATCCGCCAGCCACGCCATGTATTCGATGCCGGTGCGCACGGTGTGGACGTTCTTGATCTCGCCCGTCACGACGCGGCCGGCATACATGTTGCCCAGCGTGGCGTCTTCCCAGCCGGGGACGATGATCGGGAGGTTCTTCTCGCTCGCCGCCAGCATCCAGGAGTTCTTCGGGTCGATCTGGTAATATTTCTTCAGCTTCCCCGAGCGGAGAATCTTATACATGAACTCGTGCGGGAAGAAGCGCTGGCCGGACTGGTCGGCGGCCACCCACTCCTCGGCGACGGCCGCCTCGATGCGGCGCATGGCCTCGCCCTCGGGGATGCAGGTGTCGGTCACGCGGTTCATGTGGCGGTCGAGCAGCTTCTGCTCGTCTTCCGCCGTGAGGTGCCGGTAGTGCGGCACGCGCTCGTAGTAGTCGTGCGCCACGAGGTTGAAGATGTCCTCCTCGAGGTTCGCGCCGGTGCAGACGATGGCGTGCACCTTGTCCTTGCGGATCATCTCGGCGAGCGAGATGCCCAGCTCGGCCGTGGACATGGCACCGGCGAGGGTCACGAGCATCTTGCCGCCGGCCTTGAGGTGATCCTCGTAGCCCTTCGCGGTGTCGATCAGCGCGGCGGCGTTGAAATGGCGGTAGTGGTGTGCGATGAACTGCGAGACCGGGCCCTTCTTCGCCGCGAGTCGGGTATTCACGGCTTCGGGCTTAACCTTCGCTTTTTTGGCTTTCATATGGGGCCACGAGCTAGAACACCGCCGCAGGCCGGGGCCACAAAAAACGTCGCTTACCTTCGGCCGTCACGTAGTTGTCGCGATCCCTTCCCATGCTCGCGGCCTTCCTCGCCACCTTTTTCTACGCCGTCTCGATCGTGTTTGCCAACCGGAGCGTGCGCGCCTGCGGCCCCCGCACGGCAAATCTCGGGCGGCTCCTCGTGGCCGCCGCCGCGCTCGGGCTGTTTGCCCACACGGTGGGCAACGGGTTCAGCAGCGCGAGCACGCCGTGGCTGCTCGCCAGCGGGGCCATCGGCATGGGGCTGGGCGATCTGGGGGTCTTCGCCGCGCTGCCGCTCATCGGTTCGCGCCTGAGCGTGCTGATGACCCAGTGCCTCGCCGCGCCGATCGCCGCGCTTTTCGAATGGTGGTGGCTCGGCACGGCGCTCACCGGCACCCAGATGTTTTGGGGCACCGTCGTCTTGGGCGGGGTCGCGCTGGCCCTGATGCCGAGCAAGTCCAGCCCGCCGCGCGTGCCGGTGCGGCCGATCGGATTCCTGTTCGGCTTCATCGGCGCGCTGGGCCAGGGCATCGGTGCGGTCATCAGCCGGCAGGGCAACTTCGTCGCGCTCGCGGCGGGCGAGCCGGCCATCAACGGCATCACCGCCGCCTACCACCGCATCATCGGCGGACTCGTCGTCGTGGCGGTGTTTTACCTCGTGTTTGCCCTGTTGCGCCGCCCCACGCCGCCGGCCTCCCACCCCGAGCCGCACGGCTGGAAATGGTATGTCGCCAACGGCTTCGCCGGGCCGGTCCTCGGCGTGAGCTGCTACCAATGGGCGCTCGTGCACGCGCCGGCCGGCATCGTGCTCCCTATCGTCGCCACCACGCCGCTCGCCGCCATCCCGCTGACCTACTGGCTGGAGGGCGACCGGCCTTCACGGCGTTCGATCGCGGGCGGTTGCATCGCCGTCGGGGGTTGCATTGCGTTGACGCTCGTGCGCTGAGGCATTGACGCCGCCCAAACCGGGCGGTGTGATGGCAGGTTCCCATGCTGACCATCGCCGATGTTTCCAAGTCCTACGGCACCCGCGAACTCTTCGCCGAGGTGTCGCTCTTCATCGCGCGCACCGACCGGCTCGGGCTCGTCGGGCCCAACGGCGCCGGCAAATCCACCCTCTTCGGGCTCATCCTCGGCGAGGAGCGGCCCGACACCGGCACCATCGAGTGGGAACGCGGCGCGGACTTCGGCTTCCTCCCGCAGGAAAGCGCCCCGGCCGGCGATGAATCCATCCTCCACATCGCCACCAGCGGCAAAAAACTGGAGCCCGACGAGGACGACTGGGACATCGACTACACCCTGGAGCCCCGCGCCCGCAAGATCCTCGCCGGCCTCGGCTTCAAGGAAGGCGACGCCGAGAAGCCCGCCAACACTTTCTCCGGCGGCTGGGTGATGCGCGCCCATCTCGCCCGCCTGCTCGTCGCCGAGCCCGCCCTCCTCCTCCTCGACGAGCCCACCAACCACCTCGATCTCGAGGCGCTGCTCTGGTTCCAGGATTATCTCACGCGCTACCCCGGCGGCCTGGTCGTCATCTCCCACGACCGCGCCTTCCTCAACGCCCTTTGCACCGGCATGCTCGAGCTGCGCTCCGGCCGGCTGCACTACTACCACGGCAACTACGACAATTTCATCGCCGAGAAGGAGGCGCGCAAAGCCCAGCAGCAGGCCGCCTTCAAGAACCAACAGCGCGAGATCGCCCACCTCCAGAAATTCGTGGACCGCTTCGGCGCCAAGGCCTCGATGGCCTCCCGCGCCAAGTCCAAGGAAAAGCAGATCGAGCGCCTGCAGGAAATCGCCATCGAGGAGCCGGCCGAGGAGCTGAAACGCATCAACTTCAAGTTCCCCCAGCCGCCGCGCTCCGGCCTCAAGGTCGTCGAGCTGAAAGGCGTGCGCCAGGCCTACGGCGACCACGTGGTCTATCGCGACCTCAACTTCACCGCCGAGCGCGGCCAGAAGATCGTCCTCGTCGGCCCCAACGGCGCCGGCAAGTCCACCCTGCTCAAGATCCTCGCCGATGTCGTGCCCATCCAGGGCGGCGAGCGCGAGCTCGGCAGCAACGTCATCCCCGGCTACTTCGCCCAGAACCGTCTCGACAACCTCAAGCCCGACCTGACCGTCTTCGAGAACGTGATGGAGCTGCGCACGGCCGAGAACCAGCTCACCGAGCAGCAGGCCCGCGCCATCCTCGGCGCCTTCCTCTTCCGCAAGGACGACGTGCACAAGCCCATCGGCGTCCTCTCCGGCGGCGAGAAATCCCGCCTCGCCCTTGCCCGCCTGCTCGTCAAGCCGCCCAACCTCCTGCTGATGGACGAGCCCACCACCCACCTCGACATCCAGTCCATCGACGCGCTCACCGCCGCCCTGAAAAACTACGAGGGCACGCTCATCTTCATCAGCCACGACGTCCATTTCATCCGCACGCTCGACGCCAACGTCCTGCACGTGCACAGCGGCCGGCTCACGCCCTACGCCGGCAACTACGACTACTACCTGGAAAAATCCAAGGCCACCGACGCCCGCGCTGCGCTCACTGCCGGCTTCACCGACGCCCGGCCCGTGCAGGCCGCGCCGGCAAACCCCAAGTCCCAAACGCCAAATCCCAAATCGGAAAGCGCGAAGCCCACGCCGAACCAGCTCCGCAAATTCCGCGAGGAAGTCGGCCAGTTGGAGAAAAAAGTCTCCGAACTCGAAGCGAAACAGGCCGAAATCACCGCGGCGCTGGAAGATCCCGCCACCTACGCCGACAAGGGCAAGTTTCACCACCTGAACAAGGAACTCAGCACCATCGTGGACCAGATCGCCGCCGCCACCGCCGAGTGGGAAGCCGCCGCCACGAAGCTGGATGAGATGGAGCAGGGCTGATCCGTGTCCTATCCGATCACCTCGTCGATCAGCCGCGGTGTGCTGCCGGGGCGCTCGCCCACGGTGATCGCCTTCGCCAGCATCGCCTTCGCTTCCGTCGCCGCGCCTTCATCGTTGGCGTGGATCACGCCCAGCGGCGCCCCGGCGGTGACGCGCTCGCCGATTTTGACCAAGCTGCCCACTCCGACAGCCGGATCGATTTTGTCCTCGGCCCGCGCCCGGCCGGCGCCCAGCCGCAAAGCCGCCAGCGCCACACCCATGGCATCCACATCGGTCACATGGCCGTCCGCCGGCGCGGTAAGCGTCACCCGGATTCGCGCCTGCGGCAGATGCTCCGGCTCATCGGCCACCCGCGCATCGCCACCCTGCGCCGCAATGATCTGGCGGAATTTCTCCAGCGCCTGCCCGTCGGCCACGACCGCCTGCAGTTTCGCCTCGGCTTCCGCAACATCCGCCGCCACGCCGCCCAGGATCAGCATCTGTGCGCCGAGCGCATAGGTCACCTCCATCACATCCGCGGGCCCCTCGCCCCGCAGGCAGGCGATGGACTCCGCCACTTCCAGCGCGTTGCCCACGGTGCGACCGAGCGGCTGCTCCATCGCGGTCAACAGCGCGCGGACCTTTTTGCCGCCGGCCTTGCCGACCCGGACAAGCGCCTCCGCCAGTTGCCGGGCATCCGCCTTGGTCTTCATGAACGCGCCGCGGCCAAATTTCACGTCGAGCACAAGCGCATCAATGCCCTCGGCGAGTTTCTTGGAGAGGATCGAGCCGCAGATGAGCGGGATGCACTCCACCGTGGCCGTCACGTCGCGCAGAGCGTAAAGCTTCTTGTCCGACGGCGCGAGGTCCTTGGTCTGGCCGATAAGCGCGCAGCCGACCCTCGCCACCTGCGCGCGGTAGGCATCAAGGGAGAGGTCGGTGCGGAAACCGGGGATGGATTCCAGCTTGTCGAGTGTGCCGCCGCTGTGCCCGAGCCCGCGCCCGCTGATCATCGGCACCGGCACGCCGCAGGCCACGACCATCGGGGCGAGCGGGATGGAGAGCTTGTCGCCCACGCCGCCGGTCGAGTGTTTGTCCACCTTGATGCCCGGCACGGCCGACAGGTCGGCCACGGTGCCCGAGCGCATCATCGCCTCGGTGTAGTGCGCCGTTTCCTCCGGTGTCATGCCGCGCAGAAAAATCGCCATGAGCAGCGCGCTCAACTGGTAGTCGGCCCACGAGCCGTCGGTCGCGCCGCGCACAAAGGCGCCGATCTCTTCACGCGTCAGCGCGTGGCCGTCACGTTTTTTCGCGATGATATGCTGGGGAAACATGACCCCAGCATGGTTCGCCACCCACCGGCCGACAACGCTTATCCGGCCGGCCGCCGGCGCTGCCGCAGGATCAACTCCACCCGGGAGCCCACCCCCAGCTTGCGGTAGGCCGAGGACAACTGGTTTTTGACCGTGCCGAGATTCTTCCCGAGCAGACGGGCAATCTCCCCGTTGCGCCGCCCGGCGCACACCTCACGCACAATCCGGCGCTCGGCCGGGGAAAGCGGACACTTTGATGCCATGCCTAACGACTCGGAGGCTGACCCAGCATGCCCATGTAATTGTCGTAGAGCAACCGTTGTGCGGGAGTAAGCGCCGCGACCACTTTCGCTCTTTCTTCCTCCAATGCCCGGGCTTGGGCCATCATCCGCTCACGCTCTGCCGGCGGCGGCGGGTTGACGAAATTGATAACAGCTCCCGCCGCCATAAATACCTCCCTTTGCTTCTCATCCAAGCTGGCAAGGAATGCCTGGCGTTTTTCGGAGCGGCGTTGGTGCAGCTTCTTCTCCAACAGGTGACCGGAAAATCCTGAACTCGACTGCCCGTTTGTATCCACAATCCAGCCCATGACCTGCCCTGCCTGCAAATAATTCAAGAGGATCGCCTCCTGTCCATCCCGGTTGATTCGCGACCAAACGCGCCAGACCTCATGAGGCCAAGACGATATGCGATTAGCCTGAGCCTGATCTCTGATATGATTGACTGAAAGCAGTCTCTCGACCTGCTCATCCGTCAGCACGGGAAAGCTGATTGAGCGTGGATTAGTGACCTGCAAAACTCTGGTGGTGCCACTGCGCCCACGGGTCAAAACCACCTCCTGGCTGCTTTCGGTAATGGCACTGACATCCCAACCTATAATCGTTATTCTTGTTCTGACCATGACCGGGTGCCCATTGACATCAATCAAGGCCACCGGCTCCCCGGCCACACTGCCAATGGCCCGCACTTCGATTTGAGCGTTCGCCTCCTCGGCACGTCGCGCTTCAAACGCAGCCTGCTGCTCGGCCGATATCCTCAACGGGAATGAAACCGCCGGCGTTCCCTGAGCCATGGCGTCCCAAACCGGGAGGCCCCAAAGCAGCGATGCCATCAAGGAGAGTCGCAGGGAGCGCATGACAACATTCATCGTTTTTGGGTTCATTAACTTCAGGGACGGAAGGGAAGTGTGCTCCCCATCCGCTGCTGAGAGCCTTGCCACGCTTCGAAGAGGAACCGTTGCTCCGGTGTGAGATTGGCGATGACCTCGGCCTGCCGTTCTTGTAACGCCTTCGCCGCCGCAGCCTGCGCTTCCTGCTCTTCCTTCGGAGCGGTAAAGCGGATCACCCCCATCCTGCCATCTTCATAAGCCGCCCGTTGCTCCGGCATCAGGCTTTCAAGAAACGCCGCGCGGCGTATTTGCTGCTCTTGCCTGATCCGCTCTTCAAAGAGGCGGCGCGGCGAACCGGTGATCGACTCCGGGGTGACGACAAAAGTCATCACGTAGCCGCTTTGCAGGTAGTTCAGCAAAATCTCCTCCTTCGCTTCACGATTGATTTTCGACCAAGCCAACATCACCGCCCTAGGAAGCTGGCGCTCCCACGCGCTTACATAGTTCGCCGAGCCCAGCAGGCCCTGAATCCGCATCTCACTGAGAGCAGGAAATGTCGGCTGTCTCGGATTGGTCACTGGTAGGACACGGGCCGGCTGGCCGGCACGGGTCAGCACGATCTCGTTGCGAGCGGAATCGATGGAGGTCACCCAGTAGCCCGCCACACTTGATCCGACCATCACGATGACCGGGTTGCCCTCGACATCAATGAATGCAACCGGCACGCCACCGACCTCTCCCACCGCCCGGGCCTCGATCTGCAATGCCGCCAACCGGGCCTCGCTCTCGGCCCGATGGGCTTCATGCCTCGCCTGTTCCTCGGGACTGAGGTCGCCGCCCACCCGCATGAGCGCGGGCGTCGCCGGACCAGCCACCGGTGCGTTTTCATTCACCTGATTCTCCACCAGCCGGTTCGCCGGCGCCGTATAGCCGACAAAAATGAAACCTCCCACCAATCCCGCACCCACCAGCACCGGCCGCAGGTGACCCCGCCGGTAATCGGCGATTCGCATGATGCGTTTCAACAACTGGCGTTTGCCCTCAACAATCCCAACCGCCGCAGGCAGACTATTCCTGCCGGACGTTCGGCCCAAAACCTTCAACAGGGTCCGCCCATAGTCACCGCCGCCATCGGCCTTGGCGTGCCGCAGCACGAATGCATCGCAGGCCAGTTCGCAGTCGTGCCGGGCCAGCCAGGCGGCGACCCACACCAGCGGATTGAACCAATGCACCGCGCAGGCGAACTGCAGCAGCGCCTGCGCCAGCAGATCGCGCCGCCGCAGGTGCCCCAACTCATGCAGCACCACCCAGCGGAGTTCCTCCGCGGAAAGCCGGTCGGCAAACCCAACGGGAAAGAGCAGTTGCGGAAGGAAGACGCCGCACAGCGCCGGTGTCCCGATCATGGGTGTGACCACGATCTCCGGCATCCTGGCAATGCCCAGTGCCGCGCAGCCCTGCCGCACCATTGCGGCGATTCTCCCATCCACGGCCAGCCGAGAACAGGCCAGCTTGCGGCGCAGCCGGACCAAAGCCAGCCCCCGCAGCAACAACAGCCCGGCGACGCCTGCCAGCCAGACCAGCGCAGCGGAGCCGACAACGCTCCGGGTCGTGCTGACCTTCACATCAAACACGTCGAAGCCGATGTGCTCCTGCGCCCGGTGGGCCGCGGCTTCCGCATCAACCGGCCCAAGGGCTTGCACCGAATATGCACGACCTTCCTCCGGCATCAGGGGTTCTGCTGCATAAACCACCGCCGCCGGCGGTGCGGCCGGGCGCAGCTTCGCCGTCTTCCCCAAACCCAGCGGATCCCACGGCACCGGCAGACGCAGCGGCATCAGCAACACGCCCGCCACCAGCAGCCAGCCGGCAAACACCATGGCCGGCGCGATGTGCCGCCGCAGGATGAACCTCACCGCCGCCAGCAGCAGGATCAGCCAGACAGCCTGCCACGACATGGCCACCACCTCCATGAAGACCGGCGCCAGCGCGCTCACGGGCGGCCTTTCTTTTTGCGCAGCAACCGCTGCAGTTCCTCGATCTCCTCCGCGCTCAAATCCTGCTGTTCGCAGAAGTGCAGCAGCAGCGGGCCGGCGGCCCCCTGGAACACCCGTTGCAGAAAACTTTCGCTCTCGGCCGCAACGCAGTCCCCGCGCCGCAGCCGGGGCGCATAGACGTTGACGCCGTCGCGCTTGGCCACCTTCAGCACGCCCTTCTCATCGAGGCGCGCCAGAAAGGTGTTTACCGTCTTTTGCTTCCAGCCGTGGTCCGCCGGCAGGGCGGCAAAGACCTCCGCCGCCGTCAACGGCGACCGGTCCCAGACCACGTTCATCACTTCCCATTCGGCGCTGGAGATTTTTGGCGACATGATGACTACAAATGTAGGAATAGCTGATTCCTACATTTGTAGTCTTGGTCAAGCCTCTTTTATTTCCCACCCTACCCAATGTTCGTAATACGAACATTGGCAGGCAGATTCTCAGGCTTTGGCGCCGAAGACGGATTTCGCCATCGCGAAGGGGGCGCGGGTGAGCGTCTCCATCGTGGAAGCGGCTTTCTTCGCCTTTGGCTTCACCGCCGCCGGCGGCGTCTGTTCGCGGGCGGCGAGCCGTTGCTCGCGCAGCGCCAGGGCGGCTTCGCGCTTTTTCAGCGCCTCCTCGCGCTCCTGCAGCAGCAGGCGGTCTTCGACGAGGTGCTTTTGCTCGGCCTCCAGCAGCTCGCGGGCGCGGTGGACTTTTTCCCAACCGGCCTGCAGGCCGGCATCTTCACGATGCGGATGCGGCACGAAGGGATGAGCGGAGGGCCGCGGCAGGGTCCCGTGGCGCGCGGCATCAAGCTGCGATTGCCATGCCCGCAGGTGGCCCTCGTATTCGCGCAGATTCTCCTCGCGGGCCTGCAGATCGGCGAGGGCCTCGGCCAGACTGCTGCGCTCCTTGGGCGGCAGGTCGGCCAGTTCGGTATCCGGGCTCAGCCCGGCGGGCCGGGGGCGTTTCACTTTCAGTTCCGGCATGGACCGCGGGAAGGTGATGTCAGGAGCATTCATGGATGTAGTGGGTTGAACGCACCCAACCTAGCCCATTCGGGCCGCGACGGCTAGGGGTGCACCGGGCATTTACGCCGGGTTTACACCCCGGCGCCGGGTTTCGGGAAAAATTTACAACCCGCCTGCCCTCACGCCCGGCCGTGTAACCATCGGAAAATCACGCCCGGAAAATCACGTCCTCGCGATTGAACATCTTCACGCAGAGCGCCAGGGCCACGCCGGCGTAAACGCAGGTGGAGCCAAAGATGAGCGCGATGAAGTGCCAGTTCCAGATGCCGGAGAGCATTTCCTTGCACACGAGCGTAAGGTTGAGGAGCGGGACAAGGGCCGTCTTTGCGCTGAGGTCGATGCCGGGCAGCAGGCCCATCATCGCCGGGATGATCACGACAATGATGAGCGGCGACACATAGCTCTGTGCTTCCTTGTAGCTCTTCGCAAAAAGCGAGATGGCCAGCAGCACCGCCGCAAACAGCACGGCCACCGGCGCAATCATCGCAAACACCCCGAAGATGCCCATCGGGTCGATCATGGGGATGAAGGCCGGTGCGGCGGCTTTCGCCTCAGCAGCGGCCTGGGCCGCCGCCACGCTCTGTGATCCGCCAGTGAAGAACGAACCGCCCACCAACAGGCTTACGCCGGTCGATACCAGCGTGAGGACGATGGTGGCAACCGAGGCCGTGACGACCATCAGGAACTTGCCCAGCACGATGTTCACCCGGTGCACCGGGCTGCAAAGCAACGTCTCCATGGTGCCGCGCTCCTTTTCGCCGGCGGTGAGATCAATGGCCGGATACATCGCTCCCGTGAAGCAGATGATGATGATGATGTAGGGCACGAGGCCGCCAAAGAGGTTGCCGCCCACCTTTTCCGGAGGCGCGACGTTCTGCCGCTTCACCTCGAAAGGTTTGGTCAGGTCGGCCGGCAGGCCCCGGTCGCTGAGTCTGCTCTCAACGGTGCGGTCGCGCAGGTCGCGGAAGAAGCGCTCGACGGCGGTCACGCCCATGCCCGACTTCATCTCGCCCTCGTAGTGATAAAGGGTGACGGTCTTCGGCTCGCCGGCGGCGAGCGAAGCCTCGAAGCCCTCGGGAATTTCCACCGCCAGCCGGACTTTCTTGTCCGAGACCAGTTGCTTGAAATCGCCCCCGGGGGTGACGATGCGGAAGCGCTGATCATCCTTGATCGCCTTCACGACTCCCGGGGAATCTTCGCCACCGAGCACGATGATACTGACCGCCTCGCTGCGAGCCTGCTTCACGATCTTTGTCATGACAAAGATCATGCCAAACATGATGACGGGCATGACGAGCGTCGGCACGACGATCATGGAGATGACCGTGCGGCGGTCGCGGAGCGAATCCTTCAGCTCCTTGAGAAAAACGGTGACAATGCTGGTCCAGTTCATGGGCGTGGGTTTCAGGTGTTGAGGGCGGCGGCCAGGGCAGCCTCGCCGCCGACGGCCTTGACGAAGATTTCCTCCATGTCGGTCTCGCCGAAGCGGGCCTGGAGTTCCGCGAGCGTGCCCTCCGCCACGAGGCGGCCGGCGTGGATGATGCCGATGACGTCGCACAGCTTCTCGACCTCGCTCATGACGTGCGTCGAGTAGATGACCGTCTTCCCCCGCGCTTTGCAGTTGCGCACAAAGCGCACGATGGCGCGGGCCGTCATCACATCGAGCCCGAGTGTGGGCTCGTCGAAGATCATCACCGCCGGATCGTGGACGAGCGTGCGCGCGATCGAGGTTTTTTGCTTCATGCCGGTGGAGAACTTGTCGCAGCGGCGGTCGAGAAAATCGTGCATGTCGAGCTCATCGGCCAGCACCTGGATGCGGGCGGCGACCGCCGCCTCGTCCATGCCGTTGAGCCGGCCGAAGTAGGCGACCATCTCGCGGGCCGTCAGGCGGCCGTAGAGCGCGGTGGAAGCCGCGAGGAAGCCGACGTTGGCGCGCACCCGTTCGGGCGCGGTCGCGGCATCATGCCCGGCCACGGTGCAGGTGCCGCTGGTGGGTTTGAGCAGTGTGGCCAGCATGCGCAACGTGGTGGTCTTGCCGGCGCCGTTGGCCCCGAGCAGCCCGTAGATCTGCCCGGGCCGGCAGGTGAACGTCAGGTCTTCGGCCGCGACCACCTGGCCGCGTTTCTTGTCCTTGAAGGTTTTGGTGAGGGCGTGGGCTTGGATCATTTTTGCGAGGGTTTTAAAATGCAGCAGTTCAGTTGGCCACAGGCGCACCCGGCCGACGACGGCAGCCTTTGTAATCGGTGATCACCAGCACCGCGCCAAGCGCCACAAAGGTGCCGCTGTTGGACCAACCCAACCAAGCGGACCCAAGTCCAACGGTCACAATAACCAAGGCAGCAGGAATGGGAGCGAGACGGGCACGAGCCAGTCGGCATGGCAGGTTCGGTTTCATGTAAATTTTTCTCACAGGCTCATTTTCTCGCGGAATTCCTGTGCTTGGCGCCGACTGAGCTCGACCTTGGCGCCGCCCTTCAGCTGCACGAGCAGCCCGCCGCTGAACCAGGGCTCGATCTTGTCGATCCAGGCAAAATTGATGATCTGGCGGCGGTTGGCGCGGAAGAAGAACTTCGGGTCGAGCCGCTCCTCCATGGCGTTGAGCGAGCGGAAGAGCTGCGGCTGCGCGTCGTCGAAGTGGACACGCGTGTAGTTGCCCTCGCTTTCGAGCAGGCGGATCTGCTTCACCTCGACGAACCAGCAGCGGTCGCCCTCGCGCACAAAGACCTTGTCCTCGGCGGCGAGCCGGGCGGCTTTCTCCGCGGCCGGAACGGGCGCGCCGGCGGCCACTTGCAGCCGCTCAATCGCAGCGGCCAGCCGCGCGGGATCCACGGGCTTGAGCAGGTAATCGAGCGCATTGAGCTCAAACGCCTTCACGGCGAATTCGTCATACGCGGTGGTGAAGATCACGCGGGGCGCAGGTGGTTCGAGTGATTCGAGCAGCTCCATGCCGGTCTCGCCGGGCATCTGCACATCGAGGAAGATAAGGTCGGGCTTGAGCGCCGCGATCTGTTCGCGCGCCTGCTTGGCGTTCGCCGCCTCGCCTACGATGGTGACGTCGGGATGGGCGGCGAGGAGCCGCCGGAGTTCGCTGCGCGCGAGGCGCTCGTCGTCGATCAGGAGGGCGTTCATGCGGCGGGAGCGGGGCGGAGCGTTTCTGTCGGGATAAGCGCTTCGGCCATCACGACCCGGGGTGCGAGGGCACGCAACTGCAGGGTCGCGCTGTCGCCAAAAAGTAACCGCATCCGTTCGGCGGCGTTGCGCAGGCCGACGCCGGTCGAGACCGTCGCCGCCTTGGGCGCGGGCGTCGTCAACACACCCGGGTTGGTGACCTGCAGGCGCAGGCCGCCGGTCTCACGACGGGCGATGATGGCAATCTCGCCGCCCTCGGGGGATTGGGAAATGCCGTATTTGACCGCATTTTCCACCAACGTCTGGAGCAGCATCGGCGGCACGGGCAGGTGCAGGGTCTCCGGGGCGACGTCCAGCCGCAGCCGCAGCCGCTCCTCGTGCCGCACCTGCTCAAGGGCGAGGTAGTCGTTGACGATGCGCAGCTCGTCCTCGAAAGGCACGGTCTCAAGCTGGCCGCTCTGCAGCGAGTAGCGCAGCAGGTTGGCGAGCTGGGTGACGGCCTGCCGCGCCCGCGCGGGATCCTCGTCGATGAGCGCGCGCAGCGAATTCAGGGCGTTGAAGATGAAGTGCGGGTTGACCTGCGACTTCAGCGCGCGGAGTTCGGCCTCCTTCACCGTGGCGGTGAGCCGCAGCCGCTCGATATCGAGCCGGTTGAAGCGATCGAAAAGCTGGTAGAAAAAGTAGATGCACAGCCAGCCCACGAGGATGATGCTGCCGTTGATCCAGCTGGAGAAGACCAGCGCCGCCGGGTGGATCTTGGGCGGCCATTCCGAACGCAGCAAACCGTAGAAAATGCCGTAGCCGACAATGCTCCAGATGACCGAGAGCAGCATGCCGAAGATGAGGATGCGCGGCACAAGCCGCTTCCAGCCCAGCTCCTTCCAACCCCAGCGGGTGAGGTAGCCGCGGGCGTAATGGGTGATCAGCACGCCGAGCGCCATCGTCTGCACCACCCCCGCCACATGAACCAACTCCACTTCTTTGGAGAACAGCCGCACAAACACCAATTGCAGCAGGAGGAAAAACGACCAGCCGCCCGCCTGACACAGCACATACAGCCGCTCCTTGGCGCGTTGGCGGCGGCGGTCCGTGTCCGGAGCATGTTGGTCGAGGACGGTCATTTCCATGGCGGGACCCACATTACAAACCGGCCGGGCCCGGTCTGCAAACTTTGGACGAACGGTTGTCACGGCACAGGAGCGGCGCGGGATTGCCACCGGCGACCGGGACGGCCAGACCGGCAGGCGCATGAAACCCCGCCGCCCAGCGCCGGTTGCCCCCGCCCCTTTCCACGCCCGGCTCTACCGCGTCGCCATGGTCCGCTGGGTGGACCTGCCCAAGCGCGAGATCGATCGGCTCGGCCTCACCCCGGCGGAAAACAAGGGGTTGAACGCCCTCCTGCGCTTCAACAGCGACCTCGACCGCGTGACGCTGCTCCCCGGCAAACGCGGACACTACAAACTCGCCTTCAAGGTCGAACTGCTCCGCGCCGCAAAAGTGGACGCCGGCGACCGCGTCGAGTTCTCCCTCGCGCCCGATCCTGCCTCTCGTGAACCCGAGCTGCCGGGGGAAATGCGCCGCGCTTTTCAAGCCCGGCCGCAACTCGCGGAAAAATGGTCGGCGCACAGCATCGCCATTCGCCGGCAGATCACCCGCTACATCCTCGACGCCAAGTCCGCGGAGACCCAGGCGAAACGGTGCTGGATTTTCATCGAGCGGCTGGCCGACACGGGCCGGCTGTCGGCGGACTGAACGGTCGCGGGCAATTCGTGCCTCGGTGGACAGGTTTTGTGCAACTTTCCAAAGCACCGGGTGTTTTGGGTCCACTTCCGCTTCAACCATGAAATCCACCCTTCCCCTAATCTTGGCCGCGGCGTTGTTCGCCGGCGGCACCACCTTGTCCGCCGCCACCGATGACGCCCTTGTCGAGCGCGGCCGTTATCTCGTGCATGATGTCGCCATGTGCATCGACTGCCATTCGCCCCGCGGCGAGAAAGGTGCCTTTCTCGAAGGCAAGCACCTCACCGGCGCCGCGCTCGACTTCGCCGCCACCGTGCCGATGCCCTGGGCGCCTTACGCCCCGAATCTCGCGGGGCTGGAAAATTTCACCGCCGCGGAAGCCGTGAAGTTTTTCATGACCGGCGAGCGCCCGAGCGGCATGCCAACCCTGCCGCCCATGCCCGCCTACCGCATGAAACGCGAGGACGCCGAGGCCGTCACCGCCTATCTCAAGTCGCTCAAAGCGGCCAAATAAACCGGCGCGGAACGCTCAGCCCTGACCGCGCAGACCGTGGCCCGTGGGGCGCGGCGCGTTGAACTGCTTCACGGCAAACAGCGGGATGAACTGCAGCACCGCGAGCGCGCTGAGCAGAACGAGTTCGTTGCGATAAGGCCCGCCCAGAATCACGGCCAGCACCCCGGCGCCTTCGGCGAGCCCGAGCCCGATTACAAAAAACGGCAGCGCCATGCGGATGTCGCGAAACCGGGGCAGCACCAGCCAGCGCACAAGCGCGCTCATCACCAGCGGCGCCAGCGTCACCAAGCCCAGCGGCCCGACTGTCTCCACGGGCGGCACTTCGCGCCGGCCCAGCACGAAATAAACGATCCCCAGGCCGCTGATGATGCCAACCCAGATGATCCACCAGACAAGGATTTGAAAGGCCACGCTGTTGGGCCCGGAGGATGGCGGCGAGGATTCGGAGGTCATGTTTTGCTGTGTTAGATGAAGCGACTAAGCCCCCACCGGATGCCACGTGGTCTTGAACTCGATGAAGTCGCGGATGGCGTAGAGGTCCTGGGCCTTGGCGGAGAACCAGTCGGTCGCCTCGCCGGCAAAGTGCACGCGCTTCACGCTCTCCGCCGCGCCGAGGCGGAGCGTCTTGCGGTCGGCCTCGTCCACCGCGGCGCTGATGCCGCGCAAGTGGGTGTGCGTGGCGAAGGTCGGCACGAGTTCCTTGCGGAAACCGGTGAGCAGGTTGACCACGCCGCCGGGCAGATCGCTCGTGGCCAGCATCTCGCCGAGCAGGATGGCCGGATAAGGATTGGTTTCGGAAACCTCCGCCACGACCGTGTTGCCGCTCGCGATGACCGGCGCGATGAGCGAGACGAGCCCGAGCAGCGCGGGGGCGTCGGGCGCGATCACGCCGATGACACCCATCGGCTCGGTGACGGTGAAATTGAAATGCGGCGAGGCCACCGGATTCACGTTGCCCAGCACCTGCTCATACTTGTCGGCCCAGCCGGCGTAATAGACGAGCCGGTCGGAGCATGCGTCCACCTCCTTCGCCGCGGCGGTTTTCGTCGCCCCGAAGCGGACCAGCGTGTCGATCAACTCCGTGCGCCGTGACTCCACCATCTCGCCCAGCCGGTAGAGGATCTGGCCGCGGTTGTAGGCGGTGCGCTTGGCCCAGCCGGGACCGGCCTTGGCGGCGGCCTCGACGGCGTTGCGCAGGTCCTTGCGCGTGCACTGCGGGATGTGGGCGAAGAAATTGCCGGCGGCATCCTTGAGCGGAAATGTGCGCCCGCTCTCGGAGCGGATGAACGCGCCGCCGACATAGGGCTTGGGGGTCTTGGCGATGGGAATACGGGTCATGAGTTTTGGCCGCGGAGACGCGGAGTCACGGAGGTGTTGTCGATTCCAGGCTCTGGGTCTTGGCGTCTCCGTGGCTAGATGAGTTTGCAGTAATCCAGCAGCCCTTGGCGGCCGCCTTCGCGGCCGAAGCCGGACTCCTTGTAGCCGCCGAAGGGCGACGTGGGGTCGAACTTGTTGTAGGTGTTGGCCCAGACGACGCCGGCCTTGAGTTCCGTGCTCATCTTGAGGATGCGCGAGCCCTTGTCGGTCCACACGCCGGCGCTCAGGCCGTAGGCGGTGTTGTTCGCCTTCTCCACCGCCTCGTCGAGCGTGCGGAAGGTGAGCACGCTGAGCACCGGCCCGAAGATCTCCTCGCGGGCGATGCGGTGGCTCATCGAGACGCCGGAGAAAACCGTCGGACGGAAATAATAGCCCTTCGCCGGCAGCTTGCAGGCGGGCTGAAACAGGTCCGCCCCCTCCTTCACGCCGGCGGCGACCAGCTTCTCGATGCGCGTGAGCTGCTCCTTCGAGTTGATGGCTCCGATGTCGGTGTTCTTGTCGAGCGGATCGCCAACGCGGAGCGTGCGGATGCGCGTCTTGAGCTTCGCGAGCACGGCGGCGGCCACGGGCTCATGCACGAGCAGGCGCGAACCGGCGCAGCAGACGTGGCCCTGGTTGAAGAAGATGCCGTTGACGATGCCCTCGACGGCCTGGTCGAGCGGCGCGTCGTCGAACACGATGTTCGCCGCCTTGCCGCCGAGTTCCATGGTCATCTTCTTGTCGGTGCCGGCGAGCGAGCGCATGATGATCTTGCCCACCTCGGTCGAGCCGGTGAAGGCGACCTTCACGGCAGTCGGGTGGTTCATCACGGCGGCGCCGGTGTCGCCGAAGCCGGTGACGATGTTGACCGTGCCGGGCGGCAGGCCGGCGTCTTGGATAATCTCGGCGAACTTGAGCGCTGTGACGCTGGTGGTCTCGGCCGGCTTGATGACGATGGTGTTGCCCATAGCCAGCGCGGGCGCGAGTTTCCATGCCATCATCAACAGCGGGAAATTCCACGGGATAACCTGGCCCACGACGCCGAGCGGCGCAACCTTCCGGCCGGGGGCGACGTAGTCCAGCTTGTCGGCCCAGCCGGCGTGGTAGAAGAAATGCGCCGCGGCCATCGGCACGTCAAAGTCGCGCGATTCCTTGATGGGCTTGCCGCCGTCCATGGTTTCGGCGACGGCAAATTCGCGGGCGCGGTCCTGCAGGAGGCGGGCGAGGCGGTAGATGTATTTGGCGCGCTCCTTGCCCGGCAGCTTGCCCCAGGTCGTGGTGAACGCCTTCTGCGCGGCGGCGTAGGCGGCATCCACGTCGGCCGCGTTGGCCTGCGCGATTTCGGCGAGCTTCGTCTCGTTGGCCGGGTTGATGGAGTCGAAGTATTTGCCGGAAGCAGGGGCGACGAACTTGCCGCCGATGAAAAGGTCGTAGCGCGGCTTGAGCTTCGGATCGGCGGTCTCGGTCGCGGGATCGTATTCCCAGAGGTCGCCGAAGATGAGCTCGGGCAGCGGGCGGCCGGCGGAACGGGCAGCGGGGCGTTTCTTTTCGGGAGTGAGAGCAGGCATTTTGTGAACCGTTAATTCACGCTAATCTTCGCTGATGAGAGGCGGGAGAATTAGCGCGGATTAGCGAAGATTAGCGGTTAGTAGGATTCGGCGGCTTCGCTGAAGTAATACGGGGCCTGGTAGGCGCCGGTCTTTTCCTTTTCGAGCTGGCGGAGGAGATCGTTGAGCAGCGAGGAGGCGCCGAAGCGGTAACGCGTGTTGTTGAGCCACGCGTCGCCGAGGGTCTCCTTCACGGCGATGAGGAATTGCAGCGCCTGCTTCGCGGTGCGGATGCCGCCGGCGGGCTTCATCGCGATGGGCGTGCCGGTCTCGAGGTAGAAGTCGCGGATGGCCTCGATCATCACCTGGTTGTTGCCGAGCGTGGCGTTGAGCGAGGTCTTGCCGGTGCTGGTCTTGATGAAATCACCGGGGCGGATGACACGCATCGCGAGAAAGGACGCGGCACGGATGTTGTCGTAGGTTTCCAGCTCGCTGACCTCGAGAATGACCTTGAGCGTGGCGGCGCCGCAGGCCTGCACGACGGCGGCAATCTCATCCTGCATTTCCTGAAATTCGCCCGCAAGAAACGCCCCGCGGTTGATGACCATGTCGATCTCATCGGCGCCGTCGGCCACGGCAGCCTTCACCTCGGCGAGCCGGGTGCGCAGCGGCGCCTGACCGGAGGGAAACGCGGTCGCCACCGACGCGATACGCACCGCCGTGTCCTCGCCCAGCGCGCGCCGGGCATGCTTCACCATCGCGGGATAGACGCACACCGCCGCCACCTGCGGGCAGTCGAGTCCGTCGTGCGGTGCGAGCGCCTTCTGGCAGAGCGAGGCGACCTTGCCGGGGGTGTCCTTTCCTTCGAGCGTGGTGAGGTCCACCATCGAAACCGCCAGCTTGAGGCCCTGCACCTTGGCGGCCTTCTTGATGCTGCGCGTGGTGTATTTCGCCACGCGCTCCTCGATGCCGACCTGATCGACGGAACCGATTTCATTCAGCAAATGCCGGAAGGCGGCGGTGGACCCTGAGCTCATGAGGCTGTCCAGCCTGCTGCAGCCACCCTCCGAAAACAACGGCAAAACAAGACCCGCCCGCCAATGAGAACTGGCGCCCCTGCCCCGGTTCCGCCATATTCCGCCCATGCCTGATTCCCCTGCCCCCGCCGCACCGACCGGCGAACTCGTTATCCGCACCATCGCGATGCCCGCCCACGCCAACGGCAACGGCGATATCTTCGGCGGTTGGCTCGTGTCCCAGATGGACCTCGGCGGCGCCATTCTCGCCCGCAATACCGCCCGCAGCCGCGTAACGACCGTCGCCGTTGACGGCATGGTTTTTTTGCAACCGGTGGCCGTCGGCGACACCGTGAGCTGCTACGCCCGGCTGCTGAAAGTCGGGCGCACCTCGATGAAGATTGATGTCGAAGCCTGGGTGCAGCGCTTTACCGACGGCGCGCAGTTGCGCGTGACCGAGGGCGTCTTCACCTACGTGGCCATCGACGACGGGGGCCGCCCGCAACCCGTCAACCGCTGAAACCATGCGCCTGTTTCTCGCCCTCCTTTGCTCCGCCATCTTCGCCTTCGCCGGTCCGGCCGAGGAAGTCCGCGCCGCGGACACAGCCCGCGTGATGGCCACCATCGCCGGCGACACGAACCGGCTGGCCCCGCTGCTTTCCGATGCGCTCTCCTACGGACACTCCAACGGCCGCGCGCAGACCAAGGAGGAATTCCTTGAGTCCGTGCGCAGCAACCGGGTGCGCTACGAAGCCTACGATTACGAGGAAAGCCAGATTACGCCCGTGGCCACGGACCTCGCGCTGATGACCGGCACAGCCCGGTTGCGGGCAATCGCTGGCACCGAGCGCGTGGCCTTCCGGCTGCGGTTCCTCTCGGTCTGGCGACGCGAAGACGGCGCTTGGCGGCTGTTCGCCTACCAATCGGCCCGCGCCCCGGACGAGGGCTGAAGACTCAGCCGGTCGCGACCGCCTCGGCAAAGCGGAGGATCGCATCATCGGGCGACATCGTGATCGGCACCGGCCGGCCGTGACCCCCGCCGCCATACGGCACGTTCGACAGCGCGTTGTAGCAGCAGATGTAGGCGCGACGCGGCTGGTCCGACAGGTTCGCCTCGGAGCTATGGAACGTGTTGCCGTGGAAAAACAGCGCGCTGCCGGCCGGGGCCTCGCAATACACCACGCCCAACCGGTCGATCGCCGCTTGCACGCGCTGCTGGTCTGCCCCCGCCTGTCCGCCCACGCGACCGTGGTCGAAGCGGCCCAGCAAGTGTGAGCCCGGCACGACCTTGAGACAGCCGTTGGCCTTCGTCGCGGGGTCCAGCGCAATCATGCACGAAATCATCCGCGGGTAGAGACAGCCGTCGCCATACCAATAGCCGTAATCCTGGTGCCATTCCCACGCGCCGCCGACGCGCGGCTCCTTCAGCATCACCTTGCTGTGCCAGTGGTAGACCTCCTCGCGCAGCAACAGGCGCACGCCGTTGACCACCCGCGGACTCGTCGTCACCGCGCCGAAGACATCGTCGCTCACGTCGGACCACAGCGCGAGCTTGCTGGCGAGGCCGGACGCATCCTTGAGGTCAAACTGGTGTTTCGTGGCCTTGCCCTCCTTGGTCACGTTCGCGAGCATGATTTCGATCTCCTGCGGGGTGAAGACATCCGGCACGAGCACGTAGCCGTCGCGGTCATAGGCCTGGATCTGTTCGAGGGTCAGCATGGGGTTGAGGGGGTTGAAGCCCGGACAGCCGACAGCTATCGCCGCGCCCGGGCCGCGCCAGACATATTTTGCCGTCCTGCGGGGACCGGGTTGACCCCGCCGGGGCAGCCCCGCACGTTTCCCCGCCGTGACCACCCCGCCCGTCTCCGTTCTCCCGCTTTCCGGCACCGCGGCCGACCTCGGCCGCCAGCAGGGGGTCGCGCTGCGCAACCAGATCCATGCCAACGTCGCCGTGCTGCTCGGCGACTTTCTCACCGGAGCCAAGGCCGCGCAGCTCGAAAAAATCCGCGCATGGCAGCGGCGCCTGCGCGCCTTCTGCTTCGATCACTGGCCGTGGCTGCAAGCTGAGATCCAAGGCATCGCCGAAGGCGCGGGCCTCGACCGCGAGCTGGCCGAGCTGCTCAGCTTCCGCGCGTGGCAATACGAGGTTTATCACGCCGGCGCGTGCTCCAGCTTCGCCCTGCCGGGCGCCGGCGGCAAAATCCTCACCGGCGGCACGCTCGACGACCCGCGCTTTCTCTACGCCTGCGCCCAGGTCACCCCGGCGGACGGGCTGCGTTTCATCAGCTTTCCCATCGCCGGCACCGTCTGGGCCAACCGCGGCCTGAACGAGGCCGGCCTCGCCCTCGGCATCTCCTCGCTGATCTGCCCGGGCGTGACCTTCGACCTCGACCAGCTCGTGCCGGTGGACCTCGTCTTCCGCGACATGCTGCAATTCTGCTCGACCGTCGCGGAGGTCGAGGCCCGTTGCCGGCGCTTCAAGTTTTTCTGCAACCTCGTCGCGGTGGACCGCCAAGGCTGCGTGTTCAGCAGTTCCAACTTCTGCGGGGACTACACCGCGCATCCGACGGCCGACGGCTCCGCCTGCCTGACCAATCACCCCGCCGGCTCCGCCGACACCGCCCTGCGCGCCCGCGGCTACACCGGCCCCGATCCCGCGGGCTTCAGTCCGGAACGGCTGGCGCAGATCACCGGCTGGATGGACGCCCACCGCCACCGCGCCACCGTGGCCGACGCCGTCGCGTTTCTCGGCGCGATGCCGCAGCCCGGCCGCGTCAACAACCCGCACACCGCCTTCGCCACGATCGCCGTGCCACAGACGCACCCGTCCACGCTCTGGATTGCGCAGCAACCGGTGACATCCGCCGCCTTCCACGCCTTCGACGTGCGCACCGGTTCGTCCATCCTCAATTGATTCCATCATGCTCCTGCTCCGCCGCCTGATCCTGATCGCCGCCGCCGTGCTCGCACCGGCACCGACAATCCTCGCCCAAGGTCTCTACCCTGACGACGCCTCCTACCGTGCCGCCTTTGCCGCGCGCTGCGATGAGATCAGCGAGGGCATGGCCCGCCGCACCTGGTCGCCGGGCGAGGATACGCGCATGCGCCTCTATCTCGGTGTGGCCAAGCTGGCCACGGGCATCGATGCCGCCGAGGGGCTGCGCTATCTGGAGGACGCCGTCGCCGACACCAACCTCCACTGGCACAGTTTCGAACCCTACGTGCTGATGGACGCGGTCCTGCGGCTCGGCGACAAGCTCCCCGCCCCACTCGTCGCCAACATCCGCACCCGGCTGGCCGAATGTTTCGCGCACGACTTCGGTTTCACCGACAACCACATGCTGCAGATTCACACCGCGCGGCATCTGTTTGGCCAGACCTGGCCCGACGGTCCCGCCTTCGCTGACGGCTCCACCCCCACCGCCGCGCAGCGCGATTCCGCCGGCTGGATCGACCGCTGGATCGAGGCCACCGTGACCCGCGGGATGTATGAATACGACTCCCCCAACTACCACCACCTCTACCTGCTCTGCTTCGCCACGCTGCACGAATACGCCAGGGACTCCATCCTGAAGAAAAAATCGTGGATGATCATGCAGGTGCTCCTCGCCGACTGGGCCACGGAATACCTGCACGGCGCCTGGGTGGGCTCGCACAGCCGCGAGAAATACGACCAGGTGCTGCACACCCACGAAAACACCGGCGCGGCCACGCAGTTCGGCCGGCTGTATTTCGGCGGGGCGCCGATCCGGCTCGATCTCGCGGAAAACTTTTTCCTGCCGCTGGCCGCGCTCCAACGTTTCGAAGCCCTCCCGATGATCGGCCGCATGGCCACCGACCGCACCACGCCCTACGTTCTCCGCGAACTCAAGTCGCCGCGCCGCGGCCCGCTCATCGTTTACGGCGAGCCGACCTGGAAATACACCCATGTCGCGCCGGAGTTTGCCGTCGGCTCCTCGTGGGGCGACCTGACCGACGTCGAGCACCACCGCTGGGACCTCACCTGGGTGTCGCCCCACGACGGCGCCACCTGCTTCTTCATCAACCCGTCCTACTCGGCCCGCCAGTTGCACCGCTATTTCGTGGAGCCGCTGGACCAGATCCTCGGCGCCATCGTGCGCTACCGGCCCTACTACGCCGACCCCAACAAGTGGATCGAAGGCTCGCCCTACGAGGACGTGTTCCAGCACGACCGCGCCGTCATCGACCTCTACGACATCCCCCCGCATTCTGAGCGCCAACACATCAACGGCCACTTCCCGCACCACATCGCGGAACGTCGCGAGACCGGCGGCTGGATCTTCTGCCGTGCGGACGACATCTACTTCGGCGTCTGGACCAGCACGCCCGGCGAATGGCATCGGGAGGAGACGCACGACCGCCTGACCATCACCCACCCCAGAACCGCCATCGTGCTCGAAGCCGTCGCCGCCAAGGACGCCGGGAGCTTCGACGCCTTTTGCGCCGACCGCCTCGCGCATCCGCCCACCTTCGACGAGACCACATTGACCGCCGCCTACACCACCACCCGCGGCGACCGGTTGCAGTTCACCCACCGGGGCGAGCGCAGCGTCAACGGCAAGCCGGTGGACCTGCGCAACTGGCCGCTCTTTGAGGGCCCGTGGCTCAACGCCACCCGCAACTCCGGCATCATCACCTTGGAATACGGTGCCGAACGCGTGGTGCTCAATTTCAACACTGTCACCGTCCGCCGCGAAGCCGTGCCCTGAGCGGACGCGCGCGAGTCGGCGAAATCACAATTCGTCCGGCCGCACCGTGAGCAGGCGCGACTGCTGCGCGCGCTTGCGGGATTTTTCGACGCCGATCGCATCGAGCCCCAGCGCATTGGCCACGGCCAACACGGTGCCGACGCCACAGAAGGGATCGATGATGACCTTCGCCCCGGCCTGGTCGCGCGCGAAGCGCACCGCGTGGGCCGCGGCGCGGATACCCATCGCCCGCACCCACGGCTGACGGCCCGCATCCGTGATGATATCGGGCAGCGGCAGCACATCGGGGCACTTCATTGCCCGCGAAACCGCGATCAGGTGGGTGAAGCCCGGCCGGCCGTAGGTCAGCAGACCCGGCGGCCGGCGGCAGACAATCTTGTGAAAAAGCACCCGCGCCCCGGCATCCTCCGCCGCCCGCACGACCAGCGCCCCTTTGTCGATCCACGCGCCGTCACGCTTGATGTCGGATTGAAAAAACAGCGCCGCATTCTCCGCCGGCACCGCCTCGACCACCAGCCGCACGGCCTCCAGAAACCACGCCCGCCACGCCGGCAACCCGAGGTTCACCTCGGAAATGTCGGGCAGCGAGGTCACGGCACACGCGTCGGGGATCACCCCGCACGCCCGCAGCCAGGGAACCGCATCGGCGCAATGCACCTCGCGGCAGGAACCCGCAGATGTGGCTTCAATGGGCAAATTCACACGACAGGCAACCCACCCTATTGCGCCGGCACGGAGTAGATCCGCCGCGTGCCATCGCGGTCGGATGTAAAGAGCACTTCGCGCTGGTCGGGCGTGGGCACGGGGTGCGGGTGATTGTCCTGCGTGTGCCAGGAGGTATTGCTCTCGCAGAGCGGCACGACCTCCATCGTCCCGTTGTCCCAGTCCATGTTGAGCCGCGAGATGAGGTTGCCCTTGCGCTGGGCGAGACCCTTTTCGTTTGCGATGGCATCGGTGATGACGAAGTCGCCGGCCCGGCTGGGGATGAAGTGGCCGTAGAACGACGGCCGGTCGCGCGGGATGGAGATTTCCTGCAGCGGCTGTTCCGGGTCCACCGGCGCGCGGCCGACGAACTGCTCCGGGTGCCCCGGCGCATCCCAGCGCACGCCGTGATAGATCACGGCCTCGCCGTTCTCCTGCCACACCTCGTGCGCGACGTCGTCGAGCCCGAGATCGGGCGACTCGCGAAAACGGATGCTCCGCCCGGGCCGGCGCACCTGCACGCGCTCCCCACGATCGGCCTTCATCCAGATGCGCTCGGTGCCCAGCGGCCAGGTCCACTCGTGGTTGTAGAGCACGAGGTCGCGGCGCGTCGGATGATACTGCACATGCGTGACCCACGCCGGCTCCTCCCAGCGCACCGTGAGTTTGCCGGTGGCGACCTCCACCTCGGCGAGCTGTGTGGTGAGGCCATATTTGGCGTAATTCTCCGACATCTCGCGGTTGTTCGAGCGCCTCTCCCCGAAGCCGAGGATGCGGCTGTCCATCAGGCTGAGGAGCACCCGGGTGCGCGAGGGATCGAGGTGCGTGTAACCCACGCAGCGCTCGGGCGGGATTTCCAGCAGCGTGCGCCGCCGCCCGTCGCGCAGGTTCACGCAGTCGAGCAGGCCCCAGCCGTCCTCCCGGCCCCACACGAAATACAGATCGCCCGACACCGGGTCGAGGCAGGGGCTGGACTTGTTGAGCCCGTGCGTTGCGACGGTGCCGTTGTAAAGGTAGTCCTCGGCGGGATTGGCGGAACGCGGCCGCGCGAAATACGGATACGCCTGCATCGCCGGGCCGGGAAACACCGCCAGCGGCTCCATCCGGCCCGTGGCGCGGTCGATCCGGGCGAGGCTCGCGCCTTCCGGGTGCGTGGAATAGGCGTTGGTGATGGCGGCGAGCAGCGCGGCATCCTGGGTCACGCTGTAGGTCGTGAAGTAGAGCAACTGGCAGTTGGGGCCGGCGGGCGACTCCGGGCGCGGGGGGTGCATGGGAGAAAATTTGCCGCGTTGCACCTTGGCGCGGCCGCGCCATCCTGCGAGCCGAAATGCGCCGGATCCTCAGTCTCGTCGCCGCGCTCTGGCTGGCCATCGCCCTGCCCGCGCAGGAGGTGCAGTCGCACGGGCTCGTCTTCGAGCGCTGGGTGCGCGACACGTTTTTCGACGGCTACCAGCCGCCGCGCTACACCCAAAAGTGGGACATCCCGGCGGATATCAACACGCGCCACGGCGGGCTGCCCGTGAACCCCAAGGCTGTGAAACACGGCTCGCCCATCGGTCTCGGCGACGCGCTCCAACAGTTCGACATCAACGAGCCCTTCATCCTCGTGCTCGGCTTCTGGCAACAGGACGGCACGGAAAAACGTTTCGTGAACCTTACCGCCGTGACGGTCACCCCGGAGCAATGGCGCAAACTGTGGGGACCGGTGACGCGGGCCGATCTCGAGAAACTCGACGCGGTGATCAAAGACCGCTCCCTCGACTACCGCGAGGCGCGCCGCCGCGCCCAGGCCATGAAAAACGCCCCGCCCTTCACCCAAAGCATCATCGTGCTCAACCCGAAGATCGACTCGAAGACCCAGCGCCGGCTCCAGTGCAGCCTGCGGTTCAGGGATGTCTTCACCCACCTCGCACCCGACTCCGACTCCGGCGTGCAGGCCGAGCCCGCGCTGTGGGGCGTGCCGTTCGGCACCACCGTGGCCTCCGGCCCACGCACCTTCGGCGGACGGTGAATGCCGTCCTCGCTGGCACGGGCAGTGCTCACAGTCCCAAGCATTCCCCGCCATGATCCGCCCCGCCACTCCCGCCGATGCCGGTCCGCTCGCCGCCATCTACAACCACTACATCACGGAGACCGTCGTCACCTTTGAAGAAAACCCGGTGACGCCGGAGGAAATGGCGCGGCGGCTGGGTCTGACCACCGATGCCGGTTTCCCCTGGCTGGTGTGGGACGAGGCCGGACGCGTGCTGGGCTACGCTTATGCCGGTCCTTGGAAAACCCGCAGCGCCTACCGCTTCGCTGCCGAATCCACCGTCTATCTCGATCCGTCCGCCACCGGCCGGGGGCTCGGCACACAGCTTTACACGGCGCTCCTCGCCCGCCTCGCATCAATGGGCCTGCACACGGTCATCGGCGGCATCGCCCTGCCCAACCCCGCCAGCATCGCGCTGCACACCCGTCTAGGCTTCCGCCCAGCCGCACACTTTCACGAGGTGGGTTGGAAGTTCGGCCGTTGGATTGATGTCGGCTACTGGGAACTGAAACTGCCCGCCCCGCCCGACAATCCGCCCGTCGGAACGTAGATTGAAAGATTGTCCGGCGCGTGCGGTTACCCCACCTTGGTGCCATGAAACGGTGCATCCTCTGCTGCCTGCTGGTCCTCGGCCAAATCGGATGGTCAGCCGCAGCAAGCTCCGTCCCGACCGCCAAAATCGAAGCGGTGGCATGGCTCGCCGGCCATTGGCGCGGCCCCGGCGCCGGCGGTATGGCGGAGGAAATCTGGGCACCACCCCGGGACGGTGCCATGGTGGGCGTGTTCCGGCAGGACGGACCGGAAGGCCCGGCCTTCTATGAAATCCTCGTGATTCGCGAGGAAGGAGATTCGCTGATCCTGCGCCTCAAACATTTTCACGCCGACTTGCGCGGCTGGGAAGAAAAGGACGAGCGCCTGGAGTGGCCGCTGACATCGCTGGGCGAGCGCGAGGCGGTGTTTGGCCCGGCACGTTTCCACTCACCCGACCCCAACCGCCTGCAGATCACCGTGACGATGCGGCGACGCGATGGATCCCGCGGCGAACTCAAGTTCGACCTGTCCCGGGTGCCGGCCGTTGAGTGACGCCCGCATCGCGCAGTGATTTTTCAGCCATGTTTCCCTTGGACGGGGGTGAACGGAAAGCCCAGCTTCCACTGGGCACCGGTCTTTGACGGCCAAAACATCCATCACCCTTTATCATGTCCATCGCCCCCATCACCGAGGCCGACCGCCAGTTCTACCGCGATCAAGGCTACTTCATCATCCGGCAGGTAATTCCCGCCGGGCTTTTGCGCGATCTGCGGCGCGAGGCCGCCAAGGCCCACGACATTGCCGTGCGGTTGCACGGTCCTCGCGTGCAACGCCTCGCCCCGCTCAAGGCCCACGCCGGCGAGCTCGACTTGCAGCCGTTCCGCGATTTCGACCAGATTGAAGGCCTCGTCGCGGCCATCCAGACGCTCCTCACGCCCGAGCACACGCTCAAGCCCACCGAGGACGCCTGCCTGCTCTTCCACCCGCGCGAGCGTCCGTGGTCCACCGAGTGGCACCGCGACTGGCGCGACCATGTGCTGGAAGCCGAGTTTCAGGCCGAGATCGGCGACGCCCGCTGGCAGGAGATCGCGACGGATTTTCGCCTCTGGAACCAGGTCAACTGTCCGCTCTATGAGGACACCTCGACGTGGTATGTGCCGCGCAGCTTCAAGCGCGTGAACAACACGCCGGAGGAGATGAGGGTCTATGCCTCGACCACCCAGCAGGAGCTGTGGGACGAGGACAAACGCCGGACCGACGAGGAGCTGGAATTGTTTTGCCTGCGCTACTGCCAGGCCATGCCGGGCGCCGTGCAACTCGTGCTCAACCCGGGCGACTTTTGCATCTACCGCAACGTCGGCTGGCACCTCGGCAACTACGTGCCCTACCGGCGGCGCGCCACGTTGAACACCCACTGCTTCACGCCCGCCTACGCCCAGTTTGCCAAGGACTACGAGCACATGCTGAAGGCCGTGCCCGCCGGCATCGAGCGTCACGCCCGGCTCGCGCGGGGCCTCTGACCGCTCAGGAAACGTCAGGCAGCCTCCGCTCCCGCGCCACAAACCACAGCGGCTCGCCTTCCTCGGCGAGCACCGGGCTGATGCGGATGTCGGCCCGGTAGGCTGTGCCGTCCTTGTGGTAATTGACGAGGGTCTCGCGGCAGGGCCGGCGTTCGTGCAGGGCGGCACGGATACGGGCGACGGCCGCCGGATCGGTGTCCGGCCCCTGCAACAGTGTCCCGGGTTTGCGGCCCTTCAATTCGGCCAGCTCGTAGCCGCACATGGCCGTAAACTCCGCGTTCACCCATTCCACCATGCCGGTCGGCGTGGTCACGACCAAGCAGTCTCTCTCCGCCCGCGCCGAACGTCCGGCCGCAGCCAGAATGCGCTGCTTGAGCTGCGCGGACGGTTCCACCTCGCCGGTAACCTTGGCCAGGGCCACCGCCGCCGCCACCTGCTCCATCCGCGCCACCGCCGCCCGCAGCTCCGTGTGGAATGCAAGCACGACCTCCAAGCTCTCGCGCTCCGGAGCCGTCATGGCTCCGGACACGTAAAGGGCGGCCTGGTCCTCGAGGATTTGGCGATGCATGATGATGAAAGAAGCAGGCTGGAGTTCCGACAGTAAAGCCGGTTTACGCGAATCCTGCATTCCTATTACGCGCCGGCCCGCCGGCTGGTTGCATGGCCGATATTTTCGGCAATTGTAAGCCGGCGTTCCAATAGCGGGTATATGTGAACTCATTTATCTATACCCTTAGTTTGCTTCGGACCGCCCGCATCCTCCGCCTGCCGGTGCTCCTCGCCGCCCTGTTCAGCTCCGGTTACGCGCAATCCCTGATCACGCACGACCCCGGATTCATCGGCTTTTCAGCCTCAGCAAATGTCGGCCAGTCATTCACTTTGGAAAGCGGGTTCAACTACAGTATCACTGGCTTCAACTGGATCGGGATCACCCCAAGCGGCGTGGTCCGCCTCTTCGATCAGGAATACACCGGCACACCCAACGACCTGGCCTCGGCCACCACCGGACTGCTTGCCACCAGCGAAAGCTATGCCTCTGGCCAGTTCACCTTTTCCACCCCGGTAGAAGTGGGTGGCGGAACCACACTCTACGTTTACGGCACCGGTTATCAGGCCAGCATTGATCCCTTCAACGGCTATGCTGGCGGCAATATCTTCACGGCCTCAGGCCCCACCTCCAGCTATGTGGCCGGATTAACCTTCGACGCCCGCTTCGAGGTCTTCGGCACCGCCTCGGCGATCCCGGAACCCAGCACCTACGCCGCCTTGGCCGGAGTTATGTGTCTCGGTCTGGCTTGGTGGCGCCGACGCCGGGCGACCGTAGCGTGATTCCCACAACCGGGATTGCGGCAGGCAGAGCGTGCGCCACGTTCGAGACATGGCTTTTTCACCCCGCGCTCTGCTCGCCACCCGCCATGATCCCATTTTTCTTCGGTCGCACCTTGAGACGGCACAAAACTTCCGGCTCTGTCCCAACGCCAGTAACCGGGCAGCATGGGCGGCCTTGCCCGCCATCCACCGCTCAGCCCTCGTAGCCGCGGGCGAAGCCGCCCTCGCCCAGCCCTGGCCGGCGCTGCCGGCCACGTTGTGGATGGATTTTGTGCGCACCGGGACGCGCCGTCATTTTGAGGAGGCCCACTTCGGCCGCCGTCGCCAGTTCCTCGCCCTCGTGCTCGCCGAATGCGTGGAGCATCGCGGCCGCTTCCTGGATGCCATCGCCGATGGCCTGTGGCTGATCTGCGAGGAAACCTCGTGGTGCTTGCCCGCCCATCTGGAACTCCAGCGGGCCGGCATCGGCCTGCCCGACGTCAACGAACCCGTGGTGGATCTTTTCGCCGCTGAAACCGCCGCCACGCTCGCCTGGGCCGACTGGCTGCTCGGCGCGGAACTCGCCACCGTGCATCCCCTGCTGCGCGACCGCCTGCGGCACGAGGTGCGACGCCGGATGCTCACCCCCTGCCTTGAGCGGGAGGATTTCTGGTGGCTGGGATGGCAGCGGCGCCACCATCCGGTCAACAACTGGAACCCGTGGTGCAACTCCAACTGGCTCGCCTGCATCCTCCTGCTGGAGACAGATCCGGACCGCCGTGTGCAGGCCGTGCACAAGAGTCTGCTTAGCCTCGATGTCTTCCTCAACCAGCAACCGGCCGACGGCGGCTGCGACGAGGGTCCGGCCTACTGGGGCCGCGCCGCCGCGAGCCTTTTCGACGCGCTGGAACTCCTGCACGCGGCCACCGGCGGTCGCCTCGATCTCTACGGCGAGCCGCTCGTCCATGAGCTCGCGCGTTACGTCATGCGCGCCCACATCAGCGGCGACTGGTTGCTCAACTTCGCCGATGCCCATGCGCGCGGCGAGGTGGACGGCCTGCTGGTGTGGCGTTTCGGCCGGCGCATCGGCGATGCGCCGCTCTGCGCCTTCGGCGCGTGGCTGCACGGCCGCCGGCCGCTGCCGTGGCTTGGAAAAATCAACACCCCCACGCGCCTCCTCGCCAATCTCTTCGCCGCGGCGGAAGTCGCGGCCAGCCCGGCCGCCGCCCCGCTGCTGCGCGACGTGTGGTTGCCGGATTTGCAGGTCGCGGTGGCGCGCGACACCGGCGGCACGACGGACGGCTTTTACCTTGCCGCCAAGGGCGGTCACAATGCCGAGAGCCACAACCATAACGATGTCGGCAATTTCGTCGTCTGCCTCGACGGCGAACCGCTGCTGATCGACATCGGCGTCGAAACCTACACGGCGAAGACCTTCAGCCCGCAGCGTTACGAGATCTGGACGATGCAGACCCAATGGCATAACCTGCCCGTGATCAACGGCACGGAGCAGTCAAACGGCCGGAGCTTCACCGCCCGCGACGTCTGGCATCAGGCCGATGAGGCCACCGCCATGTTCCGGCTCGATCTCGCCGGCGCCTATCCGGCCGAAGCCGCGGTGCGAAAATGGACCCGCACGCTCCGTCTGGAGCGCGGCCTGGGCATCACACTCGTGGACGACTACGAGTTGCAGGAAGCGCACCGGCCGGCGGTGTTCCACTTCATCACCTGCGTTGCCCCCGATCTGTCCGTGCCGGGCGCGCTGCGGCTGCAGACTCCCGCCGGCGCCGCGGCCATCCTGCATTACGATGTCAACCGGTTGGTCGCCACCACGGAACCGCGGCAGATAGACGACCCCCTGCTCGCCGCCTCCTGGGGCGACGGCCTACACCGAGTGCGCCTGACGGAAAAAATGGCCGCCCTCAGGGCGCGACACGAGTTTCGGATCGCAAGGCCACCCACCACACCCACGCGATGAAGACGGCCTGAAACGGCAGCCGCAGCCAGAGCGTGAGCGGAGAGACATCGAGTCCCGGCATCTCGCCCTGAAGCGCCACATGGACGTTGGCGGGAAAGATCGCGATCAGCAGGGCGATCAGCCCCCAGCCCGCGAGGCGCCTTGTGCCAGCCCACAACAGGCCGAGCCCGCCGGCGATTTCCGCCGCGCCGCTGATGTAATTCATCGCCTCCGGCCACGGCAGCCACGGCGGCATCATCCCGAGGTAGATCCCGGGGTTCAGGAAATGATTCGCGCCCGCGGCCGTGAAAAAGATGGCCGCCAGCCAACGGGCGATGATGACGGCGCGGCTCATGCGACCTGGGCCTTGGCCGCGCCGCCGCCGAAGAGTTCGCGCACGACGCTCCACGCCTTGCGCAGACCGGCCGGCTGCACACCGGTCCAGCCGTAGGTCTTCACCAACTCGTCTTCATGACCGCGGTAGCGCGGCGGCAGGATAAAATACGTCTCATCCTTGCCGGTGATGACCGTGGAAAAAAACAGCCCCTTGCCGACGGCCAGGTTGTCGCCCGCGACTTTCACCGTGCGCGCCGGCAGCACCAACCAGGGCCGGTAGGTGAAGACCAGTCCCTCGTCCGCCTGCCGCAACCGTCCATAGGTGCGCACGGGCACCTCGGGCAGGTTGCCGCCGGCGAAGACTTTGTTCTCATCGGGCCGCACCCGGTAACGGGCCCGCCGCAACGTGAAGAAGTCCCAGCTGAAAATGCTGCCGTAAACCGTGAGCCGGAAGGCCCAGCCCGCCACAAACCAGGCGACGATGATCACCACGATCGAAAGCGCCGCGCTGAGCCACGGGTTCATCGTCGCCGTGAGCGTGAGCAGGCCGAGCAGCGCGGTGCGGGCGCCCTTGAGCGCCGCGTCAATCGCTCCCCACGGACTGAGGAGAATCAGCACGTTGATCGCGTGCGACGCCATCCACACGACGGCAAACACCGCGATGCCGAAGGGCACGGTCAGCAGGTTCAGCAGCCAGGAAAGATCGATCGCCCCGAGATGAATCATGGCGAGCCCGGTGGGCGCAGCGGGCTCCGCCGCGGGCAGACTGGCCACGAGCATCTTGCTGAAAGCGTCCATCGTAAATGGGATGATGGCGCCCGCCGCCACGAGGCCGGTGGCCTTGTTTTCCACCGTCTCCAGCACATCGAGCGGTTTCTTCCAGCCCGGCGGCAACACGGCTCCGAGGGAATCTTTCGCCGCCACCGCACTCACGAGCGCCAGCGCCGGCAGCCAGAAACTCATCTGTGCATACCACGGCAGCGCCGCCCGCGCCGCATCATCCTTGGCGGTGAACCACTGGTAGGCCCCGTAACCGCCCGCCCCGAGCAGCGGCGAGATGGCCATGCCCGTGACGGCCGTGATGGTCGCGGCAAATTCGGCGCCGGGTGCCTTGCTCTTGGCGGGAGCCGGTCCGGCCGCCGCCCACAGCGGCGTCACGATCACGGCAATCATCAGTGCAACCAAAGCCAAGGGGACGAAGCGTTTCATGGGACGGATGTTTGCGCCTGATGCTGCCCGCACCGATTGCGCTGACAACAGGAATTCCGGCACCCGGGCAAAGTAACCGATTGGGTTACTTTGCCCGGGTGCAGCCGAACGGGAAGGCGGCCGCGGTCAGGGCCGCTCGCGCTCAAGGTTGAGCCAGGCCAGCTCGCGCGGCGTCAGTTCCACCTTCAGGCACTCAAGCGAGCTCACCGTCTCGTGGATGAAGCGCGGGCCGATGAGGGCGAAGGTCGGGAACGGCTGGTGCAGCACGTAGGCCGCGGCGATGGCGATGGGGCTGACCCCTTTCTTCGCCGCCAGCACGACGGCGCGTTCGCGGCGGGCGAAGTTGTCGTCGCTATACCAGCAACGCACGAGCTGCTCGTCGTCGCGCTTGTCCGGCCCGGCGCGGTCGGTGAAGAAGCCGCGCGCCTGGCTCGACCAAGCGAGCAGCGGAAACTGGCGCTTTTTCAACCAGCGCCGCGAGTCCGGGTCCGACGCCGCGATGCAGCCGGCCCAGACCGGGTTCACCATGCGCGCGAGGCTGAAGTTGTTGCTCACCACGCCAAAACCCTGGAGGCCCTTGCGCTCCGCGTAACGGTTGGCCGCGGCGATGCGCGCCAGCGACCAGTTGGAGCCGCCAAAAACGCGGATGCGCCCGGCGCGCACCTGCTGGTTCAGCACGTCCACAAACTCCCCCACCGGCACGTCGGGATTGTCCCGGTGCATCACATAGAGGTCGGCATAGCCGGTCTGCAGCCGGCCGAGCGAGGTGTCGAACTCACGGAGGAGGTCGGTCGGGTTGCAAAAGGGCGTGTGGGCGCCCTTCACGATCAGGCTCACTTCCTCGCGCAGCCCGCGGTTTTTCACCCAATGGCCGAGCAGCTTCTCCTGCAGCCCGCCGCCGTAGATATGCGCCGTGTCAAAGGTCAGGCCGCCGCGTTCATAATAGTCGTCCCAGACGGCCGCACCGTGCGCCATCGTCTCCTGGTTGTCGCAGCCCATGATCAGACGCGACACGGGCTTGGCGAGGCCGGCGATGGCGGCGGAGGGGATCAACAGGCCCGGGCGGCGCCGCAGCGGGCGGCGGGCGTGGGTGTGGTGAAAGTTCTCCGGTTTTTCCTGCTCGTAAACGAGACCGATGGCCGCGCGCCACGCATCGAGCGCGGCCATGTTGCCCAGCGTGTCGGCCACGCTCATCGCCGCGGTCTCGCGCCGGCCGGCGGCCAGCGCCTGCGCCACCGCATCGGCCTCGAGGCCGTAGAGCGCGGCGGGCGTGACGATTTCGATCTCCTCCACCTTGCCGTCCTTGTGCAGAAGGAGCTTGGCCGGCTGCCCGTCGCTCGGGGGAATCCACGGCGAAGGCACGTGCAGCATGCCCGCGGTGCCGTAGATGCGCAGGGAATTGTCCTGCCCCACCGCGGTGCTCGTCGCCACCTGGGCGACGAGACCGTTGGCAAATTTCAGCGTCGCCGCCGCCACGGCATCCACGCCGGTCTCCGGGTGCAACTGCCCCGCGCCCGTGACCGCCACCGGATCAAGAAACGGCAGCCCGTTCATCGCGCCGGCGATCAGCCGGGCTATCGAGACCGGATAGCAGCCAACATCGAGGATGCCGCCGCCGCCCGCCGCGTTGGCCCAGAGCCGCGAGGCGGCGTTGAAGGGAGCGTTGAAACCGAACGACGCCTGCACGAGCTTCACCTGGCCCAGCGTCCCGCTGCGCACGAGTTCAGCGATCTTCGCCGTCTGCGGATGGCAGCGATACATGAACGCCTCCATCAGCAGCACGCCGTGCTCGCGCGCCGCTTCCGCCATGACCATCGCCTCCGCCCGGTTCAGACCGATCGGTTTCTCGCACAGGATGTGTTTGCCGGCCTCCGCGGCCTTCACCGCCCACTCCACATGCTGCGGATGCGGCACGGCGATATAGACCGCCTGCACCTCCGGATCGGCCAGCAGCGCCTCGTAGGAGCCGTGCGCCCGCGGCACGCCGAATTCCTTGGCGAAGCGTTCCGCGTTGGCCGCCGCGCGGCTTCCCACGGCGACGAGCCGGCTGTGTTGCGACCGGGCGACGCCCTGCGCAAAGATTCCCGCGATCCGGCCCGTGGCCAGTATTCCCCAACCCAGAGGTGTGGTCATAAGAAAGTCCGGCGATACGTGGGGATTTTTTCCCCGGATGCAACCACGCGCAGGATTGCACCCGCGCCGCCGCCGCCAACACTGCCGGCATGCCCACCAAGGCCGAGCTCCAGCGCCTGCGTTCCCTGCGCGACAAAAAACACCGCGAGACGGCGGGCCTGTTCGTGGTCGAGGGAGAAAAGGTCGTGGGCGAATTGCTGGCGGCGGGATTTGGCTTCGAGGAAATCCATGCCACCGCAGACTGGCCGGGTGCCGCCACCCACCGGCTGACCCCGGAGGAAATGGCGAAGGCCAGCCACTTCCCGACCCCGTCCAGCGTGCTGGCCGTCGGCCGGATTATACGCCGGCCGCTGCCACCCACCGGCCTCGCCCGCGGGCTCACCCTGCTGCTCGACGGCGTGCAGGATCCCGGGAATGTCGGCACACTGCTGCGCATCGCCGACTGGTTCGCCCTCGACCGGGTCGTGCTCTCGCCCGACTCCGCCGACCTGTTTTCCCAGAAGGTGATCAACGCCAGCATGGGCTCCTTCGCGCGCATGACCGTGCACACGGCGGAGCCCGCGTCGGCCCTCGCCGGCCTGCCCGCCGCCACCCCCGTCCTCGGCTGCGATCTCACGGGCGCCGATGTGCACACCCTCGAACCGCGGCGCGACGCCGTAATCGTCATCGGCAGCGAGGGCCGCGGGCTTTCCGCCGCGACCAAGCCCTTGATAACCCGCTACGTCACCATCCCGCGCTACGGCGGGGCGGAGTCGCTCAACGCCGCCGTCGCCGCCGCCATCGTGTGCGACAACCTGCGGCGCGTCACTGCGTGACGGCCGGACCCTTTTCAAGCACCGCCAAAGTCTCGTAGTAGCGCGCCTCGGTGAGGTGCTGGCTGGACTCGCGCTCCAGCCGGTTGGCCAGACGCACGGGGTCCGGGCCTTCCAGCCGGTCCAAAGTCGCGAGTCCGGCGAGCGCAGGCACTTGGCGGCGCATGCTGTCGAGGGCGTTGCGGGCATCCCGGCCAAGATCGGTGCGCAGCCCGGCCGCAAAGGCGGGCTCAAAGGTCATCAAAAACGTGTCCACCCCTCCCTCCCGACTCACCAGCCGGTGGGCGAGCCGTTGCCAGACGGTGGAAGTCTCGGCCCCGAAAGCGCGCAGAATCGCGGACCGCCCCATCCAACCGTCGCGGCGCGGCAGGTGCGGCCGCAGGTGGTCGGGCACCTCGACCCCCTCGACCGAAGGCAGCCAGCCGCTCTCGTGCACGAAGATCGTGTTGCCCGGCACGCTCGTCATGAAGCGCATGAAGTCGATCGCCGCCTCGCGGTGCGGGCTGGCGTTGTTGAGGAAAAACGGGGCGGCCGTGCCCACCTGCCCCTCCGACTGCGGCAGCCACATGTGCGCCCCCGCGGCCGGATGGCTGCGGTCGGGCAGCGGAAATTCCGTCACGGCCAGCTCGAAGGGCGAGAGCTTCTGCAGGCTCGTGGCGTCCCAGGTGCCGGTATAGATCGCCACCGCCTCGCCGCGCATGAACTCCTGCATCGCGGCGTCGCGCTCCAACTGCTGGAAACCCGGCCGCGTGAGCAGCGCGATCTCGCGCAGCACCGCAAAGCCCGACTCCAGCTCGGGCTGGCGGTAATTCCAGCCGCCGCGCAGGTAATCGAGCGCGAAATCCCGCGTGACCGCGCCGTGCTCCCGGAACCGGTCGCGGGCATGGTTCAGCGACAGCGCCGTGCGTGCGAGCAGGACATCCATCGTCACGTTGGTGTTGAAGTTGCTGCCGGCAAACAGCGCGAGGACGGCGCCCCGCGGGCTGGTGCGGCCCTGCAGGGCGGCGCCCAGCGCCTGCAGCTCGCCATACGTGCGCGGGGGCTCCCGCAAGCCGGTGACTTCCTCCAACAGGTCGGCGTTGTAGAACAGGCGCATGCTCAGCATGCAGAGCGTCACCGCATAGTAGTTGTTGAGGTCGCGGATGTAGCCCTCGTTGGTGTTGAGACCGTCGAGAAAGGTGTCGCGCCACCGCACGTGCTCCTGCGGCGTGCCGCGGTTGTAGGGATTGGGCTGCTCGACGTAGTCGGTGATCGGCGCGAAATAGCGCGCCGGGATGTCGCGCGAGCCGTGCAGCCAGAAACCGAATTCAATGATGTCGGGCGCCGTGCCGCCGGTGAGCTGGGTGCGGAGCCACTGCACATAGACGTTGCCCGGCACGGCCAGCACCTCGACGCGCACGTCGGGATTTCGCGCGTTGTAGGCGGCGGCCAGCGCCTCCATCGCCTCGCGCGGACCCACCTCCACCTGCCAGTGCGCGATGCGGATCACGGGCCGCTTGTCGGAGGACAACGCCGCGCCGGGCCGGGTGAACACCATCACCACGACCGCGACGTAAGCCGCCAGCGCCAGCCCGAGGGCAATCCAGAGCCGACGTTTACGGGGCATGGCCAAACCTCCCCCGGGCCGGCGCGGGCCGGCCGGCCAACTTTTCCGCGAGACCCCAGGCCCGCACATCACGCGGATGTTCCGCCACCAGCCGCGCATGAAAACGGGCCGCCTCCGCCGTGCGGCCAAACTCCCAGGCCAGTTCGGTGAGCTGCACCAGCTGATCGGCATGGGGCTCGCCCTGCAGTCCGCCGATCGCCTCGGCCGCAAGCAGGTCGGCCAAGGCCCCCGCGGGATCGAGGTCGTAGAAAAGGGTCGCGCGGGCGATCAACCGGTGCAGGTCGCGCCGCGTAAAGTCCTCGCCGGCGCCGGTCAGGAGCGTGCGCGCGGCGGCGATGCGCGCAGACGGGTTCACTGCCGGCAACACGTAGAGCTCCAGCAGGGCGAGTTTCACCCGGGCCAGTTCCGCCCAAGGACCGCCGCGGGGGTGCGCCATCGTCTCACGATACAGCCGGGCCGCCTCGGCGTGGTCGGGCCGCTGCCGGTAGAGCTGCCGGCTCCGCGCCAACAGGTAGCCGGCGGCCACCGCGATTTCGTCGTCGTTCCGCGCGGCCCGCAGCCGGTGAAAACGTTGCTCCGCATCGTCCAGCCGCGATTCCGTCAGCGGCTGGAGATCGAGCAGGATCACCGCGTGGCAAAAATCGCGTTCGCGTTGCGTCGCGGCCTCCGGCGTGGGCGGCAGCGCCTCCAGCGCCCACATCGCCTCCTTGGCAAAGAAGGCCGTCACCTGCCGCCACACCGCCGACAAGTCTTCCTCCGCCCGGAGGGGCGCGGACCACAGCAACAAAGGCAAGAGGAGACAAAGACAACCGCGGGGTTGATGAGGGGACATCGTGAGCCAGCGTGCAACCGCCCGGCAGCGCGACAAGGCAAAGTTGCGTCACACTTAAATTCCGCGGCGAATCGGCCGGCGCCGTTCACCCCGAGCCGGCGCCCCAGGCTTTTTCACGCAGGACCCGCGGCGACATCCCGTGCAGTTCCCGGCACCAGCGCGAAAAGTGAAACGGTGTCTGGAAGCCGCAGCGGTGCGCCACCTCGCCGACCGTGAGCCCGGTCTCGCGCAGCAGTTGGGCGCCGCGGCGCGTGCGCGTTTCCCACACGTAGCGGATCGGCGTGATGCCGAGGTGGCGCTTGAAAAGCTTCACGAGCTGCGCCGGCGACACGCCGGCCGCGCGCGCGAGCGCCGGCAGGTCCACCGCACCGTGGCCTTCCTGGCCGAGCCACACCAGTGCGCGTCGCAGGGCGTCGGGTTCATCCGTCGCGCGCCGCTCCTGCCGCGTGTCGGTGAATAGGTAGGCCTGCAGGCATGCCAAGCCGACCGCGTCGATGAGCCCGTCGCCTTGGGCGCCGCCGGTAAGAGGCATCCCCAATCCGACTTCCAGCAACTGCTCCAAACGGCGCGAAACTGGCAGCACCGGCGCAGCGCGGCGGCAGGCCTCCGCCAGCTCCGCCGGCACGAGCGACGGATGCACCGAGCACCACGTGTGGTGGCTTTTGCGGTCGGCCGCGAAGTTGAACATTTCCCGCCGGCCGGGCAGGAACAACCCCACCTCACCCGGTTGCAGCCGGCGCTCCTGCCCTTCCACGTCCGCCGCCACCCCGCCCTCCACCAGCACCACCAGCTGGTATTCCTGCTGCACCCGCGGGCCACAGGTGCCGCCCGGCGCATAGACGACATCGCCGAACATAACCCGGGACGAATTCGCCACCCGTATTCTTATGGGTATGTTTTTAAGCGGCGTATGGCTGGCGCGCGGCATATTTGTATGTTACTGGATATGGCTTTCATGAGTTCCGCAACCCTCGAAACCTCGCCCCGCAACCTCGTCGTCGCGACGCCCGGCTTCGCCGGCACCCGCCGCAACCAGTTTCCTGCGGTGCGTCCGCCGGGCTACTTCACGCCGGACGCCGATCCTGCGGCGGTGAAGGCATTCTTCGAGGCCAACGGCTACCTCGTGCTCGAAAACGCCTGCACGCCCGCAGAGATCGAGGAGCTGAAGCAGGAGACCACCCTCATCTGTCGCGGCGATCGCGGCGAACTCCCGGATCATCCGAAGGCCGACCCCGCCGAGCCCGATGCCTCAGTCCTCAAGCGGTTTCTCTGCATTCATTTTCCGCACAAATTGTCCGACGTGATGGTTCGCGCCATCCACAACCGCCCGACGGTGCAGGCCCTCACGACCGTCATCGGGCCCAACGTGAAATGCATGCAGTCCATGCTTTTCATCAAGGCCTCCGGCAAGCCCGGCCAGGCCTGGCATCAGGACGAGGATTACATCCCCACGCGCGACCGATCGCTCACCGGTGCCTGGATCGCGATTGACCGCGCCACCCTGGACAACGGCTGCCTGTGGGTCATCCCCGGCTCGCATCGTGACGGCATCATCTGGGAGCAACAATGGCATGGCGACCGGCGTTTCGACTGTGGCGAGCAGACCGTCAACTTCCCCTACCGCGACGACGAGGCCATCCCGGTCGAGGTCGAGGCTGGTTCCGTCGTCATCTTCAACGGCTACCTGCTCCACCGTTCGCTCCCCAACCGCGCCCCCGAAGGCACGTTCCGTCGTTCGTTGGTCAACCACTACATGAGCTGCGAATCGCGCCTGCCCTGGGGCAAGACCCCGGAAGGCGACCACAACGCCCGCTACGATTACCGCGACCTCATCATCGTCGCCGGCCGCGATCCTTACGCCTACCGCGGCTACACCGATGTCCAGAAGCCCAGCGTCCGCCCCAGCGGCGAAGGCGGCTGCGACAAATGGGGCGGCGGCGGCCGGAAATACAAGGACGAGACTGTCGCCAGCGCGTAGGCCCGGTGTCGGGCAGGCCACAACCGGTTCAGCCTAAAACATTCCTAGCAAACGATGCTTCAGCAGCCAGCCTCATTGTAGGCTAACTATACATCCGTTTTGTCACCGGTCTTGAACACACATTGGTTAGCCATGGGTTCATTCATTTTCCGGCTTTTGCACTTCCACTCCTTTATCCTTTAAAAAGGCCATAACCTTTTCCCGCCACTCATAATTCCTGCCACTTGGATTTATCCTTCTAACCCTAATGGTATCAGCCAAAGTGTGCCCGCTGTTTGTTTTGATGGTGTAGTCTGCGCCGCGCTGCAGAAACTCCCATACCAACCTGTAGTCACCGCGGGCTCCAATCATGCTCATCATTGGCGTTCCACCCCCTCCATCTTGGATATTTAGGTCTGCGCCCGCGGCCAGCAGCAGGTCTATTTGTTCGCGCTGGCCATATCTCACGGCTAGATGCAGTGGTGTTTCGCCGGATTTCGAATCGCGAAAGTTCGGATTGCCGCCATGTCGCAACGCGGCCGCCAAAAAATCCAGCTTCAGCAACCAGGATTCCGACACAATGATCATCAGCGAGTTGCCCTCCGCCCGTTTAAAATTAGGATCAGCTCCATTCTCCATGAGTGCGGTAAAGCCCGGCAGGTTGTTCGCCACCGCCGCCCACCAAAGGGGCGTAATATCATGCTTTCCCACCGTGTTAGGGTCTACCCCTGCCCTCAATTCCTCTTCAATGGCTTGCCTATCCCCCTTGGCCACCGCTCGCACCAAGGCGAGCGCGGGCGTATGGCCAAAGACATCAACCACATTGTAGTTCAGCACACCCAGACGAACTGTCTCTTTGCTTCGGGTGCACCCGACTGCCAACAACAACAGCAGCAGGCAGCATGTTGATAGTTTAATCACATCCAGTTGTTGCCGTGCTTAGTCGAAACAGCAGGAACTACAAGGTGGTTGGATTGCCGCTGAAACCAAGGAAAGACATTCGGTAGCATGGCTCCTCAACAGGCAACGGGATCCTGTGTGCTTGCGCCAGAAATATCGGAACCCCATGCAACTTGATTTTTCATCATGTTCGTCATTGCCCGTCGCCGGCGAACGATGCTGGTAGCAGCTGATGGACCAACCCTCCCCCGCGCAGCAGCGCGCCTTTTTCGAGACCTTCGGCTTCCTCAAGCTCCCCGGCCTGGTGAAGCCCGAACTGGACCGGATCCTCGCCGAATTCGAGGCGGTCTTTCCCCAGCTCGGCCTGAAGCACGACGGCACGAAGCGCACGATGATCGTGCAGTTCGTGGAGCACCGGCCCGGCTTGCGCGCTTTGCTCGACCATCCGGGCATCCACGCCGCGCTCGCCAACCTCCTCGGCCCCGACTTCAACTACATGGGCAGCGACGGCAACTACTACACCGGCGAGACCACCTGGCACCGCGACACGACCTTTCCCAGCAACAGCTACATCAAGCTGGCGTTCTACCTTGATCCCGTGACGCGCGACACCGGCTGCCTCCGCGTCATCCCGGGTTCGCACACCGACGCCGGCATGAAACAGTGGGTGGACAACACGCTGCGCGATGCCGACAACCAGTGGGGCCGCCACCAGCGCGACCTGCCCGCCGTGGCGCTCGAGAGCGAACCGGGCGACGTGCTCGTCTTCAACCACCGCCTGCTGCATGCCTCGTTCGGCGGCGGCAAGGCCCGCCGCATGTTCACCATGAACCTGGGCCGCCGCGCCCGCACGACCCAGGAAATCGACGACCTCATCGGCTACGGCGACTCGCATTTCTACGGCTTCGGCCTGCGCGCGCCCTACCTGCCGGCGATGTTGGAGGGCGGTCCGGCCTCACGGCGCGTGCACCTTACCCAACTCCCGCAATTCTGGGACGCCAGCGTCGCGCGCCACCGGGCCCGCACCGGCGGCGCCTGACCCGGGTTTAGCACACACAAAAAGCCTGCATCGGGGGCGCCGGTTCGCACAGTCGTCCGCGCACCCATGAATGCTTTCAACGGTCTCGGCCTCCACCTCGGCAACCTCAGTCGTCTCTCGTCTGCGCGCACCCGCTCCATCAGCGCCGAGAACTTTAACGGCGCGAAAGGCGCCGGCGGCATGGCCACCGAAGGCACCGGCGCGGTGTGCGCCCGCGACCTCGGCCGCGGCTGGAAAATTTCCCCCTCCGTCCGCATCAAGGCCGGCGAGACCTTCACCGTCGCCGACATTCGCGAGAGCGGCGCCATCCAGCAGATCTGGATGACCCCCACCGGCCCGTGGCGCTTCAGCATCCTGCGCATCTATTGGGACGGCCAGGAAAACCCTTCCGTGGAATGCCCGGTGGGCGATTTCTTCGGCCTGCCCTGGGGCAGCTACTCCCCGCTCGTCTCGCTGCCTGTCTGCGTCAACCCCGGCAGCGCCTTCAACTGCTACTGGGAAATGCCCTTCCGCAAATCCTGCCGCATCACGCTGACAAACATCGGTGCGGAGGACATGACGCTTTACTATCAGGTCAACTACACGCTGACCGACGTGCCCGCGGACTGCGCCTATTTCCACGCCCAGTTCCGCCGCACCAACCCCTTGCCCTACAAAACCGATTATACGATTCTCGAGGGCGTAAAGGGCCGCGGGCACTACGTCGGCACCGTCATGGGCTGGGGCGTCAACAACTCGAACTGGTGGGGCGAGGGCGAAATCAAGTTCTTCATGGACGGCGACCGGGAGTGGCCGACGATCTGCGGCACCGGCACCGAGGACTACTTCTGCGGCTCCTACAATTTCGAAAACAAGGAGACGAAGCAGTATCAGGAATTCTGCACGCCGCACGCCGGCCTGCACCAGGTGCTGCGGCCCGACGGCGTTTACCGCTCGCAAACCCGCTTCGCCATGTATCGCTGGCACCTGATGGACCCGGTGCGCTTCGAGCAGGACCTGCGCATCACCATCCAGGCCCTCGGCTGGCGCAGCGGCGGCCGCTACCTGCCGCTGCAGGACGACCTCAGCTCCACCGCCTTCTGGTATCAGACCCTCCCCACCGCCCCCTTCCCCGCGCTGCCGGACAAGGATTACCTCGAAGTGATCTGAGCCGAACCTTCCCGCGGATAACGCGGATGGACGCGGATACAGCCCAATCCTCACTTTCGTATCCGCGTTAATCCGTGCAATCCGCGGGGAAAATGCCTTGAAGGAATGATATGAAATTCGTCATCGCCGTGGATTGCGAAGGACCCGCGGGTGTGGTCGGCGCGCCCGGCGGCTCGCTCAACGACGCGCCCGCGCAGTATGAATTCGCCCGCCGCCAGGCCACGGCCGAGGCCAGCGCCACCGCCCGCGGGCTCTTCGCCGCCGGCGCCACCCAGGTCATCGTGTGGGACAACCACAGCCGCGGCGTGAACCTTGTTTACGAGGACCTCGACGAGCGCTGCGACATCTTCCACGGCGTGCATGCCAAGCGCCTCGCAATGCTCGACGCCAGCTTTGCGGGACTGCTCTTCATCGGTTACCACGCGCGCGACAACACCGTGGCCGCACCGCTGGCGCATACGTTCAGCAGCGCGACCTACCAGTGGATCAAGCTCAACGGCCGCGAAGTCGGCGAGCTGGCCATTGATGCTGCGGTGGCCGGCGCCCTTGGCGTGCCGGCGTTGTTCGTTGCGAGCGACGACAAGTGCGTGGCCGAGGCCCGCGAATTCTTCCCCGGCATCACCACTGTCACGACCAAGATCGGCTACAGTTGGAACGCCGCGCTGAGCAAGCACCCGCGCCGTGTGCTTGCCGAAATCGAAGCCGCCGCGCAACAGGCCGCGCGCAACCGCACCCAAGTGAAACCCTTCACCCTGCCCGGACCGCTCGAAGTCGAGATCCGCCATAAGCGCATCGACACCGCCGACCAGGCCTGCCTCCCGGTGCAAGGCTGGACCCGCGTGGACGCCTACACGGTAAAGCGGACGATCCAAAAGCTCACCGACTTCTTCTAAACCGGATTGGCCGCCAAGACGCAGAGCCACGGCGAAACCGCGGATTGCTTGGGCGCTGTGCCTCTGCGTCTCCGCGGCTAAATCACCAACACCCGTCCGTCCGCCAATCCCAGAACCAGCTTCCGACCAGTCCCGCGATGGTTACCCGGCCGCGGCACGGCCGTGACCGCACTGCCCAGGTTCATCGTGCTCCGCACTTCGCCGGCAGACGAAAGACTCGCTATCACCCCATCGGTCATCACCGCTTGCAGTCCGCCGTCGGGCATCCCCCAAAGCAACGACGCCGCTCCCCCAAGCCAAGTTGTCCACTGTCGCCGGCCGGTCACCGCCTCGAAGCCGGCGACATACCCGGCCTCGGACGCCGCAAAAATCCTGCCGCCCGCCGTATCCACTGTCAGCGCCATCGCGCCGGACGCCAAATCCGCATCCCAGCAAATTCGTCCGTTGGCCCCGTAAGCGATCAGTTGCCGGCAGTTCGTGTCCACTGCGGCAAAGGTCATGGTTTCTCCGCCCATTTCCATCCGGTGCAAATCGCGCAGACCCGAAGGCAGTGACCAGCAGGTGAGATCGGCGCGGCTGAAGTGTCCGCGCAACCGACCATCGCCACCCAACAGGATAAGCCGGCCAAAAATCGAAGGGCGCACCGTGCCGCCCAGCAGGGCAAACGCGCCTTCATGCCGCGCCGGCCACATCGCGGTAAACACGCCCCATTCCACTGCGTGCTTCCACCGCAACCGGCCGGCCCGGTCGAGCGCATAGACCCGACGGTCCGCATTGCCGACGAGGATCTCCTCCGCGCCGTCGTCATCCATGTCCGCCACGGCGATCTCCAAGACCCGGCTGCGGCCTTCGCTCCAGTAGGCCCACGGCAGCGTCACCCACGGCAGCTCCACCGTCCAGACCACCACCCCATTCGGGCCAAGATAGACCAGTGTGCCCTGATCCCCGCCTGCCAGCACCCCGCCTTCGAAAAACTCTAGCGCACGGATGGCACCCGTGAGTCGTGTCCGCCAGCGCTCACGCCCCTCGCGGTCAAACGCCGCCACCGTGCCATCGGCCGCGCCGGCCACCCAGCCATGGCCAGCCTCGCCCGCCACCGCTGTGACCGGTTGGTCGGACACCCGGCACTGCCAGCCCGCCACCGGCTTGTCCGCACTTAATACCGCCAGCGGCAGAAGCCGCAGCGGCTTGCTCACCGCCGCCGGGCCATCTTCCGGAAAAGCTCCGTCGAAATCGTCCGTCTGCACCCGCAGACCCCGCGCGGTGAGAGTTACCCGCGTTTCGCCGATGCGCCAGCCGTCGTCTTGCTTTTCCAAGCGCAGTCCGGCTTCCGTCGCTTCATCGCACCACAGCAGGGCCGCAAACGCGAAGGTATCGCCCGGCTCCACCGCCAGCCGGATCCGCTCCGTTGTCCCGCCACCGCGCCACTCTCCGCCGCGCGCAACCACATCGGACGTCACATGCAGTCGCCGCCGGTCTGGCGTCGCAGACGACATGCAATCGAAACCGTCGCCCCGCAAAACCACCTGCCCCTGCGGATGCCAGAAACGTTCCACCAGCATCTCGCCGCGCCCTTTGGCCGTCACGCGGTCGATAATCAGGGTCCACGCTCCGCGCCGCCGCAGGATGCAACGCGTCCAGTCGGTGTCACCCAGTCCCTCTAGGGCGCTCGCACACGCCATGAATCCGCCTTTCTCACCCTGCCAGCACCGCCGGGCATAGCGGTGCAGCCGGCCCGGACCGGCACCATTCAGCGTGGCCTGCACGCCGTTTTGCGCCCGGATGCCGACCGAATGTTGGTAGCCCGGTGCGGGCACGAACCACTCGGTCCCGCCCTCGCGCAACCGCACGAGACAGTTGGCATCCTGAAACGCGTGATGGCCGCCGGAGATGCCGTCGAGCAGGAGATAGAAATCCTCCGCGCCCCAGCCCTCGCGCAGGGCGATCTTGTCGAACCCCTTCTCCGGCGAAGCGGTGACCGTAAAGACGCCGTCGGGATTGTAAACCGGGGTCTCGATCGTGCGATGCCAGCAAGCATCCAGCGGCGCCACTCTCACCCCAAGCAAGTCGTCACGGCGCCGGATCTCCGCTCCCACCGCGAAGGAGCGCAACACTTCCTCAAAATACGCCGGGCGCCCGGGCTGGAGCGGCTCGCTGAGGCGCAGTTGCGCGGCGTGGCGCACGAAGGTCTCGCCTTCCGGCTCCAAGCTGAGCCACCCGGAGTCGCCGGTGGCGGCGGCGCAGTTGGCCAGATAAACCCGCGGCCCTTCCATGCCATGTGCCAGCAGCGCACGCTCCGCCGCGGCGCGGAACGCCGCAGACGCGAGATAATCCTCCCGGCCTGTCGCCAGCGCATAGACCAGGGTGTTGTGCAGCGACGCCACCCATTGGTGGCCCCAGGAATCCTCCACCGGTTTGGCGCTCCCGAGTTGCGGCGCAAACAACCGCTCCGCCAGCTCCAGCCACTCCTGCGCCTCCGGCAAGCCGTGGCGGTGCGCGAAGTAGCGGCCGACAAAAAAGGCATCCAGCGCGGAGCGGGTGTCGTGATTCATCCGCACCGCCGCGGTCCGGGCGACCTCGCGGATCTGCGCCGCGCCCTCGGGCGAACGCGCCACGTGCAGGAACATCGCATCAAACTCGCACCGGTCCTCCTCCGAAAACAGCGGATGATCCTGCACGAGATCCCAGGCCATGATCAGCTGATACATCCGGCCGTGCAGCATGACCGGTGCCTCGGGATTCGGCGCCTGCACGTCGTGGGTCATGAAATGCCGCAGCTCGCGTCGAAAAAGCCGCAGGTAGCGCTCATCCGCGGTGCGCAGGTAGCCGGTCGCGCAGCGCGCGATCCGTTCCATGTATTCCCAACTGCCCGAGGCCCCGACCCGCTGCCAAACCCCGTCGGTGTCGGCGAGAAACTGCGCCGGCTCCAGCTCCGCCACGGTCGTCCAGCGGCCCGGGCCGACCTCGTTGATGTAGCCCAACGCCAGGCCTTCGCGCCGGATGCGGGCCGCGAGCCGCTGTCCGGCCTCGCGCACCCCGGCAATATCGCTGCCGCCGGCCAGGAGCACATGCGCGCCGGTGCCGAACGGATCCCGGATCGTGCGCAACGTGAAGCCGCCGGGACCGGGAAACGCAAAATCGGTGAAATCATAACCGCCGAAATACAACCGGCGCACCAGCGCGCTCTCCATCAGGTTGCCCAGCACGATCACTCCCGCCGTCCCGGTCAGCGCTGCGGCATCCGCCTCGTTGCCGACCTCCACCGTCGCGCCCAGCCCGCGAAGCTCGGCCGCAATTGTGTTGGCCAGCGCCGTGTAGTCCGTGGTCGCCGGATGCAGCAGCCGGACTCCGGCCGCGAGGTCCACCCGCAGCCTGGGCAACGCCGGCAATTCGCAGGCGCCGTTCATGATCCGTTCAGCTCCGCACCGCCACGGGATTCGCGCCGCGGTGCGCCACCAGTTCGGCCTCGTGCGGGCAAAGTTCGCCATTTAGCCGCAGGCCGCCGTGCGAGAGGTTGATGCTCATCGCCACTTCGCTGCCCGCCTCCACCCAATGCGGTGTGAGCAGCATGTTCCAGAGCACGTCGCCCGGCCGCATGGTGAAGCACTCGGCATCCGCGTCGGTGATGGCCGCCGGCTTCGCAAATCCCTCCACCTTGTAGTTCACCCGCACATCGCGCGGCGCCCACCGGTCGGGATCGCGCAGGCCGCAGAACCGTTTGGTCCCGTAAACCTGCCACGCCAGCACGTGCGAAAAATCCATGTGGTAGTTCGTCGCACAGCCGATGCCGCTGATGAACACGATCGGGTAGCAGCGTTCCCAGGTGAAGCCCGCCGCGCGCAGCGCCGCCTGCCACCGGTCCAGCACCGCGGCGGTGAAGCCGTGCAGACACCGCCCCGGCGCGTCGAACCGCGCGAGCGAAAAATGCGCCAGCGCGAACGGCCGCCGCAACGCCTCCGCCACCGGCTGGGCGCGAAACTCGGCCGCCATGTCGGCCAGGTTCAACCGGTCGCCCTTCACACCCGGCGTGATGCGCGCATCCGGGTCGGCCCGCAGCTCTTCCACGATGCGCGCCAACGGCGGCAGCTCATGGGCGAAGGGCACGCATTCCCCGACCATGAGGAAATTGCGCACGCCGGACCAGCGGCGTTGAAACTCGCTCCAGGTGCGGACGGGAGTGCGGGGATTGTCGGCCACGGGAAAGCGCGGAGTGCAACAGGCCTTGGCCGGGCCGCCAAGCCGGAAGACGCCTACCCGGCCTTTTCGGTCAGTTCGTCGTAAGCCACGCTCAGGTTGATGCCGAGGCGGTTGGGCAGCGGCGTGTGAAACTCGGGGAAGCCCGGCAGGTTTTCCAGCGCAACGACCTCGGCCTTCTCCTTGCCGGCGGCGATCTCCTTCTCGACGTGCGCGAGCAGCCCGCTGAGATAATCGCGGAAGACCAACAGCTCCGCATGGCCGCCGGTGACACCAAAGGCCGGGCTGCCGTGACCGAAGATGTAGATCGCGTCGGCCGGGTAGGTTTTCACCGTCTCCTCCAGCACGCCGATCCATTTGCGGATGGAAGCGCCGGAAGGCCGGTCGATGACGGGATAGAGCCGGTTGAACATCAGGTCGCCCATGTGCACGACGTTGGCGCGTTCGAAATGCACGATCACATCCCCGCCCGTGTGCGCCGGTCCGTGATACTGCGCGCTGACGACTTCGTCGCCGAGCTCGCGGCGCCACTCATCAGGGAAAGTCTCGTTGGCAAAAACCTGCCGGTCCACGGTGCCCGCGCGCTCCGCCGCGGCGAGTTGGAGCCGCGGCACGTTGGCGTGGGCGACAATGGTCTTGGCCACGGGCCGGAAGACGCCGTTGCCGCCGGTGTGGTCGCCGTGGTGGTGCGTGTTGATCACGGCATCCACCATCCGGTCGCCGCGGCCGGGCAGGCCGGCGAGGCAGGCCGCGGCCGTGTCCGGAAACTGCGTGTCCACCGCCAGCACGGCGTGGTTGTTGACCAGCCAGCCGATGGTGCCGCCGCGGCCGGTGAAATAGCCGACGCCGCGGCGCAGAGGATGGAAAGCGGTGGCCGGCGGCGGTGCGGCCGACGCGGGCTGGGCGGTCAACGGGGAACGGCTCAGGAGGCCGGCGGTGACCATCAGGGAAGAGCGGAGAAGGAAGTCGCGACGGTTCATGGCCAGCAGGATGCACCATCCCGGGAATTTCGCCAAATTCTTTGTAACCGACTCCCGCCGGTCCGGTTTACCCCGGCAACACCAGCATGTCTCCCGCTCCCCGTGATCGCCGATCTTCTAGAATTCCGTGTTTCCTCCGGCCCGCCCGCGGCTAGGTTCCAGCGCAACCCCGCCGTGGAAACCGCCGCCCCCCAGTCCGACCACGACCTGATGCTCGCCGTCCGCGACGGCGAACTGGACGCGCTCGGCGAGCTCTTTGAACGCCACCACGGCCGCCTGCACGGCTACCTCGCCCGCACCACCGGCGACCGCATCGCCGCCGAGGACATCACGCAGACGGTCTTCCAGCGGATGCTGAAATACCGCCACACCTACCGCGACGACGGCAGCTTCACCGCCTGGATGTATCACCTCGCCCGCCGCTGCGCCGCGGATTATTTCCGCAAAAGCCAGAGCGGCCCGGCGAACATGGACCCCGCCGACCTGCAGGACCACGCCGACGACGGCCCGCATGCCGCGGACCACGCCGCCGCCCGCGACGATCACGATCTGCTGCACCGCGCCCTCGGCCGGCTGGCCCACGAGGACCGCGAGGTGCTCCTGCTGAGCCGCTTTCAGGAGCTCTCGTTCGCCGAGATCAGCACCATCCTCGAATGCTCCGTCGGCGCCGCCAAGGTGCGCGCCCACCGGGCCCTGCGCACCCTGCGCGACATCTATTTCAAAATCCAAAAGGAGAAGACCGCATGAACTGCACCCAAGCCCAGGACCGTTTTGCCGAGCTGCTCGACCGGCGGCAGGAAACCGCCGCCAGCGGCGATGTGCGCGCCCATCTCGCCACCTGCCCCGACTGCCAGCGCGAATTCGCCGCGCTCCAGCGCACCTTGTCCACGCTCGATGCCCTCCCCGCCCCGACGCCCGGCCCCCGCGTGCGCGCCAATTTCTACGCCATGCTCGAGGAGGAAAAGAACTCCGCCGCCAGCGTGCGCCTCGCCGAGCATCGCCGCCGCCGCCTCACCGTCTGGCGTTGGATCATGTCCCCGGTGGCCGCCTGCGGCCTGTTGGCCCTCGGCTTCCTCGCCGGCCAGCGCCAGACGCCCGCACCCGTCCCGGCCGCGATGTCCGCGGAAGACAACACCACCCGCCGGGAGCTCGCCGAGCTGCGCCAGCGCGTGGACACCATGGGCCAGCTCGTCGGCTATTCCCTCCAACAACAGCGCCCGGGCAGCCAGCGCCTGCAGGGCATCCTCGCCACGCACGCGCTCAACGCCCCCGACCAGCAGGTCATCACGCAGCTCATCAACACGCTCGCGCTCGATCCCAGCACCAACGTCCGGCTCACCGCCCTCGAGGCCCTCTATCCCTACGCCGACCAGGAAGTCGTGCGGGCCGGCGTCCTTGCCTCGCTGGTCCGTGAGTCCAACCCGCTCGTGCAGGTATCGATGATCGACTTCCTCACCGCCGCGCAGGACCCCGAGGCCGCCGCCACCTTCGAAAACCTCGCCAACGACGAGCAGATCGACCGCGCCGTGCGCGACGCCGCCCGCCGCGCCCTCGTCCAACTTTGACACACAACTGGCCCGCCCACCGCACCCTCAAACCTCAATCCGCCATGAAATCATTCCGCTCCACCCTGCTCCTCCTGCCCGCGCTGCTCCTCGGCGGCCCGGCCCTCCTCGCCCAAGACGGCGACGACACCACGACCACCCACAAATTCAGCGACCCCGCCAAGCCCGGCCTGGTGCGCGTCGCCACCGGCACCAGCAACCTGCAGGTCGTCATCACCGGCACCGACTCAGACTTCGTCACCGTGACGAGCCCGTTGCGCACCGAAGGGGCCGCCCCCCGCACCGACGGCATGCGCCTGCTCACGGAATCCGGCTCGCTCAGCGTGACCGAGAAGGACAACGTCATCACCGTCGATGCCGGCGCCGAGCCCGCCTCGCGGGGCGGCACCCTCACGGTGGCCGTGCCGCGCGCCACCGCCATCTCGGTCAAGAACTCGCTCAACGGCTCCATCCGCGTGTCCGGCGTGGAGGGCGACATCGAGATCAAGAGCCTGAACGGCCGCGTGGTCCTCCACGACATCACCGGCGGCGCCCTCGTCGAATCCATGAACGGCGGCATTGAGGCCCGCGTGAGCCGCCTCCAGGAAAACAAGCCGCTCTCCTTCACTTCCATGAACGGCGCCATCGCCCTTTGGGTGCCCGAAGAGGCCAAGGCCAACATCCGGCTGCGCACGCAGCACGGCGCCATCCTCACCGATTTCGACGAGCAAAAACTCGTGACCCGCACCGAGTCGCTCCGTGGCTACCGCTACACCATGGTCACCGGCGATAACGAGGAGATCCGCGAAACCGTCCGCGAGGCCGTGCGCATCGGCGTCGAGGCTGCCCGCGAAGCGGCGGAAGCCATGCGCGAGGCCGCCCTGGCCGCCCGCGAGGCGGCGCGTGAAGCCCGGGCCGACTCGCCCGCCAACGCGCCCCGGACGCCGCGGGCGCCCCTGCCCCCGCTCCCGCCCATGACCGGCGGCAAACTCGTCTCCGGCACGCTCAACGGCGGCGGCAACACCGAGATCCAGGCCACCGCGATGAACGGCGACATCAAGCTGCGCAAAGCCGACTGAGTTCGCCCCGTCCGTTTTCCCGCCCGCGCCGCGCGAACTTTTTTCGCGCGGCGCTTTTCATTGCCGGCGATTGTTGTTCCACTCGCCGCCATGCCCCTGGACCCCGACCTGCGCATCCGGCTCGACGCCTGGCGTGAAGCCGCCGGCCTCGAGGCCCTGCTGCTCACCTCGCCGTTCTCGGTGGACTGGGCCTCGGGTCATGAGACCTCGATCGAGACCGGGCCCAACCCTTTCGCCGGCGGCCCCACCCTCCTGTTGGTCGAGGCCGGCCGGGTCGCGCTGCTCTATCCCGACTGCGAGGCGCCCGACCTGGCCGCCCTCGGTCTCGAAGGGCTGGCCTATCCCAGCTACGCCCCGGCCGGCTCGCTTGCACCTCACCGGCATTGGCTCGAAACCGCCCGCCGCCTGCTGGCCGGAAATAATCCCCGCAGCCTCGGCGTCGAGACCGCCGGCCTGCCCGCCGCCCTCGCCCCGCTCGTGGCCGACGCCCGGCCGGTCGATGCCGACCTGGCGGCATTGCGCGCCATCAAGACCCCGCGCGAAGTCACCGCCCTCCGCGCCGCGCTTGATCTCTGCGACCACGCGCAAACGGTGCTGCGCACGCTGGTCCGCCCCGGCCGCACCGAGCTGGAAATCTGGGGTGACCTGCGCACCGCGCTCGAAACCCGCGCCGGCCGGCGCCTGCCGCTGCTGGCCGATTTCGTCGCCGGCCCGCGCACCGGTGACATCGGCGGCGCGCCGTCCAGCCGCCCCGTTGCCGCCGGCGAGTGGGTGCTCGCCGACATCGTGCCCCGGCTCGGCAACTACTGGGGCGACATCTGCGGCGTCATCCCGGCCGGCGAACCGGGCGGTCGTTTTCACGGGCTGAAAAAAATCGCCGGCGAGGCCCTCGACCTGGCCATCTCCCTCGTCAAACCCGGCGCCATCGCCGGCGACATTGACGAGGCGGTGCGCGCCTGCATCCGCGGTCATGGCCATGAGCCGTATCCGCACCACACCGGCCACGGCATCGGCGTCTGCTACCACGAGGCGCCGCGCATCGTCGCGGACGACCGCACGCCGCTCGCGCCCGGCATGGTGATCGCCCTGGAGCCCGGCGTTTACCTGCCCGGCGAGGCCGGGGTCCGCCTGGAGGATGTCGTCCTCGTCACGGCCACTGGTTGCGAGGTTCTCACCCGGCACCGGCGCAATTCCTGATTTTCGGCATGAAGCTAACCCAGATCGAATCCTTCCACCTCCGGCACGAAGACCCCGGCATCTCGCTGTTCGACGGCTCCTACGACGATTGCGTGGTGCGCCTCACCACGGATGACGGCCGCACCGGCATCGGCGAGGTGGAGTCCTTCGCCCCGGCCATCCAGGCGCTCATCCACGGACCCGACGCCCACAACCACGCCCGCGGGCTGGCCGGCGTGCTGCTCGGCCGCGATCCCCGCGACCCCGCACTGTGGGACGAGCTTTACCACGCCTGCGACTACGTCGGCCGGCGCGGCCTCACCATGCACGCGCTGGGTGCGCTGGATCTCGCCCTCTGGGATCTGCGCGCACAGGCGGCCGGGCAACCCGTCCATGCCCTGCTGGGCGGCGCCAAGCGCGACCGCCTGCGCGCCTACGGCACGATCTACCCGATGGGCCGCACGGAGGCGGAAGTCACCCGCCAGGTCACGGACCGGCTCGAGCGCCTGCACCTCAGCGCGATCAAGTTTGCCGCCGATCCCTGGTGGATGGACGACGTCGCCCACACCACCCGCCTGCTCAAGGCCGCGCGCGCTGTCCTCGGCCCCGACCGCGGCTTGATCGTGGACTGCGCCCTCGCCTACCAGACCAAGGAGGAAGGCCTGCTGCTTTATCCCGCTTATCGCGAGGTCGGCCTGCTCTTCCTCGAAGCCCCGTTGCCGCTCGATGACATCGAGGGCCACGCCGCGATGTCGCAGTTCGGCATTCCCCTGGGCGTGGGTGACCTCGGCCTCACCCACGTGCTCGAGTTCATCGACGCCATGGACCGCGGCCGCGCCGCCATCTGCCAGCCCGACATCACCATGGTCGGCGGCTTCACCGGCATCCAGAAGATCGCCGCCGCCGCGCGCGCCCGCGGCAAACGCGTCATCACCCACGGCTACAAGACCAACATCACCGTGGCGGCCAACCTCCACTTTCTCGCGGCTCATCACGACGAGGAATTGCTGGAGTTTTCCACCAGCGTCTCGCCCCTCCGCTGGGAGACGACCAACGAGCAGTTGCCCGTCGCCGCCGACGGCTTCGTGCGCGTGCCGACCGGGCCCGGTCTTGGCGTCACCCTGAACGAGGCCGCGCTCAAAAAATTCACCCGCACGGCGCTGGTTTCCGCACTGCATCGATGATTTCCAATAGAAGTGACGACAGACGTGCGCTGGGTAGGGGCCGATCTCCGAGCGGCCCGCCCGGAGGTCGGGCCCTACCTTACGGTCACTTCTTTGGGTAAGTCCAAATAGGCTCCCCTTCACCATGCAACTCCAAGACCGTGTCGCTCTCATCACCGGCGCCGCCTCCGGCATCGGCCGCGCCGCCGCCGACCTGTTTGCCCGGGAGGGTGCCCGCGTGCTCCTCGCCGATCTCGACACCGCCCGCGGCGAAGCGGCCGCCGCGCAAATCACCGCGGCCGGCGGCCAGGCCCGGTTTGTCGCCACCGATGTTTCCAAGTTCGCCGATGCCCGGCGCGCCGTCGCCGTCGCCACCGACACCTGGGGCCGGCTCGACATTCTCTACAACAACGCCGCCCCCACCCGGCTCTGCAACGAGCAGGACCGCGCCGTGCACGAGCTCGACGAGGCCGTGTGGGATGTGATGATCAACGTCGCCCTGAAGGGCGTCTTTCTCATGAGCAAGGCCGCGCTGCCCGTGATGATGGCGCAAAAGCGCGGCGTCATCCTCAACACCGCCACGATTGACGCGCTCATCGCCGAGCCCGGCATCGACAGCTACACCGCCGCGAAGGGCGGCGTGGTGGCGCTCACGCGCAGCATGGCCCTCAACTACGCGAAGCACGGCATCCGCGTGAACTGCCTCAGCCCGGGCTACGTGATCACCGAGTGCCAGCAGGACTGGTATCAGAACCCGCAGGCCCGCGCCGCCGCCGAGGCCACCCACCTCACCCGACTCGGCCGCCCGGAGGACATCGCCGAACTCGCCCTCTTCCTCGCCGGCGACCGCGGCGAATTCATCACCGGCAGCAACCTCGTGATCGACGGCGGCTTCACCGCCTTCAAATCCCAATTGCCCCCCGGCGAACTGTTCCGGCCGGAGTGATGCGGGCAGGCCGGCACCCGGCAGGAGGCATTTGATTTGGTTTGGAACTTGCTCACTTTTATGCGTTTCAGACCGGTTCGACTACACCACCAAGCAGATGCTTATCGCCGTCATCATCCTCGTATTGTTGAGTGCCCTCGTGGCCACCGACCCCGACACCCCGGGAGGAGGCCAGCCGCGGGATTAAACCCGGCATATCCTCACTTTAACAACTTTGGCAGTGAAAATTCGGCTTAAGGCCGCTTGGCGCGATCATCCGCCGCGCCCGGTTTCAGGCTCAGCCCCAGCACAATCAGCAGGCCGGCCAGGAAGAACCCGGCGTTGACCAGAATCGCGGTTCGGAACCCCGCCATCGCCGCCACCCAGCCAAACACCGGCTGCCCGATGACCGCGGCCAATTTGCCAAAGAAACCCCAGTAGCCGAAAAACTCCCCGCCCCGGCCGGGCGGCGTGAGCGACGAAACCACGGCCCGGCCGGAAGACTGTAGCGAACCCATGGCCGCCCCGGCGATCATGCCGATGAGGTAAAACTCGGTCTTGGTGGTGCAGACCGCTGCCCAACCGCAAACCACGATCCACAGGACCAGCGAGATCACGAGCGCCGGCTTGGCCCCGATCCGGTCCTGCAACACGCCAAAGCCATACGCCCCGGCCACCCCGGCAAGCTGCAGGACCACGAAGAGCCCGATGATCTCGCCCTGCGTCATGCCCAGGACCGCCGTCGCATACACCGCCGCAAACGCCACCACCGCGGTCAGTCCGGCGAGGAACAGCGTCATCGCGCCGAAAAAAATCAGCAGCGTGCGGTGCTTCGGCAGCTCGCGAATCATCTGCGCCAGTTGGCCGCCGCCCAATGCCAGCCAGCCCGTCCCGGCGGGCTTCGGCCGGGGCCGCGCCCGCTCCCGCAGCAGCAGCCACGTCGGCAGGCTCGCCACGAGGAAGAAAACCCCCGTCATCACGAAAGTCCACGGCACCCGGCCCTCGCCGCTGCGGATGATGACCAGCGCCAGCACCAGGCTCAGCAATCCGCCCAGATACCCAAAGCTCCAGCCGTAGCTGGAGATGCGCCCCGCCGTCGCCGGCGTGCTGAGCTCCGGCAGGAAGGCCGCGCACAGGTTCTCGCCCAGCGAGAAGGCGATGTTCGCCACCAGCACCAGCCCGAGCGCCAGCCACAGGTCGCCGGGGCCGGCCCAATACAAACCGATCGTCGCCAGCGCGCAGGTCGCCGCCGTGACCATGAGGAAGGCCTTCTTGCGCGCCGTGACGTCCGCCAGCGCCCCGACCAGCGGCGCGGCCAGCAACACGATGATTTGCGAGACCCCCAGCACCGTGCCCCACCAGCCGGCCGCCTGCGCCTCGCCGCGTGCGACCACCCCGGTGAAATACACCGCATATACCACCGTGATGATGATCGTGGTGAACGCCGAGTTCGCGAAATCGAAGCAGCTCCAGCCGAAAATTTCGCGCCGCCGCACCGGCGGCGGATCGAAGGGCGATACGGTGTGGTCGCTCACGCCGCGCAGCCAAGCCGGCCCGCCGGGCCATGGCAAGCGCCCGCCCGGTTGCAAAAAATTGCCCGCCCCCCGCAAACACCGCTTGCGCTGCGGGATTTCCGGCGGTTCATTCCCCGCGACTCATGCCAGCTTCAGCCTCTTTTTTCCGCCGCGCCGCCGCCGCCCTCGTGCAGTGGGTTGACTCCGATTACTGCCCCGACGGGGCCGAAAAGATGCGCGCCGAGCCCGACCGCGTGGACTGGGTGCGGGTGATGCCCTTCGTCTTCCTGCACGCCGGCTGCCTCGGCGTGATCTGGGTCGGCGCCAGCGCCTTCGCCGTGTGGGCCGCCGTCGCACTCTATTTCATCCGCATGTTCGCCGTCACCGGCGTGCACCACCGCTATTTCTCGCACAAGACCTACAGCACCTCGCGCTTCGGGCAGTTCCTGCTCGCCGTTTTCGCCGGCACCACCGTGCAGCGCGGCTCGCTCTGGTGGGCCTACCACCACCGGCACCACCACCAGCACAGCGACGACCCGGAGGACGCCCACTCGCCCCACGTGCACGGCTTCTGGTGGTCGCACATCGGCTGGATCACCAGCCGGCGGAATTTCCCGACCGACTACTCCAAGATCAAGGACCTCGCCAAATACCCCGAGCTGGTGTGGCTCAACCGCTTTGACCTCGTCGTGCCGGTCCTGTTCGCCGCCGCGCTCTTCGGGCTCGGCAGCCTGCTGGCGGGTTATGCCCCCGGCCTCGGCACCAACGGCTGGCAGTTGCTCGTCTGGGGCTTCTTCATCAGCACCACCGCGCTTTTCCACGGCACCGGCTGCATCAACTCCATGGCCCACCTGATGGGCCGGCGGCGCTTCCAGACCAGCGACGACTCGCGCAACAGCGCCATCCTCGCCGCCATCACCCTCGGCGAGGGCTGGCACAACAACCACCACCGCTACCAGAGCTCCACCCGCAACGGTTTCTACTGGTGGGAAATCGACCCCACCTACTACGGGCTCAAACTGCTGTCCTGGACCGGCCTCATCTGGGGCCTCAAGCCCGTGCCCCGTTCCATTCTTGAGGAAGGGGCCCACGCCGACCACCACGCCTCGGTCATGGCCGCCCGGCGGGCCGCCTCGCTCCATCCCGAGATCTCCTATTCCTCCCTCAAAAAGGTGGTGCCCGCCGCCGCCGCGCTGGCCGTGGCCACCGCCACCGCCGCCCAGGCCAGCCTGCCGGAGAAAAAGGAAGGTCCGGCCCTGCACAAAGATGTGACCGAGCTCGCCCACGAGCTGCAGACCAAGGCCCCGCCGAAACCGCCGGTGATCTGAATCCGGCGGGTGGCCTCAACCGTAGTCATGGGGACAAACTTTCCATGACCAAAACCGCCATCATCGGCACCGGCATCGCCGGCCTCGGCTGCGCCCATTTCCTGCACCGTAATCACGCGATCACGGTGTTCGAACAGAACGCCCACATCGGCGGCCACACCCACACCGTGACGGCGCCGGAACCCGGCACCGACCGCGAGGTGCCGATCGACACGGGCTTCATGGTCTTCAACCAGGTCACCTACCCGCTGCTCACCCGGCTGTTCACGGAGCTGCAGGTTCCGGTCAAGCCGACCTCGATGTCGTTCAGCGTGCGGCACGCCGACTCCGGCATCGAGTTCTGCGGCTCCTCGCTCAACCATCTCTTCGCCCAGCGCCGCAACCTTTTCAGTCCGCGGTTTTACAGGATGCTGGCCGCCATCAACCGCTTCAACGCCGAGGCTGTGCGCTTCCTCGACGACCCCGCCATCCAGGAAATCACCCTCGGGGACTACGTGCGCCAGCGCGGCTACGGCGAGGATTTCCTCCACCTCTACCTCACGCCCATGAGCTCCGCGGTCTGGAGCACGCCGCCCGACCTCATGCTGCAGTTTCCCGCGGTGAAGCTCCTGCGCTTCTTCCACAACCACGGCTTCCTCGGCCTGCACACGCAGCACCCCTGGTGGACCGTGGACGGCGGCGCCCGCGAATACGTCCGCCGGCTCACCGCCCCCTGGCGCGACCGCATCCTCACCGGCACGCCGGCCCGGCGCATCGAGCGCCACGCGGGCGGCGTCACCGTGGTCACCGCGGAAGGCGCGCGGCACGAATTCGACCGCGTCATCCTCGCCTGCCACGGCGACCAGGCGCTGCAGCTCCTCGACCGGCCGACCGCCGCGGAGGCCCGGGTGCTGGGCGAGTTCCGCTACCAGCCCAACGTGGCCACGCTGCACACCGACACCGGTGTGATGCCGCGCACCCGGCTCGCCTGGTCGAGCTGGAACTACGAGATCAACCGCGACGCGGCCGGCCGCAAGTCCACCGCCACACACTACTGGATGAACTCGCTGCAGGGCGTGTCGGACCGCGAGAATTATTTCGTCTCCATCGAGCGGCCCGAGGCCATCAACCCGGCGAAGGTGCTCCGCACGATCCACTACCGCCACCCGCTCTTCACCCTCGGGGCCATCCGTGCGCAGAAGGAGCTGCCGGCCCTCAACGCCGCGGCGGTGGACACCACGCAGACCTTCTTCGCGGGCAGCTACCACCGCTACGGCTTCCACGAGGACGGCTTCATGAGCGCGCACCGCCTGGGCGAACTGCTGCTGGGCCGCGACCCCTGGCCGCGCCAGGAAGCACCCGTCCTCGCCACCGCCTGAGATGTCCTCGTGCCTTTACGAATGCGATGTGATGCACGCCCGGTTTGCGCCGCGGGAGCACCGCTTCGTTTACCGTCTCTTTCTGTTCGCGATCGATCTCGACGAACTGGCAGCGCTCCATCACCGGCTGCCCTTGTTCTCCGTCAACCGTGCCAACCTCTACTCCTTCCGGGAGTCCGACTACCTGCCGACCCACGAACCGCTCCACCCTGCTCGCGACAACCCCAATCCCATTTGTCATCTAATAGATGACAAACCGCGGGGCCTGAAGGCGCGCGTGGTCGGGTATCTGGCCGCACAGGGCGTCGACCTCACCGGCGGCCGCGTGGTGCTCGTCACCCTGCCGCGGATCTTCGGCTACCTCTTCAATCCGGTGTCGTTCTATTTCTGCTACGACCGCCACGGCGCCTGCGTCGCCACGCTGGCCGAGGTCACGAACACCTTCCGCGAAATGAAGCCATATTTTCTCGGGCCCAGCGCGCGGGCCGACGGCGCCTTCCGGCTGCGCGTGCCCAAGCACTTCTACGTGTCGCCGTTTTCCGACGTGGATGTGGAGTTCGACTTCATGCTGCGCCCGCCCGACAACCGTCTCGCGGTCCAGATCGACGACCACACCGGCGGTCGGCGCACCCTCACGAGCACGCTGACCGGCCCGCGCCGCGCCCTCACCGGCGCCCGGCTCGCGTGGTTCACCGTCAAGTATCCGCTGCTCACGCTGCGGATCATCGCCCTCATCCACTGGCATGCCTTGCTTCTCTGGCTGAAAAGGGTTCCTTGGTTCACCAAGGCCGGCCGCGCCGCCGAGCAGCGCGATCTCTACCGGCCGCACGCCTCCATCGCCCAACCCCAAGACGTCGCATGAACCGGGAATCCGCCTCGACCGCTGCCGCGGGCCTTCCGGCCGCCCCGGCTTCATTCTGGCAACGCCAGGTTTTGGCCAGCTTCGCCGACATGACCCGCGGCCACCTGCGCATCGAGCTGCCCGATGGCACGACCGCGACTTGCGGCGCCACCAGTCCCGCCGCCGGCAGCCTGCCCACCGGCATCCCCGATGCCGCCGTCATCCGTGTGCGCCGGCCGGCTTTTTTCCGCAAATGCGTCCTCGCCGGGGATATCGGCTTCGCCGAGGCCTTCATGGACGGTGACTGGGACACCCCCGACCTCACCGCCGTCATCGCCTTCTTCATCCATAATTTCGACACCGCCCCCACGCTCTCCGGCTCGCAACGCGCCCGGACTTTCGCCCTCAACTTCCTGCGTCTCGCCAACCGCCTCGGCCACCTGCTGCGGCCCAATTCCCGCGCCACCGCCCGGCGCAACATCAGCGAGCACTACGATCTCTCCAACGACTTCTTCGCCCTCTGGCTCGACCCCTCGATGATGTATTCCGCCGCGCGCTGGTCGCAGCCGCACTTCACCCTGGAGGAGGCCCAGCGGGAAAAGAACGACGCGCTCTGTCGCCTGCTCCGGCTCAAGCCCACCGACCACGTGCTCGAGATCGGCACCGGCTGGGGCGGCTGGTCGCTGCACGCCGCCCGGACCTACGGCTGCCGCGTCACCACCCTCACGATTTCGCAATCGCAGCACGATTTTGCCCGCGCCCGCATCGCCGCGGCCGGCCTGGCCGACCGCGTGCAGGTGGAACTGCGCGACTACCGCGACCTCCACGGCACCTTCGACAAGATCGTATCCATCGAGATGATGGAGGCCATCGGCCACCGCTACCTGCCGGATTTCTGCCGCGCCCTCGCGGCCAATCTCAAACCCGACGGGCTCATCGCCCTCCAGTTCATCACCTGCCCCGATCATCGCTACGGGCAGTTCCGCCGCGGCGTGGATTTCATCCAAAAGCACATCTTCCCGGGCTCCCTGCTGCTCTCGCTCAACCGCGTGAACGAGCAGCTCTCCCGCGCCGGGGGCTTCGTGCTCAACCACGTCGAGGATTTCAGCCCCGACTACGCCCGCACGCTCCGCCTCTGGCGGGAAAACTTCCGCGCGCAGCTCGACCGCGTGCGCCTGCTGGGTTTCGACGAGCGCTTTATCCGCAAGTGGGATTACTACCTCAGCTACTGCGAGGCCGCCTTCGCCCTGCGCAACATCGGCGTCGTCCACACCCTGCACACCCGGGCCAACAATCTCTCGCTCTAAACCATGATCCTTTTTCTCCGCGGTTGTTTCATCGTCGTTCTCGCCGTGATGCTCTGGGGCACGGTCCGCGCCAGCCTCGCCCAGGCCCTGTTCGACATCCCGCCGGAAGTTTACGGCAACCCCTGGTTTCAGGTGACGTTGTTCGACGCCTACTTCGCCTTCCTGACTTTCTATGTTTGGGTGGCGTGGAAGGAGCAATCCGTCGGCGCGCGCGTGCTGTGGTTCATCACCGTCATCCTCTGGGGCAATTTTGCGATGGCCACCTACATGCTGGTGGAGCTGTTCCGCGTGCGGGCCGATGCCCCGCTGGGCGAAGTGTTCACCACCCGCCGGCCCGGGCGGCTCGCACTGCCCGCGGTCTTCGTCGGGCTCGGTGTGGCGGTTTACCTCCTGGGCGCGAAAAACCTCCTCTTCACGTGACCGCGGACTCCACGATGGTCTCGACCCTGCCGCAGCGGGGCTTCTGGCGTCGCCGGCTGGTGGATCCGCTGGTCGCCCAGCTCACGCAGGGCGTCACGCCCGACCGGCTCGCCGCCACGCTCGCGGTCGGCACCGCCTGCTCGCTCTTCCCGTTTCTCGGCCTCACCTCGCTGCTCAACCTCGTCGTCGGCATCCGCCTGCGGATGAACCAGCCCATACTGCAGACGCTCAACCAGCTCCTCGGCCCGCTGCACCTGCTGATGATTCTCGCCTACGTGCGCCTCGGCGAGTGGCTGTGGCAGGCTTCGGACGACCGTTTCACCATCGGCGACATGATCCGCACCTTTCGCGACGAAACCTTTCTGGCCTTTCTCGAGCGCTTCGGCTGGGCGGGCATCCACGCCCTCAGCGCATGGATCATCACCACCCCGCTGTTGATCGCGGCCATCTATTACACCCTCCGGCCGGTGATGCGCCGGCTCGCCCGACTCCGCCGCCCATGAACGCGCTCCTCCTCATCCTCGGCGCCACCGCCGGCCTGGGCCTGCTTTTCGCCGGCGTCTATTTCATCGCCCGGCGCATGGACAACTACGGGATCGTGGATGTCGCCTGGTCTTATGCCTTCGGGCCGCTGGCGGTTTTCTACGCGCTGGCCGCGGAGGGCTGGCCGGTGCGCCGGGCGCTCATCGCGGCGCTCGCCCTCGTGTGGAGCCTGCGCCTGGGCACGCATCTCTATGTCCGCGTGCTGGGCCACCACCCGGTCGAGGACGGCCGCTATGTGGCGCTCCGCACGCGCTGGGCGGCGAATTTTGCGTGGGAAATGTTCAAGTTTTTCCAGATGCAGGCGGTCTCCGTGGTGCTGCTCGGCGCCGCCTTTCTCGTCGCCAGCCTCAATCCCCGGCCCGAGCTGCACCCGCTGGAAATCGCCGGCGCCTTGCTCTGGCTGCTCGCCCTGACCGGTGAAGCCCTCGCCGACCGGCAGCTCGCCGCGTTCAAGCGCGACCCCGCCAACCGCGGCCGCGTCTGCGATCGCGGCCTCTGGCGCTACAGCCGGCATCCGAACTATTTCTTCGAGTGGCTCGTCTGGGTGGCCTTCTTCGTTTTCGCCCTCGGTTCCCCCTGGGGCTGGGTGGCGATCATCGGCCCCGCCAGCATCCTCTGGCTGCTCCTGCGCGTAACAGGCATACCCATGAACGAAGAGCAAAACCTGCGCAGCCGGGGCGACGCCTACCGCCGCTACCAGCAGACCACCAGCGCCTTCGTGCCGTGGTTGCCCAAGAAAACCCGGCCATGATCGATTCCCTCCTCGAGAAAAACCTCCTGCCCGACCGGCTCATCCGCTTCGGCATCCGCCGGCTGCTTGCGCAGCGGCTCCGGGAGGAAACCGCCCGCTACGACCGCGCCGCCTATGTCGCCGACCTGAAGACCCGCGACCTCGCCGAGCAGACCGCCGCCGCCAACGAGCAGCACTACGAGGTCCCCACGCCCTTCTACCAATTCTGCCTCGGCCCGCGGCTCAAATACTCCGCCTGCCTCTACCCCACCGGCCGCGAAACCCTCGCCGCGGCCGAGGAGCACATGCTCGCCCTCTATGCCGAGCGGGCACAGCTCGCCGACGGCCAGGACATCCTCGAGCTCGGCTGCGGCTGGGGCTCCCTCTGCCTCTACAACGCCGCGCGCTTTCCCGGCGCGCGCATCACCGCCGTCTCCAATTCGCGCACGCAGAAGGAATTCATCGACACCGAGGCCCGCAAACGCGGCCTCACCAACCTGCGCATCATCACCTGCGACATCAACGCCTTCGACATCACGCCGGCGGCCTTCGACCGGGTCGTGTCCGTCGAGATGTTCGAGCATCTGAAGAACTACCAGCGCCTCTTCCAAAACATTGCCCGCTGGCTCCGCCCCGGCGGCCTGCTCTTCACGCACATCTTCACGCACAGTCGGCTGAGCTACCACTTCGTCCCGCGCGACGCCACCGACTGGATGAGCCGGTATTTCTTCACCGGCGGCCAGATGCCCGCGCACGACCTGCTGCCGCAGTTTCAGGACGACCTCAAGCTCGTGCAGGACTGGCAGCTCAACGGCCGCCACTACCAGCAGACCGCCGAGCACTGGCTGCAGAACATGGACCGGCACAAAGACGAGATCCTCCCGCTGTTTGCCGACACCTATGGCCGCGACCAGGCCGTAAAATGGTGGGCCTACTGGCGGGTCTTCTACATGGCCTGCGCCGAACTCTGGGGCTACCGCAAAGGCGAGGAATGGCTCGTGAGCCACTACCTCTTCCGCAAGCCCTGAACCTCGGTGCGGCCCGAATAAATCCGGGCCCGTCGCCCTGCGGCACCGGAGCGCGGCACTGAAATTGAAACCGTTGTGGCAAAAACGGTGCAGCCGCCGTGCGGTGGCGCGGCAGCGCCGGTAGGGTCCGCTCTCCGAGCGGACCGCGGCCAGCTCCGCATTTCCGGCTGCAGCTTAAACGAATCCGCTCAACCTCAGTAGTTCGGCCAAATCCCGGGCGTGACGAGCTCGACGAGGTGGCCGTCGGGATCGCGGAAATACAGGCTGCGGCCGCCGCGGTCCCAGCGGGTCTCGCTCTCCAGCGCGATGTGACGCGCCCTGAGCCGCTCGCGCCACACGTCGTAGTCGGCCGCGGCGATGCCCAGCGCCACGTGCAGCGGCCCGTGACCGTCATGCGGCGGAATCACTCCGCCCGAAACCGGGGTGGGCTGCAGGGTCGAGCCCCGCCGGAACAGCAGCAGCACCCGGCCCGCCCCGGCATCGAAGGCCTGGAAACGCGCGGGCTCCCCGCTCATCGGCGTCAGCCCGAGCACCTCGCGGTAAAAGGTGGCGGCCCGCGGCAGATCGTCGGTATAAAGTGCGGTCTCGACCACACCCTGGATGGCCGGGGTCAGCTCGGGCTTCATGCCGTCATTCTGTTGCACCCGCGGGCCCGCGCCAACCGTATAATCAGCAATGCCCCGCTTTTTCCCCGCCCTCCTGCTCGCCTGCAGCATCTGCACCTTCGCGGCCGGTGCCGCCGATGACCTGCTGGCCCGCGCCGCCGCGGCCGAGGCCCGGCAGGACGCGCGCGCGGCGCTGGAGCTCTACTACTCCGCCCTGCGCGCGGAACCGGAAAATGCTTTCATCCTCCAGAAGATCGCCCGCCAATATTCCGACCTCGTCGAGGAGCAAAGCGGCCCGGAGGAAAAGAAACGCTACGCCCAGACCGCCCTCGACTACGCGTTGCGCGCCGTCGCGCTCGAGCCGGACAATCCCGTCAACGTCCTTTCCCTCGCCATCTGCCACGGGCGGCTCGCGGTTTACAGCGACACCCGCACCAAGGTGCAATACTCCCGCCTCATCAAGGAGGAGGCGGAGCGGGCGCTCGCCCTCGATCCCGACTATGCCTGGGCGCACCACGTCCTCGGCCGTTGGCACTACGAGGTTGCCGGGCTCGGCCGCACCGCGCGATTTTTTGTGCGCCTGTTCTACGGCGGCTTGCCTGATGCTTCCCATGCGGAAGCCATCCGGCACCTGGAGCGGGCCGTGGCGCTCGAACCTGATGCGCTGGCCCACCGGCTCGAGCTGGGCTTTGCGCACAAGGCCGCCGGCAACCTCACCGCCGCGCGCGGCCACCTCGAGGCGGGGCTTGCCATGCCGGCGCAGGAAAAGTTCGACGTGCAGGCGCAGGCCCGCGCGCGGAGCGTCTTGGCCGGCCTGTGACGCCGCGCCTCAGCCGGGGAGCTTGAAACCCTCGATCTGCGCCTTCACGTCGTGGAGGAAGGCCGCCGCGCCCGCACCGTTGACCACGCGGTGGTCAAAGGTGAGCGACAGCGTGGCCACTTCCTGCGGGTAGATCTGGCCGCCCTCGTTGACCATGCGCTCGTGCGCCCGGCCGAAGAACAGCGTGCCCATCGCCGGCGGCACCACGATCGGGATCGCCGCCTCGATGCCGAAGGCGCCCAGGCTCGTGAGGTTGAGCGGAGCCTGCACATCCGACATTTTGCCGGCGCGCGTGTCGGCCAGCGCCTGCGCATAGGCCGCGGCGAAATCCACAAAATCGCGCCGGTTGGCGCCCGTGACAACCGCCGTGGCCAGCCGGTCACCCTCGAGGGCCACCGCGATGCCGAGGTCAAAAACCTCCTGCTCCAGAATCTGGCCCTCCTTGCTGATGATACAGCGGAAGGCCGGATGCGTCTCCATCGCACGGCACACGCTCCACGCGAGCATGAGCGAGGGCGAATGGTCGCGCCCCGCCTGCTTGGCGGCGGCCCGGGCCGCACGGATAGCCGCCCATGCGGCATCGAGCTGCATGTTGGCCGGCACGACGGTGGACAGCCGGCGGGTGATCGCGGCGGGCAGCGCCGGCTCACGCGGCGTGCCTTTGGCGGCGACGGCCGGAGCCGCCGCGACCGGCTGGCGCTGGAGCTGCTGCAAACTCGGATGCGCCGGCGGCACCGGCGCGGGTGCGCTGGCCGCCGGGGCTGCGGCCTCCGCGGCCACCGGTTCGTCCGCGGTCACCACCGCGATGGTCTGCCCGATTTCCACGGTGGCATCGGCCGCCACGCGCCACTCCTTCAGGACACCGGCAAAGGCCGCCTCGATGGGATAGACCGCCTTGTCGGTCTCCACCTCGCAGAGCGCATCGTCGAGGTTGACGCGGTCGCCCGGCTGCTTGTGCAGCGCCACGATGCGCGCGGCGCGGATGCCCTCGCCCATGATGGGCACCTTGATCTCGACCTCGCGGTTGGCAGGCACACCCCGGCTTACCGCGGGGGCGGCCGGCGCGGAAGCCGAAACTGCCGGGGCCGGTGCGGCCGCCCGGGCGGCGGTCGCCGGGGCCGCCTCGGCCCGCTCGCGCGTGGTAGTCATCGCCCGGCGCACGGCCTCGAGGATGCGCGGCGTGTCCGGCAGCGCGGCGTATTCATAGACCGGATTGTAGCCGATCATCACGTTGCCCTTGGAAACGAGTATGGGCGGGCTCTGCAGCCGGTTCCACACGTCGGGCCGGCCGGTGAGGTGCGAGATGATCATCTGGCCCACGGAGCAGTTCTCCGTGTCCTCCTGCACCACGACGACCCGCCCGGTCTTGCGCACCGATTCCTCCACCGTCTCGTGGTCCCACGGCACGATGGTCCGCAGATCAATCAGCTCCACGCTCACCTCGTCTCCGAGCGCGGCGACCGCCTCCAGGGCCTTTTCCATCGTGTTGCCCCAGGCGATGACGGTGACGTCGCGCCCCTCGGTGCGGCGGCGGGCCTGCCCGATCGGCACGGACAGCACGGGGTCCTCGACGGCGCGCTCGGCCCAGAGCAGGTGCTTCGGCGCGAGGAAGATCACCGGATCCTCCGCATGCATGGCCGTCCAGAGCAGCCCGGCCGCGTCCTCCGGCGTGCTGGGCACGACGACGTTGATCCCCGGGAAATGAGCGATGGCCGACTCGTTGGCCTGCGAATGCCACAACGAGCCGCCGGGCAGGTAGGCGCCGTAGGGCGCGTAGATCACCGCCGGGCAGGTCCACTTGCCGAAGGTGCGCCAGCGCAGCGTGGCGAGGTTGGTGACGAGCTGGTTCCAGCCCGGGTAGATGAAATCGATGAACTGCAGCTCGAACACCGGGCGCTTGCCGTAGCTCGCCAGCCCGCAGGCCACGCCGAGGATGGTGGACTCGGCCAGCGGCGAGTTGAACACCTGGCCGGGAAAATCGGTCGAGAGTTTCTGCGTGAGCCGGAAGACGCCGCCCTTGGGGTCCTCGACGTCCTCGCCGAAGATCACGCGGTCGGGGTTGGCGTCGAGCCCGGCGCGCAGCGTGAGGTTGATCACGTCGCCCATGCGGTAGCTGCCGGGCTGGAGCACCTGCTCGTCGAGCGCGGCCGGCGGCGAGGCCACGTTGACCTCGAGCTCGTTGGCCACGGGATTGTCGGCGCGCTCCGCCTCGGCGTAGTCGCGGCGCACGCGCTCCTTCACCTCCTGGTCGAGCCGCGCAAACGCCTCCTCCGTCAGCTCGCCCTCGGCGATGAGCTGCCGCTTGAGCACCTGCAGCGGGTCGCGCTCGGCGAGGTGCGCCAGCTCCTCCTTCGAGCGGTAGATCGCCTGGTCATCCGAGCTCGTGTGGCTGGAGAGCCGCTCCAGCTTCACCCACAGGAGCACCGGGCCGCGGCCGGCGCGGATGTCCGCGATGGCCTGCTCGCCCGCGGCGTGCACCTGCTCGGTGTCCCAGCCCTCGACCGTGCGCCATTGCTCCTCGTTGAGCACCGCCAGCGCCTTCGGGGTCATCCGGGCCGTCGGCGTGCTGATGCCGAAGCCGTTGTCCTCGACGATGAGCAGCAACGGCAGCCGGCGCTCCTGCGCGAAGCACACCGCCTCGTAAAAGTCGCCCTGCCGCGTGGCGGCGTCGCCCACCGTGGTGACGACGAGACTGTCCTTCCCGTCGAGCTGCATGCCCCAGGCCATGCCGCAGGCCGGCAGCAGTTGGGCACCCGTCGGGGTCGGCACGCTCCAGATGTTCAGCTCGCGGTAGCTGTAGTGCGACGGCATCTGCCGGCCGCCCGACGACGAGGCGCGCTTCGCCATGTAGTCGAGTGCCAGTTGCTTCGTCGTCACGCCGCGCCCGAGCACCAGCCCGCGGTCACGGTAGTAAGGCGCCAGGTAGTCGCCCGGCGCGAGCTGCATCGAGATCGCCGCGAGCGCCTCGTGGCCGCGGCCGGAGACGTGGAAATGGCCCTTGCCCTGGCGGTTCAGGCTCTCCTCGCGGAGATCGCCGTGCCGGCTTTCCAGCAGGGTCAGCAGCAGTTGGTGTTTCAGTTTGGGGTCGAGCGTGGCAACGGAAGGCATGGGGCTCCGGGGTTGGGAGTTGGGGTCGTTTTGTCATAAAACTTGGCCGGCCCCGCCCGCTGGCAAAATGTTTCAGCCCAAAGCCGCCCCGCGGAGCGGCAATTCATCCGAAGGGAGTAGCCCCTTGCCGGACGGAAGGTGCGACCGGTCGCCCCCTCCCGACTTCGGCCTTGATCAATCCTGCCGGCGGATCGATCCGATCCAAGCGTGCCGCCCAAGAAGCCCAAGCCTGCGACGAAGTCGCACCCTCGTCCTGCTGTAGGGCGGGGTCGCCGAACCCCGCCTGTCCCCGCCAAATCTGCGCCTGCCGTTTACCCTGACTACGACGCGCAGTTCCGCCCCGAGGACGCCATCGTCGCCGAGGGGCCGGACGTGCTTCAGCCGTCCAAGCTCGCCTACCGCGACGACACCCGCGGCCTCTACCTTTACTAGGGCGATTGTCTGGAGGTCATGGATACCCTCGTCGTCAAATACCCGCAAGGTGTCTTCGACCTGATTTACCCCGACTCGGCAGGGAGTATCTCCTTGACTAGTGAACTGCATTTTGCACGGTTCCCCGAGTTCACATCCGTGAACCCCTCTCTTGGGGAGGAACCTTCGCACAAGCTCCATGAGCTTTGCACCGACCTCGGTCGGTTGGTCCTAAGAGCAGGAATATCAAAAAAAGAGCCTGTCCTCACGCTCGAAAGGATAAAGCACAATGCACAAGCATGACACGGCCGCGAAGGCCATAGTTAGCAATAACGCGGCAAATGCCGCTCGGAAAGTCACGTTCTCGGTCGAAGACGATTGTCTGAGACGAGTAATTATCAAAGAAGAGGGTCGTGAGGTAAGGATTTATCATATCTACCCACGCCTATGGAGCTGGAAGGGCGGGCAACTGCCCGAAGATGTGAACCCGCGCAGCCATGACGAAACTGCCCTTACTTCGGGTGTGGCTAAAGCGATCGGCTCCACCATTAACGACTCACCCGAGGACTTCTACTTGGCGAATCGTGGAGCCACGATACTCGCGGACGAACTGACCTACGATAAGGACCGCGGTGTTGTTGAAATAACCATCACCGACTCTGATCTCCATGGTATCGCAGATGGCGCAACTTCAGATGCCGTTCTAGCCAAAATACAGAAAGACATTTTGGCCGAACACGGCGAAAAAGCCGCGGAAGTTTTGCTAAATCGTGGCAGGATTCACCTAGAAGTAATCGTTGGTCTAACGCTAAAGGAGCGCATCGACCGCCTAGTCATGGGCAGAAACACGAGTCGGCAAGTCACGCCTTGGTCGATGTCCAATTTCCGTGGCGCCTTCGACTGGATTTCAGAAATCCTCGAAATCAATGGTGGTCCATTTGCCGGAAAAATCGGTTATGAGGAAAATGCCGGCAAGCAGATGACCGTCCTGGACGTGCTCAGCCTTTTGACGCTCTTCCATCCTGATTACGACGCCAAGGGGCAAGGAGAACGCAACAAGGCACCCACCGTTGCTTACTCCAGTAAGGGCCGAATGGATGCCCGTCTAAACAATAAGGACCTCCAAGTTGGCTACAAGGCGCTGGCCCCTATTCTTGCGGACATTCTGCGTCTCCACGATTACGTCTACGCTCAATTCGAGCATGCTTACAAAAAAGCACTCGACGGTCGTGCAAAGCTCGGACGTCGCGCGGGCTTCGAAAGCAAGAAGGTCCAACTACCGCTCACCGGTATGGTTTCAAATTACACTGTGCCTTCCGGGGTTCTCTTTCCTCTTCTTGCATCTCTCAGAGCGCTTGTCCGTTATGACCAAAACGGAAAAGCTTATTGGGTGCAAAAACCGGAAGCGTTTTTCGACACGAATGGTAGCGAGCTTGTTGCCGCGTTGATTGAGCAGTTAGACACTGTTGGCGGTAATCCACAGACCGCAGGTAAGAAGAAGCCTGTCTATACGGCTCTTCATGACCGTGCGCGACTTCTGTTGATTGACCAACAGAGAACCTAAAAGCTCTCTAGGTAGAGACCGAGACCCGAAGTTTCTACTTCGGGTCTTTTTTTGCTCACTTCGAGTGAAGAGACAATCCCGGGGTATGAACAACTTGATAGACGTAGCAGGCATTGCGTGTGCCCGGGACCGAGGACTCTTGAAGCAACCCTCCCGAGGGCATTGGCAACGGCTCTGATTTTTGGCCTGCCAGTTTAAGTGCCGCCCACGCGACACGAAAGCGGGGGCCTTCTCGTGGCCATCTTCCGTAAGCCAACCCCGCCTTGACCGGCTGCTGCACCCGGCTAGCCTGTCCCCATGAGCAACGCCGCCACCGCCAAGCCCAAGTCCCGCCGCCCAGTCGCCAGAAAAAAACTCCCGGGCCATGAGTGGATGGGCTGTGCCAAGGGATTGCTGCGAATCCGCCCCGGCGTTGACCTGACCAAGCCCACGCTCCCGCCCGGCAAATACTTCACCTGATGCGCTGGCTGGTCGATACGCACGCGCTGTATTGGTCGATCACAGACCCGCGCCGTGTCGGTGCCAACGTCGCGCTGCGCTACGAGTAGCGGTCTCAACACCGTTCCCAATCGTCGGCGCTGATCTTACGACCCAGCACTACCTCAACTTGCCTGAGCAGGAATTTCACTTGGGGCACGGAATACTCCGGATTCGATGGCACGGTTTGCCTTTTCTTCCCATAAACCATGAAATCGTGACGCGTTCCGTGATAGGGGCCGGAGAATCCCAGCACCTGTAGACGGCGCACAAACTCACGCCTTCGCAGCGGATGCCAACCGGCCATGGCGGCGTTTGTTGAGATCAATGCCCGCCAGCTTCGGCAACGGGTGTCCCATTTTAAGCCCGACCAACACCCAATCCTCCACCACGGAACGAAGCTGCCGCTCACACTCCTTCAAGGTGCTGCCGAACGCCGCCACGCCGGGCAGTTTTGCCACCTCACCGGCATAGGAGCCATCCTCCAGCTTCTCATAATGCGCCAGTTCCATCGCGGCTTCAAAATAGGCGGTAAGCGGAAACATGGTGTCGGAGGTTATACACAGACCGCCGCTTGGCAAGTCTCACGCCACGCCGCCGCTCCGCGCCCAGCGCATGAGCCCGCCGCGGAAGGCGGGGAAGCCGGCGCCGCTCAGCAGCGCGAAGTCCACGTCGTCGGGGGTCTTGATGACGCCTTCGTCGAGGCAGCGCTGCGCCTCGGCAACCATCACGCCCATCAGCCGGTCCACGATGGCGGCATCCCCTGGCTCCAGCCCGTGGCTGCGAGTGTGAGCGAGCGGGAGAATGGTGTTCATCGCCGGGTTCACCGTCTCGCGGCGGTCCGCGTAGGCGTAGAAGCCGGAGCTCGCGCCGTTCTTCCGGCCCTTGAGCCCGGCGGCGAGCAGCCGCGCGCAGACGGTCGTCGCCTGGAAGCGGTCCGGAAAATAATGCGCCATCTCGCCGAAGATGAAGTCGGTCACGTCCACGCCGACCTCGTCGATCAGCCTCATCGGGCCCATCGGCCAGCCCCAGCCGCGCATCGCGGCGTCGAGCGCCCCGGTCGGCACGCCTTCCTCCCACAGCCGGCAGGCCTCGTTGAGATAGAAGAACAGCACGCGCGTGACCAAAAAGCCCGGCGACGACCGGCAGATGACGGGCGACTTGCCCAGCGCCTTCACGAAATCGAGCGCGGCGGCGGCGGCCGGGGGCGCCGTCTCGCGGCCGAGGATGAGTTCGACGAGCGGCATGCGGCTGACGGGGTTGAAGAAATGGATGCCGAGGGTGCGCGCGGGGTTCGGCACGTGGCCGGCGATTTCCCCGATGGGCAGCGCCGACGTGTTCGACGCCAGCAGCGCCTCGGGCCGCACCACGCCGGCGAGTTCGCTGAAAAGTTTCTGTTTGGCCGCCACGTTTTCGATCACGGCCTCGATCACGAGGTCGCAGCCGGCCAGCGCCGGCAGGCCGTCGGCCCACGTGATGCGCGCGCGGGCCTCCGCGGCGGCGGATTCCGTCATTTTCCCGCGCTTCACCGCCTCGGCGAAAATGCCGTCGATCACGGTCCGCGCACGGTCGAGCGCCGCGGACTGGCTGTCGTGCAGCACCGTCTCAAACCCGCGCGCCACGCACCACTGCGCGATGCCCGAGCCCATCACGCCGGCGCCGACAATCCCCACTTTGCGAATGGGCGCTGCCGCGTTTGCGGTGCCTTCGAACCAGCCGGCCAGCGTGCGTTTCTTCGCGCCGTCGCGCAGGAAGAACGCGTGGATGAGATTGCGGCAGATGTCGCCGGTCATAACGGCGCCGAAAACCTCCGCCTCGACCGCCAGCGCCGCGCCGACGGGCAACCCTTGGCCGCGCGCCACCACGTCGATCACGCGCTCCAGCGCGGGATTCTGCCCGCGGGATTTCGCCGCGGTTTTCCGCGCAAGTTCATCCAGCCACGCGGCCTCCGCCGGCGCCGGCCGCGCCCGCACCGGCGCACCTTCCGCCGCCAGCCGGAGCGCCGCCGCGCGGGCGCGCTTCGTCAATTCCGCCGCCGGCACGACCTCGTCGACCATCCCGGCGCGCAACGCTTCGCCGGCCGGGATCAACTGACCCTTCAGCAGATGCTCCAGCGCCGGCTGCACGCCGATGAGCCGCGGCAGCCGCACACAGCCGCCCCAGCCGGGAATCGTGCCCAGCCCCGTCTCGGGCAGGCCGATCTGCGTGACCGCCGCGTCGCTGGCGACACGCCAGTGGCAGGCCAGCGCGAGTTCAAAACCGCCGCCGGCCGCCGCCCCGTGCAGCGCACAGACCACCGGCACCTTGAAATCCGCCAGCCGCTGCAGCACCGCCTGCCCGTCGCGCGACACGGCGGACGCCGCCGCCGCGTCCGGCAGTTGCACGAGCCACTTGAGATCGGCGCCCGCGATGAAGATGCGCTCCTTGGCGCTGCGCACGACCACCGCGCGCACCGCGGCCGCCTCGAGCGCGCCGATGGCGGCGGCCAGCGCCGCGAAGGTCGCGGGGTTCAGCACGTTGGCGCGGGCCGCCGGATCGTCGAAGGTGATCCAGCCGATCCCGTCGGCATCGACGTTGTGGGTGACCGGGGCGTTCATGGGTGCAATATCGGGCTAGAGCGGTTCAAATAATCACATGGCCATGAAATGAGCAGGCTGGGAAGGCCCCTGAAGAAATAGCCGCAAAGAATCCACGAGCGGATGAGGCCTGAAAGTCGCCTATCCGCCTTCGCCAAGGCTACGGCGGACACGGTAGGCGCGCGGGAGAGCAGCATAGGAAAAAGGATACTTTTGCGCCTTTTTGCGGCCATAACTTAATTCGAAACGCTCTAACGGCTCAGCGCCGGCCGCGCGACGGGAATTTGCGCAGGTATTTGAGCGCGATTTCAAACTCGTGCGGCAGCGGCGACCGCAGCGTGAGCGGCTCGCGCGTCACGGGATGCGTGAGCGTCAGCTCGCTCGCGTGGAGCGCCAGCCGTGCCACCAGCGGTTTCTCCTCCTCGCGGCCCTTGTAGCCGCGTTTCAGGTCCGAGAGCTTCAGCTCCACCGTGGGGTCGCCGTAGAAGACGTCGTTGAGGATGGGCGCACCGATGGCGGCGAGGTGGACGCGGAGCTGGTGCGTGCGGCCCGTGAGCGGCCGGCATTCGACGAAGGCGAAACGCCCGAAGTTCTCCAGCACGCGGAACTCCGTGCGGCAGGCCTTGCCGCCGCGGCCCTTGAAGACGCGCATGCGGCCGGGCTGGCGCTCGTCCGGCCCGAGCGCGAGGTCCACCGCGAAGCTCTCCGGCAACCCGCCCGCCGCGGCGCGCACCGGCACCACAACCTTCATCGCGCGTTCCTCGGGCAGCACGGCAACCAGCGCGTGATACACCTTGGCGACGGTCTTGGACTGGAACTGCCCGCTCACGAAATCGAGCGCGGGCTTGGTTTTCGTGCAAATCAACAGGCCGCTCGTATCGGCGTCGAGCCGGTGGACGTTGGCGACCTGCCGGCCGAGCTGCGCGTGGACCAGACCCATCAGGTTTTCCCGCTGCTTGTCCCAGCGGTCGGGCGCGACGAGCAGCCCGCTCGGCTTGTCGAAGGCCAGGAGCGTGTCGTCCTCGTAAATGACCGGCGGCAGGGACATGCGGCCACCTTGGAACGCCAAAGCGGCGGGAAAGTCACGCCGATGTTTCGGCGGGGCAAAATCGGCGTGACGGCGGGGGTTTCGTTTTGCGCGTTTGCCGGCACCCGCCTCCGCTGGCAGCATGCCCGCCCTGAACCTCGCCCCGGTTCTCCATTTCTTCGCCGCACTCCAGCGCGTGTCGCCCGTCGTGCCGTTGCGCACTTTCCTGCGCACGACCAGCAACCGGCTGCGGCCCTGCCCGCCGCAGCCTTTTGTCCCGGCCGTGCGCAGCGCCCAGGCCGCCGTCCTCACCGCCAACCGCGCCGGGCTGCACCAGCTCGCGGAGGTTTGGCACGAACCGCACGGCGGCCCGCTGCCCACGCTCGTGCTCGGCGGTTTCGTGCCGGACTCGACCGAGCAGGTTTTCCTTCTGCGGGGGCATCTCGCCAAGACCGGGCCGCTCTACTACCTCAACTATCCGCCGGACGGATTCTCGCTGGAGCTGGTCTGCGCGCAGCTCGACGACCTCGTGTCCGAGATCCGCCGGCGGCACGGGCAGGACCCGGTGATCTTCGCCGTGAGCTTCGGCGGCGGCCTGCTGCTGGAGTGGCTGCGCCGCCGGCAGGCGGCGGGCGCCCCAGCCACGGTCGCGGGCCTCATCCTCATCAGTCCGGTGGCCTGCGTCGAAGACCTGATCGCGCCGGGCGAACCCAAGCCGGCCACCCTGCTGGGCCGTGCGCTCGCGCCCTATCTGACCACGGGTGCCGTCCCGACGGGCGCCGTGGAAAAATCCCGCGCGATCTTCGCCCGCATGTTCGAGGCCGGCGCGCAGAACCGCGAGTCGCTCGCCTTCCTGCTCACCCGCGGCGAACTCGCCCGCCTGCGGACCCACGTGCTGGCCACCATCCGCCGCGTGACGGCCCGCGGCGCCTGCGAACGCGTGCAGGCGCTCCGGGCGATGCCGGCGCTCGCCGGCACCACGGTCCTGCTGGCCACCGCGCCGACGCTCGTGCTCTACGCCGAGAAGGAGGACAGCGTCCTCACCGCCGCCTCGCCCACCCGCCGGGCGTTCGGGCACGCCGGCCGGCGTTGGTTTCCTCTTCTGGCCTGCCGGGTGATCTCCAATCCCCGCGGCGCGCCCGTGCAGCACGCCTCGCTGATCTTCCACGGCTTCAATTTCCTGCCGGCCATCACAACTTTTTACCACGGGCTAAAATCCGGTAAGTTTCACCGCGCGGCGTGAATACGCTTGCGGCGCTTTCCCCGCCCGGGCTCGCTCGGGCCAACCCTCCGGGGGTCGTCATGCCGGTCCTGCCAAAAAGTCTGGTTACGCTCGGTGCAAGCCTGCAGACGGTGCGCACGGCGGCGAAATTGCGCCGCACCGCCGATGCCGTGCCCGCGCAGGAAAAGACGCTTGCCGGGCTCCTGCCCCGGCTGGCCGCGACGGAGCAGGGCCGCCGCCTCGGCCTGGCGCGCGGTCAGCGCCACGCGGACTTCGCCCGCCGGGTGCCGCTGCGCACCTACGAGCAGTTTGCCCCGGAAATCGAGCGGATGAAACGCGGCGAGCCCGACGTGCTCTGGCCCGGGCGCTGCGCCTTCTTCGCCGTCTCCTCCGGCACCACCGCCGGCCGCACCAAATACCTGCCCGTCACCGAGGACATGCTGCGGCACTTCCGGCGCGCGGGCCTCGCCTCGCTCTTTTACTACACCGCGCGCGTCGGCCACGCCGGCGTGTTTCGCGGCCGGCATCTCTTCCTCGGCGGCGCCACCACCCTCACCCCGCTTGCCGACGCCGCCGCCCCGGCTTTCAGCGGCGACCTCAGCGGCATCACCGCGCTCAACCTGCCCGCCTGGGTGGAACGCCACCTCTACGAGCCCGGCGCCGCCATCGCCCAGCTCGACGACTGGCCCGCCAAGATCGCGGCCATCGCGGAGCGCACCCACCAGCGCGATATCACCCTGCTGGCCGGCATCCCCAGTTGGCTGCTCATCCTCGCGGCGGCGGTCATGCAGCGAGCCGCCAACGGCAAAGCCCGGCCGACGCACCTCCAGGCCGTCTGGCCCAACTTCGAATGCCTCGTGCACGGCGGCGTGCCCGTCGCGCCTTTCGCCGACGAACTCCGGCTCGCCTGCGGTGCGGGCGTCAATTTCCACGAGGTCTATCCCGCCTCCGAGGCCTTCATCGCCGCGCAGGATGCGGAGAGCTCTCAGGGGATGCGGCTCATCGCCGATGCGGGCGTCTTCTACGAGTTCCTGCCCCTCGCCGACTACGACGAGGGCCGCCTCGCCGAGCTCGGGCCCAAGGCCGTGCCGCTGGCGGGCGTGCAACCCGGCGTGGACTACGTGCTGCTGCTCACCACGCCGGCCGGACTCACCCGCTACGTCATCGGCGATGTGGTCCGCTTCACCGGCACCGCGCCGCACCGGCTGATTTACGTCGGCCGCACCCGGCTGCAGTTGAGCGCCTTCGGCGAGCATGTGATCGAGAAGGAAGTCACCGACAGCCTGCTCAACGTGTGTCACCGCCAAGGCTGGACGATCGTCAATTTCCACGTGGCGCCCGTGTTCGCCAACACGCTCACCGGCCAGACCCGCGGCCGGCACGAATGGTGGATCGAGCTGCGTCCCGGCACCGTCGCCACCCCCACCGGCCCGCTGCTCGCCGCCGAACTCGACATGGAACTGCAGCGGTTGAACGAGGATTACGAAGCCAAGCGCCGCGGCGGCGGCATGGACGCGCCCTCCGTGCGCCTCGTGATGCCCGGGGTCTTCGAACAGTGGATGCGCAGCCGCGGCAAATGGGGCGGCCAAAACAAGATGCCCCGCTGCCGCAGCGACCGCGCGATCGCCGACGAACTCGCCCAGCTCACCCGGTTCAAGACCGACACCCAGCCGCCCTGGCAGGCGCGGGACCAGCAGGCCTGAACCGGCGGGCCTGATTCCGCATCAGGATTGGCACGGGCAGTGCTTTGTTCACCGGCAGCGGCACCGTTCGGACATGGACGGCCGCCGCCCGGTCCTGACCGACCGGTAAAACAGCAAGCCATGGGGAGCCGGCGTTAGGGGTAATCGCCGGCTCCCCTCTTTTCAGTTGGCTGGCCCGCTGTGCGGGCCAGCCAACTGAAAACCCTGCGAAGCCTCGGCGAAGCAGGGTCCCACCCTCACCGCAGCACCAGCGCCACCGCCGCCAGCATCGCCAGCGCCCCGGCCAGCCGCGTGAGCAACACGCCGCGGCCCGCGTGCTGCTCCAGGCTCGTGAACCAGTGGCCGACCCACCACACGATGATCACGCTGAAAAGCCCGCGCGTGCTGTAAACGATGTTCACCGCCGTCGCGTTGCCCCAGATGCCAAGCGTCAGCGCGATGCCGCCGTTGGTCAGCGCGTTGCAACCCGCGCCCAGTCCCACCCAGCGCCAGGCGCCGGCCCGGAGGTCGCGGAACCCGCCGCGGGCAAAGGCCAGCAGCGCGAAGGAATAGACTCCCACCAGCAGGAACATCGGCGGGAAGAAATTGCCCGCGCCCCAGGCCGGCGCCCATTTCTGCACCAGCACGTCGCTGAGCGAATACAGCGACGCGCTCAACGCCGTGAGCGCCACCGTGCCACCCACGCGCCGGTGCGCACCGCCGCCGCCGAAGTTCAGCAGCGCCACGCCCAGCGTGCTCAGCCCCGCCCCGATCCACCACGCCAGCGGCACCTCGCCCACGCGCAGCAGGCTGCTCAGCAGCGCGACAAAGATCACCTTCACCCCCATCACCGGCGCCGCCACCGACACATCGCCGCGCGTGATCGCCAGAAACATCGTCACCTGCCCGAGCAGAAAAATCACCGCCACCACCGCCGGCTGCCAGTAGTCCCCCGCCGGCACCGGCGCAAACCCGCGCCAGCACCACAGCGGCATAAACAGCAGCGCCGACGCCCAGTTCGCGATGAACGTCGTCCGCCACACCCCCACGCCAAAATCCCCCGCCCGTTTGAGCGCCAGCATGCTCACCACATAGAGCAGCGCGCAGACCAGCGGGATGAACAGGTAGGCGGGAAAATGCATGACGGGAGCGTAAAGCGCGCACACTGTCCCGGCCCGCCGGCCGCCCTCAATGCTTAATCGGCGGCCTGCTCGGGCCGCCGCCTCACTTGTGGTCCGTGCCGGGCAGCGACAGCCCGAGCACCTCGATGAACTTCTTCATCGCGGGCGTGAGCACGCGGCCCTTGCGGTGCAGGATGGCGAGCGGGCGCGTGAAATCCTTGCTCTTGAAGCGCACGGCCTTGAGCGAGCCCTGCGCCAGCTCCTGCTGCACCGTCGCCATGGGCACGATGGCGATGCCGTGGTCGATCTCGACCGCGCGCTTTACCGTCTCGATGTTGTCGAACTCCATCACCGGCTCGATCTCCAGCTTGTTGTCGCGGAAGATCTGGTCCACCGCCTTGCGCGTGGGGATGTCGGGGTCGAAGCCGATGAACCGCTGGCCGGCGAGCTCCTTCAGCTCGATCTCGGCCTTCTTGGCCAGCGGATGGTTCGGGTGAGCGATGAGCACGAGGTGGTCGTTGCGGAAGGCCAGCGCCTCGATCTGCCGCAGCTTCACCGGGAAGGCCACCAGCCCGAAGTCCACGCTGTTGTGCAGGATGTCCTCATACACGAGGTTGGACCGCCGGTATTCCACCCGCACGTTGACCGAGGGGTAGTCGTGCAGGAATTTTTTGATGTAGGGCGGCAGCTCGTGCAGGCCGATCGAGTAGATCGTCGAGATGCGGATGGTGCCGCTGATAACCTTCTTCATCTCCTGCAGCTCGCTGAGGAGCTTGTCGTAGGTGTGCAGCATCTCCTTCGCCGCCTCATAGACGCGCTGCCCCTCGCGCGTGAGCTGGAACTGCTTCTGGCTGCGGTCGATCAGCAGCGTCTTGAAATGCCGCTCCATCGCCCGCGCCTGCTGGCTCACGGCCGACTGGGTGATATCGTTGAGTTTGGCCGATTTGGAAAAACTCTTCGTCTCGACGAGGTCGGCGAATATCTTGAAGTTCTCGATTTGCATGACGTGGCTGGATGCACTTACCATAAATATCTCTAATCTGTTGGCAAACCTATAAGCCCTGTTGTTAATGCCCCTCGCCTACGATGATTTTACCCGCCGCGCCGACGCCGTGCGCGCGCACATCGCCGCCGCCTGCGCCCGGGCCGGACGCCAGCCCGCGGAGGTCGAGCTGCTCGCAGTGACCAAGACCCATCCCGTGGCCGCCGCGGAATTCGCCGCGCGCTACGGCCTGCGGGCCGTCGGCGAAAACCGCGTGCAGGAAGGCGTGGAAAAACGTGCGCATTGCACCGCCCCGATCGCCTGGGAGCTGATCGGTCACCTGCAATCCAACAAGGCCCGGCTCGCCGCCGCCCACTTCGATCGCGTGCAGAGCGTGGACAGCGAAAAACTCCTCCACCACCTCGACCGCGCCGCCGGCGAACTGGGCAAGGTCCTGCCCGTCCTCCTCCAGATCAACGCCGGGCAGGACCCTGCGAAGTTCGGCGCCGAGCTGACGGACGCCCCGCGGCTGCTCGAAACCGCGCTCGCCCGGCCGCACCTCCGCGTGGACGGGCTCATGACCATCGCGCCGCTCTCCGACGACCCCGCCGTGGCGGCGCGCACCTTTGCCAACCTCCGCGACCTTCGCGACCGCCTCGCCCCGCAGTTCGGCGTCCCCCTGCGCGAGCTCTCGATGGGCATGAGCGGCGACCTCGACGCCGCCATCGCCGCCGGCAGCACGCTCGTGCGCGTCGGCACCGCCCTTTTTGGCACACGGTGACCCGGAGCGCAAAGATTTGGCCCCGGCCGCCGTTTACGGATTGCTTCACCGGCAAAATCACTTTCGGTTCCCGGCGTGGACACGGAAAAACTGAGTGCCGGTCAACGTGAAGCCTTTCTGGGGCTGCTCGACGACCCCGGCGCCAACGTGCGCAAGGCGCTCCTCGCCCACTTCCAGGACCTCGGCGAGCCCGCGGTGCGGTTCCTGCGGGAGGTCGCCCACGGGTCCAACCGGCTGCTCGCCCGCCATGCCGTCTGGTATCTGGAAGAGCTGAAATTCAACGACCCCGTCGCCGAATTTCGCGGCTTCATCCGCTCGCTCAACTACGAGCTCGAGTCCGGCGCGTTGCTGCTCAGCCGCACGGTCAACCCCGGTCTGGACATCGGCGCCTGCTGCACCGCGCTGGACGCCATCGCCGGCCGCTGCCGCGAGCTCATCAGCGAGCCCGCCTCGCCGCGGGAAAAGTGCCGCATCATCAACCGCGTGCTGTTCCACGAGTGGGGCTTTCACGGCAACCTCGAGCACTACACCGATCCGTTGAACAGCTTCCTCGACCGCGTCCTGGAGCGCCGCAAGGGCATCCCCATTTCCCTGAGCATCCTCTACCTGCTCGTCGCCGAACGGCTGGAGCTGGAATTGGAGCCCGTCGGCATGCCCGGGCATTTCCTCGTCGGGTGCTTCCTCGAGGATGCACCCTTTTTCATCGACCCCTTTGACCGGGGCCTCTTCCGCGATGCCGACGAGATTTTCGAACTGCTCCGCGCCAACCACCTTGAGCCCAAGATCACCGATCTCGCCCCGACCCCGGTGCGCGAGGTTCTCTGCCGGAGCTGCCGCAACCTCGTGAACCACTACCACACCACCGGCGATGCCGCCCACGCCCGCCTCTTCGCCGGCTTTGTGGAGGAGTTCGAATCCACCCACCAGCGGCACGCCACGTGAATTTTCGGTTTTTGTTTCCCGATTTTCGATTTGGCGCAACGCGCGGGCCGCTGTTTCAATCGAAAATCTGAAATCGAAAATCGAAAATTCCGCCGTGCACACGCTGGCCGACCTCGCGCACTGGTCCTTCGCTGGCACCGCGCTCGCCGTGCTGGGCCATCCCATCAAGCACTCGCTCAGCCCGCCGATGCACAACGCCGCGCTCGCGGCCCTCGCCCGCACGCAGCCGGCCTACGCGACGTGGCGCTACTTCCGGTTCGACGTGCCGCCGGCCGAGCTGCCGCGGGCGCTGGAACTGCTGCACGCGAAAAATTTCCACGGCCTCAACCTCACCGTGCCGCACAAGGTCCTCGCCCGCGACCTCGTCGCCGCGGTCGATCCCGCCGCCCGGCCCGTCGGCGCCGTCAACACCCTCCGCCGCACCGCCGCCGGCTGGCACGGCTTCAACACCGACGGCTACGGCCTCGCCACGGCCCTGCGCGAGACCCTGCGCCGCGACCTGCGCGGCGCGGACATCCTCCTCCTCGGCGCCGGCGGTGCGGCGCGCGGCGCGGCCGTCGAATGCCTGCAGCAGGGCTGCCGCTCGCTGTGGATCGCCAACCGCACCGCATCCAATCTCGCCGCCCTGCTCGCCGCGGTCGGCCCCGGGGCCGGCCCGATCCCGGTGCGCGGTTTCGCGCCGGACGCCCCGCCCGCTGATTTCCCCGCCGGGGCGATCGTGATCAATGCCACCTCCGCCGGCCTGCGCGACACCGATCCCGCGCCGATTGATTTGCCGCGCCTGCCCCGGCCCGCTTGTGTCTTCGACATGATCTACAACCCGCCGCGCACCCCGCTGCTCCGCGCCGCCGCCGACCTCGGCCTGCCGGTCGCCAACGGTCTCGCGATGCTCGTGCACCAGGGGGCGAAAGCGCTCGAGATCTGGAGCGGCGTCCCCGCCGCGGCCACCGCCCCCGCCATGCACGCCGCACTCCGCCCCGCCTGACCCATGGCCGCCTACGCCGAACTCTCCGCCGCCTTTCCCTGGTTTTTCCCGCTGGTCGCCTGCGTGTTCGGCGCGTGCATCGGGAGTTTTCTCAATGTCGTCATCTATCGCGTGCCCGCGGGGAAATCCATCGTCACGCCCGGCTCGCACTGCGGCTGCGGCGCCCCCATCGCGTGGCATGACAACATTCCGGTCCTGAGCTGGTTCCTCCTGCGCGGCAAGGCCCGCTGCTGCGGGCGGCCGTATGCGTTTCGCTATGCCTTCGTCGAGCTGCTCACCGCCCTGCTCTTCCTCGCCTGCTGGCTGCTCTTTCCGCCGGCCAAGGCCGTGTGCGGGATGATTTTTCTCAGCCTGCTGATTGGGGCCACGTTCATCGACCTCGACCACATGATCATCCCGGATGCCTTCACCATCGGCGGGGCGATGATCGGGCTCACGCTCTCGCTGCTCGTGCCCGCGCTGCACGGCCAGGCCGGCGATCTCTGGATCGTGGACAGCCTGCGCGCCGTCACCGCCTCCGTGCAGGGCATGCTCATCGGCTCGGGCCTCGTGCTCTGGATCGCCCTCGTCGCCGAGGCCGTGCTGAAGAAAGAGGCCATGGGCTTCGGCGACGTGAAGTTTGTCGGCGCGATCGGCGCCTTCTGCGGCTGGCAGGGCGCGGTGTTCGCCATGTTTGGCGGCGCCATCGTCGGCACCCTGTGGTTCGCCGTCGCGCTGCTCTGGCAGAAGCTTTCCGGCCGGCCCGCCCCGGTCGCCCCCAAGGCCGAAACCCCGGAGGGCGAGGCCGCGCCGCTGGGCTTCGGCGTCCACGTGCCCTTCGGTCCCATGCTCGCCATCGCCGGCGCGCTGTATTTTCTCTTTTTCGAGCGCTGGGTCGCCGCTTACTTCGAACAACTTGGCGCGCTGCTGTAAACCACCTGAAACTTGATGAACGCCTCCAGCCACATCGTCGTGGGCAACTCCTCGGACGACCCCTTCGCCATTGATGTCGCCTACGCCATGGGCCAGCAGGAGGACGTCTCCGACCTCATCAGCCTGAAGCAGTTCGCCAACTCCGAGTTCTGCCCGCGCTACATCTCCGACGAACAGGACTTCAGCGACATCGGCGGCAAGCTCCGCGGCCGGAGCGTGATCATCGTCAGCACCAGCAACCTGCTGCTCAGCCGCCAGGACCTCGCCATGCGCACCTTCACCATGGCGCGCGCCGCCAAGGAGAACGGCGCGGGGGAAGTCATCCTCGTGGAGCCGGACCTGTTTTACAGCGCGCAGGACCGCGGCCCGCGCGCGGATCTCGGCCGGTGCGCGTTCGCCCGCACGGAGAAGGATCTCAAGAAATTCGACGGCCAGCCGTTCACCGCCCGGCTCTACGCGGAGATGCTGCGGCTCGCGGGCGTGGACCGCGTCTTCACGGTGCACAACCACTCGCACTCCGTGCAGACCACGTTCACCGAGGTTTTCGCGGGCAAGTTTCACAACCTCATCCCCTACGACATCTACGTCGATTACCTGCGAAACTCCGACATCATCAGTTGCGGCGCAGACGGCGAGGGGCTCGCGCTCTGCGCGCCCGACAAGGGCGCCGGCGACTTCGTGAAGGAAGTCTGCCGCCGGCTCGGCCTGCCCAAGGTGAAATTTCTGCTCCTCGACAAGGAGCGCTCCGGTGAGCGCAAGGTCACCATCACCGTGCACCCCGAGAGCGAATGCAGCCTGCGCGACATCGCCGGCCATGATGTCGTCCTCTTCGACGACATGGTGCGCACCGGCACGACCGTGGTCCAGGCCTGCCAGGCGCTGAAGGAGGCCAAGCAGAGGAAGACGGTTTTCGCCCTCACCCATTTCTACGCCAGCGAGGAAGGCCGCCTGAAGATGGCCAGCACCGCCATCGACGAGATCCTCACGCTCAACACCATCCCCACGGTGCTCAACCGCGACATCCAGGGCCGCCTGCGCAAAAAGATGGTGGTGCTCAAAATCGAGCGCTGGCTGGCGCGCAACCTCTGCACCACCCTCGGCCTCACCGCGCGGACCATGGACAACAGTCTCTACGCGATCGACATGTCCTCGAAGAATCTGCGTTGGAAACAGAAGATCTGGCTCAGCGAACAGCTCAAGCTCCTGAACCAGCGCTGACCACCGCGGCCCCGTCGCCGGTGCGCGTCTGCAGGACCTCGGGCTTGCTGCCGAAACGCGCCTGATAACCGTCCGCCACCTGGGCCGCCTGCTCCGCGGCAAACGCCGCCGTGGTGAGCGCCATGACTGCGCCGCCAAACCCGCCGCCGGTCAGCCGCGCGCCATGGACGCCCGGCACTCCGACCAGCGCATCGACCAAAAAGTCGAGTTCCGGCGTGCTGTTCTCAAACAGCGTCTGCGAACTCCGGTGCGAGGCGGTGAGCAGGCGGCCCGCCGCCGCCAGATCGCCGGCGCGCAGCGCGGTCACGCAGGCGGCCACGCGCGCGATTTCCGCGATCACATGCTCGGCCCGCCGGCAGGCCTCGGGCGGGAGTTTCCCGCGCGCCGACTCCAGCAACGCCGGCGTGGCCTCCACGAGCAGGCCCACGCCCAGCGCCTGCGCGGCGGCCATGCATTCGCGGTGCCGCGCGGCGTAAAGCCCGTCCACCAGCGCGTGCTTGGTGTGGGTGTTGAAAATCCAGAACTGCGCGCCCGCCGGCAGGGGCACCGTGTCGAAACGCGGGCCGCGGCAGTCGATGAACACCAGGTGATCCTTTTGTCCAAAACCGGACACACCCTGGTCGAGGATGCCGCAGGGCACGCCCACGAAATGGTTCTCCGCATGCCGCCCGATTTTCACGACCGTCTCGCGCGACGGCCGCTGCCCGGTGAGCTCCAGGAAGGCCAGTGCCGACGCCAGCTCGATCGCCGCGCTGCTGCTCAGGCCCGCGCCGGCGGGTAGGTCCGACACCGCGTAGAAATCAAACCCGGCCGGCGCCTTCAGCCCGAATTCCGGCAGCGCCGCGACCACGCCCAGCGGGTAATTGATCCAGGCCCCGTCCCCCGTTTCCTTTTCCAGCGCGTCGGCGCGCCGGGTCACGCGGCCCGGCTGCTGCTCGCTGGCGAACTGCCGCACCCCGTCCGGGCGTGGTGCCAGCGCCACCCACACGCCGCGGTCGATCGCCGCGCCGAGCACCGTGCCGCCGTTGTAGTCGGTGTGGTTGCCGATGAACTCGATGCGCCCCGGCGCGCGCGCGATGACGGCCGGGCTGCGGCCGAAGGTGGCATGAAAAAGGGTCAGCAGTTTTTCTCGCATGGAAAGGGGCGGCCGGCCGGGCGCATCGGCGGCCGGAGCCTCGCCCTGGCGCGCTTTTACCATGACCCCGAGCAGATACTCCATCGCCGCCACGCGCGTGACGCCGCGCTCCGCGGCCATCTGGTCGGCGCGTTTCTGCAATTGCGCCGCCATCACCGCGGCCGGCGCGGGCTCGGCACCCAGCCGGCGGCAAAGTTCCGTGAGCTGCTCGTGTTCGGTCATGCAGATTCGGTCACGGTGATTGTCGGCGCCGCCTCCGCCGCCAAGCCCAATCCCGCGGCCGGTTGCAGTTGCAGCAGGTTGAGCAACGCCAGCCCGGCAAAGCCCCCGTCCGTGGCCGCGACCGAACGCAGCTCGCCCGCCTTGCGGCCGTTTTGCCACAATTCCGCCGGCACCGCCGGCGACGCGCCTCGGCCGCTGACGCGCATCAGCCGTCGCCGCACCCGGCCCATCGCCTTCAGCCGAGCCATGACTTCCTGGCCGAGGTAACAGCCCTTCGTGTAGGAAATCGCATCGCGCTCCAGGCCGCCCTCGTTGGGCAGTTCACCGGGACCGATGTCCGCCGGCACCGCAGGAATGCCCGCAAGGATGCGCCGGTGCTCCATCCCGACGGCATCCACTGCGGCCCACCCGGCCAGTTGCGCCGCCACCTGCGTCGCTGCGGTGCGCGGAAAAATCCACTCCACGCTCTCTCCGCCGCGCCGCCCGGCAAAGACCACGCTGCCGGGCACCGCCCGCTGCAACGCCTCCGCTTCAACTGCACCCAGCACGCTCACCGCGCTCCAATCCGCGGTCTCATCGGTGATCACCACATCGTCGGCGATGATGTAGGCCTCCAAGCGTTCGTGAATGACGGTCGCCGGGGAAAAATAACTCGCGACCCAGAAGCCGTCCGCCCCGTTGCCGCGCACCACAAAACTGTCCGCCAACACGCGCCCCTTCTGGTTCAGCCACAATCCGTAAACCGCGCCTCCTGCCACCAAGTTGCGCAAGTCGTTGGTGAACTGACCCTGAAGAAAATTTAATGCATCGTCCCCACTCACCCGCAGCCATGCTAATGGCTGCCAGAGGTGAAATCGGCCGGCTTTTACGGAAATCATCGAAAATTGATTTAATTGGTTACAAATAGGTTACGAACAAAATTGATAGAATTTGATAACTTTCAGTTGACGGTGACCGAAAATCCTCTACCTATCAAATCATCAAATTTCACTTCTCCCGCCTAGCGGGAGTTTTGGGGTAACTAAGAAAGCAAAGGCCGGCCGCTTAGGGGTAAGCGGCCGGCCACTTTTTTATCCGGATTATGCAACGTCAATGACGGACCCGAGGCTTGCTCCGCCGCCCGCCCCATCCCCAAGCTGGCCCTTCATGCAGAAGACTTCCGACATCAACGTCGTCGAAACCCGGGTCTTGCCTTCGCCGGCCACCCTCCTCGCGGAGCTCCCCAAGACGGATGCGCAGGCGGATTTCGTCACCCGCGCCCGCCGCGATATTCACCGGCTGATCTTCACCGACGACCGGCGTTTCCTGCTGATCGTCGGCCCCTGCTCGATTCACGATCCGGCGGCCGGGCGCGAGTATGCCCGCCGGCTCGCCGCCCTCGCCCGCGAGGTGGCCGACCGCGTGATGATCGTGATGCGCGTGTATTTCGAAAAGCCCCGCACCACCGTCGGCTGGAAGGGCCTCATCATGGATCCGCACCTCGACGGCTCGCATGACATCGCCGCCGGCCTCCGGCTCGGCCGCACCTTCCTGCGCGATGTGCTCGACCTCGGCCTGCCCACCGCCACCGAGTTTCTCGATCCCATCACGCCGCAATACGTCGCCGACCTCGTTTGCTGGGGGGCCATCGGCGCGCGCACCGCAGAGTCGCAGACCCACCGGCAGATGGCCTCGGGCCTGTCCATGCCCCTCGGATTTAAGAACGGCACCGACGGCTCCATCCAGACCTCGATCAACGCCATCAAGGCCGCCGGCCAGCCGCACACCTTTCTCGGCATCAGTCTGGACGGCGCGGCCTCCGCCGTGGCCACGCGCGGCAATCCCGACTGCCATGTCGTGCTGCGCGGCGGCACCGCCGGCCCGAACTTCTCGCCCGCCCACATCGCCGATACCGAAACCCTGCTCGCCAAGGCCAAGCTCCCCCAGTCCATCCTCGTGGACTGCTCGCACGACAACTCCGCCAAGCAGCCCGAGCGCCAGCCCGAGGTGATGCGCGAGCTGCTGGCCCAGGTCGCCGCCGGCAACCGCTCCATCATGGGCGCCATGATCGAGAGCAACCTCGCCGCCGGCAACCAACCCTTCCCGCAGCTCCGGGAAAAACTGCAGCACGGCGTCAGCATCACCGACGCCTGCATCGACTGGGCCACCACCGAGCGGCTCATCCGCGAGATCCACGCCGCCCTCGCCCCGCGCTTTGGCTGAAATACCTCATCACCAAGGGCACTAAGATCACGAAGCCCTGGCTAAAATATTTCTACTACCGCACCGTGGCTTTTCATTTTTCCTTCGTGTTCTTCATGCCCTTCGTGGTTAAAAATTCCCTTCCATGAAAACTCCCATCCGTGTCGCCGTCACCGGCGCAGCCGGCCAGATCGGTTACGCCCTCCTCTTCCGCATCGCCTCCGGCGCCATGTTTGGCCCCGACCAGCCCGTCATCCTCCAGCTCATCGAGGCCCCGGTGGACAAGGCGCTCAAGGCCCTCGAAGGCGTCGCGATGGAGCTCGATGACTGCGCCTTCCCGCTGCTCAAGGGCATCGTGCAGACCTCCGACCCCGCCGTCGGCTTCAAGGACGCCAACTGGTGCCTCCTCGTCGGTGCCAAACCCCGCGGTCCCGGCATGGAGCGCGCCGACCTGCTCAAGGACAACGGCAAGATCTTCATCGGCCAGGGTCAGATCATCGACGCCGTCGCCGCGGCCGACGCCCGCGTCGCCGTCGTCGGCAACCCCGCCAACACGAACTGCATGATCGCCGCCTCGCAGGCCAAGCGGCTCCCGCCCGAGCGCTTCACCGCCATGGTGCGACTCGACCAGAACCGCGCCCAGTCCCAGCTCGCCCAGAAGGCCGGCGTGGACCTCACCGCGGTGAAAGACATTTTCATCTACGGCAACCACAGCCCGACCATGTTCCCGGCCTTTGCCCATGCGACCATCAACGGCGCGCCCGCCGCCAAGGTCATCAACGACGACGCCTGGCTGCAGGGCCCGTTCTGCGAGACTGTCGGCAAGCGCGGCGCCGCCATCATCGCCGCCCGCGGGGCTTCCTCGGCCGCCTCCGCCGCCAACGCCCTCGTGGACCACGTGCGCTCGCTCGTCACGCTCGGCGCCATCCACTCCGTCGCGGTGAAGTCCAACGGGCACTACGGCTTCGACGCCAACGTCTGGGCCGGCATGCCCGTCCGCACCACGACGCCCGGCAGCTACGAAGTCCTCACCGGTTACGATCTCAGCGACGCCTTCTCGCAGCAGAAGCTCGCCGCCACCAACAAGGAACTTGTCGAAGAACGAGCCTTTGTGGCCGATATGATCAAGTAACCGTTCAGCGCCCGCCGAATCTTGGTCGTTCTCTCACGGCGTCCCTTTCGCGGGACGCCGTTTTTGTCCCCGCGCAAATCACTCAACCCATGCGCACGGTCTGCGAACCGGCGCGCAGCGGCTGGCTTTGGCCGCGCCAAATGAATTCGCCCTCGGTCTCCGGCGGCAGTTCCACCATGGCCTCGACCTGATCCTTGGTGAAGCTCGCCTGCAATTTCACCTGCCCGCGCGGATGCGGCAGCGCGACCTCAAGCGAGGTCAGTGCGCCGGGTTGCGGCGCGATGCGCACTATCCGAAAGCCCGGCGCCACCGGCCGGATGCCCGCGATCGTCGCATGCAGGTGAAACACCGGATGCGCGCCCCATGCGTGACAGTCCGACCGCGCCGGCTCGGGGCTTTCCACCGGCGTCTTGAAACCCTGCCGCACCAGCTCCCGCCACATTTCCAGTTTTTCCAGGACCAGGTCGCCCCGCCCCGCCCGGCCCAGCGCCTCGAAAAGGTAGTGCTGGAAATAGATTGTCGCCACCGCGATCCCGTTCGCCGTCGCATCCGCCCACATCATCGGGTCCGGCACCCGCAGCCCGGCAACAACCGCCAGCGCCTGGGCATGCTGGCTGAACGTTTCGTGCGCCGTGTCGTTGGCCCACAAGCCGCGCGCCTCGGCCCAGAAATGGCGCGTGATGGCATCCTTCAGCGCCGCGGCGCGCACCGTCCAGCGCTGCGCCAGCGCCGGCTCGCCCGCCCACGTTTCCAGCTCCGCCGCAGCCTGCAGCGTAATCAGGTATTGCAGGTTCACCAGCGCCGAGCGCCGGCCCTCAAGCTGGCCCGGCGCCCAACCCGCTTCCCAGCCCGGCACCCAATCGGCAAAGAGCCAGCCCGGCGGTTTCACCAGCAAACCGTCCTCATCGGTTTCGGTCTGCAGCGCCTCCATGAGCGCGCGCAGTCCCGGAATCCGCTGACGCAGCCACGGCAGATCGTCGCGCCAGAGCGCGAAGTCGCGCAGCATCCACGGCCAGATCATCGCAAAGGTCGCGCTCTCTTGCCGCTCGAACGAAGGGTGCCGCATCGTCGGGTAACCGCCGCGGCCCCGCGACAAGTCGAACAACTCCATGCCGCGGCGCGGCAGCCGGTCGTCCCCGGCAAACACATACGCCAGCAGCATCTGGATGCGCGTATCGGCCACATACATCATCTGCTCGTAGTAGGGGCAGTCCACGAACACCTCGTGCATGCACGCGCGCAGCCCGCGTTCGCTCAGCGCGATCACCGGCCCGAGCGTCGCGTCGCTGGAGGCGAATTTCGCCGTTGAGGCCAGCGGGAAACCCGTGCGCTCCACGCCCAGACGGTGCAGCGTCACCGGTTTCGCCCCGGTCTTGATGCTCACCATCAGGTAGCGGCCCGAGCGCCACCACGGCGAACCGGTCCAGCGCCGCCCGCTCCCGCCAAGGGTCCAGCGGTCGCCAAACCCGAAGAACAGCTTGTGCGCCACCGCCCCGCGGTGGCCCTTGGGCCCGGGCGTGTTGCCATATTTGTTCGTGGTCGTTTCCTCGCGCTCAAAGAGCGACTCCGCCCAATCCACCCGCACTTGGGCACCGGGCCCGCCGGAGAATTCCAGCATCGCGAAGCCGCAAAGGTAGTCCTCCGTATCGATCAGCACGGTCTCCTGATGCCGCGCCGGCAGCTTCAACGCTTCGCCGTGCTGCAGCAGCCGGTTCCAGCCGGCCGCCGTCGCCGCGTCCGGCACCAGCTCCGCGCCAAACCGGACGCTTTTCCCGGCCGCCCAACGCGGCACCTGCGCCCGCACGCTTCCGCCGCTCCAAAAATCATGCCGCTGCTCGGGCAGCGCCGCCGGATGCAACCGCCAACCACGGGCGACGATGCCGCAGGGATTGAACTCCACGGGCGCCCGCACCACGGCCGGCTTCACCCACTGCGCCTGCTTGGGATCGAACCGTGCCAAGTCCACCAAAGCCGAACCGCCGAGCACGTGATAGGAACGGCCCAGTGGCGGACCCCACTTCATGCCCGAAAGTTTCGTCACCCGCCACGGCGCCGGGCCCGTGGTGAAGCGTTTGACCGCCGCGCCCAACCCGGCGCACGCAAAGCCGCCACGCCACGTCATCCGCGAATCCGGCGCCTGCGGGGTCGTCGCCCACCACACGAGCGCCTCCAGCCGGTGCGCGCCCGGCTTCAACCTCAGTTCGTAGGTGGCAAAGGACCAGTGCGGCACATCGCCCGAGTCGGGTCCGCGTGCGATCAACGCCCCGTCCAGCGCCAGCGTGTAGCAAAGATCCGCGCTCACCTGCAGCCGCACGGTCTCGGCGCGCGTCGATTTCACCTTGAGCCGGAACAGCACGAAACCCGGCTCGCGCTCCCCCAGCTCCGGGTGCCACAGCCACGCCGCGCCGTCGAGCGCGTGCAAGGGCTCCATGTTCGGCGTGCCCTTGGGGACAGTCGGGGCGGGCACCCGGCGGCAGACGCTCTCTCCGGCAAAGGGGGCAAAAAGCATCCCTAGGCACCTAGCGACTGCCCGACCGCGGGCGAGAAATATCCCAAAATCAGCCGATCACCCCGGCCAGCGCAGGACTGACCGCAAACGCGCTTCGCACCGCGGCAAACTCGGCCAACAGCTCGCGCGGTGAATCCGCGCGCGGGAAAAGAATGTCCATGGAAGCCTCCGTGCAGCGCACCTGCGCGTCCACGCCCGGCACGCGGATCTGGCACTCGCGGCAGTCGGCCGGGTAGTCCACCGCCAGCTCACTCTCCTCCAGCGCCTCGATCGCATCAATGACCGCCTCCACCCGCACGCCCTGTTTCAGGACAAAACTGATCTCCGTGAAAGCCGCCGCAAAGATCGCCGCAAACTCCTCCGTTTGCACCAGGTCTCCCTGCCGCAGGCTGTGCAGCGTCTGCACCACCGCATAGCGCGCCGGATCCGCTGCCTCCAGCGCGTAGGCGATTTCCACCGTGAAGTCCCTTGCGTTCAGCACGGCGAGCGGCGGCGTGAGCGCCAGCGCCACATCCTTGCGCTTGTAGCCCAGCCCGGTGCGCACTTTTTGAAAAAGCGCCTCGGCCTGTTCGCCCAGCTCGCCCGCGCAGATTTTGCCCAGAAATGCGTTGGTCACCGCGTTGGCCGCATCGGGCAGCGTATGATGCCCTTTGCGAAAGCCCGCGAGTTGCTTCACCCCGCCGCTACTGCGGCCGATGAAGCTGATGCCGGCGATAATGGCGGAGGGCAGCGCACCTGTCATGCCACGAGCAAAGCCGCCGCCCGCCGCGCCGCCAGTCATAAACCCGCGACGCAGGCTGTTAAGATTGACGGAGACGGCCGGATGCGACGGCCTTGGGCTTTCCGCCCGAGCGCGTCCCGCTTGGGCCGGAGCCATTACCGGTCATGCCCTCCTCCGTTCCCCCGCCCCTGCAGACCATCCGCGATCTCTGCGCCGCCCACCACGCCTACCGCGCCCATACGCTCAACCTCATCGCCTCCGAAAACGTGATGAGCCCCTGGGTGGAACAGGCCATCGATCCCGGGCTCGGCCACCGCTATGGCGACTACCGCGGCACCGATCCCACCGCGCGCAAATACACCGGCAACCGGCACATCACCGCCCTTGATCTGGCCGCCCGCGACGCCCTGCAAAAACTTTTCCAGTGCCGTCATGCCGACCTGCGCCCGCTCTCCGGCCACGTGGCCGGCATCGCGGTGCTCATGGCCTGCTGCCAGCCCGGCGACCTGGTGCTCGAACTCGACGGTCCCGGCGGCGGTCACCGCCTCGCCCGCAAGCTCAACGAGGCCCCGCTTTGTCCGCTCAAGGTCGAATCCATTCCGCTCGACCCAGCCGCCTACAACATCGATGTGGACCGCACGGTCGCACTTATCCGTGAACGCCGGCCGCGCGTAGTCATCCTCGGCTCGTCGCTATTTCTCTTTGCCCATCCCATCCGGCCGCTCGCCGATGCGCTCAACGCCTACGGCGGCATCCTGCAATTCGACGCCTCCCATGTGCTCGGCCTCATCGCCGGCGGTGCCTATCCGAACCCGCTCAAGGAGGGCGCGCACGTCATCACTTCGTCCACACACAAGACCTTTGCCGGCCCGCAGGGCGGCGTGCTGCTCGCCGACGACACCGCGCTCTTCCACCGCATCGCCCCGGCGATTTATCCCGCCATCGTCACCAATCATCACCTGCACCGCCTGCCGGCGCTCGCCGCCGTCGCCGCCGAGTGGCAGGCATTCGGGCGTGAACATGTCGCCGCCGTGGTCGCCAACGCCCGGGCCCTCGGCGCCGCCCTCGCGGCGGAAGACCTGCCGGTAATCGGCGCCAAAGTCGGCTACACCGACACGCATACCATCCTCATCGCCAGCCCCGAGGCGGCCGCCGTGGGCGACCGGCTTGAAGCCGCCGACATCCTCGCCACGCCGGTGGGGCTGCCCGCCGAACTTGGCGGCGGCTGCCTGCGCTTCGGTGTGCAGGAGATCACCCGCCGGGGTTTCACGGCCGCGGAAGCACCGGCCGTCGCCCGGCTTGTCGCCGCCGCCTGGCGCGGTGAACGCCCCGCCGCGGAAATTTCCACACAGGTCGGCGCGCTCGTCGCCCGCTGGCAGGACTGGCGCTTCACCTGGCCGCTTCCGGCATGATGCTGCTGACGCTCGATCTCGGCACGACGGTGCTCAAGGCCGCGCTCTGGTCGGACGGGCGGCTCGTGGCGGAACGCGCCGCCACCCTCAGCCTCCGCACCGCCGGCCTCGAGGCCGAGCAGGATGCGAACGAATGGTGGGCGAGGGCCGTCGCACTGGTGCGCGAGCTCGCGCCTTCGCCGGTGGACGCCATCGGTGTCACCGCACAGATGCACGCGGTCGTGCCCATGGATGCGGCCGGCAACCCGCTCGCGCCCGTGCCCGTCGTGATGGACCGCCGCGCCCACGCCGAGGTCGCCGAACTCCTCGCCGCCCCCGGCTGGCGCTCGATTCATACCCTCACCGGCGGCCGGCTTGATGTCACGTGCGTGTTGCCCAAGCTCCGCCACCTGACCCGCAGTCCGGCGGCGGCCGCGTGGCGCAACGCCGCCTGGTTGCTGCCACCCAAGGATTATCTGCGCTTCCGCCTCACCGGCGAGGCCGCCACCGATCCGACTGATGCCGCCGGCACCTTGCTGTGGAATATCCGCACCGGCAATTGGGAACTGTCGCTCGTCGAACTCGCGGGCATCCGCGCCGCGCAACTGCCGCCCGTGCAGCCCACGCTCTCGCTGGCCGGCAAACTGACGCCCGCCGCCGCACAAGCCCTCGGACTCACCGCCGGTATCCCCGTCGTCACCGGTGGCGGCGACGACATCGAAACACTCGGCGCCGGCGTCATCACCCCCGGCGATTATTTCGAACACTGCGGCACCACCGGCTCGATCTACCTCGCCACCGAAAAATTCATGCTCGATCCCGCCGGCGCGGTGGAGACTTATCCCGACATCGTGCCGGGCCGCTGGCTCATGGGCGCCTCCACCACCACGGCCGGCGCGGCACTCGCCTGGGCCCGCCGTGTCCTCGCGCTCGATCCCGCGCAAGCTCCGGCCAACGGACTCCCCCCGCTCCAGGCTGTGCCGGGGGAACTGCTCTTCCTGCCCTTCCTCGCCGGCGAACGCGGACCATGGTGGAACGCCGCCCTCACGGGTTCTTGGCAGGGGCTGCGGCCCGAACATACGGCCGCCGATCTTTACCGGGCCGCCGTGGAAGGTGTGTTCTATTCCCTGCATTCCCTGCTCGCCAGTCTGCGGCCCCATGCGGAGCGGTCCGGTGGCGCCGTTCACACTTCCGGCCCGCTTGGGCTCGGCCAACGCGGCGCCCAGGTCCGGGCCGATCTTTACGGCCTCACCGTGCGGCGGCGCGGAGCCCTGCCCCAGTCCACCGCGATCGCCGCCGCGCTCATCACCGAGGCCGCTCTCACCGGCGCCGATCCTTATGCGCTCGCCCAATCACGGTTGGAAACCGTATGGGAATGCCCGCCCGGCGCGGCGCAGGCCGCTTGGGCGGCCGGAGCGAGACGCTACCACCAAGCTGCCGCCACCGCCCACGCCACCAGCCAACCCAGCGAGAAAAAACCATGACCATCGGACTCGGCTTCATCGGCGTCGGCAACCACGGCCGGCACCACCTGCACGAATTTTACCGCCTGCCCGGCTGTCAGCCGCGACTCGTGTGCGACCTTGAGCCCAAGCACGTCGCTTTGGCCCAACGCGATTTTCCGGGCGTGGGCGCCGCCGACGCGGCCACCCTCGCCGCCAGTCCCGCCATCGACGCCATCGTCATCTGCACGCCGGCCGAAAGCCATCGGGCCCTTGTCGAACTCGCCCTCGCCCACGGCAAACACGTGCTCGTGGAAAAACCGCTCGCCCACGAACCGGCCGATGCCCGCGCCATCGCCGCCCTCGCGGCCGCGCATCCGGATCGCGTGGTGATGGTCGGGCATTGCGAGCGTTTCGACCGCGCCTACCTTGACGCGCGACGTGCGGTGGACGACGGCGAGGTCGGCAAGCCGCGTTTCATCTCCGCCAGCCGGCTGTCGCCGTTGCACCTCAACAGCCGCGGGTGGCACCTCGGCCCGCTCGACACCGCCGTGCATGACATTGATCTCATGCTCTGGCTCATGGGCGACCGGCCGGTCAGTGTCTCGGCCCGCGCCGCCGAACGCACGGCCGGGGCCGGTTGGGACCACGTGGGCTACGACATCCGCTTCGCCGGCGGTGCGCTCGCCCAAGGGCACATCGGCTGGGTGGATTTCAAGTCCAGCTACCCGCTCGCGCAAAACGCCCACCCGCGCCTCTTCCTCGACGGCACCGGCGGCAGCCTCACCGTCAACCTCTGGTCCCGCCCCGTGGCCGTCCACAACGGCGCGGCCAACCGCTATTTTTGGCCCGACGATGTGATCCTCGGTTACGGCGGCTATGGCACGGTCATCACCGCGACGGACGCCGCATTCCTGCAGGCCATCGTAACGGGTGGACCTTCCCCGATGCCCGCCGACGCGGCCGCAACCGCGCTGGCGGTCGCCCACGCCGCGTGGCAATCCGCCCGCGAGGACGGCCGTGTCATCGGCCTTTGACCCGCATTTATGAATCCCCAAGAACCCAAACCCCGCCTCGAAGACATGACCTGGCCGGAGGCGCGCCGCGCCGCGCAGGCCAACCGCGTGGTGCTCATCCCCGTCGGCGCCATCGAGCAACACGGCCCGCACCTGACCGTTGACCTCGACAACCGGATCATCACCTGGCTCTGCGACGAAACCGCCAAGCGCCGCCCCGATCTCGTGATGAGCGTGCCGATCATCCCCTACGGCTTCAACACGCACAACATGGGTTTTCCCGGCACGGTCTCGGTGGAGGTCGAACACCTTATCAACTATGTGGCCGACGTTGCCCGCAGTTTCGTGCGCCAGGGGCACAAGCGCATCATCCTCATCAACGGCCACGGTTCCAACTCCATGCCCTGCGCCCTGGTCGCCCGCAAAATCGTGAACGAACACGACGACGCCCTCGCCGCTTCGATCAACCACTGGAACCTCGCCCGTGATCTCGCGGCGAAGATTCGCGACACCCCCGTCGGCGGCATGGCCCACGCCTGCGAATTCGAGACCTCCTGGTATATGCACATCGCGCCGGATCATGTTTACCCGGAAAAGGCCGTGGCCGACATGCTGGCCGAGCGCTCAAAACAAATCTGGGTGGACCTGATGGCCGGCGACGGTCCGGTCGCCTTCATCGACGACTGGTCGCGCGTCTCCAACGGCTCCGGGGTCGAGGGCGACCCTGCCACTGCCACCGCCGAAAAGGGCCGGCTCTACGCCGAGGAGGAAATCAAAAACCTCATTGCCTTCTGCGAGGAATTCCAAGCCATGCCGGTCAAGCCGCGTCGCAACTACACCGCGCGCGGCACCGACCCCAATCCCTACTACAACGCGTGAGTTCCGCCCCTCGCAAACTGTCCCGCCTCTGGTCCCCGTCCGTCGCGCCCGACCTCCCGGCCCTGCCCGTGCGCGAAATCATCGGCGCCCGGCCCGGCCCGCACCTGCTGGTCACCGGCGGGGTCCACGGCGATGAATACGAAGGTCCGGCCGCGCTCGAGTCGTGGTTCGGCGAGCTGGAACCGGCGAAGCTGGCCGGCCGCGTGACGCTGCTGCCCGTGGTCAACGTCGCGGCTTGGAATGCGCGGCAACGGCGCACGCCCGCGGATGATGCCGATCTCAACCGCGCCTTTCCCGGCGATCCCGCGGGCGGTCCCACGGCACGACTGGCCCATGCGGTCTGGTCGGAGTTCATCGCCCCGGCGGATGCCGTCATCGATCTGCATAGCGGCGGCATCGCGTTCATGCATCTGCCGCTCGCGGGGATTTATGCGGGTGCCGGTGACGGCGCGAAAAAAATGGCCGCATGTTTTGACCGGCGCTTTCGCGCCTGGCTCGTGCCCGATTGCCCAGGGGTCTTGAGCCGCGAGGCGCACCGCGTCGGCAAACAGGTCGCGGGCGTCGAGTGGGGCGGCGGCGGCGCACTCGATCCTGCCGGGGTCTCCGCGCTGCTCGCTGCGCTCAACCGCTGTCTTGTTGCCCTTGGCCTCGACGACACCTCGCTGTCACCGGCCGACTGCGACCCACGCCCGCCGGTAGCGGGCAACTACGAGACTGCGCCGGCCGCCGGGATTTTTTCCGCTGTCGTCTCCCTCGGCGATGAGGTCCGTGCAGGCGCGCTCATCGGCACCTTGCTCAACCCCCTTGCCGGAATATCCACGCCGGTGCTCGCCCCGCGCCACGGGCAGATCGGCGGACTCGCCCACCGCGCCTGGCTCGAGGCCGGGGATCGCGCCTTCTACTTGGGCTGATCGTGTTCAGGCTGTCCGGCGCGCGCCGCCGCGGCAGAGCATGATCAAGCCCACCAAGGCCAGCAACGGAATCCAGATCGGGCTCAGCCCGGCCACCACCGCCAGCAATGCGATTGCGGCGACGGACAGGACCGCCCACAGGGCCAGCAGCGCAGCGGCCAACAACGCCACCGGGAGCAGCAGAATCGGCGCAAATTTGAGCGCCAGCGCCGCGAGCACGATTATCAGCAAAATCTTGAGCAAGGTGTTCATGCCTCCAATACCCTTCACCACCCGGAAAGTTGCAGGCTACTGCCCGATCGGCCGACGTCACCGTTAAATTCGCTCGAAGCGTCCACATTTGTGGCCATTCGTTTCCCCCCGTGGCTTCCTCCGTGCCCATCCCCGTCGTCTGCGCCGTGATCGAGCGGGACGGCTGCGTGCTCGTCGCCCAGCGCCCGCCGCACAAGCACCTGCCGCGCAAATGGGAATTCGCCGGCGGCAAGGTCGAGCCCGGAGAATCCGCCGAGGCCGCCATCGTCCGCGAGATCCGCGAGGAGCTCGGCTGCGAGTTCGTCATCACCCGCGCCTTGCCGCGCTTCACCCACGCCTACGCCGTGACCATCGAGATGATTCCCTTCGTCGGCCGGCTCGCCCCGGGCAGTCCCGAGCCGCAGGCACACGAACATCTCGGACTCCGCTGGGTGCCGCCGGCCGGATTGTCCGCAATGGATCTCGCCCCCGCCGATCTCCCGGTGGTCGCAATGCTCACCGCCTCCGGGCCATGAACGCCGCCCTGCACGATCCCACCCAGATGCTCCGCCGCCACTTGGTCGCCCGCGGCCATGACCGGCTTGCAGCCGGCCGGCCGCGCCCGACCTGCACGCAGGTAAGGAAAACCTTCGCCGCTTACTACGGCGATCTGCCGGCGGTGCTCGCCGCCAATCCCCTGAAAGCCCGGCAGACCGGCGGGGGCCAGACTGCGGGCTGCCGCTATGAAAACTGGCTCTTCGAATCGCACCCGGGCTGGGAAGTGAACGCCACGCTCTTCCTGCCCGCCGACCGGCCGCCGCCCTACCTCCCGGTCGTGGTTTCCGTCGGCCACTCCGGCAAGCAGTTTGCCTCCTACCAGCGGCCCTGCCAGTATTTCGCCCGCGCCGGGCTGGCCGCTCTCGTCTTCGATCCGCCCGGCATGGCCGGGGAAAAGCAGCCCGGCAACGACCACTTTTGCGACGGCGTGCGCTGCCACCTCACGGGCGACACCTCCAGCCGTTACTTCGTGGGCGACGCGCTGCGGGCGATGGATTTTCTGGGCGCGCGGCCCGACATCGAGGCCCGCCACGGTTTCACGCTCACCGGCGTCTCGGGCGGCGGGAATACCTCCGTGTTTGCCGCCTTGCTCGACGAACGCGCCACGTTGATCGCACCGTCCTGTTGTCTCACCCGGCAGGGCCGGCTCGTGCTCGATCTTTGCTACAGCTCATGTCCGGAAACCCTCATGCCGGGCCGCTTCCGCGACGGGCTCGACGACGGAGATCTGCTGCGGGCCCTCGCCCCGCGGCCGGTGCTGCTCATGGCCGGCGAGGACGACGAGGTTTTCCGGCTGGCCGACACCGCGGAGATCGCCCGGGAAACAGCCGCGCACTATGCGGCGGCCGGGGTCGCCGGAAATTTCGAGTTTTTTGCCGATACCGGCGGCCACGCCTATTCGCTGCGGCAGGCCCGCCGGCTGGTAGAGTTCATCCACCGGCACCGGAGACCGGACCTCACCCCTGCCCTGCCCGTCACGGATGATGCCGCGTTTCCCCTCCTCGCGCCCGAAGCCCTCGCCTGCCGGCCCCGACCCACGGCCAACATGCTCACCCTCACCCGGGAGCGTGCCGCGAACTTGGCCCGCACGCACCGGCCGCCGACACCGGAACTCATCCGCACGCTTATCGGCCTGGATAGTTCCGCCGGGAAACCCGCACCCGCCAAGCGGACCGAGCCGTTGCGCACCTGGTTTCATGACTGGCAAGAATTTCTGCTTGAGACCGATCCCGGCATCACCGTGCCGCTGACCGTGGCCGGCACCGGGACAGGCAATCCGGCCCTTTGGCATTTCGACGATGCGGGCCGGCTGCGGCTCATGCACCGCGGCGGACCCCTCACGGCCATGATCGGACACCTCGACCGGCAGGGCCCCCGGGCCGCGCTCATCACCGCCGATCTGCGCGGCTGGGGTGAGACCGCCATGGCACCGCATCCCTACGAGTCGGTTTCCTGGGGCGGAACGGACCGCTTCGCCGCGTATGTGGGCACGGCGCTCGGCGATGCGCCCGCCGCCGCCCGCATCCGCGATGCGTGGCGGCTGGCCGAAGCTTTTCCGCCCGCGCCGCGCACGGTGCTCAGCGCCTGCGGGGCGGCAGGCCCCGTCGCCCTGCATCTCGCCGCATTGCTCCCGGGCCGGTTTGCCGCCGTCGTGTTGCGCGATGCGCCCGCCAGCTACCAAGCTTTGCTCGGCACCGACAGCTTCTCCTGGCCGCACGATCTCATTCTCCCCGGCGTGCTCCGGCACTACGATCTCGCCGAACTGGCCCGCGTCGCCGGCTGTCCCGTGCACTGGCTGAACCCGCTCGACGGTGCCCGCCGACCGGCCGAGGCACCCGGCTCGCGGCACGGCGTGGACGACAACGCCCACATCGCACTCGTCCGCGAATTGCTTTACGGCTGACCCCGCCGCATCTGCTGCCGGTAGGCCGAGGGCGCCAGACCGGTGCGCTGCTTGAAGAGTTTCGAGAAATGAAACTCATCGCAGAGGCCAAGCTCCGCCGCGATGTCCTTCAGCGGCCGGCCGTCCTCGGCCAGCAGCACGCAGGCGCGGTCCATTAGCCGCTGCTGCCGGTAGCGCGCCGGCGGCACGCCCTTGAGCGCGGCAAATTTTTTGCGGAAGCGTTCGTAGGAAAGGCCCGCGCGCGCCGCCAGCGCCGCCCAGTCCGGCCCGCCGCCGGGCGCTTCCAACGCACGGCAGACCTCGGGCAGCCAGCCCGGCTCATCCGCCGCCGGTTCGCCCGCCGGCCGTTGCGCGTGCCAAAGCTCCGCCAGCACGGCCTGCAATCGTGCCAGCTCCAGCAGGCTTTCGGCGGTGCCCCCGCCGCGGCCGGCGCAGACCGCGGCGAGCCGTCGGTGCCACGCCGCCACCGGCTCGGCATGCCACACCGGCTCGCGCGGATTGAGAATCCCCGCCTGCCGCCACTGGTCGAAAACCGGACCGTGGAAAACGAAATAGATCTCGTCCCACCGCCCGCCCGGTCGCGGCCCGTAAAAATGCGGCACTTCCGGAAAGAGCAGCAGCAGGTCCCCGGCGCGCACCTCGCGGCGCAGGCCGGAGGCGTCGCCGAATTCACCGCCGCCGGCCAACAGATAAACCGCCGCATAGCTGCCCAAGACACGCATGTTCCCGTGCCCGATGCCGGCACTGGCCTGCAACTGCCCGGCGAGGGTGATTCCCCCCATAGCAGAACCGGCACCCGCCGTGGGGATTACGCGGGCGGCCAGTCCGGGCTCAACAGGCTTCATGGGATGACCATATTGCACATGCCTGCGGCCAGAACAACTATTCCTTTTCCCGCCACCAACGGCTATTCTGGCCCGACACCTCACCCCTATGAGCACGCTTGCGCTGCCCGCACTCACGGCCCTTGGCCTGCCGGTTGACACCAACGACGCCGCCTTCGGCTGGCTCCGCTCCTCCGAGGATCTACTCGGCGACCCCGCCGCCCTGCAGGCGCGGCTGGAGGACGACGGTTACCTGCTTATCCGAAATTTCTTCCCCCGGGAAATCATCCGCACCGCGCGGCTCTCCATGCTGCGCCGGCTCGACGGCGCCAACCTGCTCGACAAGGCGCATCCGCTGGAAGACGGCATCGCGACCAAAGACAAAACCATCACCTTCATGCCCGAGCTGGCCCGGGACAATCCGGACGTGAAGCGCGTGGTGTTCGGCCCGGAGATCGTGGGCTTCTATGAAAACATTTTCGGCGGACCGATCCGGCACTTCGATTACATCTGGGTGCGCTCGCTCGGTCGCGGGCACGGCACCTCGCCCCACTGCGATCTCGTTTACATGGGCCGCGGCACGCACCGGCTGCTTACCTGCTGGATCCCCTACGGGGAAGTCCCCGTCGAGCAGAGCCCGCTCATGCTGCTGGAGGATTCGCACAAGAAATCCGCGCGCATCAAAAACTACCTGGAGTCCGATGTGGACACCTACTGCGAGAACCGGCCCGAGCAGGTGAAAAAGGTGAAGGAGGAAGGCGGCTGGAGCCATGCCGGCTGGCTGTCCAACAACCCCGTTTCCCTGCGCGAGAAATTCGGCGGCCGCTGGCTGACCGCGCACTTCCAGCCGGGCGACTTCCTCACCTTCCGCATGGACATGATCCACGGCTCGCTCGACAACGCCACCGACCGCGTGCGCCTTTCCACCGATACGCGCTACCAGCCGGCCAACGAGCCGATCGACGAGCGCTGGATTGGCGCCAATCCCGCCGCCCACGGCAAAGCAGGCAAGCGCGGCCGCATTTGCTGAAGAATAAGTTCACCTTTGGCTTGTAGGGCGGGATCGCCGATCCCGCCCGTTGCTTTCCAATTTTGGCGCGGTAGCGCCGGCAGGGTCCGCTCTCCGAGCGGACCGCGACCATGATATTTCTTAAGCCGCTCTAACGGTTAGGTGGGATTGCGCTGCTGGCCATGCCTACCGGGAGTTGACCGGCTCACGGCGCCGTCTCGGCCAGCACGGTCAGCCCTTGGTAGATGTTCAGTTCGGAAAAGGTCTGGCTCGTCTCCAGTGATTCGCCGCGATGGTCGTTGGCGGCCGTCGGGGTCGCGACGCGGTTGAGGGCACGGGCGGCCATGACCTCCGCATCCTGGGGGCGCAGGGCGTTGCCGAGGTTGCGCACATCGGTTTGCAAGTCGGCCCGCTGCGCGGCCGTCATGGCCGGTTCCAGCGCATTCACGAAGCTCTCCACGCTGCCTTGCGGCCCGACCAGCCGATACATGTTCTGGATGAAAACATGCGCGGTGTTGGCGCCCGTGCGCATGTAGCCACCGCCCAGACTGTAGCCGTTCACCAGACCCAGCGCAGGCTCCAGATACTCCGGCAACACCGTTTCGCGCACCGAGGAAATCCAGCCGCTGTGGTCCATGAAGAGCTGCCCCGCCTCCACACTGGTCATAAAGCGCATGAAATCGATCGCCGCCTCCTTGTTGCGCCCGTGCTTGTTGAGATACATCGCCATCGCGGTGAGGCCCGAGCCGTCGGCGGCCCGGCCGTAGTGGAAGCGCCCGACCAGCGGGTCATTCGCATCAGGCTGGGGAAACCGGCGGATGCTCACGGGAAAATCCGCCAGCCGGATCAGGCTCGTCGCATCCCAGGTCCCGGTTGCCACAAAGAGCGCATGACCGTTCATGAACTCGCGCACGGCGTCATCCCGTTCCAGTTGGATGAACCCCGGTCGCATCTCGTGGGTGATCTCGCGCACCAGCTCCAGCGCCGCCTTGAGTTCGGGTCGCCGGTAGTTCCAGCGTCCGCGCAGGTAGTCCATCTGCACGTTGCGCTGGTAGCGCGTGAGCTGGCCTTCGCGGTCCATCTCGGCGCTCACGCCGAGGAGCGACGAGGACAGCATGAAATCGAGCAACCATTCGGCGTTGAGCTTGGCCCCGGCCAGCGAACGCACCGGCCGGCCGGTGCGCGCAGCAAACTCCCGCGTGCGGGCAAACAGCCCGCGCAGCTCGTCGAAGGTTTCCGGAAAGCGGAAGTCCGGGTCGTCGCCGACAATCTCGCGCAGGAGGTTCTCGTTGCAGAAGAAGCGCATCGTCACCTGGCAGAGCGTGACGGAGTAGATCTGCCCGACCTCGGGAGAGTAGATCTGTTCGTTGAACAGCCCGTCAAGGAAGGTGTTGCGCCACGGCACGCCTTCCAGCGGGGTGCCGCGGTTGTAGGGGTTGGGCTCGTTGAGCAGGTCGGTGATCGGCTCGAAGAAGCGGATCGGCACGTCCTGCATGCCCGCAAGAAAATGGCCGTATTCGATGATGTCGGCGCCGGTGCCGCCCACGAGGTTGGTGCGCAACCACTGGGCGTAGATGCGGCCCGGCACCTTCACCTGTTCCACGCGGATATGCGGATTGAGCTCCTCGTAACGCTTGATCACGGCATCAAGCCCGTCCGGCGGCCCGAGTTCGATCTGCCAATGCGCAATGCGCACCGTCGTGCGGTCGTCGGCCAGGCCGCCGGTCTTGCGGACCAGAATCCACCACACGAGGCAGGCATAGCCGGCCAGCGCCACGACGAGGGCGATGCGTCCGCGCGTCCAGCCGGCGGTCATGTCCCCTCCTCTCCCGCCGCCAGCCGGGCCTCGATCTGCTTCAGGCGTTCGTTCGCCGTGTAGGCGCGCGGATCGGCGGTGTTGAGCCCGAGGTAACGCGTGAAAAATTCGCGCGATTGCCGCAGGTGTCCCGCCCGCAGCGAAAGCTCCGCGATCTGCAAAAGAAACTCTCCGAGCGCGGGGCCCGTGAGCCCGCCGATCGCATCGGCCGCGAGCAGATCGTTCAGCACGTCATCCAAGGGCTGTTCGTAAAAAATCCGGGTGCGGGCGATGACGATCAACAGGTCGCGCCGCAGCTGCGGGATGGTCAGCCGCGGCAGCAGGGCGTCGGCCTTCCCCAACCGCGCTTCCGGACCGCCGGGCTCAGGAAGCATGTAAAGTTGCAACAGGCCCAGCTTCACCAGGCCCAGCTGCGCCCAGTGGCTGTCGGGAAACCGGTCCGCCAGTTGCCCGAAATATTCCGCGGCCCGGGCGTAATCGGGCCGCGAAAAGTGCACCTGATGCAGCCGGCCGGCCAGGTAGAGTGCCGCGGCGCTCACGGCGTCGTCGGGTTCCGCCAGTTCCCGGAGCCGGCGCTCCACCGTGCGCAACCGTTCGTCGGTCGTCGGTTGCTGCGCGGCCAACAGGACGGCCGCGGCCAGCTCCTGTTCGCGGGACACTTCCGCCCCGCGCAGGGCGAGCCCGGCCTCGGTGTAGAGATGCCCGGCCACCTTGCGCCACGCTTCCGCCAGCTGGGAATCGGCCGCCACGGGCAACGCCGGCAGACATGCCAGCAGGACCACGAGCTTCAGTCGGCGGAGGGGTAACGGAGCAGCCACACCCGCAGCGTGGAAGTTTGCGGCCGCTCCACAAGTCCGGCGTGCGTGATAATTTTCGGCCGGCTGCTACAAAATCCCCTGCTCGATCCAGGTATGCTCGCCGGCCACCACCTGCTGGGCCAGGGCGTAGCCTGACTCATCCGAGTTGTGCGCGACTCCCTGAAAATTCGTCCCAATCCGGGCCAGCGCCTGCACCGCAAAATCATCTGTCAACGCCAGCACCTTGTCCGCCGAGTCGCCTTCGTTGAGCAGTTTCTGCGCATACACACAGGTCGCCGCGAGGGCGAAGAGGTCGCTGCCGATGTCGGCAATGCGGCCGAGCAAAATTTGCCGGCGCTCCAGCTTCGGGCCGAACTTCACCATCTGGTGAAACAGCGTGCGCGCCATGCGGCGGGAGAGCCGCGCCACGGTGCGCAGGTGCGCGGCCAGCCGCGGGTGGATGTCGGCCGGCACGCCCGCCCCGAAGGGCAGCCAGAGCCGCGGATACCAAGCCGCATAAAAACCCGCCGCCTGCAGCGCGCTGCGCAGGCGCTCGCCCCACAGCCGCTCGGAGTTGAGCGCGATGCCGGCAATCTTCAGGTGCGGATCCAGCGCTTCGCGCATGATGAAGAGCCGCATGATCTCCGAGGAACCCTCGAAGATGGTCGTCACCCGGTTGTCGCGCATCATGCGCTCGACCGGGTGCGGCGCCTCGCCGCGCGCCCGCAGGGATTCCGTCGTCTCGTAGCCGCGCCCGCCGCGGATCTGCATCACATCGTCGAGGCACATCCACGCCTTCTCGGTCGCCCAGAGCTTGCACATCGAGGCTTCGAGGCGGATGTCGGCGTGCTTGTCGCGGTCCACGATGCGCGAGGTGGTGATGAGCATGGCCTCCATCGCAAACGCATGGGCCGCGATGCGGCGGATTTTTTCGGCGATGGCGGCGTGCTGCCCGATGGGCACGCCCCACTGCACGCGTTCCGCCGCCCACTCCCGCGCGATGACGAGGGATTTTTTCGCCATGCCGAGCGACGAGGCCGGGATGGAGAGCCGGCCGGCGTTGAGCGTGGTGAGCGCCACCTTCAGGCCGCGGCCCTCGCCGCCCACGATGTTGGCGCGCGGCACGCGGACATTGGTGAAGCGGATCACGCCGTTGTAGAGCGCGCGCAGGCCCATGAACTGGGAGCGGTGCCGCACCGCGATGCCCGGCGAGTTTGCCTCGACCACAAACGTGGTGATCTGCGTGCGCGGCTTGCCGTTGACCGGCTTCGGCGGGGTCTTGGCCGCCACAATCAGCAGGCCGGCCTCCGTGCCGTTGGAGCACCAGAGCTTTTCCCCGTTGATCACAAAATCGTCCCCGTCCGGGACGGCCTCAGTCGTGAGCCGGGCGGGATCGGAACCCACGCCCCTTTCCGTGAGGGCAAAGGCCGACAGCTCGCCGCCCGCCACGCGCGGCAGGAATTTTTGCTTTTGCTCCGGCGTGCCGAAAAGCATCAGCGGCTGCGGCACGCCCACCGACTGGTGCACCGACACATGCGCAAAGGTGTTCATGCAGTGGCTCGCAATGAGCTGGCAGGCGCGGCAGTAGGTCGTCTGCGAAAACCCGAGCCCGCCGTATTCGCGCGGCACCTTGATGCCGTAGGCTCCGAGCCGGGCCAGTCCGGCGCGGACCGCCGCCGGGATTTCCCCGCTGCGGTCGATCGCCTCGGCGTCCACCTCATGATGCAAAAAAACACCCAGGTCGGCCAGAAACCGGGCCGCCCGCTCGCGCTCCCCGTCCGCGATTTCCGTGACCGGATGCAGCTTGGCGGGACGCCAGCGGCCCATGAACAGGTGCGCCACGAAACTGGGATCGGCGTGGGATTCGCGCGCGGCCTCGGTGACCTGAAGCGCGGCCCGCTGGCCCTCGCTCATCTTGGACATGTCGATGACGGACCGGCCGTCATCGGGTGGGGGTGGTGTGCGGGAGTCGGACATGGGGATCGCCGCCTGAGGGCGGCCGGGGTTGTTTATGACACAAGCGAAGCCACCCCGAGCGCCCGGTCAACGACCCGCCCGCCCGACCCGCCACATTACGCCAAAAGGAGGCGGTGACGATATCAGGCTACGATTTCCAAATAGCGTCTGATCACCGCATCCAAGCCCATCTCGATGGATTCCACCACCAGGGCATGCCCGATTGAAACCTCCAAGATGTCGGGGATGCTCAGAAAACGGGCTAGGTTTTCTAGATTGAGATCATGCCCAGCATTGACGCCCAGACTGGCATCCTGCGCCCGCTTAGCCGCCATACGAAATCCTTCGAAGATCTCATCGGCACGCGCAGAACCAAAATGCGCCGCGTAGGGCTCCGTATAGAGTTCAACCCGGTCGGCCCCGATTTCCCGGGCCTGCTCGATGCCGGGATAATCGTAATCGGAAAACAAGCTCACCCGGATTCCGCAGTCCTTCAACCGGCGCACCACTTCGCGCAGGAATCCAGCCTCTTTGGCGAAATCCCAGCCATGATCGGAAGTCAGCTGCCCCGGCGCATCCGGCACGAGGGTGCATTGCACGGGCCGAGCTTGCATGACCACCGCCAGAAACTCCTCCGAGGGATAGCCCTCGACATTCAGTTCGGCGCTGCGCTCCACGCACAGCCCGTTCAATGCCTCTACATCGCTGTAGCGCGCGTGTCGTTGGTCCTGCCGCGGATGCAGCGTGATCCCATGCGCACCAAGTTCCAGACACCGCTCCGAAACTGCCCGCACATCCGGGTAATTCCGCCCGCGCGAGTTCCGGAGCAGCGCGATCTTGTTAATGTTTACGGAAAGCTTGGTCATAGTTTCTGCCCAACCCCATCGCCATTCGCGATAAACTCAATCCGATTGCCAAACGGATCCGCGGTATAAAACCGCCGCCGCTCCGGTAGCGCGTCATCCCAGATCACCGGGTAACCCGCCCCGGCCAGACGTTGCGCCAGCCCGTCGAGGTCGCGCACGCAAAACGCCGGATGCGCTTTCTTCTGCGGCGCGAAGTCCTTTTCCACGCCCAAATGCACAATTATCGCGCCAGTGCGAAACCAACAACCGCCTCGGCTGGCCAGTGGCTCGGGTTTCACCTCTTCAACTATGCCCAGCAAACCGCCCCAGAAAGCCCGCGCCTGTTTCTCCCCGCCGGGTGGCATCGCCAGTTGAATGTGATCGAGCCGGGTGAGCATGGTCACTGCCCCAAGCCGATCACGAACGCCAGCGTGCGGTTGAGCTGTTGCATCGCATCGTCATCCAGCCTGCCAATGACCCGTCCTATGCGGACACGGGGCATGCTGACGATCTTGTCCACCATGACCTGCGAAGTCCGCAGCAAGCCGTTGTCCGCATTGGGTTCGACCGTCAGGCGAAATCTCGCCCTTTCCACCACATGGCTGCTGAGCAGGCAGACCAAAACGGTTTTTACTTCCGCCTCGGTCAGGACATCAGCTTGAATCACCACCGCCGGGCGCGGTTTTCCAAAGTCTCCCGCAGCGGCGACCGTGACCAAATCACCGCGAGAGATCGTTTGCGGGGTCATCCATCACCGCCTCGATAAAGGCCATCGCCTCGGCCTCATCCGCCTTGTTCAAGGCGGCCACCTGCCGACGCAATTCCTTGTCAAAACCCGGTGCATCGACATCCGGCACCCAAATCTGCACGGGCTTCAGTCCCTGCGCCCGCAAACGTTCACGATAAGCCTGCATCTTGCTTGTCGCCGACTTGGACTTGGTAGGCATGACGGTAACATGTTACCCGATCCTGGTGCTGTCAAGCCAGCCACCACCAGCTTCATGCTTATCCGTGTTCATTGGTGTCCATCCGTGGTTAACGACCGATGGCCTGCTCTTTCGCCGCCGCCTCGACCGCTGCGCGCATGACCTGGACGTCGCGGATGATGGTCTCGTCGTCGCCGAGCTCCTTGGGGTTGCGGAAGCGTTCGAGCAGGGCCGCCAGCTCCGGCGGCAGTTCGCCGCCGTGCGCCTCGCGCAGAATGCGCAGTTTTTCCCATTCCTCGAACCCGTCGCGCAGCAGTTCCCAGCGCACCGCACTGCGCGGGCCGGGGTAGAGGAGGAAGGCATCGCCGGCCGGCAGATAATGCAGGTAGGGATGGCCCCAGTAGCTGGAATCGCGCAGCGGATTCTCCGGCCACGTCGTCCATGCCCAGCGCAGGAAGCCGTCGTAGCCGTTTACCGCCGTGTAATAGCCGATCCACACCGCCTCGGCCGGCGGGCTCCTGACGAAGGTGTTGGGCCGTTTCGGATCGAGGCACACGTAAAAGGTCGTGATCCGGCCCTCGGCTTTGCGACTGGCGATGTCGCGCAGGAGCTCGTCGCTCGCATGATCAAGGATGATGCTGAACTCCGCCAGATCGAGCCCGGTGTAGTGCGAGGGCGCCTGGTTGCCCGCAAGACTGATGCGCAGCCGCGGGGCGTTGGCGCGCACCAGCTCCGTCATCGCCTGCATCATGTGGGCCGGTGCCTCGTCCACCGCGAGCCGGGCCCGCTCCAGCCAGCCCTTTGCCGCGAGATGGCGCTCGAAATCACGCAAAAACGGCGCCCAATACTCGGCAAACTCCGGCCCGGTCGTGTCGCAGAGCATGAACCGTTCGTCGCCGGTCGCGGCGTCGGTATAATAAAGCCGGCCCGACCAGGTGAGCAGCGAGTAGCAGTTGATCTGCCCGGTGATGCCGCAATCCATCGCCAGCTCCACATAACGGTCGAACATCGTGTAGTCGAAGCTCCACGAGCCGTCCGGATGCCGCACGCGCGCCACCATCGAGCGGTAATCGTCGTGGTCGCGCCGGCCCCAGGGCCGGTCGGTGATGGTCGCGGTGATGATCTTCTGCCCCGCATTGGCGAGTTCGGTGAGGTAAGGCCGCATCAGCCGGAAATGGTCTTCGCTCCATGGCTCCACATCATGCCAGCGCGCAATGGCCCAAGGGTGCTGCCACAGGTCGAGGTGAAACTTCCAGTCCGCCGGCGCCGGCAGGGTCGCGGGCAGCACCTCGACGGTGAGCGGAAATTCCAGCGGAGCGGTGTCATCGGCCCGCACGGTGATCGTGCCCGTGTAAATGCCCGGCTCCGTCGCACGGCCCGGCTCGACCGTCAGCCACAGCTCCCGCCATGAACCGGCCGGCATCGGTGTGCGCGTTGCGTCGTCCAGGAGGTCGCCGGCAAGATCGCCGTCGGCCAACACCTGCTTCACGAAGCGGATGTTGGCCTGTAGGACGGTGTTTCCGAACCCCGCCTTTGAATCACTCGAAGTCGATGGCGGGATACGGCGATCCCGCCCTACATCCCCATTTACGCGACGCAGGGGCGACACTTCCGCCCGCAGGCCCTCGCGCCGGGCGTCCGTCCACACGACAAACCGCCCGTGGATGCGTTCCCCGCGCCAGGCCGTGCCCGACCATTCCCGGACAGCATCCGCCACGGGCAAATCGGCCGCCGCCGGCCGGCGGTCGATGTCGGCCACGGCACCGCCGAGCGAGAGCTTCACCGGCTGCGCAAAGGCATCCACCTCGAGCAAGGTCAGGCCATCCTCGGGCTTGGTCGCGCCGGTGACCGTCAAACGCAGCGACCGCAGTTCGACCGGTTCCGGCAGTAGAAATTTTTCAGCCCGCAAGGTGGAGGGCACGGCGCTTTCGCGCCGGTCCACCAGCACGCTCCAGTTTTGCCCGTCCACCGAACCCTCGATCATGTAATGGTGGGTGCGGCCCGCCCAGGCCATGAACCACACATGGATCTCCGCCACCGGCCGCGGCTCCGGCAGGTCGAAGCGGATCCACGCCGGCCACTGCTTCGTCGCCCAGTGCAGGATGTTGTCGTCGTGGTTGCCGTTGTTGGCGAACTGCGGGATGTAGCCCTCCTCATGGTGCGAAGCCGTGACCACGGCATCGCGCAGGACATCGCCCGCAAGCGGCGAAGCGAGCTGCGGTGCGGCCGGTTCGCGCAACAGCGCACGCGGGGCAAATTTTTCGGGCGGGGTGGCGCACACGGCGACCAGTGACAGTAGGAACCAACCGGCGGAGCGCAACGGGGATGGCATGGATTCATGCTGGCGGAGCCTCACCCCGACTCAACGGGAATTCCTGTCACCACGCATCTCCGTTCTTGGCCCGCGGCACCCCGGCCTTTGTAATGCTCCCACCCCATGCGTCCGAACATCCTGCTCATCCTCCCGGGTTTCGCATTGATCTGACGTTTCCGGCATCCGATGCATCCCGACGACCCCAAAGGCTCCTGCTGTGCTCCCACCCGGGAGGCAAACGGGACGGCAACACCGGCGACCGGGGAGTTTCGCCGCATCAACACCGGTTCGACCGAGGGCATGAAGCTCATCCCGGGCGGCGAGTTCCTCATGGGCAACGACGGCGACTACGGCTTCCCCGCCGATGGCGAGGGTCCCGTGCATCCCGTGCGGCTTAATCCGTTCTGGCTCGATGCCACGGCGGTGACCAACGCGCAGTTCAACGACTTCGTGAATACCACCGGCTATCGCACGGAGTCGGAGAAATTCGGCTGGTCCTTTGTGTTCTTCGGTCACCTCACCCCGGCACAGCAGGCCGCCACCGAACGCGTCCGCGTGCTCGGCAGCGAATGGTGGTGCCGCGTGGACGGCGCGACCTGGCGGCATCCCGAGGGACCGGCGTCCAACATCAAAAAACGCTGGGATCATCCGGTCGTGCAGGTTTCCTGGCACGACGCGGCCGCCTACGCGGCGTGGGCCGGCAAGCGCCTGCCGACCGAGGCCGAATGGGAATGCGCCGCCCGCGGCGGTCTGGTGCAAAAGCGTTTTCCCTGGGGCGACGAATTGGAGCCGGAAGGGAAGCACCGCATGAACGTCTGGCAGGGCACTTTTCCCACTCACAACACCGAGGCCGACGGACACTTCGGCCCCTCCCCGGCCAAGACCTACCGCGCCAACGGCCACGGCCTCTATCAGATGACCGGCAATGTCTGGGAATGGTGCTGGGACTGGTTTGACCCCGGTTATTACGCCCGCTCATCCGCCGAGAATCCCACCGGCCCGGCCGCCGGCGACCGCCGCGTGATGCGCGGTGGCAGCTATCTCTGCCACGCCAGCTACTGCAACCGCTACCGCACCGACGCCCGCAGCAGCAACACGCCCGACAGCGCCACCGGCAACCTCGGCTTTCGTTGCGCCCGCGACACCGATCCCCAATAACCCGACCGCTTCAACCTTACTTCATTACCATGCCCCACCCCGCTCTCTTCCTCGGCATCGACGTCGGCACCGGCAGTGCGCGCGCCGGACTCTTCACCGCCACCGGCCGCATGCTCGGCAGCGCCAGCCAGCCCATCAAAATGTGGAAACCGCAGCCCGACTTCGTCGAGCAGTCCTCCGACGACATCTGGGCCGCCTGCGGCCGCGCCGTGCGCGGCGCGCTCAAACAGGCCAAGGCCACGCCCGCGCAGGTCGCCGGCATCGGCTTCGATGCCACCTGCTCGCTCGTCTGTCTCGATGCCCGCGACCGGCCCGTGACCGTTTCGCCCACCGGCCGCGCCGCCCAAAACGTCATCGTGTGGATGGACCACCGCGCCATCCCGCAGGCCGACCGCATCAACCAAACCAAGCACCCGGTGCTGCGCTACGTTGGCGGCGTCATCTCTCCCGAGATGGAAACGCCCAAGCTCCTTTGGCTTAAGGAAAACCTGCCCGCCACCTGGCGCCGCACCACCCGCTTTCTCGACCTGCCCGACTTCCTCACTTACCGCGCCACCGGCGACGACACCCGCTCGCTCTGCACCACCGTCTGCAAGTGGACCTACCTCGGCCACAAGGGCACCGCCGGCGGTGGCTGGGACGAAGCCTATTTCAAACAAATCGGCCTCGGTGATCTCGCGCAGGAAAAATTCGCCCGCATCGGCCAAACCATCCGCCCGATGGGCGAACCCCTCGGCCGCGGCCTCACCGCGCAAGCCGCGCGCGAACTCGGTCTGCAGCCGGGCATTCCCGTCGGCGTTTCCATCATCGACGCGCACGCCGGCGGTCTCGGCCTGCTTGGCGCCCCCGTCGCCGGCAAAAAACCCACGCCTGCGTCCCTCGAACATCGCCTCGCGCTCATCGGCGGCACGTCCTCCTGCCACATGGCCGTTTCGGCCAAGCCCCGCTTTATCGACGGCATCTGGGGTCCGTATTACTCCGCGATGATTCCCGGCCTCTGGCTCACGGAAGGCGGCCAGTCCGCCACCGGCGCGTTGATCGACCACGTCATCTTCTCCCACGCCGCCGCGGCGCCGCTCGTGGCCGAGGCGAAGAAAACCGGCCGCACGATTTACGAGCTGCTCAACGCCCGGCTCGACGCGCTCGCCAAGGTCAGGCGCGTGCGCTTCCCCGGTGAACTCACGCGCGACCTGCACATCCAGCCCGATTTTCACGGCAACCGGTCCCCGCGCGCCGACCCCACGCTCAAGGGCACCATCAGCGGACTCACGCTCTCCGCCACCGCCGACGACCTCGCGCTGCAATATCTCGCCGCCGTGCAGGCCGTCGCCCATGGCACGCGGCACATCCTCGCGGAGATGAACCGCAAGGGCTACCGCATTGACACGCTCCTCGCCTGTGGCGGCGGCACGAAGAATCCGGTTTTCCTGCGTGAACACGCCGACATCACCGGCTGCCGCATCGTGCTGCCCAAGGAACCCGAAGCCGTCCTCCTCGGCTCCGCCGTCCTCGGCGCCGTGGCCAGCGGACACTTCAGGGGCGTGCTCCCTGCCATGGCGGCGATGAATGCCGCCGACAAGGTCATCACACCGGCCAAGGGTGCCGTCGCGCGCTACCACACCGCGAAACACCGGGTCTTCCACCGCCTCCACGCCGACTTCCTCGCGTATCGGAAACTAATGGCCGGCGCCTAAAGCCCACAGACCCTCACCCCTGCATCGCCGCGGCATAGGGCGCCGAGGTAAGATCGATGGCCCGCCCGGTCTTGATGGACTCGACCGCCGCCAAAACCACGGCCGAGGTGCGGCGCGCCGATTGCACCGTCACGGGCGACGGTCCGCCCGCGGCCACGGCCGCGATGAACGGCGCGTCAATCACATCCGCGCCCTTCTCCGGCCAAGCCGGATGCTCCGTCACCTGCTTGTCCTCACGCGTCATGATGGAGTTGAGCCGGTTGTAGAGGCTGAAGCTGCGCACGCCGTCCGACTGCTGCAGCGCAAACTTCGAGGAGTGCGGCGGCACGCCGCAATCGCCCACCGCCACCGTCGCCACCGCACCGTCCGCGAAGGTCAGCGTGATCGAGGCGGTGTCCACGATGTCGCGGGTCGGGTGATGCCGGTTGCCGCCCGCGGCATAAACCTTCACCGGTGGCGTCGGGTGGAGATGCAACACCGTGTCCACCATGTGGCAGCCCTGCGACAGCACGTTGCCCCCGCCCTTCACCGGGTCGTTGGCCCAGAAGTCCGACGGCCAGTGGTCGTCGATCACCTGTGCGATCGTCAGCGTGGGTTTGGTCAGGAATTGCTTCGCCGCCACCACCGCGGGGAAAAAGCGCAGCTTGAAGCCGGACGCCGCGATCACCCCGCTGCGTTCCACCGCCGCCACGATGCGGTCGCAGTCCGCCAGCGTCAGCGCCAGCGGTTTCTCCAGAAAAAAATTCTTCCCCGCCGCCGCCGCCGCCTCGGCCAGCGGTGCATGCGTGTCGTGCTGCGTGCAGATCCACACCGCGTCGATGTCCGGGTCGGCCCAGATCTTCGCGACGTCGGCCGTGGCGTAGCCCGCGCCGTATCTGGCCGCGAAATCCTGCGCCCGCTCCGGCGCGATGTCGGCCACAGCGTGCAGCTTCACGCCCGGGCAGGTGGATAAAAACCTCGCGTGCTCGGCGCCGTAGCTGCCGCAGCCGATGATCGCGACACGGGGAACGCGGGGGGTGTTCATAGGGAAGCCGGAGCAAAGGCCCCGGCCGCAGGCCGAACAAGCTTTTTGCCAACCGTATATTCAGTGGAAAGAGCATTGCCGCCTCATCGCGCCCTCCCTGAAGTTGGCGGTCGATGATCCAGCAGTTCACCGTCTCACGGGACGACTCGGTCTATGAGGCCTTCCCTGATGTCACCCTGACCGCCGACGGCCGGCTGCTCTGCGTGTTCGCGGAATGCACCCACCACGGCAAGCGCGACTGGACCCGGCTCGTTTTGACCGAATCCGCCGACCGCGGCCGCACTTGGAGCTCAAAGCGTCCGCTCACCGAACCGACCAAGGGCAACCCCTACTGGAACTGTGCCCGCATCACCACGCTGGGCGACGGTCGGGTCGCCATCATCGCCGATTTGATCGGGACGGATGAGCGTTCGAAGGATCATCACCTGCTGCAAAATTATCTCTTCCTCAGCATCGACCACGGCCGCACCTGGTCGGAGCCGCGGTTGCTCCCCGCGCAGGGCATCGTGCCCGACCGGTTGATCGAGACACCCGGCGGCCGCTGGCTGGTTTCCTGCCATGTGCAAGATCCCGTCTCCCGCTTCCTCGCCACGCGGCTTTGGTATTCCGACGACCAGGGCGCCAACTGGCATGGCCCCTTCACCATCGCTCATCAAACCGGGTTGAATCTTTGCGAAGTGTCCGTCCTGCCCGTGGATGAGCTCACGCTGGTCGCCCTGCTGCGCGAAAATTCCTTCAAAGGCTGGGATGCCTATAAAACGATCTCCCATGACGGCGGCCTCACCTGGGGACCCCCCATCACTCTCCCCATCCCTGCCTGCCACCGCCCCGTTGCCGGTTGGCTCGCCAACGGCCAGGCGCTCATCACCTGCCGTCTCATGCAGGGCGGCAAGGGTTGGGTCGGCTGGTGGACGCAAAACACGCTCGCGGTTTTGACGGACAAGGAATCGCTGCTGGCGTCCTCGCGCGAGGAAGCCCACACGCGCATCCGGCCGCTCGATTTCGACCGCTCACCGGAAAGCGACACCGGCTACACCGGCTGGGTGCAGTTCCCCGACGGCGAGATTTACGTGGTGAACTACATCATGGACGACGCACCCAAGGCCCAGATCCGCGGCTACTCGTTGCGGCTGGAAGATTTTGTCCTGCCGACCACGACCCGCAACTGGCCCGCCTGAGCGAGCCTGCATGAACACTTCCCCCGCCCCGCGCTACTACACGTTCTGGTCCATCAACGGTCCGCTCGACCAGGCCCGCCTGCGCCGGCAACTCGCCGACTTCCAGGCCGCCGGACTGCACGGCGTGGTCTTTCACCCGCGTTTCTATCCCGGCATCCCGCCCTACCTGAGCGACGACTACCTCGCGCAGGTCAACGCCACCATCCTGCACGCCAAGGAACTCGGCCTGCGTTTCTGGCTTTACGATGAGAACGGATGGCCGAGCGGCACCGGCGACGGCAAGGTCCTCGGGCAGTATCCCGACAGCGGCGCCATGCGGCTCGACCTCACGCTCGCCGCCACGGCGGATTCGCTCGGCGTCTTCCACACCGATGCCGCCAACCGGCTCGCGCCCGCTGGCACCACGGGCGCCAAGACCTGGCACCTCACCCCGCGCAAGACCAACTACGTGGACACACTCGACCCACGCGTGCTCGGCCATTTTCTCGAACTCATCCACGAGCGCTACCGCGCCGGGCTCTCTCCGGAAGCGTGGGACTACATTGAGGCCATCTTCTTCGACGAGCCCGAATCGGGCATGATCAAGGATCCGTTTCCGGAAACCGCCGGCATCCCGTGGTCGCGCGTCATGCCGGAAAAACTCCGCGCCGCTTTTGGGGCCGGCTACCTGGAAAAACTCCCGCTCCTTTTCGCCCGCGGCGAGGGCTATCAGGAAATCCGCGCAACGTTCTGGGAATTGGTCACCGACACCCTGATCGGCGGCTTCTTCGCGCCCTACCACGCGTGGTGCCTGCGACACGGCAAACAGTTCATCGGCCACGTGAAGGGCGAGGAGCATCCGCTCTTCCAGCTCCCGATGGTCGGCTCGTGCCACCGCATTTTCCGCCACCTCTCGATGCCCGGCATTGATGCGCTGGAGCGCTACCCGTCGCTCGATTTTTTCCCGCGCCAGGCCGGCTCGTTTGCCCGTCAGTTCGGCACCGGTCGCGCGATGGTCGAGTGCTTCGGCGGTGCCGGCTGGGGCGCCACGCCGGAGGACCTCGAACGCTACCTGCTCTGGCTCGGCCGCAACGGCATCACCGACTTCGTCTTTCACCTCAGCCAATACCGGCTCGACACCCCCGCCATCACCGACTGGTCGCCCTCCGAGCCACTGCACCTCAGCTGGAAGGAGGCGTTCCCGGCCGTGCTCGACCGCGTGGCGCGCGAACTCGCCACCCATCCGCCCGCCGTGCCCGCCACGCTCGTCGTCGCGCCCTACCGCGGACTCATGGCCGAGTATGAGCCGTGGGAGCTCATGCAGACCAACGGGCACAACGCCTCGACCTTCCCCAACACCCCGGCGAGCCGCATCAACTCCGCCTTCCTCGCCACACTGGAAAAACTCAAGGCCGCCGGCATCGCCTACGATGTCACCGACGAACGCACGTTGGAAACCGATGGCGAACTCCTGCCCGACGGCCGCGTGCGGCTCGGCCAAGCCACCTACGCGCAACTCGTCATCGATCCGGCCGCGATTCTCCGCGGCGACTGGTCGAAGGTAGGGCGGGTTGCTGCATCCGCCGTAGCTTCACGCGAAGGCCGGATCCCTAACCCGCCGTCATCCGCCACATCCGCCGAAAACCCCCGGCGCGTTAGGGATAACGCGCCCTACCTCACATTCCCGCTCACGTGGACCCTCCCGGCCCTGCCCGAAAACGCCTGGCTGCTCGAACCCACCCGCACGGCACCGGCAACCTACACGGTCGCATTCCCCACCGCCTTCGACCACGACGCCACTCCTCCCCTCAGGCTGCACTTCGCCGATGATCTCGTGGAGGCCACCCTCGACGCTCGACCCCTCGTCCTCACCACTGGCGACGACGGCAGCTTCGCCACCCTGCCCGTCCTCGGCCGCGGCATCCACACGCTAACCTTCCGCACCGTGCGCAGCGATCTGCCCGGCAAACCCTTCGTCTGGCTCAAAGGCGTCTTCACCCTGCACAGCGCCGCGCCCTACGGTCCCGGCCCCAACCGCACCCTGCGCACCGCGGGACCGTTCACCGCCAGCCTCACGGTGATTGATCCGACCGCCGAACTCGTGACCGCGGGTCTCCCCTTTTTGCACCAACCGCTGCACGCCGAAGCCACCTTCACGCTGACCACTCCGGCCGCACGTCTCGCCTTCACCAACGTGCAAGCCGATGCGCTGCACCTCACGATTGACGGCCGGCCACACGACTGGATTTGGGGACCCGACTGGTCGCTCACCCTCGCCACTCCCCTCGCCGCCGGTCCGCACAGCCTGCAGGTCGCGCTCGTGCCAAGCACCTACAACCACTTCGGGCCGCACCACTACTATCTTGGCGACTGGCCCGTCGTGAGCCCCGGCCAGGTGCTCGGCGACAAAAACTTCGCCGATCCCGCCGACGCCCCCGCCCGCACCCATATCCCGGAGTGGCATTTCAAACCGCTGAGGTTGCCGGCTTCTGTCTGCGCGTAATCCGGGCATTCGTTGACCGGACAAGCAAACACGCAAAAGCCCCGCGCGATGACGATCATCGTGCGGGGCTTGCACAGGAAATGGTGGAGGTGGCGGGAGTTGAACCCGCGTGTCCCTGACCTTTGCACACCGCGTCTACCGTTGTAGCGTGAGATTAATCTCGCCGGAGTTACGCGTTCACGCGCGCTTAAGCCCCGGCCAACCCCCGGGTGAAGATACTGTGTGCAGTCCGCGGGTCGCACCGCACACTATGCCTGCTGTCGACGTTAGTTCCGGCTAGCAGGTGTCGCCGGACCAACGAGGCCGCACTTAGGCGGCCAAGGGCATTTCTTCGTAGTTGCCTATTATTGTTTTGCAGGAGGATTTACGAGAGACCTAACACTCTCGAACGGCAGCGGCGCACTCCAACCAAGGATCGAATCCGGAACACCCCCAAAATGGGAACAGTCGGATGATTGGGCGCGAGCCAATCAAAGAACAGGTCGGCCAAGGTGCAGGATACAGCGGCAAAGTGCAAGTATCGTAATTCCCCTACGTCACAATCACGTGACCCGGCCGTCCGGGGTTGCCCCGCGGCATTTTGGCCGCACGCTGACGCCATGCGTCCGTTCCTTGTCTGCCTCCTGCTGCTCACCGCCAGCCTTGCCTTTTCCGCCGGACCCAAGCCCGGCAGCGTTATCTTCATCCATCCCGACGGCACTTCGCTCAACACGTGGAACGCCGCCCGGATCTATCTCGCCGGACCCGACGCCATGCTCGAGTGGGACCACCTGCCGCACGTCGGGCTCTACCGCAGCCACTACAAGGACAGCCTCCACCCCACCTCGCACGGCGGCGGCACGGTGCACGCCTGGGGCAGGAAGGTTGTCCGCGATTCCTACGGGATGGACGGACGCACGCCCATCAAGTCGCGCAGCGGCGCGGACGTCTCGATCATGCGCGAGGCCATGGCCGCCGGTCTCGCCGCCGGCGTGATCAACACCGGTCACATCGCCGAGCCCGGCTCGGGCGTCTTTCTCGCCAGCAGCCCGCGCCGCACCGATTTCACCGGCATCACCAAAACCATCCTGGAAAGCGGGGCCGAGGTCATCCTGTCCGGCGGGGAAATTTACCTGCTCCCGACCGGGGTCACCGGCCGGCATAGCGCGCCCGGCGTGCGCACGGACGGGCTCGACCTCATCGCCGCCGCCCGCGCCGCCGGCTACACGGTCGTGTATGACCGCGCCGAACTCCTCGCAGCCGCGGCCGATCCCGCAACCACCAAACTCCTCGGCGTCTTCGCCGCGACCGACACCTACAACTACGAGACCGAGGAGAAACTGGCCGCCGCCAGACTGCCGCACTACAATCCGGGCACGCCCGATGTCGCCGACATGACGCGCGCCGCCCTGCAGGTCTTCGAGCGGCTGGGCAAGCGGTTCATCCTCGTCGTCGAGGAGGAGGGCACCGACAACTTCGCCAACCGCTACAACGCCGCCGGCACCTTCGAGGCGCTGCGCCGCGCCGACGCCGCCATCGGCGTGGCCCGCGCATTTCTCACCCGTCACCCGGACACGCTCATCCTCACCGGTTCCGACAGCGACGCCGGGGCCATGCAAATCGTGGACTTCGGGATGCAAAAGAGTCCCGACGAACCCGCGCCGGTGCTCCCGCCTGTGACCAAGATCGGCACGCCGCTCGACGGCGTGGCCGGCACCGGCACGCCCGCCTTTCTCTCTGCGCCTGACGCCCGGGGTCACCGCTTCTGGTTCGGCGTGAGCTGGGGTGCACCCGACGATGTCATCGGCGCCGTGGTCGCCCGCGCCGCCGGCCTCAACGCCGAGCGCCTGCGCGTGAACCTCGACAACACCCAGCTCTACGACCTGATGTGGGAGACGCTCTTCGGCCGCGAACTGCCGGCCGAATAGCCGGAGAGGCGGCCGCGCTGCCTGAAACCGGCCCAACGCGGTCGGTTCGTGATTGCCTCCGCTTCCCGTCACCGGACAGTTCCCCACCGCGTCCTCCCCGGTCGCACCCCTGCCCCACGCATGAAAACGAGCCGCGATCTTGCCGCCGCCACCTGGACCCTCGCCGGATTTATCCCCGACACCTGGCGCACCTACGCCAGCATGGAAACCGGCATCGTCATCATCAGCGAGACTGTGCCCATCCCGGCGCGCATGCCCGCCTCCGTGCAGCAACTGCTGCGGGAACAGGACCAGCTCCCCGACTGGAACCACAACCTGGACAGCCGCGCCGCCGAATGGGTGGAGAACCGCGCCTGGGTTTACGCCACCACCCTGCCCCGCGCGTGGCTTGAGGGCGCGCCCATCCGCCGGCTGCGCTGTGCCGGGCTCGACCACGCCGGCTGGGTATGCTGCAACGGCCGGCTCGTCGGCCGGTTTGAAAACGGTTTCGTCGAGCACGTCTTCGACCTCTCCGCCGTGCCGCTGGCCGATGAAAACACGCTGCAGATCGTGTTTGACCCGCCGCCCCGCTGGCTCGGCCAGGTCGGCTACACCTCGCGCATCAAGGACTGGAAGGCGCGCTTCAACTACACCTGGGACTGGCAGCCGCGGCTCGTGCAGATCGGCATCTGGGACCGCGTGACGCTGGAGCTGTCCGACGGAGCCGAACTCACCGCGATGCGCTGCCAGGTCACGACCCGGGGCTTCACGCTGTTCGGCCAGGCTCCCGGCTCCGTCGAGGTGCGCCTCGACGACGGCGGCCGGAACGTGCTCCGCACCACCGTCACGCCCGTGCAACTCGCCGCCGGCGCCGCGTTCGCCGACCTGCCGGTGGAGCCGTGGTGGCCGAACCGCGAAGGGCCACAGAAAACCTACCGGCTCACCTGCCGGCTCACCGGCACCGACGGTCAGACGGCAGACGAATGGAGCCGCACCATCGGTTTCAAGCAGGTCGAGTGGCGGGCCTGCGCCGATGCGCCGCCGGGTGCCGATCCCTGGCTGTGCGTCATCAACGGCCGGCCCGTGTTTCTCCAAGGCGTCAACTGGACGCCCATCCGGCCCAACTACGCCGACCTCACACCCGCAGACTACGAAACACGCATCCGCGCCTACGCGGACATGGGCCTGAACGTGCTGCGTGTCTGGGGCGGGGCTTTTCTGGAAACAGAACTCTTCTACGAGCTCTGCGACCGCCTCGGCCTGCTGGTCTGGCAGGAGTTTCCCTTCTCCTCCTCCGGCGTGGACAACTGGCCGCCCGAGGATCCCACCGTCATCGCGGAGGCGCAGCCCATCGTGCGCAGCTACCTCGCACGCCGCCAGCATCACGCCTCGCTGCTCTGCTGGTGCGGCGGCAACGAGTTGCAGGGTGCGCTCGACGGCGGCAAGATCGGCACCGGCAAACCCGTGACGACCGCGCACCCGCTGATCGGCATGATGGCGGAGGAAGCCGCGGCGCTCGATCCCGACCGTCGCTTCCTGCCTACCTCCGCCAGCGGCCCGCGCTTCATGGCCGACGAGAAGGAATTCGGCCTCGGCCTGCACTGGGATGTGCACGGCCCGTGGCAACCCGCGCCCGATTCCTACTGGCAGCGCGACGACGCCCTTTTCCGCTCCGAGGTCGGCGCCCCGGGCGCGAGTCCGCTCGACATCCTTGAGCGCTATTATGCACCGGGCTCGCTGCTGCCGCTCCACGACCGCAACCCGCTCTGGCGCCGCTTCGGGTTCTGGCTGCAGGACGCCGCCTTCCAGCAGGACCACGGACGCCAGCCGCACGACCTGCCGGAATTCGTCGCCTGGAGCCAGCGCATCCAGACCGAGGCGCTGCTGCGGCCGGTGCGCGCGTGCAAACGGCGCTTTCCCCGTTGCGGCGGCATCATCATCTGGATGGGCCACGACACCTTTCCCTGTCCGGTCAACACGGCGCTGCTCGATTTTTACGGCCGGCCCAAGCCCGCGGCCGAGGCCCTGAGGGAAATTTTCCTGCAACCCCCGGGAACGCCGGGCTGACGGCCAAACGCCTCACCCCTTCACGCCGCCCGCGGCCACGCCCTCGATAAAGCGGCGCTGCACGAACACAAACACCGCGATGACGGGCAGCACCATGACGGTCGCGAGCGTCATCACGAGGTGCCACGGCTGCTGCCCGATGCTGCCGCCGGTCAGCTGCTCGGCGCGCGCGATGAAATACAACAAGCCCACCGGGAGGGTGACCAGTTCCTCGCTTTGCAGGTAGATGAGCGGGTTGAAGAGGTCGTTCCAGCTCCAGAGAAAGGTGAACACCACGACGGTCAGCACCGCCGGCAGGCTCATCGGCACGATCAGCCGCCAGAGAATCGTCCACTCCGACGCGCCGTCCATCCGTGCCGCCTCGATAAAACTCTTCGGGATGGTGCGGAAGAACTGCCGCAACAGGAAAATGCCAAAGACGTTGCCGCCGAGCCAGGCGGGCACGATCAGCGGCAGGTAGGTGTCCACCCAGCCCAGCGTCGCGAAGGCCTGGAAGAGCGGGATCACCGTCACCTGCGCGGGCAGCATGAGCGTGCTGAGCAACAGGGCAAAAAATAGCTCCTTGTGCCGCACCTCGCAGAAGGCGAAGGCGTAGGCCGCGGGACAGCAGGTGAGCAGCGTGCCGGCAATGATCATCCCGGAGACGAAGCACGAGTTCAGGAAGAACCGGTAGTAGGCGAACCCGTCCCAGACCGTGCGGTAATTTTCCCATTGCGGGTCGGCCGGCAGCCACGCCGGCGGATGGCGCAGGATCTCGGGATAGGTTTTCAGGCTGGTCAGCACCATCCAGCCGAGCGGCAGCACCATCACCAGCGCCCCGGCGATCAGCAGGGCGTAGAGGCAGAACGTGACGGCGGGATGGCGGCGGTGCATGTCAGTTCTCGTAGTGGACCCACCGGCGGCTGATGCGGAAATTGATCGCGGTGACGACCATGATGAAGAGGAAGAGCAGCCACGCCATCGCGCTGGCGAGGCCCATGTGGAAGAAGCCGAAGGCCTGCTGGTAGAGGTTCAGCCCGTAGAAAAGCGTGGCGCGCGCCGGGCCGCCGGGCGGGATGTTCTGCGTGATGCTGAAGGCGTAGGCGAGGTCGAAGACCTTGAGCGCGGCGATCACGCCCATGACGAGGTTGAACAGGATCACGGGAGAAATAAGCGGCAGCGTGATGTGACGGAACCGCGCCCACGCGCCCGCGCCGTCGATGTGCGCCGCCTCGAAGAGCTCCCGCGGCACGGCCTGCAGGCCCGCCAGGAAGATCACCATCGGGTAGCCAAAGGCCCAGAGGCTCATCATGATCAACACAGGCAGCGCCCAGCCGGCCGACATCGTCCAGGCCTTCCCTTCGATGCCACCGAGCGCCAGCAGTTGGTTGAGCAGCCCGCCGTCGCCCTGGAAGATGTAGCCGAAGATGACCGCATAGGCCGCCTGCGGCAGGATCGCCGGCAGGAAATACAGCGCGCGCCAGAAGCCCCGCGCCTTCACCGGCTGGTGCAGCAGCAGCGCAAACGCGAGCGCCGCGATGAGCGCGAGCGGCACCTGCACGACGGTGAAGGCCAGCGTCACCCGCACCGAGGCCCAGAAGGACGGATCGTGCAGGAACAGATAGACGTAGTTCTGCACGCCGATGAACCGCGGCGGCGCGATGACCTCATATTGGCAGAAGCTCAGCCACAGCGAATACAACATCGGCCAGAGGCTGAAGGCCAGGAAACCCGCCAGCGCGGGGCCGGCGAAAAGCCAGAAGCAGAGGCGGTCGGCGCGGCGGGTGTTCACGGGGCGTTGGGGTCGAAGGTGGCGAGGAAGGCGTTGACCGCCGCGGCCGCGCGCCGGCCGGCCTCCTCGGGGCCGAATTCACCGAGCAGCATCCGGTCGATCTCCGGCTGCACGATCTGGAGCATGATCTCGATGTAGTGCGAGTGTCGCGGGATGTGCTCGCCGTATTGAAACTGCCGGTAGGCCGCGGCGAGGTTGCGCGGCCGGTCCTCCGGGCGCGCATCGCGCATCTGGGCCTCGGCCACCGAACGGCGCACCGAGAGGCTGCCGCGCGCCACAATCCGCGCGATGGCCTCGGGACGGGTGAGAAACTTCGCCAGCGCCCACGCCTCCTCAGGATGCGGCGAGGTGATGCTCACGCTGTAGCCGGCCATGGCCAGTTCACCGCCCTTGCGTCTCACGGGACCCACGGGCAGGAGCTGCACGTCCCAGTCGAGTCCCGGCATCTGGTTGTAATTGAGCCAGTAGTTGACGTGCCCGCCCACGATCATCGCGACGCGTTCGTTGACGAACCCGTTGAGCGGCTCGAAGCCAGCCGGCGCGCTGATGCCGTGCTTGTCGGATTTCTCCAGGTAAAAGCGCAGCCCGTTGATCGCCTCGGGCGTATCGAGCAGGCTGCGCCGGCCGTCGGCAGTGAACAGGTCGCCCCCCGACTGCCGCACATAAATGATCCACTCGCCCCACCAGCCCTCAACGCGCGAGGAACCCCACACGCCCGGCCGGCCGGGGCCGCCTGGCCGGGTGAGCGCCTGCCCGGCGCGCACATAGTCGTCCCAGGTCCAGTCCTCCCGCGGCTCAGGGACACCGGCCTCGGCAAAGAGCCGCCGGTTGAAATAGAGCAGCGAAAGGTTCATGTATTCCGTGAGGATGTAGTAGCGCCCGTGGAGCTGCATCGCGGCGCGGATCTCCGGAAAATAATCGTCCAGCCCGATCTCGCCGGCGTCGCGCAGCATCAGGTCGGTGATGTCGCGCTTGAAGGGCAGCAGGTAGCTCAGCCACACGTCGCCGGTGAAAAACAGGTCGGGCAGCAGATCGGCGGCCGCGAGGATCTTGAGCTTGGCGTTATATTCACTGCCCGGCACCCAGATGATCCGCACCTTGATGCCTGGGTTGCGCCGCTCAAACTCCGCGACATCGGCCTCGTAGAGATCACGCAGCGGCGTGATGGGCACGAACCACGAGATCTCCGTGCGACCGTCCGTCGGCGGCTGGTGGCGCTGGTGCCCCGCCCACCAGAAACCCAACGCGGCGAGCAGGACCACTGCCAGCCAGGCCAGGAATTCGAGAATGCGGGACAACATGCGTAGTCAGGGGACACGGCCGCGAGGAGTCGCGGCGGTGCGGGGTGGTCCTGTTATGGGCGGTTGCGAAGGCGCATGGCAACCCCGCACACAACGAATATTCGCGTATGCTCACCCGCCGGTGCGAGCAGATCGGTTCAGCGCAGCCAGCGGTCGAACCACTCGAAGGCTTCGACCTGCATCGGCTGGCTGAACTGGTGGCGCCCCTCATACCACGAGGCACGGAAATGCTCCGGTGCGCCGCTCGCCGCGTAAACCGCGGTGAGCTTCGCGGCGGCGCTCTCCATCTCGGATGTGGTGAAAAGCGGATCGGCCCGCGTGTTCTGCACGAGCGCCGGCAGCGGCGCGCGCAGGCCGAGAATCTCGGGATAATCAAGGTCGCGCGGGAGCAGCGGCACGTAGCACATCCACGTGTGGGTGTAACTTTTGTGGAGCAGGTAGTCGCGCCATGTCGTCATCATGCCCACGCACACCGCGCACTTCACGCGTTCATCGAGTCCGGCGAGAAACGTGGTGCGCAGCCCGCCGCCGGAAAGCCCGCCCACGCCGATGCGCGCCGGATCCACGTCGGGCCGCGCGCCAAGCATGTCCAGCGCCACCCGGTCCTCCGCCCAAAATACTCCCGGCCAGGTCGTGCCGGCGCTGAAGAGCGACTTGGCCATGATGTGTTCGTGATGTGCGGCCCACGTGTTGTAGGCGGTCATCCCGTCCTTGGTGTCGTCGGTGTCGTCCACCACCGTGCTCGGCAGAATCAGCGGCACGTCGGCCGGACGGACGCGCCGGCTGCCAAAAGCGAAGGCATCGTGCACCAGCACCACATAGCCGCGTCGCGCCAGTTCGTTGGCCCACGCCAGCCCTGCGTAGGCGTCCGCGCGGTGCGCCTGCACCAGTGGCGGCACCTCGGGCCCGGCCTGCGCGATCTTTTCCTTGCCGAGATATTTGAAGCCACCGTGATCGTGCAGCGCGAGCACCGCCGGCAGCCGTCCGGTCGCCCCGGCGGGTTTGAGCACCCAGGCTTCCGTCGGCGCGCCATGGGGCAGTTGCCACGATATGGCCTCGATGCTGAGTCCGTCGTATTCCCGCCGCCACTGCACGGTCGGCGCGGCCACTTTGCCGTGCGTCGGCGGGGCCATGCACTCGAGCACGCGGGCCTTGGCCTTGGCGCGCCGGGCGGCAAACTCCTCGACCGGACATTGCTGCAACGACAGGGGGCTGGGAGTTTCCGGCAGCAGCGACGCCGCCCACGGCCCGTAGGCTCCGATCATGGTTTTCATGAAATAATTTGATGCATGTTGCGACCCACCATCCCAACCGAATCGACCACGGATTTCACTGCTGGGCACAGATGGCGAATTCTATCCGTATCAATCCGTGCCATCCGTGGCCAAATTGCCTTAGCCGTTTTCATGTGCTCCACCCGGCTTCCCGCACCGGTTCGCCGACGAAGTGGATCTCGATCCGCATGCCCGCCGCGGTTTCGTGCAGCAGGCAGTAGTCGGCGGGTGCACCCGCCGCCAACGCCGGCGGCAGACCCATGAAACCGGCCGGGGCGGTGGAAAAATAATCCCACACGCGTTCCGGCCGCTCGCGCAGCATCGCGGCGGCGCGGCGCACGCCTTCCAACGGCGCGAGGCTCGAGCCCGCATAGTTTGATTTGCCCGGTTGCCGCACGACCCCGTCGGCACCGACCTCGACCCGCATGCCCGCCAGATCGTAGGTGCCCGGGCCCGCGCCGGCGGCTGCCATGGCATCGGTCGTGTAACAAATCCGCCCCGGCCCCAATATCTGGTGCATCAGCCGGAACAACACCGGCGACACATGGATACGATCCGGGATGAGACTCGCGCGCAGCCGCGGTTCGTCGAGCACGCGGAAGATGATGTTGTCGTGCCGGTGCAGCTCCCCCGGGCAACCGTTGCCGAGGTGCGTGAAACCCTCCGCACCGGCGCAAACCGCGTCCGCAAGCTGCTCCGCGGTCGCATCGGTGTGCCCGAGCCAGACCCGAAAGCCCAGGGTGCGCGCCACATTGATCGCCGCCGGTGCCTCCGGCCACTCCGGCGCCATGGTGAGCAGCGTGGGGTCGTCGCCCACCAGCTCTTTCAGTTCGAGCATATGCGCTGTGGACGGCGGCTCCATGCACTCCGGCGAATGCGCCCCATGAAAGCCCGGCTTCGGACTCATGAAGGGGCCCTCCAGGTGCCAGCCGGCGATCCGGCGTTGCAGCACCGGCGAGGCCGCCCGCAGCGTCCGGTAGTGCCGCAACCGCGCCAGCATTTTCTCCCAGCGGTTCGTGATGAGCGTCAGGAAAAAACGGCCGCAGGCCGCCTCGGCCAAGCCGGTCGCCGCGCGCTCGAGTTCGGCCAGGGCGCAATCATCCCGCTGAAAATCCACGCCGGCGTAGCCATTGATCTGGATGTCCACCAGCGGCGGCAGCAGCAGCGGCAGGCCCGCCTTCGCCACCGACACCGTTTCGAGCGAACGAATTCGTCCATCCGCCATCGTCAGCCGCACGGTCTGGCCGGTGCGGGGATCAATGACGTCGCGGACGGCGGGGTTCATGGGCGGAAGCGGATCACCGCGTCAGCAACGACGACGAATCCGCATCGAGGTAGAGCACCGCATGCGGTTGTTGCCGCAGGAAGCTGCCCGGACACGCCGTCGCGAGCGGGCCTTCCAGCGAAGCCTTCACCGCCGCGGCCTTCCGTTTCTCCGGCACGACCGCGATCATGCGGCCCACCTGGCAAAGCGTCGGGATCGTGAGCGTGATCGCATACATGGGCACGGCATCGAGGTTCGGGAAATGTCCCTCCCCCACCTGCTGCCGCCGGCACTGCTCGTCGAGCTTCACGATCTTGATGGCCTCCGGGTCCGCGAAGTCGGCGACCGGCGGGTCGTTGAAGGCAAGGTGGCCGTTCTCCCCGATGCCGAGGCAGCACAGGTCGATCGGCAGCGCCGCGAGCGCCTGGGCATAGGCGCGCATCGCCTTGAGCGGCTCGAGGGCATCGCCCTCCAAGTAATTCGCCCCGGCCGGCCGCACCCGGTCAAAGACCCGCTCCTTGAGATATTTTCGGAACGAGGCCCGGTGCGTCATCGGCATGCCGAGATACTCGTCCATGTGGAAAAGCTCGATCTTCGACCAGTCGATGCCGGCGGTCTGCGTGAGTTTTTCGAGAAACAGGTCCTGCGAGTTACCCGTGGCGATGATGGCGCGCGCGCGTCCGTTTTTGGCGACCGCCGCTTTCAGCACCGCCGCGGCATCGGCGGCAGCGGCGGTGGCCATGTCGGCCAGCGGCCCAAAGGCTCGCACCGGCAGTTGCTCAACCTGAAAGGATCTGACTGGAGACGGATTCATAAATCAAAGAAATGCACCGGGGGAATCAGACCATCGGGGATCAAACCGGTGAGACAAAGGAAAAACACGGTGTCAGCTGCGCAGAAAGCGGTCGTTCAGCCGGCGATGCCAGCGGACGTCGCGCCAATTCGCGAAGTGCGGCTGCACGTAGTTGTGCGGGGTCCAGCCCCACATGCCGGCGGCGATGGCATCTTCGACACTCCACTCCGCCCACTCCAGCAGCCAGCCCCAGTCGAAATCGGGAGCGTCAAAGGCATACCATGCCGACCATGACTCGGTCGTCGTGAGCGGCATGCCGCGCTCGGCCGACCACTGCGCGAAACGCATGAGCTTGGCCCGCTGGCGCTGGCGCAGCATCGGGGCCATCGCGGCGGCAGTCTTGCGGGCGCGGTCGGAGAAATCGGCATGCCAGTCGGTGCGTTTGTAAAAATACGCCATGTGTTCGTGGAACTTCGTGCGCTGCACCCAGCGCGGGTCGGCGTCGGCGTAGAAATGCACGTCGAGGCAATCCAGCTCCAGGGGCACGTCGAGCCAGCGCAGGTCGCCGTGAATCGAAACGGTGAAGCGCAGCTCCGGAAACTCGCGGCGCAGCGCGGCCAGCGGCGGGTTGAGCTCGGCGGCGATCGCGGCGGCCTGCGCGGGCGTGAAAGCGGCGGCCGTGCCCCAATCGAGGCCGGTCTCTTTTTTCAGGCGGTCGAGAAACCCGGGGAAGAAGTAAGGCACCTCGTTGGCGAGATCGAAGTAAACCAGGCGGTCGAAGCCGAAACGGCGCTTCCAGGCGTGGAGCATGTCGGCCCACAGCTCGGCACCCTCGGCGTGGTTGGCGGGCTGACGCCGCACCGGCGGTCCCTTGTGCGAGCTGCTCTCGGTCAGGCCGAACCACCAGGCGCTGAGGGTATAGTGCAGCGAAGGGCGGGCGAGCAGCTTCTCCATGAACTCAATCAGCCAGCGGCCCGCGGGCGCGGTAACCGCGGTGTTCCAATCCCACGGGAGATAAGGCGCCTGCGGATCGGGCCAGTGCAGCTCGCGGTCGGGCTGGTCGAGGTCGATCCACTGCGGCATGGGATCCAGCCGCACGGTGTTATACCCGCGCTCGACCGTCTCATCGAGCACCCGGTCCCAGTCGGCGAAACTGCCGCCCGGCCCATGGCGGAGCAAAAAGGCCTGGTCCCACATGGCCATCGTCAGCCTTCGGGGTGCGAGATGGTCGCGGGGATCAAAGCCGTCGGCGAGGGCCCTCGCGGTCGGTCGGTTGGGGGTGGAGGAAGTCTGGGCGGGCATGTCCATGGTGGGAAAACTCCGCAAGGCGTAGTTGCCGGCAACGGTCACGTCGAGCCGGCACCGGCGGGAAACTCCGTCACCTTGCGATTATTCAGCCCGCTGGATCGCCGCCGCTTTTCCTTTTGCGCCGGGACCGCGAGCCGGCACGCTCGCCTCCGCCATGCCCGCCCCCACGCGCCTCGTTGACTCCCACCAACACGTCCGCTGGCACCAGCGCGACGAGCACGGCCTCATCGCCGACATGGATGCGCACGGCATCAGCTACGCGTGGCTGCTCTCGTGGCAGTTGAGCCACCTGGACCAGGCGCCGGAATACAACCACGTTTACAACCCGGCCCACTTCGCGCCCGACGGTTCGCATCCCGGCATCCCGCTCAGCGATCTGCTCGACACGAAAAAACAATATCCGGCGCGCTTCATCGTCGGCTTCTGCCCGCACCCGTTGTGGGCCAACGCCCCGGGCATCCTCGAAGCCGCCTATAACATCCATGGCGCCCGCGTCTGCGGCGAGTGGAAGTTCCGCGTGCCCTTCGACGATCCGCGCTGCCTCGCCATCTTTCGCAAGGCCGGCCAGTTGAAGATGCCGGTCGTGCTCCATCTCGACGTGCCCCATCTGCCCGACGAAAAAACCGGCGCACCGGTTTTCCAGCCCCTCTGGTATGGCGGCACGGTCGCCGCGCTGGAACGCGCCCTGCAGGCCTGCCCGGAAACGGTCTTCATCGGCCACGCGCCCGGCTTCTGGCGCGAAATCAGCGCCGACGCCGACGCCAGCCCCTCGCCCTACCCCGTCGGGCCGGTCGCACCCGGTGGTCGGCTTTACCGGCTGTTTGATACCTACCCCAACCTCTGGGCCGATCTCTCCGCCGGCTCCGGCCGACAGGCCCTCTCCCGCGACCCGGCGCACGCCGCGCAGTTCATCACGCGCTACGCCGACCGCCTGCTCTTCGGCCGCGACTACTACGGCACGGAGCTGCACGACTTTCTGCAAACGCTGCCGCTCAGCGCCGGGGTCGTGGAAAAAATCTACTGGCAGAACGCCGAGCGCCTCGTCGCCCCGCCGAAGTGAAATTCCGATTCTTTCCGCGGATTGCGCAGATAAGCACGGATTCAATCAGCTCCTTGCATTATCCGCGTTCATCCGCGCAATCCGCGGTTAAGGTTTAAGTTGTCTTCCCCCGCCCCATGAAAAAAACGGTCGTCCACGTCATCCCCAACGCCCATCTCGATCCCGTCTGGCTCTGGGATTACCGCGAAGGTCTCAACGAGGGCGTCGCCACCTGTCGCACCATCCTCGACCTCATGGAGGCGAATCCCGACCTCACCTTTATCCGCGGCGAGGCCGCCATCTATGAGCACGTCCGCCGCACCGATTCCGCGACCTTCGCCCGCATTTTGAAGATGATCCGCACCGGCCGGTGGGACGCCGTGGGCGGCACCTGGATCCAGCCCGACACCAACCTCCTCGATAGCGAAACGCTCTGCCGGCACTACGAGGTCGGCCTGCGCTATTTCCGCGAGAAACTCGGTGTGAACGTGAAATGCGGTTGGCAGGCAGATTCCTTCGGTCACACCGCCGGCCTCCCCGAGGTGCTCGCCGCCGGTGGCGTGGAGAATTTCGCCTTCACCCGGCCGCCGCCGGAGGTCCTGCCCTTGCGGCATCCGGCGTTCTGGTGGCGCGGCCGCGGCGGCGCGCGGATCCTCGCCTACCGTCCGCCCATCGGCTGGTATGGCTGCGAACGCGACGAAGTCCCGCGCCGCTTTGACCAGCTCGTGCCGTGGGCGAAAAAATCGCCGCTGCGAAACGTCGCCATGTTCATCGGCCTCGGCAACCACGGCGGCGGGCCCAGCCAACGTCTCATTGACGACATCCGCGCCTGGGCGAAGGCCCACCCGGAGTTCGAAGTGCGCTTCGCCGGCTTGCACTCGTTCTTCGCCGCGCTCCGGCGCGAACTCGCCGCCCCCGGCGCGCCGCGGCTGCAGGAAATCCGCGGCGAGCTGAATTTCTGCATGCGCGGTTGCTACGCCTCCGTCGCCCGCTTCAAGCACGCCTATCGCCGCGCCGAGCACGAGCTGCTGCGCACGGAGCGCACCACCACCCTGCTGACGCACGCCGGGCTCGCCCCGGCTGCGGATCTGGCCGGCACCTGGGAATCGGTGCTGTTCAATTCCTTCCACGACATTTTGCCGGGCTCGAGCATCGAACGCGCCTTCGACGAGCAATGCGACGAAGTCGGCGGCGTGCGGCACACGGCCCGCGAGGCGGCGTTCCGGACGCTCAACCATCTCGCCGGACGCATCCGCGTCACCCTGCCAAAGGTAGCCGCCGACCATCCCAAGGCCGTGCCGCTGCTCCTGTGGAATCCGCATCTCCGACCTGTGCAGACCTGGGTTGAGCTGGAGGCCTGCGTGGATCACCGGCCCATCGGGGCTTACAAGGACCGCCCGTCACAGCTGCCGCTCGAGGTGCGGCTCAACGGCCAACCAGTCTCGCATCAAATCATCGCCACCGAGCACGAGTCCTTCGTGGACCTCGCCTGGCGCAAGCGCGTCGTCGTGCCCGTCACCCTGCCCGCCGCCGGCTGGAATGTCGTCACCCTGGGCTGGGTGGAAAAGCCCGCAATCCCCGCCCTGGCGACCAAGGCCAGCGGCCGCGACCAGTCCATCCGCAACCAATTCTACCGCATCAGCGCTCAGCCCGGCGGTCGCGGGATTCAGATCGTCCATCGCGGCAAAAAACTCTTCGGCCCGCGCGGCCTGCACCTGACGACGGTCGCCGACAACTTCGGCTCGTGGGGCACCATGACCGAGGAACCGGCCGGCGTGCGGCTCACCGAGGAAATCGGCCGTTGGAAAATCACCCGTGTCGCCGTCACCGAGAGCGGACCGCTCCGGGCCGCGCTCGTAGTGCGGCTGACCTCGGCCAAGGCGCACGTTGGCCTCACCTTCCGCCTCACGGCCGGCACCGAGGAGGTCGCGATCGAAGCCCGCGTGTTCACCGATCTCGAGGCCGCGCGCATCAAGCTCGTGCTGCCCGGCGCTCGTTCCGTCGAATGCGAAGTTCCCGCCGAACGTGCGCGTCGCAGCACCGAGGGCGAAATTCCCGTCCTGCGCTGGCTGCGTGCCCGCGACAGGCTGGGCAAAAAAGGCTTCGCCCTCGCGAGTGACGTGCTGGCTGCCTACGACCTCGAAAGCGGCGACCTGCGCGTCACGCTCGCCCGGGCCAACCGTTACGCCCGCGCCGAGAACCTCGACCAATCCAAGGAGTGGTGGCGACCGACCACCGACCGCGGCGAACTACGCGCACGCCTCGTGCTCCTGCCGGCCAACGGACCCGTGGAACAGGCCGCCGATTTGCTGACCCAGCCGCCGCTCACGATGCAGGTCTGGGAAAACCGCGACGGCACGCTGCCCGCCACCGGCACGCTCGCGCGCCTGACGCCCGACTCCATCGAGCTACTCGCCCTGAAGCCGGCAGCCGTGGGCGGAAACATCGAGGTGCGCCTGCGCAATCCGACCAATCAATCCGTTCGTCCCGTGCTCACCCTCGCCGGCAAGCGTTACGCCCTCGGTCCCGTCGCTCCGGGCGAAATCGCCTCCTTCCGCCTCAACCGCTCCAGCGCGAAACATGTGCGCCTGGGCGGCTGAGAACCTTGGCGGCAAAGCGGCTGTCGCAGGGTGAATTCCGCTTGCGCCGAACCAGTATGTGCTACATATCTGTAGCACAATGAAGACGACCACGGTCCGAGAGCTGCGCAACAATTATGCCCGGGTGCTCAAGTGGGTCGCCGCCGGTCAAGAGATTCAGGTAACCCGCCGCGGCAAGGTCGTGGCCAAGGTGATTCCCCCCGGCGAGACTTCCCGGAGGGTGGATTGGTCACGCAGCTCCGCCCTGCGGGTTACCAGCCGCGACAAGTCCCTTTCGTCCAGGCAAAGCGAGCGCTTGCTCAAGGAGGCCCAAGGCAACTGGTAGCCTGTCATGCTGTGCGCCGACACCAGCTTTCTGTTCTCCCTCTACCGCAAGGACGCCCACACGGCGGCAGCCGTGGCGTATTTGACCGCGGCGGCCGAACCCTTGCTGTTGTCTGGGCTGAACGAATACGAATTTGGCAACGCCCTGCGTTTTGCGGAATTCCGCGGACTGCTCACGGCCGGCGAGGCGGCCCGGCGCCTTGAGGCCTTCGCGGAGGATCGGCAGGCCGGCCGCTGGCAATACAGCCGGATCCCGCTCGAAGATATTCTGGCCGAAGCCTCGGAAATCTCCAGCCGGCATACGGTCCAGGGAGGGCATCGGGCTTTCGACATCCTGCATGTGGCTCACGCGCAGCTCGCTGCGCCCAAGAGATTTCTCAGTTTTGATGACAATCAGCGGAAACTGGCCAAGACGGCGGGCTTGGTGGTCGGACCCAACCTAACGTAGCAAGGCTATAAGCCGGCCGCGGGTGGGGACGCCGAGTTTTTTCAGGATGGCGCTCACCTGGTGTTTCACCGTGAACTCGGATTTACCCAGCGTCGCGGCGATCTCCCGGTTGCTCAACCCCTGCGCCACCTGCATCGCCACCACCCGCTCCGCCGGCGACAGGCCGGCCAAAGCCGGCGCCGCCACCTCTGGCAGCGCGCAATAATCTCTCCAGCTCATCGTCGGCGGCAGGGCGGCGGGGGATTCGCGGAAGGAAACCATGGGTAGGAAGAGAAGCCTGGCGGACCGGAGCCGATGCCCCGGTCCGCCGCACAACACACGGCTAAAGACCCAACAGCCGCTTCACCTCGGCCTCGAGCCGGTCGCCGCGGAGGTTCATCGCCACGACGCGACCGGACTGATCGAGGAGGAAGTTCGCGGGGATCCCCGTCACGGCGAAGCGGGCGGCAAGCGTGTTGCCGCCGTCGTTGTGCCGGCGGCCCTCGTAATGCTGCGGCCAAGGCATCTCATTCTCGCGGCAGAATTCCAGGACCTGCGATGCCGTGCGCGCGATGCGCGCCGACCCCCTCGAGGCGTTCTCCGGCGCGATGTCGCAGGACACGCCGATGATCTCGAAACCGCGTTCGTGATACGCGGAGTAAACCCGCTTCACATTCGGCTTCTCGGCCATGCACGGGCCGCACCACGTCGCCCAGAAATTGATCAGCACCACCTTGCCGCGGAGTTTCTGCGTAGCAACTTCACGACCGTCCAGCGCGGTGAAGGCGAGTTCGACCGTCCCGCTGATCGCGGAGAGCGCGGTGACCTTTTCCCGGGCAGATTCCGCGACTTTCGCGTGCGGGCTCGCGGCAAACCTCCGCCACTGCCCAAGCGAATCCGCGGGGACGTGCGCCATCTCGTAGGAATACATGAGCCCTCGCACGGCTCCGAAGGTCGCCTCGCTCTCAGGATATTTCGCCACCAAATCGAGCACCCGCTGGATCGCGCCATCCCAATCAACGGTTTCATTCTTCGAGGCGGCCGCGAAAAGGGGTGCGTTTGCCTTTTGAACGTCCCGCACATCCAGCGCTTCGCGGACATCGGTGGGCAAATCCGGGGCCGCACGCAGTTCACGCTCAAGCGCGGCGAGCCTCGCCTTCCACGCGGTCGCGGCGGCGCTGTCCCTCACCGCATCATTGAAGTCGCTTTCGATATTCGCACCGTAGGAAGTGAAGAAGGCCGGGGACTGGTTGATCATCGCCCACGCCACACTCCAGCGCCGCGGATCCGTGGGATGCGCTGCGAGGAATGCTTCGCCTTGTTCGCGCAGCCGCAGCAGGCGCCGCTCGCCCCACTCCAGCCGCTGCCGCCTGGTCCAAGAGCTGTAAGCGTCGGGTAGCTCATACTTCAGCAAAGGTTGCAGCTCCGCCCAAACCGCTTCGGCGGACGGTTCCGCTGCCGAGGCCGCCGTGCTCAAGATGAGCACGGCGGCGACGAACAAGCGTCTCACACAACAAAGGGGCGAACGCATCGGACTCGCAGTGACTGCGGTCGGTCGATATTTAGAACTGCTTCCGCACGCTGAGGGTGTAGCGGCGCAGGCGCGGGTCGCCATGATTGCTGAACGAGCTCGTGCCGAAGAACGGGTCGATGGCCGCCATGATGGGCGGGCTGGTGTCGAAGACGTTCTGCACGGTGACGGTGAGCTGGCTTTGCGCGAGGAATCGGGCCCAGCCGGTGGGCTGGGCGCCCCAGCGGTAGGAAACACTCAAGTCATGATACATCTGGCTCGGGATCGTATCGGAGCCTTGGTTGAGCACGGTGGTCGCCGCTGATGCCGGCGTGGTGTTATTGAAGTAGGGGCGATGCGAGTGATAGTATTGCGCATTCCATCCCGCGGACCAAGGACCACGGTTCCAGTTGAGTCCCACATTGCCTTTCCACTTCACGGGACTGAAAGCGAAGCCCACCATGTCGATCCACGGCGCGTTGGGCACGGGCTTACGCTGTAATTGCGGCTGGTAGGTCGCCACCGAGTAGAACTGGAAATCACCCCAGCTCGGAGTCTTCCACGAGTAGTCTGCTTGCAGATCCCAGGCGGTGAGTCGTTTCCCCGCGAGATTCAAGCTGCTCTGGTTCACGAACGTGATGACGCCGCCGGTGTAACCGAGCGCTTGGTCCGCTGGGGTCAGCGGCGCGCGCGTAATCCGCTCGGGGAAAAACAGCTCAAGCTCATACAAGTTGACAATGCCGAGGCTGCCAATCTCGTCCGTCTTCACGATGCGGGTATAGTCCAGCGAAAGGCGGAGGCCCGGCAGGATACGAGGGGTAAACACCAAGCCCGCCGAAGTGCTCTCCGACTCTTCCGGCCTCAAGTCCGGCGAGCCGCCGCCGAGCGTGGTGAAAGACACGCCGACGGGCTGATTGCCGCGCTTGTAGTCGAGCAGGCCCGGCCCGGGGGTGAAAGTCGAAGGTAGACCTTGGGAGAGCTGGTTGAGCGACGGCGGGAGGAAGCCGGTGCCATAGCTCGCCCGCAGGGCGAGATCGTCGGTCACCGTGTATTTGAAGCCCACCGTCATCTTCGTCGCCGTGTAATCGCGTTCGACGTAGGCGATGCCGGTCGGAATCGGACCATCTGGACCCGCGAGATTAAGGAGCGTGGTGGTTGCCCGGGTATTGAGTGTAAAGTCGTCGCGGCGAACCGACGCTTGTAGCTCCAAGCCTTTTACGAACGGCACGCCGGAATCCGCGTTGAACACCGGGATTCGCAGTTCGGCGTAGTAGGCTTGGGCCTGCGAGTCCACCGGCGCGTTGTAACGGTAGGTCCCGGCTGGATCAGTCGCGGAGCTTACCCTTTGGACAAAACCCGGGATCTCCTCGGTGCGGTGCTGCACGCTGGTCGAAAGCGTGATCGGTCCGGCTGGCAAATGCACGAGCGGGCCGGAACCACGCAGCGTCCATTCGTCCGCGACGAGTTTGACCGTCATGCGGCTAATTGGATCTGGCATGTAATAGGGCGTTAGGTTCAGCGGGTTGGCATAGAGATCGCGCAGGACATTGAGCGTGCCGTTCGACAGCGCCGTCGCATAGGAAATGCCCGGCCCGGTGCCGTCCGGGTCACCCAGTTGGTTGGACATACTAAAATTGCGGGACTCCGAGGTGGAATACACATAGTCCAAGCCAGCCGTCCACTCGGCGGGCAGGCGCACCATGACGCCGCCTGTCAAGCGCTCGCTCAGGCTGGAGAATAACGAATAGACTGGCGACGCGAGGTTCGGGTAACTGACGTTGATGGCGGATGTGAAGGGATTATTGGGGGCATTCGCCGCGATGGTGGTGCTCACCGGGTTGAAGTTCGTGACGCTTTTCGAATCATTCGTAAAACGGGAGGCGTCGAGATAAGCTTCCACACGATCACCGAAGCGGCGGCGCAAACCGAACCCAAAGGACTCCACCACCGGAGTGGACTGAAAGGAGTTTAATAAGCCTCGATATGCTACCGGAAAACCGAGGTCGTAGCGTCCCGCGTTGGCCACGAGCGCGGCACCGCCATCACTCGCAGGGCCGGCGTAGCCCACCGGAATGTGCGTGATGGGCGAATTCAGCGGCGTGCCATTCTTCAGCACGAGATTCGCCCCGTTCTGGCTGCGAATGTTGGGCAGATAACCAAGCGGCGGCGTGGTGGCGGCGAGGACGCCCGCGGGATTGTTGGCCAAGATCAACGCGCGTGAGCGGGCCGGAAAATCTCGATCCTGGACCAAAAGCTCGTTGGCGTCGGAGTAACTGTAATTGAAGGTGAGCATGGTCTTGCCGCCTTCGAGATTGAAGCTGCCGTTCACGTCGAGCCGCCGGTTGGCCACGTCGGTGTCGAAGGTATTGCCGTAAGTCGCCGCCACCTCGACGCCCGAGAAATCCTTGCGCGTGATGATATTGATCACACCGCCCGTCGCGCTGCCGCCGTAAATGCCGGACGCGGTGGCGGGCAGGATCTCGATGCGCTCGATCATGCTCAGCGGAATGCCATTGAGGTCCGCCTGGCTGGTGAGGCCAGACGAGCTCCCGCGCGCAGCCAAACGACGGCCATCGAGGAGGATCAAGGTCTGATTGCTGCCGAGCCCACGCAGGTCGACGCTGCTAACGGCGGCAATACCGTTGGCCGCCTGGGTGCCGGGGTTGGCCTGGTTCATCGGCAGGCGCGCACGGAAGAAATCCTCCAGATTAAGCGCCGGCGAGTTTTGGATCTGCTCGCGACCGAAGACGACGTAGGGTTGCACGTCGTCGCGCGTGCGGGGCTTGTCGGCGTTGATCGACTTCGAGCCGAAGACCTCGAAGGCATCCATCTTGACCACCCCGTCCTCGACCACGCTCTTACTCTCCGGGCGGGCGCGCTCCGTCGCGACCGCCCTTGGGCCGTTTGGGTCGGAAACCCGGCTCACGGCGTAGGCGCCGGTCTTCTCATCCTGCACCACCATCAGCGGCGTGTCGGCCAGCATCCGGTTGAAGGCCGCCAGCGGGGCGAACTCACCCTTCACCGCCGCGGTCTGCACGCCGCGCACGGTCTCGGCCGGGAACATGATCTCCTTGCCGGCCTGTTGCGCGGCCAACCGCAGCGTCTCGACCGCTTCGCCCGCCGGCACGTCAAAAATCTTGGTGGCTTCCGCCGCCGCCAGCGGCAACACGGCCAGCCAGGCCAGGCAACAGAGGCTGAGCAACGCGGACAAACGCGACAGAAGTCGCGGCAGGGTCGGGTGTGATTTGGTCATTGGGTGCTTGGATTCCCTCCAAGACGCCGCTCCGGCAGAAACACACTAAAGACAATCACGTAAATTTTTCCGCGGCTCAAGGCGCGCGGCGCAACACGATGGCCTCGCCCCGGCGCTCCGCGCGCACGTCCGCCGTCATTTCGAGCAGCCGCACAAAGCCTTCGACGTTGTCGGAGCGGAACGAAAGAACGATGGGCAGCGACTCGGGCGCGGGATCGGCAATGATCAGCCGCGGCCCGCCGTGACGGTTGAACTCCGCGACGACCTCCGCCAGCGGCGTGGATTGGAAATCGAGCAGTTTGGGCTGCCAAGCGAGCTGGCGTGCCACCTCGTCCTCGGTCACCCGAGTAACCTGCAGCGCATTCGCGTTTGTTGATGTGAGCGGCACGACCACGGAATCGCCGGCTTCCAGGACGGGAATGGCTGCAGCCGCCGCGGTGGCGGTCAGGGAGGAGGCCCCGACCGGGGGCGGAGCGACCTGCACCCGGCCGGAGGTGACGAGCACGGCGACATCTTCGGCCCCGAGCCGGACATTGAACGCGGTGCCGATGGCGCGCACATCCACGCCGGCCGCCTGCACGATGAAGGGACGCGCGGCGTTTTTCGCCACGGTGAAGAGTGCCTCGCCCTGCAACAGCCGCACCCGCCGCTCGGCCGCGGTGTAGTCCACGGCCACCCGGGTGCCGCGGTTGAGCTCGATCACCGAGCCGTCCTCCAGCACCCGGCGCTCATAGGCCTGCGCGGCAAGTTGCACCGGCCCGGGCGCGAGCGGGACGGCCTGCTCCGGTTGGTTCCACACGGTGAAGACCAAGGCCAGTCCGGCGGCAGCGGCGAGCGCACCCGACCAGAACCAGACGACCCGGGCGCGATGGCGGTTGAATTTCGTCGGCGCCAGCAGATCGGGGTTGGGCTCCGCACTGTGCTCGGGCCGCCATTGGGCAAGGGCGTTGAGTTCCTGCCAGGTGGCCCGGTGACGGGCCAGCCACTCGCCGTGCCGGGGATCGGCGGCCAGCCATTGGAAATACTCGTCCTGCTCCGCCGGGGTGAAACCACGGTCCTTTTTCACGAGCCACTCCGCGGCCGCGAGTTCGAGGCGGCGCTGTTCGTCGGATGGGATTGGAGGGGGGGTGGCAGACATGGGGTTCAGGCCCGGGCTTCGCGCCGGTGCCGGGCGAAGAACTCGGTGCATTTGTGCACGCCGATGGTAAGCTGGGCGGACACGGTGTGTTCGGTGACGCCCAGCCGGGCGGCAATTTCGGTTTGGGAAAGGTTGTAGATTTTGCGGAGGGTGAAGATCTGCCGGCAGCGGTCGGGCAGGGATTGGATGGCTTGGGTGAGAAATTCGAGTTCCTGGTTGCGCGCGACCGTCTCAGGGATGCCGGCGACATCCTCCATGACGTCGAGGGAGTCCAAAGGCACTAAGCCGCCCGGACCGGTCACGCGACCGCGACGCACCTGATCAAGGGCGAGGTTGCGCGCCACGGCATAGAGAAAGGCTTTGGGCGACTGGAGGTCCTGTTCCGCGTGCGCCCGGAGCACCCGCAGAAAGGCTTCCTGGAGAATGTCATCCACCTCGCAACCCGGGCCGAACCGGCTCTGCAGCCACGCACGCAGCATGGGCACGTGCGGCTGCACGTGTTCATCAAACCAGCGGGTGGATTCCGGATCGGCGGGAGGCAAGGCGGAAGGATACCAGCCAAGGGAAATGGCCGGTGCCGCCTCTATGACGCCGCCGGCCCCAAAACACACTAAAGAAAGTTTCGCCGGGAACCCGGATTCAGGCGGGAGAGGCCGGCGGGCGTTTGGCGCCCTGCCGGGCACCGAGGTAGGCAGCCACCACGAAGCCCGTGATGCTCGCCGCCCAGAACCAGGGCGGGTGCGGGATGGCGGTCAGGTTCATGAAACCGGAAATCAGCATCATGCCGCCGATCATGTAGCCCTGGCGCGCAGCCGCATCCGCCGACAGCCGCGCGGCAATCCATGCGCCGGCAAAGGTGCCGGTGACATACGAAAGTAGCACCAGAAGCAGCGCGCCGGCCGGGGCCGACATCATGATGGTCGCACGCACGGCGGGATCTTGCAGGTCCAGCCCGGGCGGCGGCGGATAGGCGAGGTGCGCCAGCACCTGGATGAGCCCGATGCAGGCGATGGCCGTCAGGGCTCCGGCCAGCAGGGCGAGCAGGTTGCGGACGAGGGAGGACATGAACGGGGTTTGTCAGCCGGGGCGGCGCAAGTAAAGCGCGGCCGGTTTCAATTTGGATTCCGAGGTTCATTTGCCGCAAAGAGGCACAAGAGACGCAAAAAACGGAGTCTGCATAATCGAGGATCGCCCATCAGGCAGGCACACCCCGTCGCTATCGCGCCACCCCTCTCGAAGAGGGGAACCTATCGAACGCCGACGAGAATCCCCTCTGGTGAGGGGTGCCCGGCAGGGCGGGGTGTGGCGTGAGCTTGTGCAACAGACCTCACTTCTATCGTCAGGCTGTTGCACGAGACTGAATAGGCGGACGAATCGAATTATGAGCTTTTGCGCATTTTGCGCCTTCTTGCGGCTGTTCCAATCGCGGTCTTCTGGCTCAGTGCTTCCAGTCATCCGCCGCGTCCGCGACCAGCTGCGCCAGCAGCGGGAAACGCACCTCGCCGTAGTTGAACGCGTAGCAGAGCCGGCCCTCGCGGAAGACCCAGGTGGTCGGCACCCACGAGATCGGAATGTCCATGAAACTCGTGATGCGGCCCTCGCCGCGGCGCACATGGTTGGGATGGTGCCGGAGCGTGAGGTTCCCCTGCCCGCCCACGCCGCGCGCTTCCAGATAATCGTAGCCGGGATCGGAGCTGCGCACGGTGACAAAGATGAACCGCACCTCCGGATGCGCGGCGATGAATTTGCCCCAGCCCTGCTCCCGGTGCTCGGCCGCGCTGTTCGGGCACCACGGCGCCCAGAAATGCACGACGGTGATGCCGGGCTTCGCCGCCGCGGCGGCCACCTCTTCCTCGATGATCAGCCAGCCGGGATTGTCAGCCAGCGCCAGCGGGACCAACATCAGCCACAGGAGGAAAAGGAGCGGTTTCATGGCGGCGAGCATGACCGGGACCGGCGGGCCTGCAATCCGCGACACTTGACCGGGCCGCGCGACAAACCTACGCCTTGCCCGCCGCTCCCCTCCGCGTGAACCACCCCGCCCAAGCCCCCGTCGTGCTCGCCGCCGTCGCCCACCCCGACGACATCGAGTTCATGATGGCCGGCACGCTGCTCCTGCTGCAATCCGCCGGGGCGGCGCTGCATTTCTGGAACCTGAGCAGCGGTGACTGCGGCTCCACCACCATGCCCCGCGAGGAACTCATCGCCACGCGCCGCGCCGAGGCCGGCGAGTCCGCCGCGCTCGCCAACGCCACGCTGCACCCGCCGCTGTTCGCTGACTTCCGGATTTTTTACGACGAGCCCTCATTGCGCCGGGTGGCGGCAGTGGTGCGCGCCATCCGCCCGACGATCATCCTCACCCATTCGCCGGAGGACTACATGGAGGATCACCAGAACACCGCACGCTTGGTCGTCACCGCCGCGTTCGCCCGCGCCGCGCCAAATTTCCCGACCGAACCGCCGCAGCCACCGTGGACCGCACCCGTGGCCATCTACCATGCCCTGCCGCACGGCCTGCACGACGCGCTCCGCCGGCCGGTGCCCGCGGATTTTTTCGTCAACATCAGCCCGGTGCTGGCGCGCAAGCACGCCTTGCTCGCCTGCCACCGCAGCCAGCAGGCCTGGCTCGACGCCACGCAGGGCATGTCCGCCTACCTCGACAGCATGACCGCCATGGGCCGGGCAGCCGGCGCCCAATCCGGCCGCTTCGAGCACGCCGAGGGCTGGCGGCGCCACTCGCATCTGGGTTTTGCCACGGCGGATTTTGATCCGCTGCCCGCCCTCCTGCCCGCGCAAACCTGTCCCGCCCCGCAAAAACCATGAGCCGCCCCATCAGCAAAGTCGCCCCCGGATGGTGGGATTACACCACCCTCGCACCCGAACTGCTCGCCGACGCCGCCCGGCTCACGGAGAAGGACCTGCGCCAGCTCGCCCGGCCCGGCTTCAAGGTCGTGATGTTCGACACCCTTGAGGAATTTTACCTCGCCGAGGCGCTCGAATACATCACCGCCTGGCAACAGGCCACGGCCGACAACCCTGCCGGCATCTGCGGCCCCATCGGGCCCACCGAACAGCTCCCGCTCGTGGCACGGCTGATCAACACTCTCGGCCTCAAGCTGCAGCACGCGCATTTCTGGGGCATGGACGAATGGGTGGAGAACGGCGCGCCCGTGCCGCTCACCCACCCTCTGTCCTTCGCCAAGGCCGACCTCGACCTGTGCTTCCGGCGGATTGACCGCAAGCTCGCCCTGCCCGCGGCCAACCTGCATTTCCCCGCCGGCGACCTCGCCGCCTACAGCCGCAGTTTCGGGTCGGTGCGCTGCGTCGTCATGCAGGGCGGCCAGGGCGAGGTGAAGCACTGGGCCTTCAACGATCCCCCGCGGCGCGCCGGCCGTTATCGCGACCTGCCGCCCCCGCCCGCAGAATACCGCAAGCTGCGCACCCGCATCGTGGACCTCCACCCGATGACCGTGATCCAGAACGCCCGCACCTCCGGCGGCGGCAACGTGTCGCTGGTCCCCACGCAGGCGGCCAGCGTCGGCCCGTGGGAAACCTGGCAGGCCGAGAAAGTCTCCATCTGGCATGCCGGCGTGCACGACAACCCCTTCGGCATGCGGCTCACCACCCTGATGGTCGGCAAGAAGATCGCCGACTCCGCCGTGCCCATGTCGCTCCTCGCCGACCACCCCGACGTGCAGTTCAACTTCTACCGTCCCGCCATCGGCACCTGCTCGGCGGAGATGCATTGAAGGTCATCGGGCCATGGGGTGAAATCCCCGGGTGTGTTTTCGTTGCCGGAGCCCGGAGGCGTTCGTGTGAATGATGGCGTGTCATCCGTCTCCCTTTCCGCACTGCAAGCCGCCGAACAAGAACTGCTGGCAGGCTGGGATACGCGCGAACTCGACAGCCCGCGGCTGCAACGCGCCGTGGCCGCCGCACGTTCCTTGCGGGCAAAGACGAAGGCGGACGATCCCGCGGTCGCGCGGCTCGCGGGCTGGACCAGCCTCGGGGCCGCCTACGGCTGCCTGCTGAGCGCGGACTTCGGCAAAGCTTTGGACGAATCTGTTGCCGCGGCCGGCCAACTGAACGTCCTGGGTGATGATTTCGGCGCCGGGTGGGCCGACGTGGTCCGGGCGACGGCGCTTTTCTACCTGTGCCGTTACCCGGAGGGACTCGCCCACGCCGAGACCGCCTTGGCGCAGTTTGAGAAGCTCGGCGACCTGCGCGGCCAGAGCGGCGCGCTCACCGCCATCGGCAACATCTGCCGCGTGAGCGGCCAGCCGGCGCGGGCGCTGCGCTGCGCCCGGCTTTCGCTGGCCAAGGCCCAGGCCTGCGGCCACACCGCGTCGGAAGCCGTGATCTTCAACAACCTGGGGACGATCGCGCACAGCCTCGGTGACTTCGCCCAGGCCGTGACCTGTTTCGAGCGCGCGCTGAACCTGGCCCGGCGCATCGGTCACCGCCGCATCGAGATGCCGGCGCTGAACAACCTCGGCGCGGCCTGCGAGGCGGCCGGCGACATCAACGCGGCGCTCGACTGGCACCGCCAGAGCCTGGCACTCAAGGAAAAGCAGGGCGACCGGCGCAGCCTCGCCATCTCGCTCAACAACCTCGGCATCGCCCTGAAAAAACTCGGCCGCCTCGACGAGGCGCGCGAACATCAGGAGCGCAGCCTCACCCTGTTTCTCGAAGTGGACGACCGCTGGGGACAGGCCTACTGCCACCAAGAATTCGGCGCGCTCGCGGTCGCCCGCGGCGATTTCACGGAAGCCCGCCGGCAGGCGGAACGCGCGCTGGAGCTGCGCCACGCCATGGGCGACCGCCTGCTGGAGGCCGAGGCGATCCTCACCCTCGCCGACCTGCTGCTGGACCATCCCGCCGGGCCCGGTGAAACGGACCGCGCCCGCGAACTGGCCAAGACGGCCTTGGCCATCGGCCGGGAAACCGATGCGACCGGCATCCAGCTCAACGCCCAAAAAGTGCTGCACCGCGCGGCCAAGATTGCCCGTGATCTCCCGGCCGCCCTGGAGCATTGCGAGGCCGTGATCGAACTGGAGCACCGCAGCTCCACGCAGGAAGCCGACCAGAAACTGAAAAACCTGCGCGTGCTCCACGAGGTCGAGGCGGCCCAGCGGCAGCTCGAGGCCGAGCAGCGCCGCTCGCAGGAATTGCGAAACTCCCTGGAGCAGGCCGAGCAGCACCGCCAGCGCGCCACGCAGGCGGACCAATACAAGAGCGAGGTTCTGCGCATCGTCGCCCATGATCTGCGCAGCCCCGTCGCGGCCATCCGTTCGCTGGCCGATCTCGTGGCCGAACGTCATGCGGACGATGCGGAAACCAACGAACTCGCCGCCATGATGGGCCGCTCGGCGGACTCTGTGCTCGGCATGGTCAGCAACCTGCTCGACGCCGCCGCGCTGGAGGAGGGCCGCATGGCCCCGGCGATCCAACCGTGCGACCTGCGGACGCTTCTGACAGGGCTCGCGCAGCTCCATGAGGCCCAGATCCGCGCCAAGCACCAGCGCATCGAGCTCCGCCTGACAGGCGACCTCGCGTGTGCGGGCGATCCGCAGTTGCTCACGACCGCGGTCGCCAACCTGCTTTCCAACGCCTCAAAATTCAGCCCGGAGGGCAGCCGCGTGCACCTGCAGGCCGCGCGCGCGGCGGCCGGGGAAATTGTCATCCGGGTGCAGGACGAAGGCCCGGGCCTGACCGTAGAAGACCAGTCGCGGTTGTTCGGCAAGTTTGCCCGCCTCTCGGCCCGCCCCACGGCCGGCGAGGGCTCCAGCGGCCTCGGGCTCTTCATTGTCCGCCAGTTGGTCGCGATGCATCGCGGCCGCGTCTGGGCCGAATCGGCCGGACCGGGCCGCGGCAGCACGTTTTTCATCGCGCTGCCCGCCAACTGAGGCCGACGCCGGTGAATTATCCCGGCTAATCACGGTCAGTCCGCGACGTGACACTTGCCGGGCGGGCGCCGATTTCGGGCAACGTTCCGGACCGGAGTGAGTCAAACTTGGCGTATGACCCAAAACACGACGACCCCCAACGACCTCGCCGCCAAACTCATCGTCAGCGGCATCCACCTTGATCTCACCGACGCCCTGCGCGCCGTCGTCGCCCAGAAGGCCGAGCGCCTGCTCCGGCATAACGAGCATCTCATCCGCATCCGCATCGACCTCGAGCACGACAAGACCCGCGGCAGCGCCGACCAGTTCATCGCCAAGGGCCACCTCGAGATCGGCGGCCCCGACCTGCTCGCCAGCGTCGCCACCGAGGACTGCTACAAGTCGATCGACCTCCTGATGGACAAGCTCGACCGCCTCATCCGCCGTCGCCACCGCCGTTTCAAGGACAAGCGCAACCACCCGCACGCCGTCGAGCTGACCGACGCCCTGCCCAAAACCTGAGGCGCGGGCTATCCGCACTCTCCTGACTGCATCACATCCACCGAACCGCGTCCCTGCCACTATGGCTCGCGAATGAGGTTCATGATTTTGGCAGTCGGATACGAAAAGTGGCGCCAGTTTCCGGTGGAGCCACGACCTCGGCGTGACCGCCGTGGGCGTGTGCAATGGCGCGGACGAAGCTCAACCCAAGTCCGAGGCCGCGCTGCGAACGGCTTTTGTCCCCACGGTAGAGCCGGTCCCAAATGCGCGGCAGGTCTTCTGCCGAAATGCCGGGGCCCTGGTCGCGCACGGTGATCTCCACGCCGCCGGCCGGTGTGCCGCAGGCCGCTAGCGTCACCGCGGTGCCGTCCGGGCTGTATTTGAGTGCGTTGTCCACGAGGTTGGCCACGGCCTGCTGCAGGCGGACCTTGTCCGCGGTGACAACGAGACCCGGGGCGACATCCACCGTGAGCCGGATGTTTTTCTCTTCGGCCACGTATTCGTAGAGCGAAGCCGCGCCACAGAGGAGGTCGTTGACGCACAAGGGTCCGGGATGGAGCTTCATCGCACCGGACTCGGCCTCGGAAATATCCATGAGCGTGCGCAGCATCGTCAGCACGCGTTCAGTCTCCTCGATGGTATCGGCCAGCGCCTCGTGCGCGACCGCGGGGTCGGCCGGCGCCTGCAATGCCTGCTCGGCGGAGGCGCGCATCCGGGCAAGCGGCGTGCGCAGGTCGTGGGCAACGTTGTCGAGCGACTCGCGCATGCCGCGGATGAGGGCTTCGTTTCGCGCCAGCATGCGATTGAGCACGGCGACGAGCTGGCTGAGTTCGTCCTCGCTGCGGCGCTCCGGCACCCGGGCGGCGAGGTCGCCGGTATCAAGGATGCGCCGCACGGTGCGGAGAATCTCCCGCACCGGAGCCATGGCACGCACCGTCAGCCAATAGCCAAGCAGCACCCCGGCCAGAATGGCGGGGATGAGACCGAATCCAAAGGCTTCGACAAACTCATCAAGCAGCTCGCGCCGGTCCGAGGTGCGCGCACCGGCCTGCAAGAGCCGGCCGTCGCCCAGCCGCGCGGTGTAAGCAACCCAGGTGCGACTGCCGGCGGCTGCCGGCACTTCCTGCCAAGTGGGCCGCTCGCCCTGCTTCGGCGCACTATCCCAAGTGACACGGGCGAGATCGAGTTCCTCGCGGCTGCGATCCTCGGCGGGTAAGGCGATAATTTCCGCGCGTCCGTCCGGCTGGAGCAGGCGGACGAAGAACACGTTTTTGGTCAGTTCCTCACCGTCAGCAAAATCGGAGCGCAGCCGTTCCACGCCACCGCGCTCGTAGCGCAGGACCATCTGCTCGAGCTGCGATTTGACAAGGTCACGGTCTTTCTTGCGCAGCACCACCAGCAGCTCGACATAGCCGAAGGCGAGAAAGCCCAGCGCCAGCAGGCCGAAGAAGACCGCGTAGTAGAGGTTCAGCCGGAAGCTGAACGCGCCGGTCAGGCGCCTAATCCACCTTGAAAACATAACCCGCTCCCCGGACGGTCTGAATGCGCTTGGCCTCGAAGTCGCGGTCCACCTTCGCGCGCAGGCGGCAAACGAGGACATCCACGACGTTGGTCTGCGGATCGAAACTGTAATCCCACAGCCGCTCGAGCAGGAACGTCTTGGTCAACACGCGCCCGGCGTTCCGCAGCAGCAGCTCAAGCAGCGCGAATTCACGGGCCTGGAGGTCGAGCCGGCGGCCCTCCCGCGTCACCTCGCGTGTGAGCAGATCGAGCGTGACGCCTCCGGCGGTGAACTCGGTGGCGGTTTCGCCCGGCTGTGTGCGACGGATGAGGGACTGGAGGTGGGCCAGCAGCTCGGAGAAGGCGAAGGGTTTCGTCAGGTAATCGTCGCCGCCGGCCTGCAGGCCACGGATGCGGTCGTCGAGCTTGGCGCGGGCGCTGAGAATGACGACAGGGAGGCGGTTATTCTCGGCGCGGAGGATTTCGATGAGCGCGAGGCCGTCCAGCTTGGGCAGCATCAGGTCCACCACCGCGGCGGCGTAATGTCCCTGCCGCGCCAGCGCGAGGCCGTCGAGGCCGTCGGCCGCGTGGTCCACGGAGAAACCGGCCTGCTTCAGACCGCCCGCGACAAAGGCGGCGAGCTTGGGGTCGTCCTCGATGACCAGAATTCGCATGGTCAGGGAGTATCAAGGAACCGGCGCAACGCGGCAAGATGATCGGTGCCGATGACGCTCACCCCCGCGGCGCGCAGGACGCGCCAGACCTCGGGCCGGTCGGGCGTGGCCCAGAAACGCAGGAGCCGTCCTTGGGCGTGCGTGCGGGTGACGATCTCGTCGAGCCGGACGCGCTCGGCCGCGGGGAATTCGTCGTCGCCCCGCCAGGAGAAATACTTTGTCCAGTTGTCGCTGATAAGGGGGATCCAGTCCGCCGTGGCTGGATCCGCCAGATCCTCAAGTCGCCCGTCCATCACGGCACGCCGCGGCGATGCAGCGGCGAGCAGGCCGCGGGCCCGGTTGCCGGAGATGATAAACCGAACCTGCCCGGAAAGATCGGGGTATTTCGCCAGGACGGCGTCGATTGCGCGCCAGGTGGAATCCGCCTCGGTCTTCACATCGATGAGAAGGATGAGCGACCGGGTGGGCCGCGTTTTCAGGTGCTCGCGCAGCGGATCGAGGTAGAGGGATGCCAGTGTGCGGCCGGGCCGGATCTCCTCGTATTCGTGCGCCACAAGCAACTGCCCGTCGATCAGCCAGACGTCGGCCTCAATGCTGTCCAAGCCCGCCGCCAGTGCGTCGTGCAGCGGGCGGGTTTGCTCGTAGTCGTTGTGCGAGTGGGTCAGCGGACCGGCGAACATCGTGGTGGCAAGAAGCCAGGCCAAGCCCACGATGGAGAATGAGCACTGCTGGAAGCGATTCACCGCAGCCATGGCTGGTGCCGGTCAGGACGGATCGGGAGAGGGCACGGTCACCGTGAAGCTGTGCCGCACCGGTTCCGCGCCCTTGTGATTGCGACCGCTCCACTCAACCCGGACCTCCGGGCCGCCGTCGTCCACCACGCGCATCAGCCCGAACTGGCCCGGGCCCGGAAAGGTGCCGTGGCTGTAAGGCCCGCCCTTGACCGAGCCCTTGCGGTCGAGGGCAGCGGCCTGAAAGACGGGAAACAGCGGCCGGCCGGAGGGGCCGTAGCGGTTGTTCGTGCCGTCATCAATGGCGAGCATGTGGGAATCGCCGCTAAGGACACAAAGATTACGGATATCGTGCTCCTCAAGGAAGGCGGACAGCTCGGCCCGCTCGGTGACGAAACCGGTCCAACGGTCCTCGTTTTCGCTGCCGCTGTCGGTGCCGATCCACGGCACGGAATTCACCCAGACAATCAAGGCGTGCGTGTCGCGGGCCGCCAAGACCTCCGCTTTAAACCAAGCCTTCTGCTCCGCCCCGAGCATGGAGCGATCCAGGCCGTCCGGCACCGTCAGGGGCGAGCGCTCCGAACGCATGTCCGACATGATAAAACGCACGCGGCCCACCGTGAAGGCGTGGTAAACAGGACCGTCCTCGCCAATCACCAGCGGGTGGTGTGGCACGGCCTCCCGGTAGGCACGCCGGGAGGCCTCGCGGCTGGGCGAGGAGCTGTCGGAGTTGTTGGGACCAAAGTCATGGTCATCCCACATGTAGGGGACCGCCGTGGAGCGAAACAGGGTCGCCTGCGTCGGCGAAGTGAGGGCGCGGTCGATGGCCGCGTGAAACACCGCCACATCGTTCACCGCGATGTCCTCATAATGGAGATCGCCCATATGCAGGAAAAATAGCGGTGCATGGGCCGCGATAGCGCGAAAAACCTCGTGGGTTGAACCCGTGTCACCACAGGAGCTGAGCGCCAGGGTGAACGAAGCAGGACCGGGCGGTGGCAGCGTGGACACCCGGCCGGCGACACCCCCAACCGTGTAGTGATAGCTAGTGGCGGGTTGCAGCCCATGCAGGTGATAGTCGGCAATCCAACCTTCGCCGGCCGGCACCACACTGGCCGGCGCCACCTGAGCCGGGACGGCACCCGCCTCACCGGCCGGGACATACGTCAAGGGCTCTGCCTCGGCAGTCCCAAATTTCACCTTGATGCGCACCGAGTCGGGCGTTTGGGCACCACTCCACATCCAGCGGACGTCAGCAGTGGCACTACGTAGCGCCGGCAAGGCAAGAGCGAGAAACAGCAGAACGAAGCGCAGAGATGTTTTCATGGATCAGGGGGATTGAGGGGTTGGACTCGGCGGAGAAAAGGCGCGGACGCGGAACAGCAGGAGCAGCGCGAGCGGGAGCAGAAAATGCGGGAGGCGCACGATGAGCTCTCCCATCGCACCCCAGCCATAGTTCAAGGGCCGGAGCGCAGCCGTGAACAGTCCCCAGCCCGCCATCCAGCCGGCGATCCAAGGCCGGCGAAAGACTAACACGCCAACCGCCACGAGCAGATCGACCGAGCCGACCACCTTAAGGATGGACTCGGCAGTGGCTTGTGAGATCCGCCAGCCGCCGATCATGCGGAAGGCCCCGATCGTCATGTCAGTGAACCACGGATGCGCCGCCAGCGCCTCGACCCCGTGCACGATGAAGACGAGCGCGGTGGTCGTCAGCAGCAGCGCTGTCACGACCTGACGCCGGACGACTGCAAGCGGCGACCAAGGCAGCACGGCGAGCAACAAGGCCAGCGGCGCGGCTAGCCGGAGCGCGTGGGCGCCCCAGGCGAAACGACTGAACGGATAACCGCCCTGATCTACATTGGCCCAGGCGAGAAACGCGGCGACGGCGAGCAGGCCCGCAGCGGCCCAGCCGCGCGCCGGGGACCAGGCGAGCGTGACCACCAAACCGATCAAGGCCCAGCCAAGCACGAGCTCAACGAGCACCGTGCGCTCGTGGGACATGCCGTGGTTCATGAAGAGCATCGAGCCGATGGCAGTGGTTTTCCAGACCAGCAGCGTCATACCGAGCCCCAGCGTGGCGGCACCGGCGAGCAGCAGTGCGCGGACGGCCGGGGGAATGACTGCACCGACACTCATTGCCTCGGCGCCAGTGTGTGTTGATCCAGCACTTTGCCGTCGATCCCGATGGCCTCCATGCGCAGCATCTCCGCCGTGAAGCTGAGCAGCCACACATGGTGCGCACTCGCGGCGAACCCGGGCGGCTCCACGAACCATAGGTTCGGCCGGGGTTTGCGCTGTGGGACGCCCAAGCCGCCTTCGCCGATGTAAACGATGCCGTCGGCGGCAAACGCATTGTTGCGGATCGGCACGGTGCGCTTGAGCACATGGCCGTCGGACTCAAGCACGAGGTCCACGTTGAATTTCTCGAAGAGCGGCGACCAGGTCTGCCGCACGCGGGCGAAAGTGTGTTCGTTGAAATCCTTGGCGACCGGGTAGGCCGGGCGGTGGTATTGCACGAGGAGCCAGCGCTGGGCGGGGCGCAGTTCGGCAAGCTGCTCCTCCAGAAATTCCAGCTGATCGCCCGCCACACTGATCTCCGTGTTCAGGGTAATCAGGGCGGTCTTCGGACTGATCAAAGTGGTGAAATAGTAGGCCGCGCTGTTGGCATCGGTGATGTCGCCAAGCCAGAAGTTCTCCTGAAAGCCGATGCCTTCATCGTGGTTGCCCCGGGAGACAATGAACGGCAACAGGCGGCCGTCGGCCGCCCGCAGGATTTCGTTGTCCTCGAACCACCAGTAGAGGTGGCGCCAGTCGGCCGTGGTGCACCAGTCGGCGCCGTGCACCATCGCGAGAAGGTCGGGGTTTTCCTCAAGCAGCTCGGCCATCCGCCGGTTCATGGCCTGCCGGTCAATGTGCGGGGTGCGGCCGGCGTAGCGGGGCTTCTCGCCCCCCATGCGCGAGTCACCACCGGAGAGAAGCTTGAAGGGTCGGTCGTCGGCAGGTGCCGTTATAAAGTAGCGCTCCTCGGTCAGCACACCGTCGCTTTCCACCGCGAGATAAACCCGGGAGGACGGGGACAAACCCTCGAGCTCGGCGTGATGATACCAACCGGGGGGCACGCCCTCCTTGCGATCCTCGGCCCGGAGGGTGATCGTGCCATTCCGTGATGCCTCGACTCGAAACTGATACGCCGCCGCATCCCCTCCCCGGCTGACCGTGTCGTAATGCACCACATTCTTCGTGGTGGGCGACATCGTCGTCCACGACACGATGGCGTGGGTGGCAGGCTGCTCCGTCCAGACGATTCGCAGATGGCGGGGCGAGGGATCGACCGTGGCCGAGGGTGCCACGTTGGCTTCCTGCCGGGCGCAAGCGCCCAGCAGGAGAACGGAGACAAGGCAGGGTAAAAACCGGTTCATATCTGGCGGGTTGCTGGGTTGAACTTCCGCTCAAGGGCAACGACGGCAGCTTGGGCGGATAAAGTCGCTGAACGGCATGCTCAGGGGTTTGGCAGCGCACCGTTGGATACTTTCCTGAGCCGGTCTCCGGCTATATCCTCCCAAGCATAGTAGTGGAAGACCTTGCCATTGGACATCGCGACAAAAAGGCCGCCGGGGAAGCCGGGTAGCTCGACGTTCGTGACATCGCTGCCATCGCTCTCGATGGTAGAGACATCGATCTTCCGGAGCAGCGGGTGCGAATGCGGATCGGCCGCGGTGCCTTCGCGGGGATAGACGTTGAAGGAGTTGTCCTGCTGGTTTGAGACCAAGATGTAGCCGGTGCCGGGGCCTGACTTGTAGATCGAGATGCCCTCGCGATCCTCGGTGAAGCCGTCGAGGCCGATGACGGCAACCTGCTCGTCGGAGTCCTTGGCCGCGGGATCGGCGCGGTATTTGCGAATGCTGTGGTTTTCGTCGGCATAATAGACGTAGCCCAGCTCGTTATCCACGGCGATGGCCTCGATCTCCTTCGTGCCGCTCCAATCGCCGAAGGAGCGGGCGAACACGCCGCGCAGCACGCCGTTGCCGTCGTCCACGAGACGGTATTGGTGCAGGTAACCCTGCTTCGGCGCCAGATAGTCGGAGCGGGAGACGATCGCGAAGACCGCGCCATCGGAGGCGCGGGTGTAGAGTGCGATGCCCATGCAGTCCCGGGCGCGTTCGCCTTGGAAAACCGGGATCCCACCGTTGTCCACCGGGGCCATGTCGGGCAGCCGGTAAACGCGCAGACGATGGGCGTAGCGCTCGGTAACGACGGCGATGTCGATCTTCCGGCCGCCGAGCATCACGCCGTAGGCGATGTCCACGTTGTTGGGGCGGACCAGGCCGCGGACGACCTTGTCGTGATGGATCTTGCCGTCGAGGCCCCAGACGTAGAGGGCGCCGTCCACGTGCTTGTCGGTGCCGACAACGAGGCTTTCGGCCGGGTTGGCGCGATTGATCCAGATGGCGGGATCGTCCGTGTCGTGCTTGACGGGCTCGGTGACGATGCGGGGCTTGATGGCGCCGGGAGCGGGTTCGGTCTTGCCAGGGGCGGCGAAGCCCGCGCCGCTGAGGGCGCAGACGAGGAGGAGGCCGAGCAGGAATCGAGGGGTAGAAGGCATGGTTATCATGGTTTGTCCGCCCATACTGGACGGCGGAGATTGCGCAGTTGCTGCGGTGGGATTACAGTTCTGCAATCTTTACCGGTAAAGAAACGTTGGCGGCAGTTAACTCTGCCGCCAACGTGAGTAATGCTGGCTGGATTCCCAGGTCAGAAGTTGAACTTCACACCGGCATTGGCACCCCACTTGTAAAACTCGGTCTGGGCGTTCCGGAATGAAACGTCGAAGTAAGTGTGGCGCGGACGACCGTCGATATTCTGGAATTCTGCAAAAACCGTCCACTGGCGGTTGATCTTGTAGTTGGTTGTGATGTCAATCTGGACGTGTTCGCCGACGTAGACGTCCATATTGCGAGTGCCGGCAATGCTGTCCAAGTAAGCGCTGCGTTGGTTGAGGGCGACCCGTAGCATGAAACCGTGTTTTTCATACGACAGGGCCGCGTTGTAGACCCGCTTCGACTGACCCATAAGCGGCAAAAGCTCACCCGGACGGGCGGCCCCCAAGTCCATCTCGCTGTCGATGAACGTGCCGTTCAGGAAAATGCCGAAGCCATCGAAAGGGGCAGGTAGCTGCGTGAACTGCTGCTGGTAGGTAAATTCGAAACCGCTGACCGTGGCGGTCTTGCCGTTGAGCGGAATCGTGAGATTGCGACCACCGGGCGCAGCACCCGCGAGCGTCTGCTGAAAGATGAATCCGTCGATCCGTTTCGCGAAGAAGCCGGCGGACAGCACACCGATGGATTTGCCGGGATAATACTCCAGCGAAACATCGAAGTTGTCCGCACTGTAGGGCTTGATGTTCGGGTTGCCCTGGGAGACATCACCGCTCTCATTCACCACACTGCGAAAGGCAGAATCGGGAAAGTTAGGCCGCGCCAAGCTCTTGGTGACAGAAGCCCGACCCTGCAACTTGGGATTGAACCGGTAGATGCCGTGCAGGCTGGGCAGGACATCCGTGTAATCCCTAGACGCGGAGGTCCGCGTGAAGACCGGATTGACCGTGCCGCGGATCTCCCAGCCTTTGGTGTTGAAGGAGGTTTGTTCGACGCGCGCCCCTCCCAGCAGCGTGAAATCACCCAGTGTGACCGAACCCATCAGGTAAGCGGCAAACACATCCTCGTTGGTGGTGTAATCCTCCTCGCGGTCGCCGATCGATGAGGTGATGGCGTTGCGCACAAAGAAGGACGGATTGTTGCGGAGGAAGGCGATCGCAGCCTGCGCGTTGGTGGTGTGGTGCGGAACGAAACCCGGATTGAATGTGCTGGGCCGATACACATCAGCCAAAGTGTAGGTGCTGGAAGCATGCCGCGTGTAGCGATTGTCGTCCGTGTCGGCATTCTTTTCCCGCGCCCGGTATTTCAGACCGGCCTTCCAATAGCCGGGATTCGCTCCGAAACCGACCTCTCGCTTGAGATTGAGGGCAAGGGTCGTCTCTTCGTCAGTGTGGAGGGAAGTGCGGTGGCGAGCCGAATTGAAAATGAAGGCACTGGGAGGAAGGGCCAAAGCCGCTCCGGTAACCACCGGCTTACCTTGATCGGTAAAGTCGTAGTTAAAGCTGGTGTTGGCGCTCTGGAACACCGTCTCAAAACGGAAAGGGTCGTCCAAATCGGCATAAGTCCGGGCCGCCAGCCAGTCGATCGTCATGCTGCCGCGCCGGTGTTCACCACCAAGAACGAGCGTCCTGATATTGGTGTCTTCCGTGCGGTCACGGACCTCCACCGTTGCGACCCGGCCGGCAACGGAACCGAGATTGTCGCTGGTCGGCGTGGCAGAGGCAGTGGTGGCGCGAAAGCGATTTCGGGTGCGCGTTTCCGGATTGGAAAAATGACTGAGAGAGCCACGGAAATAGATCTCATCATCTGCAGTCGGGCGGAAATCCAGGGACATGCTGGCGCCCTTGCGAATACGCTTCATCTGATATTCACGCACATCAATGTCGTCCGCAGGCACCCAAAAGCCATTTTTTTGCGCCCATCCGGCCTGCTCATTGCTCATGGAGGTGATGTAGCGGAGCTGGTCGCTGAGGGTGACCAAAATACCCCACCGATCGTTGCCGAACTTGCTGCCGGCGGTGACGGCGTATTTGTGGCCCCACTGGTCGGCATATTTGGTGTATTGGCCCTCGGCCGAGACATTGAGAATACGGCCCTCTTGGCTGAAGGCGGTCTTGGTCTTCAGGTTCACGCTGCCACCGATGGCGTCGCCGTCCATGTCCGGGGTGAGCGCCTTGGTGAGCTCGATGCTGTCGAGCAGTTCAGAAGGAATGGTGTCGAGGTTGACCTTGCGGGTGTTGCGCTCGGAGGACGGCACATTGACGCCGTCAATCTGGGTGCTGTTGAGCGAGGCGGTCATGCCGCGGATGGAGATGAAACGGCCTTCGCCCTGGTCGCGCTCAAGGGCCACACCGGACAAACGCTGCATGGCCTCGGCGGTGTTTTGGTCGGGGAAACGGCCGATCGCATCGGCGGCAACGATTTCCTTCAGGTTCTCGGATGCACGCTGCAGGTTGAGTGCCCGGGCCTGACCGGCCCGCTGGCCCTCGATGCTCATCGCCTCCAGTTGGACCACTTCATCGGAGTCCGTGGCCCCCAGCCGCACATCAAGCGAGGTGCGCTCCCCGGCCGTAACCACAATCAGCTCATCCCGGGAAGGAAGACCCAAGTAGGTAACCCGAACAGTATAACTTCCAGCCGGAACGGTCCCGAGGTAGTATTCACCATCGCGCTCCGTGACAGCCGAAAGGTTGGTGTCGGCCACGGTGACGCGGGCACCGGCCAGTGGGTTGCCGCTGCCGTCCCGCACGCGGCCGGCAAGAATACCGGTGGCCGTCTGGGCCTGCATGGCGGTGACGCTGAAGAAGAATCCGACGAGCAACGCTAGCCACGTCAGACGGGCGGCGGATGAGGGTTGGGGATGAATCGTGTTGTTCATGGGTGTGGGTGGGGTGTTATGGGGTGACAAGAAGGCTGTAATGCGGCGTTTGGGTTACGGTGGTGTGAACGTTTTCATTTTTTCCAAATGTCGCCCTCGCCGTCGGCGAACCAGCGGGAGGTGGTGACCTTGGGCTGGGTGTAAAAAAGGACGCCGCTGCGGCCCTGCATGTGCAGATCGCCGAAGAAGGACTCGTTCCAGCCGCTGAAGGGGAACATCGCCATCGGGGCGGGCACGCCGACATTGATGCCGATCATGCCGGCCCGCACGCGCTGCTTGAACTCGCGCGCGGCGGCGCCGCTGCGGCTGAAGATCGCCGCGCCGTTGCCGTAGCTGGAGGCGTTGGCCAGCGCGATGGCCTCGTCGAGTCCGGACATGTGCAGCACGTTGAGCACGGGGCCGAAGACCTCCTCCTGCGCGAGCTTCATGTCTGTGCGCACGTCTTCGACGATGGTGGCGCCGAGGTAGAAACCGTTGGGCGCATCGGCGACCTTTACGCTGCGGCCGTCGGCAATGACCTTGGCGCCTTCGCGCTCACCGGCGTCCACCAGCCCGCGCACGCGGTCGCGGTGGGCCGCGGTGATGACTGCGCCCATGCCGGGCTGCGCCTCGACGTCGGTGCGGCCGACGGTGAGGGACTTCGCGGCCTTCACCAGTTCGGGCAGCACCGCGCGGCCGCGGTCGCCCACGGTGAGCACGCTGGAGCCGGCCATGCAGCGCTCGCCGGCGCAGCCGAAGGCGGCGTTCATGACCGCCTCGACCGTCTTGCCGACGTCGGCGTCGGGCATGACGACAACGTAGTTTTTCGCGCCGCCGTTGGCCTGCACCCGCTTGCCGTGCGCTGACGCGGTCTGGTGCACATGGCGGGCCACCGGGGTTGAACCGACAAAGGACACGGCGCGGACCAAGGGATGCGTGAGCAGAGCGTCGACCGCCTCCCGGCCGCCATGCACAAGGTTGAACACGCCCTTGGGCAGGCCGGCCTCGATGAGCAGCTCGGTGAGCTTGATGGCGGTGAGCGGCACGCGCTCACTGGGCTTGAGCACGAAGGTGTTGCCGCAAACCAGGGCAAGCGGGAACATCCACAGCGGGATCATCGCCGGAAAGTTGAAGGGCGTGATGCCGACACACACGCCGAGCGGGTGACGGGCGAGTTCGCCGTCGATGCCGCGGGCGATGTTCGGCAGCAGTTCGCCGGTGAGCAGCGTGGGAGCGGCACAGGCAAGTTCCACGACCTCAAAGCCGCGGAACAGGTCGCCGCGGGCCTCCGCGAGCGTCTTGCCGTGCTCGCGGGCGATGAGGCGGGCGATGGCCTCGAAGTCGCGCTCGAGCAGCGTGCGGTATTTGAACATCACGCGGGCGCGTTCGCTGGGCGGCGTGTCGGCCCAGGCAGGGAAAGCCGCATGCGCGGCCTGCACAGCGGCCTCGATCTCGGCGGCACCACCCAGCGGCAGTTCGGCAATGACCTCGCCCAGCGATGGGTTGAAGACCGGGGAGGTCGCCAGCGAGGTGACGTGCTGCCATTCACCGCTGATCAAAAACGGGCAAAGGGCGGGGGCAGGACTGGTGACAGTGGGCATGAAAGGCTGGGTTACATCGGGATCATCCGACTGCGAACGAGCGACAGCAGATCGGCATAACCGCCAAGGAATTGGTTGAGCGTATGCACGGTGGCGCCGTAGCGGACAAAATCGGCCGGCGCCATGCCGCTCTCGTCATAAGCGCGGAGGAAATCCGGGAACTTGGCCCGCAATTCCGCGAGCACTGCGCCATCCACCGGGGTCTCCAGCGTGGGAGCCGGTGTCGAGGGGGATACGTTGAACTTCGTCCACCAATTGTAAGGGATGGTCTGCAGGACCTCGGGACCAATCAACTGGGACCAGTGGCCTTCGTGCCGGTAGGCAGCGGCCAGCAGCGTGCCGGGTAGGCCGCGTTGACGGAAAAGCCGGTGGGCGTGCTTGAAGACAGCGATGCCGGCCCAATCGAGGGTGCCAGGCGTGACGGTGAGCTTCTCCCGCTCTGCCACGCGTTTAAGGTGGTCGTCCACGCGACCGATCATGATCGTGATGTAGGGGCGGATGGCGTCGGCGTTGAGCCCCGCGGACCTGGCGCGTTTCAGGCCGCGCTCGAACGCGGCGGAGACGGCCAGCGCCTGGGCGACGGAGAAGCTGACCGTGGCGTTCACGCGCACGCCACGCGCGGTCATCTCCTCCATCGCCGCAATGCCGGTTTCGGTCGCCGGCGCCTTGATCGCAATGTTGGGTGCCAGCGCCGCAAGCTCGGTCGCGTGGGCCACCATCCGGTCTTTGCTGGGATAATATTGGGGGTTCACCTGCATGGACAGGTAACCTTTGGCGCCTTTCGTCGCCTCAAAGACCGGCAGGAGCTGCTTCGCCGACTCACGTCCCAGCACGGCGATGAGCTTCCAGGTCAGCTCGTCCTCGGTGGCGTGCGGGTGCTCGGCAATCAGCCGGTCCAGCGGCGGCAGGCAGAGGTCGGGATTGGCCTTCACCGTCTGATAAACAATCACCGGATTCGAAGTGCCGCCGGTGGCGCCCTGCGTCACAGCCTCGCCCAGCTCGGCCGGCACGCCGGAGTCGTTCCACCAGTCCGCACCAAGTGCGGTCATCTGCTGCATCCGGGAAGTGGTCGTAAGAGTCGCGGTCATGAGATGATTTTCCTCAGGCACCGGCGTGGGTGCGGACATACTCGCGCGCTTTGCAGGCCTTGGGGAGCGCCGGCACCTTGACGGGGTCCTCCTCCGCCTCGACCACCAGCCAGCCGGCGTAATTCAAGGCGGCGAGACGGGCAAAAATGGCCGGAAAATCCACCATGCCGTCGCCGGGAATGGTAAAAACCCCCTCGGTCACCGCGCGGTAAAAGGACCACCGCTCACGCCGGCTTCGGGCGATTATCCCGGCCCGGGCGCTTTTCAGATGCACGTGCACAATGCGCGGGCCGTATCGCTCCATGACGGCCAGAGGATCAATCCCCGCGAAGGCGAGGTGCCCGGGGTCAAAGAGCAGGCCCGTCGCCGGCACCGCGGCCAGCAGCCGGTCCAGCTCGTCCGCCGACTGGATCACGGTGCCCATGTGGTGATGGTAGGCGAGCTGCATGCCTTCGTTTCGGGCCACCTTGGCCAGATGCTCCAACCCGGCGACCACCCTCGCCCACTCCGTCTCTTGCAACCCTCGGCGATCGTCCGGGCCATAGCCCAAAGGTGTCCCACGCCGGCCGTGGACCGCATGGGTGCATTCCGCGATGATGATCACGCCGGCTCCGAGTGCCTGCAACAGTCGCAGGTGCCCGAGAAACCCGGCTTCTTCCTCCGCCAGCGGCCGGGAGGCGAGCCGCGTGCTGTGCCAGCCGCTGATCAAGCGGAGATCGTGCCGCTGCAGCGCCGCACCCAACTGCACGGCATTGCGGGGATAAGCATGCCCGAGCTCGGTGCCCGCATAACCAGCCGACCGCATATCGCGCAAAATGTCGTCGAGCGGCACATTGCCCGCCAGATCGTCGAAGTCGTCGTTGCTCCAGATGATGGGATTGGCCCCCACCAGACAGTCCGGCAGCGCGTGCATGGGTCGCGGTTCGGCAGCGGGTGAGGTCATTTTAGTAATGGTAGCGCTGGCGACGGCGGGCCCGTTCGTAAGCCGCGCGGGCGCGGCGGACCGTTGGCACGCCCGAGATGGCGGCGGGCGGCACATCCCACCACGAATAGCCCTGCATCACCGAGAGCGGTGAGACCGGCACATAGATGAGGCAGGTGTTGCGCTCGGCCTTGGCGGCGGCGAGCGCGGTGCGCAGCTCCTCCTTGGTGCGGGCGGTGAAGACGGTGGCACCAAGACTGCGGGCGTTGGCGACATAATCCACCGCGACATAGGTGCCGTCGAGCCGGCCGGAGACACGGGAGCGCACCCGGAACTCGTTGCCGAAGCTGCGCCCGCCCTGACCGCGCTGGAGGTTGTGGATGCAGCCGAAGGCGTGATTGTCGTTCAGGATGACGGTAAGCTTCCGGCCTTCCTGCACGGCGGTGACAATTTCCGTGTGCAGCATGAGGTAGCTGCCGTCACCGAGGAACGCATACACCTCGCGGTCCGGCGCAGCGAGTTTCACGCCGAGCGCGCCGGCGATCTCGTAGCCCATGCAGGAGTAGCCGTATTCGGAGTGGTAGTCGGTGGCGGACTTGCCGCGCCAGAGCTTGTGGATGTCGCCCGGGATGCCGCCGGCGGCGTGGACGACGGTGCTGGCCGCTTCGGTAAACGTGTTCAGCACGCCGATAACCTCGCTCTGGTAGAGCAGTTGGTCCGGGCTGCGGCGGGCCGGCGCGGTCATCGCGCGCCAGGGTTTTTCCCAGTCGGCCTTGGCCTTGGCGATGGCCCGCGCATGCGCAGCCGGGGCGCGCCAGCCGCGAAGAACGCGGCCGAGCGCTGCGAGCGTGGCGCGGGCATCGCCCACGAGCGGCAGCGCGCCGTGCTTGGCCGCGTCGGCGGCATGGACGTTGATCGCGACGAAACTCACACGCGAGTCCTGAAACTGGGTCTTGGATGCCGTCGTGAAATCCGACAGCCTCGTGCCGATGCAGATCACGACGTCGGCCTCGGTCGCGATCCGGTTGGCGGCGAGGGTGCCGGTGACTCCAACCGCGCCGAGACCAAGCGCGTGGGACTCGAGCAGCGCGCCCTTGCCCGCCTGCGTGACGCCTACCGGGATGCCGGTGGCCTCGGCGAACAGCTGGAGCGAGTCGGTCGCGTCCGAGTAATGCACCCCGCCGCCGGCGACGATCAACGGGCGTTTGGCTTTGCGCAGGAGTGCCGCAGCCTCGCGCAGACGGGCGGCCAGCGGAGCGGTGCGGTCAATATCGTAAACCCGCTTGGCGAAGAAATGCACCGGGCAGTCGAAAGCCTCGGCCTGCACGTCCTCGGGGAGGGCGATGGTCACGGCGCCGGTTTCGGCGGGATCGGCCAGCACGCGCATGGCCTCGGGCAAGGCGGTGAGGAGCTGCTCGGGGCGGTTGATGCGGTCCCAGTAGCGCGAAACGGGACGGAAGCAGTCATTGACGCTCGTGTCGTGGGAACCCGGGTGCTCGAGCTGCTGGAGCACGGGCGCGGGCCGGCGGCTGGCAAAGATGTCACCGGGCAGGAGGAGCACCGGCAGGCGGTTGATGGTCGCGGTGGCGGCGCCGGTCACCATGTTGGTCGCGCCGGGCCCGACCGACGAGGTGCAGGCCAGCGTGCCGAGGCGCTGTTTCGTCTTCGCGTAGGCGATGGCGGTGTGGACCATGGCCTGCTCGTTCTTCGCCTGGAGGAAAGGCAAGCTTCGGCCGCCGTGTTCCTCCAGCGCCTGGCCGAGGCCGGTGACGTTGCCGTGGCCGAAGATGCCGCATACGCCGTTGATGAGGCGCTGCTCGACGCCGTCACGGCGGACGTATTGGGCCTGGAGAAAGCGGACGATCGCAGCTGCGGTGGTGATGCGCACGGTTTTCATCGGAACAGGGCGCGGGACGGCTTCCAGCCCTGGTTGCGGGCATCCAGCAGCCAGCGATAGGCCGGCGTGACCTTAAATCCCTTGTAGGGACGACCCGGCAGGTGCCGGACAACCCAGAGATAATACATGCCATAGCCGGGGGCCGAGACCTGGGCGTGATCCAACCCGCCGGGAATCACAGTCGTATCGCCCGCCCGCACCTTGTAAACGTTGTCCCCCACTTCGGCATGACCGTAGCCCGCCTGCCCCGTGAAACGATAGTGGTAGATCTCCGGCTGGGCGTGATGGTGCGGCGGGTAACTGGACCAACGCCCGGGCAGGTTGACGACCTCACCAATCACAAAGGCCGAATCTGGTCGGGTGTTGTAATCATAGATGGTGCGCACCAGCCGCTCACAGGCACCCTGGGCCAGACCAGCGCCGCGGTTCTCCAGCCCCACTTCCTTTGGCCGGTAGAGGCGCGCGCCATGCATCTTGCGATTGCCCGTGCGCATCACCGCCCATTCTGTGTTGGCGGCAAGAGAGCGAACCTCCACCTTCTCCCCCGCCCCAAAATTCAGCGCCACCGGTCCAGAGTCGAAAACGGATTGGCGCGATACCACCACCTTGCGCCCGCCAAAACCCAGTTGTGCTCTGCCCTGCAGCAACACCCAGAGCGACTCCTGATCACGCACCGTTGCCAGGTGCAGCCTGCCCTTGTCCATGCGACAAAGCCCGAAATTCATGCGCGCCACCGCCTGTTGCTCGTTTTCACGAACAATCCATGTGATGCCGGACGAAGAGCGTCTCCGTGAGGCAGCAACCTTAGCAACCGTGATAGGGGCAGGGTGCATCAGCGATTAATGAAAACGATTACATTTTTAGGTTGTGGGTCAACCCGCAAATCTAAACAATGGCTTCCGCCCCCCTGAAAATCACGCGAAAAACCGGCCTTAGTTTCTCTTAATAAAGATTTTATCTATGAGCATTTTTTCACTAAAAAATCGTCGGGCCTTGATCACAGGAGCGGGCAAAGGGCTCGGCCTGAGCATCGCCGTTGGGTTGGCTGAAGCTGGAGCCGAGATCATCATCAATGATGTTGATCCAAACTTGGCGGACCGGGCCTGTCGAAAACTGCGTGCGACTGGTTTCATGGCACAAGCCGCAGCATTCAATGTGGCAGACGCCGAGGCGGTTCGTCTGGCGGTGCGCGATATTCAGAGCTCGGCGGGCGCGATTGATATCTTGGTGAATAATGCGGGCATCCACCGCTACGGCGCCTTGCTCGAATTGCAGGTCGCCCAATGGCAGGAAGTGCTCGACGTAAACCTGACCGGTGCATTCCTGACCGCCCAGACCGTGGCCGCGGGCATGGTGGCTCGCCAGAGCGGGAAAATCATCAATATCTGCTCCCTCATGAGCGAAGCGGGCCGGCCGACCACGGGCAACTATACGGCCGCCAAAGGCGGGCTCAAAATGCTGACCAAGGCCATGACCGTGGAGTGGGCCCGACATAACATCCAAGTCAACGGCATCGGCCCCGGCTACATCCTGAGCGACATGACCAAGCATCTCGCCGACCGACCGGATTTCGACCAATGGGTAAAATCCCGCACCCCGGCCGGCCGCTGGGGTCAGCCGAGTGATCTGGTCGGCGCGGCCGTATTCCTGTCCGCACCGGCCTCGGATTTCGTCAACGGCCAGATCATCTACGTGGACGGTGGCATATTGGCGGCGCTTTGAGCCGGAATACGGTGTCGCAACCGGCATTCTCCGGGCGCTGCACCAACCGGCCAAGCTTCAGATCACCGCTTCGGCCCGGCCGCTGTGCAATGAGCGCGTGGCGGCAATCGCAATGCGCTGCGCCTTTAGTCCGTCATCGCACACAATCGGTGGCGACCGGTCGTGCAAAAGATTGTCCACGAAATTTTGCAGCTGCGAGATATAAGCCTGCTCAAACCGCTCGTAGAAGCCGGGCACGGTATCGTGGGCGATTTGCCCCTTGGTCATGACCAGGATGGCGGTTTCACGATCGTAGCCAATCTGGATGGTGCCCTTGGTGCCGACAATCTCGGTGTGTATGCCGTAGCCATAGATGCCGATGCGGCTCAGGCTGATGGTGCCGATGCCGCCGTTGGAAAATGTCAGCGTGCTCAGCCCGTTTTCCACGTCACCGACCTCCGAAATTTCGGGAAACGCCACCGAATTGCCGACACTGAAAACTTCCTTCACTTCGCCCATATACCAGCGGGCCAGGTCGAAATCGTGGATACCCATGTCGATGAAGAGACCGCCGCTGCTGGCGGGGCGCAGATACTCGACAGGAGGGGGCAACTGGTCCTTCGAGGTCGACTTGAAAATAACCGGAGTGCCGATCTCACCGGCATCGATGCGCTGCTTGGCCGCGGCATAGGCGCGGTCGAAACGGCGCATGAAACCGAGCTGGAAAAAAACGCCGTGTTTGGTCACCGCCGCCTTCATCGCCTCGCCTTCGCTGATTTCCAATGCCAGCGGCTTTTCGCAGAAAATGGCCTTCCCGGCGGCGGCGGCGGCCAGGACGATCTCGCCGTGCAGCTTGGTCGGCGTCATCACCACTATGGCATCGACCGCTTTGTCCGCCAGAAGGTCGGCGGTGGTGGCGAACCCCTTTGCGCCGGTGGCCGCCACGGTCGCCTTGACGGCTTCGGAGGCCACATCGGTGACCCCATAGAGGCGGGCGCCGGGCAGACGGTTCGTAAAATAGCTGGCGTAGAGCCGGCCAAGTCGGCCAAGCCCCACCACCCCGACGTTGATTGGGTTGTTCATGGAAGAGATCTATTTTACGAGCTGGATGGGCACGGAGATTTCATCCGGCGGGATCTCGCCCTTGAGGATGCGCGCGGCCCACTCAATGCCGATCCGCCCCATGGAGGCCGGGTCTTGCGCGACGGTCGCAGCCATTGCTCCCCGCTGCACCGCGGCCCGCGCCTCGGGCAGGGCATCGAAACCGACGATCGTGATGCGGCCGGTGCGACCGGCGGCGGCGATGGCCTCGAGGGCCCCGAGGGCCATCAGGTCACTGGCCGCAAACATGGCATCCACCGTCGGATGCGCCTGCATGATGTTTTGAAAAACATTGTAACCTTGGTCGCGCTCCCAATTGGCCGGCTGGGAGGCGATGATCACCATGCCGGGACTGTCCTTGATCGCATCGCGAAATCCACGGAGGCGGGCATCTCCCGTCTCATGGCCCGGGATGCCCTCAAGGACGGCGATGCGCGCCCGACCGCCCATTTTCTCGACCAGAAACTCACCGGCCACCTTCCCGCCTTCATAATTGTCGGAACCGATGAAGGCGGCTGTCTGCCCGCCCGCCGCCTGCAACGCCGCCGCATCGGCCCGGGTATCCACCACCAAGACCGGGATGCCGGCGCGGTTCGCCTTGACGATCACCGGCACGATTTCGCGCGAGCCGCTGGGGGCCACCACCAAGGCGTCCACCTTGCGCTGGATCAGGTTCTCAATGATCTGCATCTGGCGCTCGACATCCACCTCCCGCTCGGCAGCCTGCACGATCAACTGCACGCCCGCCGCACTCGCCGCGGCCTCCGCCCCTTGCTGCATCTCGATAAAAAAGGGATTGTTGAGGGTCTTAACCACCAGCGCCACCACGGGCCGGCCGGAGCCATCGGGCGCGTCTTTTGCCTGCCGGCCACAGCCGGCCAGCAGGCCGGCGGCGAGCACGGTTACCAACAGCGGAAGAAATGAAGTTTTCATGATGGATTGGGGATGAGATCAGCGTTTGGAGTTCTTGAGGAAAGTATCGAGCAACACGGCCGCGATGATGACCGCGCCTATGACCACCTGCTGGATGAAGGAGGACACTCCGAGGAGGTTAAGCCCGTTGCGCAGCACGCCCATGATCAGCGCCCCGAGGAGCGTCCCCACCACCGAACCCCGGCCACCCATCAGGCTGGTGCCACCGATCACGGTCGCGGCAATGGCATCAAGCTCGTAACTCAGACCGGCAATGGGCTGGGCGGAATTGAGCCGGGCGGTCAGAATCACAGAAGCCAGCCCGGCCAGCCCGCCGCAGACCGCATAGATGCCCAGCTTGTAAAGGCGCACCGGCACCCCGGATAACAATGCCGCCTCCTCGTTGCCACCAATGGCAAACGTGTAGCGCCCGAACTTGGTCCGGCGCAGGACAAAATGGGCCGCCACATACACCAAAATCATGATCAAGACCGGCACGGGCACGCCCATGACCTCTCCCGTGGCCAGCCAGCGAAACGACTCGCTGAAGCCCGAGACCGGCCGACCGTCGGTCACCAGGAGAGCCGCCCCGCGCGCGACACTCATCATCCCCAGGGTGGCGATGAAAGGGGGCAGGCGGCCATAGGCGATCAGCAATCCGTTGACGGCACCACAGCCCGTGCCCACGGCCACACCGGCCGCGATGGCCAGTGGCAAAGGCAGCCCGGCGCCGAGCGCCTGGCCCATGACGACACCGGAAAATGCCAGAATCGACCCCACGGACAAATCGATGCCGGCAGATATGATCACATAGGTCAGGCCCACGGCGATGATGGCGTTGATAACGGTCTGCTGCGCGACGTTGAGCAGGTTGGACACCGAGAGAAAATGCGGGGTCAGGATGCTGATCACGGCACAAAGCACCACGAAGACGGCGAAGGTGCCGAATTGGCGGGCGTTGCGGGCAAGGCGGTTTGGAATTTTCATGCGGCCTTAGCGCCGACGGCGCAGTGCAGGATTTTTTCCTGGGTGGCTTCGGCCGCGCTGAACTCGCCGGCAATGCTTCCCCGGTGCATCACCAAAATGCGGTCGCTCATGCCCAGAATCTCCGGCATCTCGGATGAGATCATCAGCACCGCTTTGCCTTCCGCCGCAAGCCGGTTGATGAGCTGGTAAATCTCCACTTTCGACCCCACATCAATCCCGCGGGTGGGCTCGTCGAATATCAGGATCTCCGCCTCGCGGCAGAGCCACTTGGCCAGCACGACTTTCTGCTGGTTGCCGCCGCTCAGGTTTACCACCAGTTGGTGCAGATCGGGGGTCTTCACCCGAAGATCCGCCGTCAGCTTTTTCGCCACCGCCATCTCCTGCCCGGGGCTGACAATGCCGGCCGCGCTGAACCGATCCAGATTCGCCAGGCAGGTGTTGGCGGTCACATCCAAGCCCAACACCAGCCCCTGCCGTTTGCGATCCTCAGTGAGAAAGCCCAAGCCCAATGCAATGGCCGCGCGCGGGGAGTCCAGCTTCGCTTCTTTGCCTCGCACCCAAATCCTGCCTCCATCCACCGGATCGGCGCCAAAAATTGCCCGGGCCAGTTCCGTGCGGCCTGAGCCCATCAAACCGGCCAACCCGACCACTTCCCCGCGGTGCAGGGTGAGCGATATCCCGTGCAGCACACCCGTCCGCTTCAGCCCCTCCACCCGCAGCAACTCCTCTCCCGCCGGCACGGCCACCTTGGGAAAGTGCTCCGTCAGCGCACGTCCGACCATGAGGGTGATCAATTCATTGAGATGGGTGGAGGTAAGCTCACGCGTTGCAATGTGGCGGCCATCGCGCATGACCGTGACGCGGTCGCCAATCCGGTGCAATTCCTCCATCCGGTGTGAGATGTAGATGATCGCCACCCCGCGGTCACGCAGGGTCCGGATGACATGAAACAAGCGTGTGATCTCCTGGTTGGTGAGCGCGGAGGTCGGTTCGTCCATGATCAGGATTTTTGCGTCGATCGACAACGCCTTGGCGACTTCGACCATCTGCTGCTCGGCCACCCCCAGATCGTCGACCACGGCGTCGGGCCTGATCACCACGCCGAGTTCGGTCAAACGTTGCTGCGCTTCCTGCTCCATGCGTGCCCTGTCAATCAGGCCGGGCAGGCGGGCTGCGGGTTCGCGGCCAAGAAAAATGTTCTCGGCCACCGTCAGGTGGGGCACGAGATTGAACTCCTGATAGATGATGCTCACGCCGGCATCATTCGCCTCGCGCGGCGATCGCAGTTCGCTGATGCACCCGTCAATGATGATCGTGCCGGCATCGCGCTGCACGGCGCCGGCCAGGATTTTCATCAGGGTGGACTTGCCGGCGCCATTTTCGCCCAACAAAAAATGAACTTCGCCGCGGCGCACTTCCAAATCGACCTCCTCCAACGCCACCACCCCGGGGTAGCGCTTGGTGATACCCTGCATTTGCAAGAGGGCGGGACGTTCATTCATGGGGTGGTCGCAAGAAAGGACTTAACGCGCGCCAAGGCAGTTTAATAGCCAGACGGTCAGACCGATGGAATAGCGCCCTAGGGGGTGGCGAATCATGCTGGTGAAACTTGGACACAGCCTACACGGAAATCAATGTAAACGTTTACCTTTATTGGATAATTGCCTCTATTGTGTCGTTAAATACTGTTTAACAAGAGTTTCTGATTATCAATTTTGGCAAGAGCAGCAAATGTGTCGCCGCCCGTTTCGGCTCCTGCAGACGCTTAAGCAACAGATCGGCCGCCGCCTGCCCAACCTCATAGGCGGGTTGCCTGACGACCGTAAGCGGCGGATCCAAGGCTTCCGCCCAAGGTAGGTCGTCGAAACCGATGACAGCGATGTCGGCCGGGATACGCAGCTTGCGCCGGTGGATCGCCTCCAACGCTCCCACGGTCATCAAATTGTTGAGCACAAAAATTGCCGTGGGCGGCTCGGGCAGATCAAGCAACTGATCGGCCATCGCTCGGCCGCTGGCCTGTTTGAAGTCACCTCCGCGGACATACGCCTCACTCGCCGACAACTTGTGGGCGGCCAGCGCATCCAAAAAACCCTGCTTTCGGTCCCGGCTCGTGGATACGTTGAGCCGGCCGGCAATCAGCCCGATCCTACGATGCCCGAGCTTGATCAGATGTTCCACGGCTTCATGGGCTCCGCGGCGGTTGTCCACCTCCACTTTGTCGGTCGTGCACTGCGACAAGCTGCGGTCCACCGTTACCACCGGAATGCCATCCTCGATCAGTTTGTAGACCACCGGGTCGCGCTCGTGGATGGGCGGCAATATGATCCCATCCACAGACTCCGAACGCAGAACATCGAGATAAAATTTCTCCTTCTTCAGGTTCTCGTCGGAGTTGCAGAGCATCACGGCAAACTGGTTGGCATAGGCCACGTCCTCAACGCCGCGGGACAGTTCGGCAAAAAAAGGGTTCTGGATGTCCGGGATGATCAACCCCAGGAGATGCCGTTTGCCCCCACGTTGGCGCAGCCTCCGGGCCACCCGGTTTGGGTGATAGCCCAACTCTTCCATGGCCTTTTCCACGATGCGCCGCGTTTCGGGCACCACTTTGTCCGAATTGTTGATGACCCGCGAAACGGTCGCGATTGAAACCTCGGCTCGTTTGGCCACATCTGTGAGGCTGGTCATGACAATTGGAGGTATAAGGCAGTGCTTAGTCGGCTAATCTATGCAAATGCTTTTATTGCCATGTCAGTCGTGCGTAACCGCACTTCAATCCCAGATCGGGCGCCAGTTGCGCGGGTAATCAGTGAGCTTGTTAAGTGCGGCCAGCTCGTCCGGAGCGAGCCGGCAGCCGGCCGCGCCGAGCGACTCGCGCAATTGCGCCACTGTGTTGGCCCCGATGATGGGCGACGTGACGACCGGATCGGTCAGCAGCCAGGCCAACGCGGTCTGGGCCACCGTGCGACCGCGGGCGCGGCCGATCTCCTCGAGTTTTTCGATGACGGCATAGCCGCGGTCGTGGGCATATTTGCCGGCGATATGCTGCGCCCGCACGCTGTCCACGGCCCGGTCGCGCCGGTATTTGCCGGTGAGAAAACCGGCCGCAAGCGGCGAATACGGGATAACGCCGAGGTTGTAATGCCGGCACAGCGGCTTCGCCTCCATCTCGAACAGCGACCGCTCCATCAGGGAATACTCCGGCTGATAGCTGACGAACCGTGGCCAGCCGTTTTGGTCGCTCCGCCAAAAAGCCTCCATCAGCCGCCATGCGGGATAGTTGGAGGCGCCGATCCAGCGCACCTTGCCGGCGCGCACCAGCACATCCAGCGCGCCGAGCGTTTCCTCGATCGGCGTCGTGAGGTCGGTCCAGTGCAACTGGTAGAGATCGATGCGATCCACCTGCAGCCGGCGCAGTGAATCCTCGCAACAGCGGATGACCCGGTCGCGTTTCAGCCCCTCGCCGTCCGGACCCTCGGCCATCTTGCCGCGCACCTTGGTGGCGATCACCATCCGCTCGCGGTTGCCGCGCGCGCGGAGCCAGCGGCCGATGATTTCCTCGGAGCATCCGCCACCGGCCAGACCCCGCGGTCCCCAGTTGGTGTAGATGTCGGCCGTGTCGATGAAGTTGCCGCCGGCCGCCGCAAAGGCGTCCATGAGCGCGAAGGACTGCGCCTCGTCCGCCGTCCAGCCAAACTGCATCGTGCCGAGGCAGAGTTCGGAAACCATCAGGTCGGAGCCGCCCAGTTTGCGTTTTTCCATACCAGCAGTGAAGGCCGTGGCGGTTCGGTTACAACCCCGGGGTTGGGAATCACCCCACCCAGGCGAGGCCGACGCGCAGCCACAGCGGGATCAGCAAAATGCCCGCGACCACGGTGGCCAGCACCACGCGCACCGCGACAAGGCCGTGCCCGCCGTGGTGCTTGACGATCACGAGCGGCAGAAAACCCGCCGGCATCGCCGCCTGCACGAGGATGACGTGCTTCAGCTCGGGCGAAAACGGACCGTAGCGCGCCAGCGCCAGCATGAGGACGGTGAGCACCCCGAGTCGCAGCACCACCGAAGCAATCGTGGTGCGCACATCCACCAACGCCGACGGTTTTTGAAACAGATGCTCGGCCAGCACCGCGCCGCTGAGGATGAGCCCGAACGGAATCGCGCAGGCCGCCAACGCATGGATCACCCCGGCCACGACCGCCGGCACCTGCCCGCCCAAGCCGGTCAGATTGACCGCCACGGCCACAACCAGCGCCCAGACGGGGGCACTGAAAACCTGCCGCCAGCCGGTGCGCAGCGACCGGCCCGAGAGCACCAGCACGCCGACCACCCAGATCGCCACCTCGCAGCCGACGTTGTGCACGAAGAGCACGCCCAGTGCCTCGCGGCCGAAGAGCCGCTCCACCACCGGCACCGTGATGTAGGCGTAGTTGTAGATGCCCACCATGAAGGCGAAGGTGCGCAGCCCCGTGCCGACCGTGTAGCCGAGCGCCCGCGCCGCGTAGTAGCAGATCGCGATGCCGGCGGCCATCGTGCCGAAGCCCACCAGCGGCGCCCAGCCGAGGTTGCCCGGATCGCGCAGCGCCGGGTTGTTGTGCACGTTCTCGAAAATGATGCACGGGTAGAGCACGTTGACCACGACACGCAGCAGGCTCTCGTCGGCCGCAGCGGTGAGCACGTTGACCCGCCGCAGCAACACGCCGACCGCCATCACGCCAAAGACCGGCAGGATCAGCGCGAGGAGTTGCAGGTAGGTGGGCATGGCAAGAGCTCAGCCGGCCATGGCCTGGCCCGCCAGCCAGCCGGTGGTCCATGCCGCCTGGAAGTTGAAGCCGCCGGTGATGCCGTCGAGGTCGAGCACCTCGCCGGCGAAATGCAGGCCGGGGCAAAGCTTGCTCGCCATCGTCTTGAAATCGACCTCGCCCAGCCGCACGCCGCCGCAGGTGACGAATTCCTCCTTGTTCATGCTCTTGCCCACCACCTTGAAATCCGCCGCCACCAACTGCCCGGCGAGCTGCGCGAGGGCATCCTTCGACACGCCCGCCCACTGCGTGGCGGCGGCAATGCCGGCCACCGCCAGCAGCCGCTCCCATAGCCGCGCGGGCAGGCCGAGGGGATTCCAGGTGCCGAGCTGCTTGCGCGGATGCGCCGTGCGCACGGCGGCAAACTCCTGCAACAGCGACTCGCGCGTGTGCGGCGGCACGAAGTTTACCCGCAACGGAAATTCATAATTCACGGCCGCGAGTTCGCGCGCGCCCCAGGCCGAGAGTTTCAGGACCGCCGGACCGCTCAAGCCCCAGTGCGTGATCAGCAGGGGGCCGCTCTCCTTGAGCTTCGTGCCGGGCACGGCAGTTGCGGCGTTTTCGACGGAGATGCCGGACAGGCCTTCGAGCCGTTTGTCGTCGATGTGAAAGGTGAAGAGCGAGGGCGCGAGCGGCTCGATGGCGTGGCCCAGCGCTGCCGCGATGGTGAGCCCCGCCGAGGCACGGTTGCCGCCGGTCGCGATGAGCAGGCGATCGCAGCGCAGTTCCGTGTTGTCGGTCAGGGTAACCCAAAACGCCGGCGCCACAGCTGTGCCGACGGCCTCGACCTTGCGCACCCCGAGGCTTGTCCGCACTTCCACGCCCGCCTTGGCCGCCGCCTGAACCAAAGCATCCACGATGGTCGCCGAATCATCGGTGACGGGAAACATCCGGCCGTCCGCCTCGGTTTTCAGCTCCACCCCGCGCGCCGCAAACCACGCCATCGTGTCGCGCGGCGACCAGCGGTGGAACGCGCCGAGCAATTCGCGCCCGCCGCGCGGATAGCGCTTCACCAGCTCCCGCGGCTCGAAGCACGCGTGCGTCACGTTGCAGCGCCCGCCGCCCGAGATGCGCACCTTGGCCAGCGGGTGCGCCGTGGCCTCGTAGATCGTGACCGCCGCGGACGGATTTTTCTCCGCGCAGGCAATGGCGGCGAAAAATCCCGCCGCCCCGCCACCGACAACGATCACCCGGAGATTGCTCATCCCCGCAGCGTGCAAACCGGCCTTCCGCGCGTCGAAACCAAAAGCGTCACTGTTTTGACGAAGCCGGGCTAGACGCCGCACGTCCCCACGCTTTACATCGCGCCGTGACCCTCGCCGATCTCACCCTGCTCGCGGAAAAGACCGTCGCCCACACCCAGCGGCGGTTGCCGGACGAGATCCGCCCGCTGGCGCTGGCGGTGCCGGTGCATTTTGAGGCCGGGCCGGACGAGAGCGTCCTGGCCGAGGGCTTCGAGCCCGACATCCTGGGCCTTTTCACCGGCAACGCCCACGGCACGGAGCTTTCCCACAGCCACCCCGCCCCGCCCCAGATCCTGCTCTACCTCGACAACCTCTGGGATTTTGCCGAGGGCGACCCGGCGGCGTTCCGGGAGGAGGTGCGGCTGACCTATCTCCATGAACTCGGCCACTACCTCGGCTGGGACGAGGATGAACTGGCCGCCCGGGGGCTCGACTGAACCGGGGGAACCCCGCACAATCCGCGCTTTCCAATTTCCCGCGGCCCTGCTTTGTTCAACGCCAGTCCGCCACCCTTGCTCATGAAGAAACTCCTGTCCTTTTCCCTCCTTGCCGTCCTGCTGGCCGGCAGCCACGCCGTTGCCGCCACGTTCAAGGAATCCGTGGAACGCATTGAATCCTGCGAGGCCATCCTCCGTGAATTCATGGCCAACCCCGAGACCGCGATCCCCGCCGAGGTGCTGCAGCGCGCCCGCGGCCTCGTAATTCTCAACCAGGCCCGGGGCGGCTTCGTCATCGGCGTGAAGGACGGCTACGCCACCCTCATGGTCAAGCGCTCGGACAACACCTGGAGCCTCCCCGTCCTCATGAATGCCGGCGAAGGCAATATCGGCTTCCAGATCGGCTTCACCCGTATCGAAACCATCTACGTGCTGATGGACGACGAGACGCCGCGCCTGTTTTTCCGCAACCGCTTCCTCACCGGCGTGGATGCCAAAGCCGTGGCCGGCCCGCGCGTGCGCGAACGCGAGCACATCAACGACGACGTGCTTTCGACTCCCGTGCTGGTTTACAGCAAGCAACGCGGACTTTTCGCCGGTCTCTCCTTCAAGGGCGGCTACGTCACGCGTGACGATCCCGCCAACCGCGTGCTCTACAGCACCAACTATACCCTGCCGGAAATACTCTACAGCAACTGGATCCAACCCCCGGCAGAGGTGCTGCCGTTGCTCAACTACGTGCGGCAGATCGCGCCCTGAGCGCCCATGCCGGCCAATCCCATCCTCGGCGGCGGCGGGTTTCACCATGTGTGCATGAAGACCCGCGACTGGGCGGGCACCATGCGCTTCTACCAGGAAGGCCTCGGCTGCACGGTGAAAATCGCGTGGCACGAAGCCCCGAAGCGGGCCGTCATGCTCGACGCCGGCGACGGCAATTACATCGAAGTCTTTGAAGACCTCGCATGGGCGCCCGCGCCGCAGGGGCCGGTTTATCACTTCGCGCTGCGCACCACCCGGCTTGATGCCGTGGTCGAGCGCCTGCGCGGCATGGGCGTGAAAATTACCGTGGAGCCCTGCGATGTCACGATCCGCACCACCAACGGCGCCGGCGAGGTGCCGGCGCGCCTCGCCTTCTGCGAGGGACCGAACGGCGAAAGCATCGAGTTCCTCCAAAACAGCCTGACGTGAATCCCGAACCGGCTGCACCTCCGCCCCGCGGCGGCATCCTCGCGGGCATCCTGCTCGTCCTTGCCGGGACCATCCTGTTTCTCGCCGGCATGATCGCCGGCTTGCGGGCGGACGGCCCGGCCCGCGATGCGCTCATCCTCGGCCATGCCGCTTGGCAGGTGGCGGTCACCGGCTTTCTCTGCACGCTCGGCGGCGGCCTCTGGCTGCAGCGGCTGGTGAAGTGATCAGCCGCGCTCCGCGCGCAGCCAATCCACGAGCGCGACCAGCACGGCGTCCGCCACCGCGGCCTGCACCGCGGTGCGCGCCAGCCCCGGACAATCCACCCGGCCGGACCGCAGCTGCAGGGAACCATCGGCTTGCTTCCAAGCCAGCGCCCACCAGGCAAACGGCGCGGCCACGCCGCGCGCGGCATTGGGCTCGGCATAGCCGGTCGTGGCCGCCGCCAGATCGCTGCCGAACAGCCGGATGGCGCCGGCCGCCATTTCTTCCGCCACCTTTGCGGAGACGCAGTCCACCGGATCGGCCGCCGCACGGTCCACGCCGAGGTGCCGGACCTTTTGCTCCAACGTGTAGGCTGTGATGCCCCCGAGAAAATAACCCGACGAGCCCGAGACGGAGGCGATCCGTGCCTGCACCTGCCCGGCGGTCAGACTTTCCGCCACCGCCAGCGTGAGCCGCGGCGCACGGAGCAGAAGTTCTTTCAGGTCATTCATCGGCTTTGCCGGCCGCCGGCAGCTTCGGCAGCGGATTACCCGGCACCAGCAGCGGGCCCGGCGCAAAGACCGCCTGCGAGGCCGGATCGACGATCACCACGACGCCGTGGATGTCGCGCGCCCCGAAGGTCTCGAGGCGGACAAGATTGGGAATGGGCGCCGTGTCATGGGCAACCGCGACCCGCTGTTCCAAACGGTATTTGTGCTCATCGGCATGCACCAACAGCACCGGCCGGCCGAAGGCGCGCACCTCTTCCTCAAGCGCAGCCAAAAAATCCGCAAACCCGGGCATGAATCCCTCAACCTCCCACACGTAGCCGAAGGGCTGCGCCTGCATGAAGAGCGCCACGCCCGGCGCATCGGTCACGCGGGCCTCGGCGAAGACGGCGCGGAGCCAGGCGATGTTGGCCGCATCGCGCTCGGCAAATTCCTCCGGCGCACCGGGGATGTCCGGCTGGAGGTTGTTGTTGCTGCCGACCACATGCACCGTGGCGAAGACCACGCCCTGCATGGTCCAGCGGGCGTTTTCCGAAAATTTTTCATAGCCCGGCATGGACCGCTGCGTGACCAAGTCCATCGGCCGGGCGCCACGGCTCCGGTCCTCGGCAAAGAAAATCTCCCGCAGCCGCGCGAGCCGCTCCTGCGGTTCGTAACCGCCGACCGCAGGCCGGTGGGCATCGGTCCACTCGTTGTCACCCGGCGTGTAGATCAGCGGGTGTTCAAATCGGTCGAACCAGTCGCGCACCGCAAGGAACCGCTCGTCGCTGGCCGGCTCGCCGCCGCTGTGGATGTCGCCGCAATGCACGGTGAAGGCCGGCTGCAAGCGGTTGATCTCGGCCGTCAGCCGTTGCGTGCGCGCCTCGATGTCCGGCACATAGTGGTAGGGCATGCAACCGATTGCGGCAAAGGTGAAGGTTTCCGCGGCGGCTTGCGCCGCAAGCAGCGTGAAGACGAGAAGCAGGCGGAAAGACATGGCGCGCAGCGTGACGCCGCCGGGGGCGCGGCGGAAGCCTGATTTTGCCGTTCAGCCCGCCGCCGACCGGTTTTCGCCGGCCAGCAGCCGCCGCACCCGCCAGCGCTGGCTCTTTTTCACAATGTAGCCGGGGCAGACGGCGGTGCCGCACAGGCAGGGATGTTCCCGCCAGTCCGCCAGGTCGAAACCGTAGTCATAACCCAGCTCCTCCCCCGCGGCGATGTCGCGCAGGGCGATGATCCAGATGCGGCCGCGGATAACCTCGGGCTCGCAGTTGGCATCGCAGGAATGGTTGATCAGCCGGGCCGGGTTCCACGGCACATCGCCGTCGATGTCATGACGCTGGTTCAGCTCGAAGACATACACGCAGCCATCGCGGCCGGCTCCGCGCTGCGCGAGCCGCACCTGCTCGCGCCGGTCGGCCTCGGCCTTGGTGATGCGTTCGCCGACATACTCGATGATGCGGGTGCCGGCCGGGATGGGCCGGGCGGCGATGAGACCGGAACCGTGGATGGCGGAGCGGCGGCGGCGCACCCAACGGCTGGGGGCCGGCCGCCCGGGGCGGGCAGAAGAACGTGAACTCATTTCAGCTCCAACCCGACCGGACAGTGATCGCTGCCATGCACGTGCGACTCGATCCACGCCCGCTTGAGCCGCGGCCGCAGCGCGGCAGAGGCCATCACGTAGTCGATGCGCCAGCCCACGTTGTTGGCGCGGGCATTCGCCCGGTAGGTCCACCAACTGTAGTGGCCCGGGCCTTTTTCAAAGTGGCGGAAGGTGTCGATGAAGCCGGCGGCGAGGTAGTCGCGAAACCCGGTGCGCTCCTCGTCGGAGAAGCCGGGGTTGCCGACATTTTCCTTCGGACGCGCGAGGTCGATTTCCTCGTGGGCGACATTGAGGTCGCCGCAAAACAGGACGGGCTTTTTCTTCTCCAGCTTCTTCGCATGGGCCAGCAAAGCCCGGTCCCAGGCCTGGCGAAACCCGATGCGCACCAGCTCCGGCTGTGCATTCGGCACATAAACGCCGACCACGTAGCAGTCGGCAAACTCCGCCGTGATCGCGCGGCCCTCGGCGTCGTGCTCCGGCGAACCGAGCCCGAGCGTGACGGCGAGGGGCTTGGTGCGGGCAAACAGTGCCGTGCCGCTGTAGCCTTTTTTCTGCGCGGCGTTCCAGACCAATTCGTAGCCCTTCGGCCAAGCCACGCCCTGGACATCGCCGGGCATCGCCTTGACCTCCTGCAGGCAAATGACGTCGGCCCGGCTGGCGTTCATCCAGTCGAGCAGACCCTTCCCGAGAGCGGCGCGCACGCCGTTGACGTTCCACGAAAGCAGTTTCATGCGCCGTCAGCTTCCGGAGCCGCGCCGCGGGGGCGATATCTTTTTCTGCGGCTATGACAGGACAGCTTCGCGCTTCGGGTTGCCTCGGACGACGGCCGGGCCAAGCGTGCCGGCCTTCCGCGCATGTCCGCCTTCACCCAGCTTCCCCTCGGCCGCCCGATTCCCGCCAGCCCGCACGCCGTCTCGTGCAGTCTGCCGACGATGCGGTCGGTCCGCGGCTACGAGGAGAGAAACCCGGAAATCGTCCGTCACCTCACCAACGGCTACCCGCGCTTCGTGGTGCATCCCTTCGCCCGGCGGCTGGCGGAGCATCTCACGCAGACGCACGGGCTCGCCGGCCGGAAGCTGTGGCTCACCTCCTCGGCCCGCATGGCCGCGGCCCTCACGGCGCAGCTGGACGGTAGCGACGCAACTTCCTTTGCCCATGGAGGGCTGCACGGGGTCTCGCACCCCGACACTCCGGAGCTGACGGCCCAGGCCAAGGTGTTCCTCCAAAACCGCGGCGGATTTCTTTCCTCACGCGAGGCCGAGGATCATCTGGTGCGGCTCGGATTGCTGCCGGCGGTTCACCACGAAGAATCCTTCCCGGGCGACGCCACCGCCGAGGTGCGCCGGCATCTGCTGCCGGCCCTGCCGACCGCCACCGCCGATGATCTCATCCTCGCCAACTGCGGCATGAGCGCCATCTGGGCGGCATTTCGCGCGGTGGCCGAGCTGCAGGCCGCACGCGGCCGCACCGTATGGCTGCAACTCGGCTGGCTCTATCTCGACACGATCGCGCTGCTGCAAAAGTTCACCGCCTCGCCCGCCGACTACGTTTACATCCGCGACATCCTCGACCTGGACGCCCTGCAGCGCATCTTCGCCGCGCACGGCCCGCGCATCGCCGGCATCGTCGCCGAGGTGCCGACCAATCCGCTGATCCAGACGCCGGATCTGCCCGCACTCGCGGCCCTCTGCCGGCAGCACGGCGCGCGGCTGCTCGTAGATCCTTCCATCTCGTCGGTATTCAACGTCGAGGTGCTGCCGCACGCCGACGTCGTGGTCTCCAGTCTCACCAAATACACCGCCAGCGAGGGCGACCTCACCGCGGGTCTCTGCGCCATCAATCCCGCCGGGCCCGATGCCGCGGCCCTGCGACCGCGGATCGCGGCCGAAGTCGAACCGCTCTACGCGCGCGATCTGGCCCGGCTCGCCGCGCAAATCGGGCAAACCAAAACCGTGCTGGCGCAGATTCACGCCAACACCGCCAAGGTCGCCGCCTTTCTGGCGGGGCATCCCGCGGTGCGGGAAGTGTATTGGGCATTGCAACCGGCCGGCGCCACCAACTACCGCCGCCTCGCCCGCACCCCGGACGCCACCGGCGGCATGATCACGTTCACGCTGAAAAAAATCGGTGCGCTTGAGGCCTTCTACGACCGTCTGCGCCTGCCCAAGGGCCCGAGCTTCGGCATGAAGACCACGCTCATCTGCCCGTTCATGTATCTGGCGCACTACGATCTCGTGACCACCCCCGCAGGACTCGCCGAACTGGCCGCGAGCAAGCTCGATCCCGATCTCCTGCGCCTCTGCGTCGGCACCGAGCCGGTCGATGAGATCATCGCCACCCTCGCCGAGGCCCTCGGCTGAAGTCAGCGCCATGTCCACGCCGCACGCCATCCTCGCGGTCAAAGTCATCCCCAACGCATCCCGTGACGAAATCATCGGCTGGCTCGGCGACGCGTTGAAAATCAAACTGCAGGCCCCGCCGCTTGAAGGCCGCGCCAACGCCGCGCTGTGCGCCTTTCTCGCCAACACACTCGACCTGCCCAAAAGCGCCGTGACCATGTTGTCCGGCAAAACCTCCCGCCTCAAAAAAGTGCGCCTCGCCGGCCTGACACCAGCCCGGCTCCAAACCCGCCTCGACCCGTTTGTCACCCAATAGGTGACAAATGGGCGGGGTCGGTTTTGCGATACATGCGCCAGGCGAGCAGCGAGGCGGCGAAGGCCAGGCCAGCCGCCAGAGCGGCCCAAATCCCCAGCGGTCCATGCGCCCCGCGCACGCCCAGCCAGTAGCCGCCGGGCAGCGCGATCACCCAGTAGGCCACGAAAGTGATGACCATCGGCACCTTGACGTCCATGAGCCCGCGCAACGCCCCCGCGCAGATCACCTGGCCGCCGTCAAAAAGCTGGAACACCGCCGCCACCACCAGCAGCTGCGCGGCCAGCGCGATCACCTCGGGCTCCGTCGCAAAGCCCGCCACAACAAACCGGCCGGCCAGCAGAAAGACCAGGGCGCAGCCGAGCATGAAAAGCGATCCGGCCCCCAGCGCCCCGAAGCCAATCTCGCGCAGCGCTCCGGCCCGGCCCTCGCCCAGGGCGCGGCCGATGCGCACGGACACCGCGATGGAAAGGCCCAGCGGAAACATGAAGGTGAACCCGGCGCAGGTGAGCGCGATCTGGTGGGCCGCCAGCGCCACCGTGCCGAGCAGCCCCATCATCAGCGCCGCCGCGCTGAAGGCCCCGACCTCGAACACGAGGTAGGCCGCGGCAGGCAAACCGATGCGGAGCATCTCGCGCAGACGCGGCCACTCCGGCCGGGTGAACCAGGAGCGCGCCAACCTCGCGGCCGGCCATTCGGGGCGGATCTCCGGCCGCCGCGCGAGCCACCACCACAGGAACGCCGCGGCCAGCACCCTTGAAATCAAGGTTGCCCAGCCCGCACCCTCCAGCCCCAGCGCCGGCGCCCCGAGATTACCGTAGATGAGGATCCAGTTGAGCACCACGTTCAGCGCCACCCCGCCGAGCAGGATACCCATCGGCGCCCACGGATGATCCACCGCCTCGCTGAACTGCCGCAGAACCTGAAACACGAGGGTCGGGATGATCGACCACGCGATGAGATCGAAATAAGGCCGAACCTCCGCCACGACCTCGGGCGGCTGGCCAAAGTGCCCGAGCCACGGGCCGACCGCCAGCATCGCGGCCATACCCGCCGCACCCAGCCCCAAGCCGAGCATCATGCCATGCTGCAGCAAAGCCGCGCATTCCCCGGAACGGCGCGCGCCATGCGCCCGCGCGACCAGCACCGAAACGGACATCAGCACGCCGATCGCGACGATGAAAACCAGCATGAAGAGGCTGTGCGTGAAGGCCGACGCCGCCAGCGGCACCTTGCCCACGCGGCCGATCATCACGGTGTCGGTAACGCCCATCAGCATCTGGCTCACCTGCCCGATGATGATCGGGAAGGCCAGGGCCAGCGTCTGGCGGATTTCACTGGGCGGCGGACGGGACATGGGCCGTCCAGCAGCGCAGAGAACAGATTCCGTTTGAAGCCAAATCCCGCACCGTGTGCTGTAACCGCCCCATGACGCCGCTCGCCCTGATCCTCGTGCTCACCGCGGCGGTGTTGCATGCCACATGGAATCTCTGCGCCAAGCGCGCGGCGAGCGGTTTGCCCTTTGTATGGGCGAGCGGGGTGGCGTCGCTGGTGCTGTGGACCCCTCTGGCCGTCGGTTACTGGTGGCTGCATCCGCAGGCCATCACGATGACCGGACTGTGGTTCATCATCCTGAGCGGCGTGCTCCACTGCGGCTACTCCCTTTTCCTGCAGCGGGCCTACCGCGCGGGCGATTTTTCACTCGTTTATCCGCTGGCCCGCGGCACCGGGCCGCTGCTTTCGTCGCTCGCCGCCATCACCGTGCTGGGTGAACGGCCCTCCGCGCTCGCCGGGAGCGGCGGCGGGTTGATCATCATGGCCATCTTTTTCCTCACGGGCGGGCACCAGTTGTTGCGCGGCAAAGCAGGCGCCGGCTCCGGCGCCGCTGTATTCTACGGGGTGGGCTGCGGCGCTTTTATCGCCGCCTACACCGTCGCCGATCGGCAGGCCGTCACCTACGCCTTGGTGCCGCCGCTGCTGTTGGACTGGGGCGGCAATGTCGCCCGCATGGCGATTTTTGCGCCATTTGCCGTCCGGCGCTGGACCGAAGTGAAACAGGTCTGGCAGAACTACCGACTCGAGTGTCTCGCCGTGGCGGTGCTCGGCCCGCTGGCCTACATTCTGGTGCTCTGGGCGATGACCTTCACCCCGCTGACCTACATCGCACCCTTGCGTGAAGTGAGCATTCTTTTCGGCACCTTCATCGGTGCGAAACTGTTGAAAGAGACCGATGGACCGCGCAGGCTTTGGGCTGCCGGAGTGATGGCCATCGGGGTCGTCGCCCTGGCCCTGGGCTGAACCATGAAACGAAAATTGCTCCTGCTCGCGCTCGGCCTTTTGACCGGCTTGGCGGCCGGCTATTTTTTCATGCGTCACCCGTCGCCACCGGCGGAAGCTGCGGTGCAGCCGCCGCCCATCGTCCCCATCGAGGACGGCAAGACGATTGATTTTTCGGGCGGCCGGGCCGAGGTGCGCGACACTCCGGAAGATCGCGCCGCGATGGAACAAGCCCTGCGGGAGATGGAGGCGGCGGCGAAGGACATCACCTTCGGACCGACCCGGTCACCCACCCCGCCGCCGGCACCCTGAAGCGCCGCTCAGGACGCGAGGTCGGCGGACTTGGGCAGCAGGCTCAGGACATCATCGGCCCCGTCTTCCATGACGATGGAGAAGACGGTGCAGCGGGAGGTGGAGCCAAAGCACAGGCGTCCGCCCATGCGCTCCGCACAGGTCTGGGCGATATAGAGACCGAGCCCCATGCCGCCGCGCGCGCTTTTTTTGCCCGGCTCGAAAAGCCGGCGCTGCAGATCGGGCGGGATCTTGGGGCCTTGGTTGCGCAGGTGAATCCAATGGCGCGAGCCGCGCCGGCCGATGGTCACCTGGACATTTGAGCCGGGCGCACTGTAGCGGATGGCGTTGCGCAGGAGGTTGCCGAGGGCATGCCGCATGAGGACCGGCGAGATGCGCCAGGGGACCTGCGGTTGGCGCACTTCCAAGCGCACCCGGAGGTTGTCCTCGCGGCTCACCAACACCGGATCGGCGGCCAGCTCCCGGGCAAACTCCATGATGTTCACCGCTTCAAAGGCCGGCGGTGTGCCCGTGCTGTCGATGAGCACCCGGAGTCCGGCGAGCAACTGCCGCAGGCTCGCGGAACCGTGCTGGAGTTGCTGGAGGGCGGTGGTGTAGGCCGGCGTGCCGGCGGGCACGAGATTGATAAGATCCACGCCGCCGCTCACCACCGTCACGGCGTTGGAAAGCTCGTGCAGGATGATGCCGCTCACCCAATCCCGCTGCTGCAGAAGAATGCGCTCGCGTTGCAGGGCTTCAAGCAGCGCGATCTCCGTCTTGGTCAGGCCTTCATTCATTCCCGGCTGAAGGGAAAGCGCGACCCGCCGGGCGAGCGGGCGCAAAGACTGTTGAAGAACTCGCCGGACCGCGCCCGCAGGGCGAGAAAGACCTCGGGGACATCAAGCGCATCGATGCGCCCGGCCTCAAACGCGGCGCGGGTGGCCTGGGCCGCATCGGCGGGGCCGGCGCAGTCGAGCAGGTGGCGGATATGGAGGAGGGTTTCGGCGCGGGCAGTCATGGTTACCAGAAGAAGAAGTTGGAGTGCGGGTTGAGATATTCGTCGGTGGGCATCGCCACGGCATGGCGCCAGACGGTGGCCCAGCGGGACCAAGGTCCCGGGATTTCGCCGTCGAAAGCGGACGCCCACCGGGGCACCGCCTGATGGGGGCGCGTCCCGAGGCGGCGCTGGAAATCCTCGTAGCCCTCGTCGGTGGCGAAGTAGAGCGCCCGGCGTTCCAGGAAGTTCGCCGCCTGAACCAACGCACCCTTGGCGCGGTGCGCCGAGATGACGAACGCGTTGCGCGCCAGCTCGACGGCGGCCTTGTATGCGGCCGATCGCACGGTGCGACCGGCCGCATGTCCATAGGCCACACCCGCCCGCGAACGCTGGAGGAGGATGACCACCTCACCCTCCCCCGCGTTGTGATGGATGCGCACCAGATCAACCCCCGGAAATGGAGAGCCCGTTTTTTCGGCCGGCAACCGGCCGTCCCACCAGGAAATCAGCGCATAGCGTTCGAGCGCCTCGAAACGCGCGCGGCGGGCGGCCTGAAACCGGAACATGCCGGGATAGGCCGCCATGCCGTTGGAACTGCGGTCCACGTCGAACCCGTATTTCTTGCCGTCGGGCCGGTTGTGGGTGGCAAGGAAGGCCCAGCGCTCCAGCGCCTCCGAAATCGCCATGTGGCAGGCCACGGAGGCGGAGGGCGCGGAGCCGGTGCCATCGGCCTGGCCGTAGATGGCGTGAGGCGACTTGCCGCTGGTCAGCTCGGGCCGCAGGAAGGCGTTGGCCTGCTGATGCGGCTGACCGAGGATATTAAACTCCCCGGTCAGGACGCGCTCGATCGGTCCGCCGTCCGTGGCGAACACATCCCGATAGCGCAATGCCGCAAGCGATAGCATGACCAATTCCTCAGGCGGAAATCAGGAGAACATCAGCGGAGGCGGATTGCCGCCACCACCGCCAGGCTCGCCCGTGGTGCAGGGTGCACAGGGCAGCGAGGCAATTTCACCCGTCTGCATCGTGGAGATGGGCGACGACTTCTGCGCCACGGGATCCATTTTTTGGGCCGCTTGGTTCAGACCAACGGCGAGGAGCAGGGTCGCAACGACACCGCTGGCGAGGAGGAAGAGAGAGGATAGCTTTTTCATGCCCCCTCAGTATCGCGTTGCCCCGGGGCGGCGGCTCTGCAAAAAACCACCCCTCTAGGGATGAACCCTTACCCCTCAAAATGGGTGGTTTTTATGCTTGCGGTTGGCATTTTCGCCCTCCGGGGCGCCAGCTTTGAACCGTTGGCCACGGAATTGCCGCTCCCCGTCGCACTGCGTGGCAAACCGATCTGGACAGTGACCACCCTCTCTTCGGGCCAGTTGGCCGTGGGATTTGAAGGCGGTATGGCCATCGGCACTCCGGGTTCTGATTGGCAGCTCATACCCACACCCAATGGACAGGTTGTCCGGGCAATCAGCGAAGCTCACGGCCAATTGCTCGTGGTCGGCCATGGATTCGCGGGGCTGATAGAAAATGGTCTGCTTCGCATGGTAGATGGCATTGAGGGTGAAATTCTTGATGCAGAAGCTGTCAGCGAAGGTTGGTTGGTCGCAGGTGGAGGTAAAATTCATCTCGTCGATACTCAAAGTGCTGTCTCAACCGTTCTGGATGTTTCGGCCAATGTTACTGCCTACACGAGGCTTTCTCGTTCAAAGAACGGGCTGATTGTCAGCTCAACCGCCGGTGGTGCCAGCATCTGGCACTCGGGCATGTTAAGAGACGTCTACTTGCTGCAATCATTCGCAGAAGATTCAGTTATCTGGTCAACCGATACCTTTTTGGTGACCAACCGAGGCATACGCACTTGGGATAATCAGTTGGCCGCATCTGCCGAGACCAACCGAAACTTACTCCAAGCAGGCATCGTCGGGCTGTTTGAAACAGAAACTCTGTTGCTGGTTCCCACTTTGAACGAGGGTTTGGTCGCTGTTGACCGCACCAGTGGCAAAATTGCATGGGCCTCTAAGACGTTCGGTAATATTTACTATGCCAAGCGTGAAGCCAACGGTCTGTTGTTGGGCACCTCGAAAGGACTTTTTTCCGTTTTCGATCCGACTCAGGCGACCATTTCTCCGCTCGACGGCCAAACTATCCTTGGCCTACAGGCCATATCTTCGGACAAGGTCACGGTGGTGGCAGCGGCCGGCAGCCTGATAACAGCAGAAGGCGAAGGAATGAAATCAGACGTGCTATGGCCCGCTGATGCTTCGAAGGCAGGAGCTTTGAACCCGGATTTCTTTTTTCATGACGACAAAGTTCGTCTTCAAAGCCGCTTCATCTACGGCCTCGCTGTGACCGGCGACACCGCGGCCATCGCACAGGACCAAGGGCTCACTTTTCTCGACCGCGAACGCGGGACTTATTTCACCCCGATTCCCGCGCTGCCCAATTCGCTGGCGACCGACGGGCGGAACTTCCTCGTCGGCACCTCCACGCAGGGCGTGCAGGTCGTCGCATCCGACGGCACCGTCACCGGCACCCTGGGCGCCGGCCGCGCGACCGTCCGCGAGGTGCGGCCGGGCAAGGTCGCCCTGCTCTTCTGGGACGGCGTCATCATGGATTCCGACGCCAACAGGCTCGGCCGCATCACCTGGGGCAACCCGCGCGACGCCGCGCATGTGCAGGGCCGCCTCGCCGTCCTCGTCACGCGGCCGGACCGCGATCCCGTCGTGGGCCTGCTGGAGGGCGACACCTGGCAGCCGCTCGAGATTCCCGGGCTCGCCGAGATCGGCGCCGAAAAAATCGCCGCCACCGAGGAATATCTTTTTGCCGCCGGACCGCGCGGCGTGATCCGCGCCCGCCTCCCGCTCGTGCGCTCGGCCCCGCCACAACCGGCCTGGACCTGGAACACCGCCGCGGCCGGCCGCGAAGTGCGGCTCGGCGACTCGGCCCAGGAACACGCCGGACTCCGCGCCCGTGCTTTCGACCTCGCCCCGGCGCCGGCGACTTTCCTCCGGTTGCAAAAACCGGGCGGCGCATGGGAAAGCATCACGCCGGGAATGGAGTTCCAACTGCCGGTCGGCTGGGGCCGCACGGCGGTCACGTTGCAGGCCGAGCGCAACGGCCTCCTGACCGAGGAGACTTTCACCGTCATCCGGCCCTGGCCGTGGTGGCTGCGCGCGTGGGCCTGGCCGCTGCATGCCTTCGCGCTGGGCGGGATAGTCTTCGCCCTCGTGCGCTGGCGCACCCGTGCCCTGCAGCGCCGCAACCGCGAACTTGAGGCCCACGTGAACGAACGCACCGCGCAGTTGCGCAAGGCCAGCGCGGTGAAGGAGGAGTTTCTCGCCAGCATCAGCCACGAGATCCGCAACCCGCTCAACGGCGTCGTCGGCATCTGCGCCATGCTATCCGACCTCGAGGTCGGACCGCGCGAGAAAAAACTCGTGCGCACCCTCGGCGGCTGCGCCGACCAGCTCCGCTCGATGCTGGACGACATCCTCGACTTCTCGCGCCTTGAGCACGGCCAGGTCACGCTCACGCCGTCGGACTTCGAGGCCGGCTCCCTCGTCGAGGAAGCGGCCCGCGCCATGGACCCCGAGCTGGCCGACTGCGCCCTGATCCTGCCCGACCAACCCGCATGGCTGCACGGCGACTCCGGCAAAATCCGCCAGATCGTCTGCAACCTGATTTCCAACGCCCTGAAATACGGCGTGCCCCGCGAGGCCGGCGTGGAAGTGCGCATCCTGCCCGCCGGGGGTGGCCGCTCACGCCTCCGCCTCGCCGTGCGCAACAGCGGCCCCACCCTGAGCCCCGACGAGCTCAACCGCCTCTTCGATTCCTTCCAGCGCGGCGCCAACACGGGCAACATCCCCGGCTCCGGCCTCGGGCTCGCGGTTTGCCGCCGGCTGGCGGTCGCGATGGGCGGCACCCTCACCGCCGCCAGCCGCGACGGCACCACCGAGTTTGCGCTGGAGCTGGTCCTCGCCAACGCCCAGCCCCGCGTCACCGCCGCCGGCATGCCCGCCCCCGTCTCGCGCGCCCTCGCCATCGAGGATGAGGATTACAACCGCATCGCGCTGGGCCACGTGCTCCAGCAACTGGGCTTCAAGGTGGACTGGGCCGTGGACGGCGCATCCGCGCTTCATCTCGCCCGCACGCACCAATACGACCTCGTGCTCACGGACTGGCGCCTGCCCGATACCGACGGCGCCGAGCTTTGCCGGCAGCTCGTGCATATCCTGCCCCGCCCCACGCCGCCCATCGTGGCCGTCACCGCTTATTCGACCAAGGAGAAGGTCGTCGAGGCGCAGGCTTCGGGCATGACCGGCTTCATCACCAAGCCCGTCACCAAGGAAAAACTTGAGCGGGTCATCCGCGGGCTCTCCGAGGGCCTGCAACCGAAGCGCTCGCTCGACACCCACACGGCCGCCGCCCTGGGCCATCCGTTGGACTCGCTCGGTGACTTGGCGCAGAGCAGTGCCCAGCTCGCCGCCACTGTCGCCGTGCAGTGGCAATCCGTCTCCGCCCTGGCCCAACTCCGCGATCCGCGCACAGCGGGCGAAGCTCACAAGCTGCTTGGCCTGCTCAGGTCCACCGCCGCGGAAGCCGCCCAGGAGCAGGTGCAATTGATCGAAGAGACGGCGCGCCGCGGCGACTGGGCCGCAGTGCAGCGTCTGCTGCCGTTTGCCCAGGAGACAATCGGCGCCGCCCGGGCCCGTCTCACGGCTTGAACCGGCGGTTCTTTGCCGCCGCGGCGGTGGAGTCGAAAACCAGCCCGTGTCGGATGGCGCACTCGATCAATTGCTCGATGTTGTGCAGCTCCAGCTTGCGCATGATGCGCTTGCGATGATCGGCCACGGTCGCAGGGGCGCAGCCCATGATCGCGGCCACGTCGTCGTTGGACAACCGCTGGCCCAGCAGCCCGAGCACCTGCTGCTCGCGCGGCCCAAGGAGCTTGAGCGGGGAATTGGGATCGCGCGCGCCGGCGTTGATCAGTTCCATCACCCGTCGCGAGATCACCACGGCCCCGGCCAGCGCCCGCTGGATGACATCCACGAGCTCCTTCTCGCTGTCGTTCTTGTGCGCGATGCTGATGCCGCCTGCCTGCAGTTGCTTGAAGGGAAACTGTCCGCTGATGGAACTCACCGCGACCATCACGCCCGGTTTGCCCGCCGCCGCCCGCCCGGTGGCCCAGTCGAGCGTCGTGCCGTCGCCGAGATCAATGTCGAGCATGATGAGCCCCACCGCATCGAGTTCGCCCTCGCGCGCGTGCAGTTCCTGCATCGAACCGATGTCGATCACGTCGTCCACCCCGCAGTGTTTGCGCAACAATGCGGTGAGAAATCCCCGCATCAGGGTCTGGTCTTCGACGACGGCCGCACGCATCTCCGAGCCGTAGGCGGCGATGCCGCACGATACAAGTCTGGCGGCCTAGGTAATGAACCCCACCGCGGGTATTATTCAGCGCGCCAGCCGCACCCGCACCGTGAAATTGCGGGCCGTCGCGTTGGCCGCGGTGAAGCGCACCGCCTCGGTCGTGCCGGGAACAACGGTCGCGACCTGAAACGGCGTCTCATCGCCGGTCGAGAATCCCTGCGCATCCTTGAAGACACAATTGAGCTGAACCTTCACGGGCTCGGCTATCCGGTTTCGCAGCATCGCCACCACCTCGATCCGGCCGTCGGGCAGCAGGCGCTCGTGCAGCGCGCTGCATTCGATCCGGTTTTGCACCTGCCGGTCGAGGTAAGTGAATTTTTCCACACCCACGGCTCCGCCGGTCTCCGCCACCCCGGCTGTCGGCACAGCCGGCGGCGTCGCACAACCGGCCAGCCAGCCCAACGCGATGAGGGCCAGGCCGAAGTTCAGGATGGATTTTATGTTCATGTCGGGGAGAAGGACCGACGCGCGATCCTGTCGGCAGCTTGCCCAAAGTTGCCCGCGAGCCAAGCCCGGACCGCGCCACAAGGAGGCTTGGCCTCGGCCGTCCTTGTCGCCAGCGTGCCGTCATGCCCCGCTACGTCCTGGCCCTGGATCAAGGCACCACGTCGTCCCGTGCCATCGTGTTCGATCGCCGCGGCCGGGCCCGGGCCAAGGCGCAGCAGGAATTCCCGCAGCACTATCCGCAGCCGGGCTGGGTGGAGCACTCGCCCCGCGATCTCTGGGAAACGGCCCGGCGCACTGCGCTCGGCGCGCTCGCCGAGGCCGACCTCACCGCCGGCGATCTCGCCGCCATCGGCCTCACCAACCAGCGCGAGACGGTCCTGCTCTGGGACCGCCGCACCGGCCGGCCGCTGCACCGCGCCATCGTCTGGCAGGACCGGCGCACCGCCCCGCATTGCGCCCGCCTGCAACGCGCCGGCCTCGAGCCCCTCATCCGCCGCAAGACCGGCCTGCTGCTCGATCCGTATTTTTCCGCAACCAAGCTCGCCTGGCTGCTCGATCATGTCCCCGGCGCCCGCCGCCGCGCCGCCCGGGGCGAACTCGCCGCCGGCACCGTGGATACCTGGCTGCTGTGGCAGCTCACCGGCGGCCGCGTGCATGCCACCGATGTCTCCAACGCCTCGCGCACGCTCCTCTTCAACCTGCGCACCGGCGATTGGGATGAGGAGTTGCTCCGTCTTTTCCGGATTCCGCGCGCGGTGCTGCCCGCGCTGTGCGGCAACAGCGAGGTGCTCGGCGAGGTCAGCGCCGTGCCGGCCCTCCGCGGCGTGCCCATCGCGGGCGTGGCGGGCGACCAGCAGGCCGCCCTCTTCGGCCAGGCCTGCTGGTCGCCCGGCATGGCCAAAAACACCTATGGCACCGGCTGTTTTTTGCTGCTGCATACCGGTGCGCGGCCCGTGCGCTCCAAAAACAACCTGCTCACCACCGTGGCCTGGCGCATCGGCGGCCAGACCGAATACGCCCTCGAAGGCTCCGTCTTCATCGGCGGCGCCGTGGTGCAATGGTTGCGCGACGGCCTCGGCCTGATCGCACGTTCCGCCGACATTGAAAAGCTCGCCGCCACCGTGCCGGACAACGGCGGCGTCTTCCTCGTGCCCGCCTTCACCGGCCTCGGCGCGCCACACTGGGACCCCGCGGCCCGCGGTCTCATCACCGGGCTGACCCGCGGCGCCAACGCCGGCCATGTGGCCCGCGCCGCCTTGGAAAGCATCGCCTTTCAATCCGCCGACCTCATCGGCGCCATGCAGGCCGATGCGGGGTTGCGCCTGCGCGAGCTCCGCGTGGACGGCGGCGCCACCGTCAATGACGGCCTCATGCAGTGCCAAGCCGATCTGCTGCGGGTTCCGGTCGTGCGCCCCCGCACCGTCGAGACCACCGCACTCGGCGCCGCCTATCTTGCGGGCTTGGCGGTGGGTTTCTGGCAGGACCGCGCCGAAATCGCCCGGCTCTGGTCCGCGGACCACACTTTCCGCCCCCGCGCCCCCGCCGCCGCCATGCGCCGGGTGCATGCCGCCTGGCAAGAAGCCGTCACCCGGGCCAAATCCTGAATCCGGGGAGGGTTTCCTCCCCGCCGTCAAAGCACCGTCAAACCCCCTGCCGACCATAGTTCAGATTGAGTCCGGACCGGGAATCCTCCACTGTCTCGCCGATGCCGTCCATGCCCCTCCGCCACCGCGCCCTTGTTCTCGCCTTGTCCTGCGGCTTGTTGGGCGGACCGTTGGTCGCCGCCGACTCCCCGGAAATCATATCCCTGCGCACCAAGGCCGAGCGCGGCAATGCCATCGCCCAATACAATCTCGGCCTTGCGCTGGCGACCGGCCGCGACACTCCGGCCAATCTCCCCGAGGCTTTTGTCTGGCTCACGCTCGCCGAGGAGCGGGGCGCAACCGGCCGGGTCTTGCGCACCATCTTGGGTGAAATGACCCCGGATCAGTTGGCCGAAGGCAACCGCCTCTTGGCCACCATGCGCAGCCGCTTTCCCGCTCCCGGCGTCACCCGGACCATCACCAGCCCCGGTGCCGTGGCTCCTGCTCCGAATGCAGCCGTCCTTCCTTCGTCCAACGACCCCTCAATCAGCCTCGTGCCTCCCGCACCCGCACCTCAGCCTGCGGCCGAACTCCCCGGCGAGGATACCTCCGGCAGCGTGCCCTCGGCCCGCACGATCGTGCTGGACCCGCGCGCCGATGCCGCCTCGCCGGCAGCAGCGCCGGAAGTCTCCGCCGCTTTGGTCCAGCGCAACGAGGAACTCGAGGCCCTCGCCGGTCAGCGCGGTCGTGCCCTGGCCGAAACCCAACAGGCTCTCGCCCAAGCCCGCAGCCAGTTGACCGAGCTCGCGGAAATCCGCACCGCCGCCGAAACCGCCCGTCGCGAAGCCGGCGCTCTCAATCAACAGGTCGCCCAACTCACCGCCAGCCAAGCCGCACTTGCCCAGCAGCTGGCCGCCGCCCGCGCCGCCGCCACCGACTCTTCGGCCTTGGCCAATGATCTGAACTCCGCCCGCACGGAAGCGGAAACCATCCGGCGCGAACTGGCGGCCCGCAACCAAGCACTCGAACGCCTCACCGCCGAACGCAACCAACTTGCCGTCACCGCCCGCGAAGCGGCCGGCCGTGAAGACGAGCTGACCCGCCGGCTGGCCGAGGCCGTCGCCCTGCGCGACCAGGTCGCCGCTCTTAACGCCGACAAACGCCAGTTGAGCGCCGAACTCGCCACCGCCTGGCAGGAAGCCGAGTCGCTCAAGGCCGTCGCCAGCCAAGCCACCGCCGACGAAAGCGAGACCATCCGGCAACTGCGCACCGACGGCGAAAAATTGTCCGCGCTCGCCGAGCAACGCCGGCAAGAACTGCTTCAGGCGCAACAAGCACTCGCCGCCACCCGGACGGAGTTATCCGCACTCGCCACCCTGCGGGCCGAGCTCAAGGCCGCCTTTGATGAAGCCTCCGCCCTCAACGAACGCGTCACGACGCTTACCGCCGCCAACGCCGCGCTGACCCAACAGCTCGCCGGCAGCCAAACCACCGCCGCCGAGGCCGCCTCCACCGCCACCGCGCTCGCCGCCGCCGAAACCGCAATTGCCGTAGCCCGCCGCGAACTCGCGGACCGGACCGATGCGCTCCAACGCGTCAGCGCCGAACGCGATTCTCTCGCGGCCAACATCGCCGGCTCCGCCGCCCGCGAAGCCGAGCTCAACCGCAAGCTCGCCGAGGCCGCGACCGCCTTCACCGCCCTCCGCGAAAACCATGCCCGCCTGCAGGCCGATCATGAAACGGCCACGGCGGACCGCACCGCAATCGCCACCGTGCGCGCGGAAGCAGAAAAATCCCGGCGCGAACTGGCCGCCATCAACACGCGCGTCAGCCGGCTCACCGAGGAAAACGCCGGCCTGACCGAGCAACTCGCCGCGGCCAAGAAAGCCTCCGCCGCGAAAGCTGTATCCAATGCCGCCCTCGCCGCCGCCAAGGATGAAGCCGCCCAAGCGGGCCGCGCCCTGGATGCGCGCAACCAGTCCATCGCCGCGCTCACCGCGGAGCGCGACCGTCTCGCCGCCCAGATCGCCACGCATGAAGCCGATCTGACCCGCCTCACCGCCGCCGCCGAAACCGCCCGCAACGAACAAGGCGTTTTGGCCGCAGAACGTGATCGCCTCGGAGCGGAGCTTGCCGCGCTGCGCACCACCGCCGCGACCGCCCAAGGTGATGCCGCTGGCCTGGCCAAGCGCATCCAAGAACTGGAGGCCGCCGGCGCCGCCCGTGATCAGGAGTTAACCGAAACCCGCCATTCGCTCACACAGACCGAACAGACGCTGCAGGAACTCACCACAGAGCGAAATCGCCTCGCCAGCGCACTTTCCGCGGGCACCGCCGATCGCAGCGAACTTGAGCGGCTCGCCGCGGAACTGAGCACGGCCAAAATCGCCGCCGCCTCGTATGAAGCCAAGCTGGCCGCTATCATCGCAGAGCGCGATGACCTCTTGGCCGCCCGCACGTCAGCCGAAGAAAATCTTTCCGCCCTGCGCGAACAGGTCACCGAACTGGGTGTCGCCCTCGCCTCCGCCGAAGCCGGCGCCGCCACGCTCAACGCTCGCTTGGCCGCGGCCGGCGGCACGGATGGCGAAACCGCCGCGCTGACTGCGCGCATCAATCAACTGACAAATCACGCCACCGAGCTGGACCGCCAGCTTGCCGTCGCGCAAAACCGCAACCGGGAGCTTGAACAACTCGCGGACCGGCGCGCCCATGGCTTGGCCGAGACCCAACAGACCCTGGTCGAAGTCCGCGGCGAGTTGGCCGCCATCATCGAGGAGCATGCCCGCCTGCAAGGCGCCGCCTCGACCGCCGGCGCCGACCGGCAGTTGGCGGATCGCCTCGCGGTCGAGCTGCAGGCCGCCCAGGCCAAGAACGAAGAAACTCTCGCCCAAGCCTCCGGCCTGTCGGCCAAGATCAGCGAATTGACCGCCGCCAATGCCGCCCTGTCCGCCGAGCGGGATCGGCTCGGTGAATCCCGCGGCGCCGAAGCCGGCGCGGTGGCCGCCTTGCGCGACGAAAACCTGCTCCTGCAATCCAATCTGGAGCGGGCCCTCGCCGAGAACACCACGCTGGTCACCCGTATTGAAGGTGCCGTCGATCCCGCCGTGGTTGAGAGCCGGTTGAGCCAGCTCGCCGAGCAGCAGGAGGCCATGATGGCAGCGCTCAACACCGCCCGCCAGGAAAACGAAACCCTGCGTGCTAATCTTGCCGCCACGGCCGCCGCCCGGACCACTGCCGAGCAGGCTCTGGCCGAAAGCGCCGCCGAACTGGCCACCCTGCGCGTGGCCGTCGCCAAAACTTCTCCCGCCGACTTGGGTGACCTCCGGCAGCAACTGGCCGACACCCTCGCTGCCGGGCGCGAACTCGCACGGCAAAACCAGGAGCTGGAGGACACGGCTTCCCGTCGCGGTCGCGCGCTGGAGGAAACCCAGGAATCGCTTGACCGCACCCGGACGGCGCTGACCGAGCTGGAAGGCCGGATCGCCGAGCTCACTTCCGCCAATGCCACGCTGGAGCAGCGCCTCGCCGCCCGGCCGGCCGCCACTGCCGCCCCGGCCGAAAATGCCCGCCGCCAACTCGCGGCCAAGGATCAGACCATCGAACGGCTCACCGCGGAGCTTTCCGCTGCGCGCAGCGCCGACGAGCGTTCCCGCCGGCAGACCGCCGAAGCCGCCGAAAACTTGCAGCGGCTTGAACGCGAACGCAGCGCCTTGGCGGGCCGTTTGGAACAAGCCTCCGCCCGCGAGACCGATCTTAACCGCCAGCTCGCCGAAGTCCGCCGGGATCTCGACCGCAGCTCACGCGACACCTCGGCCACCACTTCCCTGCGACAGGAGCTGGAGAGCACAAACACCCGGCTGGCCACCGCCCTCACCGGCTTCACCCAATTGCAGCGGGAAAACGAACGCCTGCAGTCCGGCCTCGCCACGGCGGAGGAAAACGTCCGCCGGCTGGCCGACGAACGCACCGCGTTGCAAGGTCAGCTCGCGGCCTTGGCTGCGGCCGCGGCCCCGGTCGTGCCGGAAGTTGCCGTGGACGCGGGCCGCCTCGCCGCGCTTGAAGACCAGTTGGCCACCGCCCTGCGCAGCTATCGCCTGCTGCAGGACGAAAACGACCGGACCAAAGCTGCGGCCGACCGGCTGGCCGCCGATAAAGCCGCGCTTGAGGGCCAGCTCGCCAGCGCCGGCAACCTGAATACCACGCTCGCCTCCCAGTTGACGAGCATCTCCGCCACCGCATCGGATGCCGACATCCTGCGCAACCAAGTGCGCCAGATGCAGGATCAACTCGCCGCGCTCAGCGCGGAAAACGCGCAGTTGCGCACGCGGGTGGCCATCGTCTCGCCCCAGCCCGGCACGGTGCTGGCCGTGCCCACGCGTCCGGGCACGGTGCCGGCCGTCACGGCGGCGCCCCAGCCGACCCCCGCTCCCGTCGCCGCCGCGGAGCCTCGGTTCCATACCGTGGTGGCAGGCGACACGCTCTCCCGGATCGCGCGGCAGTATCTCGGCAATGCCCAGCGTTGGCCGGAAATCCTCGAAGCCAACCGCGGCCAGCTTGCGGATGAGCGCAGCCTCGCCGTGGGCCAGCGGATCCGCATTCCCTGAAGCCCGGCCTCCCGGCAGATGATCCGCTCTTTCGCCATCCTGCTGCTGGTTTTCTCCGGACTTATGCTGTCCGGCTGCGGTTACGTGCATTTCGGCCGCCATGTGCCGTTGCAGGTGCAGACGGAACTTGATGCGGAAAACTCCTCGCTGCGGCGGCAACTGGCCGCAGCCCGCGCCAGCACCGCCGAGCCGCCGCCCTACGAAACCTTGGCCGGCGCTTCCGATGATGTCTCCGCGGGTGTCAGGCTCGCCACCGCCCTGCGCAGCTACCAACTGCTGCAGGAGGAAAATGATCAGCTCAGGCAGCTCGCCGCCTCCCTCACGGCCGAGCGGGACTTGCTCAAATCCCAGCTCGCCGGCGCCACGACCAACGCCGCCGCCCTGTCCGAGCAGCTCACCGCCTCCGAAGCCACCGCCCGGCTCGTGGAAACCCTGCGCACCCAACTCCGCCAGACCCAGGACCAGTTGCAGGCCATCATCGCCGAGCATTCGCAATTGCGCACCCGCATGGCCGTCGCCTCACCCCCGCCCGGCAGCGTGACTGTAGTGCCCGCCCGCCCGGTTCCCGCTGCGCCACCGCCGGCGGCCCCGGTTGATCTGCGGACGCCGGAGCGCGTGATCCACACCGTGGCCGAGGGCGAAACCCTAAGTGGTATCGCCCGGCAATACTACCGCGACGGCCAGCGCTGGCCCGAAATTTTCGCCGCCAACCGCACCCTGCTCGCCGACGAACGCAGCCTGCGCATTGGCATGCAACTGCAAATCCCGTAACTGCAGGAGGCAGTCCTTCCACCAACTGCTGAAACAACGGGGTCGGCAATCCACCCGATAGCTCAGATATTTGTTGCCGGCAGGAAGGCGCCCTCACGATTGCGGCCGCGGGTTCCGCTCGCGATACTGCCGCAGGATGCGCTGCGTGTCCTGCAGCACCGCCTGCGGGCCGACGTAGTTGCCGCCGCGGTAGCTGTCGGACAGCACACGGCCGGCCTCGTCCACCAACACCAGGCACGGAATCCCGTCGCCGGCGTAGCGCATGATCTCGGCCGACTGCCGCATCGCCTCATGGCGCAGGGCGGGCCACGCCATGCGGTCGTGGCTCATGTATTTCTGCATGTCTGCCGGTGATTGGTCGGCACTCACGAAAACCACCTCGAATTCAGGAAACTCCGTCCGCAGTTTCGCGTAAGCCTCCACCAACCGCGGCGTAAACTGCCGGCAAGGACCACACCAAGCCGCGGAAAAATACAGGGCGTAAAACTTCACTTCCTGCAGCCGCTCGGCGGGGTGCGCCTGCAGGGAGCCGCGCTCCAGCCGCACGAGCTTGCCGCCCAGCCGCCGGGCCATTACCGACGGTCCGGCCGCCGGCGCGCGTGGCGGCTTGATTTCTGCCGGCGCCGCGAGCGCGGGAGCCGCGGGCCGCTCGTTCATAGCGCCCGCCAGCGCCGCCAGCCCGGTGTGGGCAACCGGCACGCGGCCGCTGAGCGACCGGTAGCGCACCTGCAGATTATCCCCCTCAAGCGCGATAACGTCCACCTTGACTCCGGCCGAGAGCCCGATGCTGCCGCTCACCCGTCCGTCCCGCACAATCTCAAGCTTGGTCGCATGGGTGACGACCGTCTCCAGCGGCAACCCGGAGCCAAAAGCGAAACCTGCCCAAACCAGCAACAGGCCAAGGATGCGCACTTTCATGCCCGCGAGCGTGGTGAAAACGTGGGCAACAGGCGAGTGCCTAAATCCGGCCTCCGCTACGTTGCGAGATTGTGGCCGGCCAGGAAGTCTGGCAGACCGGGCGCATGAAAAAACTGCTGTGCATTCTGATCGCCTTCCTGCCGGCCTTGCAGGCGGAAGAGCCCGCGGTCTCCGATCTTCCGGACGGGCTCTATGCCGAGTTTGTCACCCCGCGCGGCACGGTGGTGTGCGAACTGTTCTTCGAAAAGACCCCGATGACCGTCGCCAATTTCGTCGGTCTCGCCGAGGGCACGCTGGGGCCGCGGCCGGGCCAGCCCTATTTCAACGGCATCAAGTTCCACCGGGTCGTGCCCGATTTTGTCGTGCAGGGCGGCGATCCCACCGGCACGGGCAGCGGCGGGCCCGGCTACAGTTTTCCCGACGAATTTATCCCGGGCCTGCGGCACGACGATGCCGGCATCCTCTCGATGGCCAATGCCGGGCCCGACACCAACGGCTCGCAGTTCTTCCTCACCCTGCGCGAGGTCAACCGCCTGAACTACCTGCACAGCGTCTTCGGCCGCGCCGTCCGCGGCCGCGAGGTGCTGCCGTTGATCGAGCAAGGCGACGTGATGTCCGCCGTGAACATCCTCCGCATCGGTGCTGCGGCGGAAGCGTTCCGGGCGGACCAGACGTACTTCGACGCGCTCACGGCCCGCGCAACCCGCCATGTCCTGGCGCACTTCGACGACCCGGAAAACCTCCTGCCGGCCCAGCCGCCGCGGGCACGGAATTTCAACTTCAAACTCGCCAATTTCGAGCGCGCCACCGGCGTGCGCCTGCTCGTCCGGCTGCAGGGCAAATACGAGCCGGAGACCCCCGGCCAGCGCCCCGGCACGCATGTCGGCCGGTTCGCCCGCCGGCTGGCACTCGGGCCGGACGACGTGCTCGCCGTGTATTTTGCCGACATCGACCAGTGGGCCTTCTGGGCAGGCGACCGGCGGCTCCAGCAATTCATGGGGCGCGCCGGGACGATAAAGGAATTCATGCAGGGCGGCGAATTGCACCGGGCCAAGCAGGCGTTTCTTGCCACGGTGCAGACGCGGGGAGACGCCTTCATCGCGGAGGCCGCCCGGTCCCTGCCGGAAGACAAACCGCTGACCGACGCCCAGAAAATCAAGCTGCGCGTGGACGGGATGATCGACACCCTCATCGAGAAATTCGAACCCGCCCCTTGAGCGGCGCACGCTTGCGCCCGGCCCCGCCGGGGCCATCGTAAGCCCGACCATGCGCACTTTTGTCATCTTCGCCCTGATCGGTTTGCTGCTGCTCACGCTCGGACTCGTTGTCCGCTCGGGCATGTTTGCCCGCGAAAATCCCGGCCGCCCGATCAACAGCGCCATGCGGCTCGCCTTGGAAAACAAGGGCATCCCGGAACTCAGCCGGGAGGACACCAACCTCATCATCGAGCGCTACGGCAACCCCGCCCGCCTCCCTTCCGGGCTGATGTATGTGCGCCGCGCCGCCGGCACGGGCGAATTGCCGCACCGCGGCCAACACCTGGTCGTCCATTACGACGGCCGGCTGCTCGACGGCCGCCGGTTCGACAGCTCCTACGAGCGTAACGAACCCTTCACCTTTCGTCTCGGCGTCGGCGATGTCATTCCCGGCTGGGACGAAGCGTTCAGCCACATGCGCAAAGGCGACAAGCGCACGCTGATTGTCCCGCACTGGCTCGCCTACGGCGTCGCCGGGCGGCCGCCCGGCATCCCGCCCCGCGCCACCCTCGTCTTCGAGGTCGAGGTGCTCGACATCCGGTGACACCATCCCGCCGGTTTGTCACCCGATGGGTGCAAAACCGACCGGCGGCGGAAGCTCCTCAGCGCAGCGGATCCGGCCGGCGATAGTTCACCCCGAGCAGCTCCAAGCGTTTCAGCAGCGGTTCGAGCCGGGCGCGAAAGCCCGCCCAGTCCTTGCGGGCCGGCGGGGTCCAGCCGACCTCGGCCAGGGCACTCAGGCGGGGAAAAGCCATGTATTCCACTTGGCGCGCGCTGGTCAGATATTCGCCCCAGAGATTGCCCTGCACGCCGAGCACATGTTTTTGCTGCGCCGGTTTCAGTCCGGGCGGCACGGGATCGAGCGCATAGACATTCTCCAACGGGTTGTGCCCGCCGATCGCCTCGGGCTCGTCGGTGGTCTTCGGGTCGGCCTGATAATGGTCCAGATAACAATGTGTCGTGGGCGACATGACGACATCGTTGCCCTGCGCGATGGCGAACTCCGCCCATTTCCAGTCGCGCCACACCATCATCGTGGCCGTGGGCGAAAGCCCGCCTTCCTGAATTTCGTCCCAACCGATGAGCCGCCGGCCATGCCGCGCGAGGATTTTCTCCACGCGTCGAATGAACCAGCTTTGCAGCTCGTGTTCATCCTTGAGCCCGAGCTTGCGGATGGCCTTCTGCGCAAAAGCCGACTGCTGCCACTGGTCCTTGATCGCCTCGTCGCCGCCGATGTGGACGAACTTCGAGGGAAACAGTTGCACGACCTCAGCCATCACGTCGGCGAGGAAACCGAACACCGGCTCGGACGGCGCATAGGTGTAGGGTTGGATGCCCCAGCGCGTGACGACCTTGGGCGCAAAACCCGGCACGTCGCGGTTGCCCAGTTGCGGATACGCCGCAACGACCGAGGCCACGTGCCCCGGCAGCTCGATCTCCGGCACCACCGTGATAAACCGCTCGGCGGCGTAGGTCACCACTTCGCGGATCTGCGCCTGCGTGTAAAAGCCGCCGTGGGGCGTGCCATCGCCTTCGTCGCGGTTGCCGTAGCGGGGCGACTCGGTGCGCCAGGCGCCGATCTCGGTGAGCTTCGGATATTTTTTGATCTCCAGCCGCCAGCCCTGGTCGTCCACGAGGTGCCAGTGCAGGACGTTGAGCTTGTGCAGCACCATCGCGTCAATGAAGCGCTTCGTCTCGGCGACCGAGAGGAACCGCCGCGCCGGGTCGAGCATCGCGCCGCGCCAGCCGAAACGCGGCCGGTCGGTGATCTCCAGCGCCGGCACGATGAAACCGGGTGCCGCACCCGCGCCCAGGCGCTCGGTCTCGGGCGGCAGCAACTGCCGCAGTGACTGCGTGCCGTAAAACACGCCCTGCGCCGTGGCCGCGCGGATCGTCACGCCCGCCGTCCGGCTGCTCAGGCGGTAGCCCTCGGTGCCGAGGGTTTTCTTCAACGCCGGTTCGAGGCGCAGTGTCACGGCCCGCGGCCGGGCTGCGCCGACGACCTCGAGTCCCAGCCTTTGCGCAAACTGCTGCGCGACCCGGCGCAACGCGGCGTTTTTGGCCGACGCCACCACGGGCGTGCGGGGGTTGAGCTTGAAACCGGCGCCGCGCACGGGGCGGCATTCGGCCGGCAGGGGGATGATGGTCGGGGTCATGAAAAACAGGACACGCTTACAGGCCGAGCAGGCTCCCGTTGCGCTTGAGCCAGCGCTCGGCCTCGCGCCAGCCGGGGCACACTTCCTCCACCCGCGCCCAAAACCGCGCCGAGTGGTTCATTTCCCTCAGGTGCATCAGCTCGTGGTGGATGATGTAGTCGCGCACCGCATCCGGCGTCTGCACCAGCCGCCAGTTGAGCGAGATCGTGCCCTGCGCCGAGCAGGAACCCCAGCGTGAACGCTGGTCGCGCACCGTCACCTGCTTCACCTCCACGCCGCACTCCGCCGCCAGCTCCCACGTGCGCGCCGGCAGCTCGATTTTTCCGCGCCGCGTGAAATGCGCCTCCAGCGTCGGCCGCAGGTCCCCGTCCAGCGCTGGCACGCGGAACACATCCGCCGCCAGACAGACCTGCGGGCGATCACCGGTGGCGGCGATGCGGACCTCCGTCATTTCCCCGCGCCAGAGCACATGCGTGCCGACTGTCCAGACCTCGGCGCCGCGCGGCCGGCGGGCCTGCCGCGTCCGCGCCCGCTCCAGCCACTCCTGATGCGCCTCGACGAACCGCACCGCCTCGCGCTCGGAACCGCGCGCCGGGATGGTCGCCACCGCCGTGCCATCGCGCTGCAGCGTCAGGCGGTAGTTGCGCGCCTGCTGGCTCCGGCGATAGATGACCTCAACCGAGCGGTCGGCCGCCGGGGGAGTTTTGTGCACGCCCGGCGCGGGACTGAAAAGCCCCAGCAGGTCCTGTTGAATTCCGCCGTCTGGCATCGCCGACATCAGATGCGCACGACTTCCCAGCGCGTCAACCTTCCACCGGCCGCCTCCAGCCAGGCAAAGCTCGCCGGGAACCCGCCGCGCGGTTGCGCCGCCGAGCCGGGGTTGAGCCAGCGCAGCCCGTCCGCCATTTCATCCCGCGGCCGGTGGGTGTGTCCGTGCAGCACCACCTGCATGCCGGGCGGCACCCGGTCCGGCGGGATGTGCACCAGATAAAATTTCACCCCCTCGCGCTCCAGCCTCAGCTCGTGCGGCCAGCGCGGCTCATCGTCGCAATTCCCCTGCACCACCCGCACCGGCGGCCCGATCATCTCCAGCTCCCTCAACACCGCCGCATCGCACACATCTCCGAGGTGCCAGATCTCATCCGCCCCCGCCAGCCGCGCCGGCAGAGAAGCCGGCAGGACATCATGGGTGTCGGAAAGGACGGCGATGCGCATGACCGCACTCCATACTTGGGATGGCCCCGTTTGACAGCGGATTTTTGCCGGCAAAACTGCCCCCCGTGCTTCGCGCGCTCGCCATCGATTTCAACTCCTACTTCGCCTCCGTCGAGCAGCAGGAGCGGCCGGAACTGCGCGGGCAGCCGCTCATCGTCGTGCCCGTGCTCGCGGCCACCACCGGAGCCATCGCCGTCAGCATCGAGGCCAAAAAGCTCGGCCTCGACCGCAATGCGCGCGTGGCCGAGGCGCGGAAGCAGATCCCCGGCCTCGCCGTCGTCGAGGCCCGGCCCGAGGTTTACATCGACTACCACCGCCGGCTGAAGGCGGTCGTGGACACCCTCGCGCCGGTGAAAAAGGTCCAGTCCATCGACGAGCTGGAATGCAAGCTCTCCGGTGACCTCGCAGACCCCCGGCGCGTCCGCGCCCTCGCCGAGGCCATCCGCCAAAAAATCTACCGCGAGGTGGGTCGCTGCCTGCGCTGCTCCATTGGCATCGGGCCGAACTGGTTCATCGCGAAGCTCGCCTCCGATCTCGAAAAACCCGACGGACTTGTGGTCTTCGACGACACCGACCTCCCGGATAAACTGATCGAGCGCAACGTGCAGCTCGAAGATTTCACCGGCATCGGCCCCAACATGCTGAAACGCCTGCGCGCCGCCGGCATCCACGATGTCGCCCGGCTCTACGCCGCCAGCAGCGCGAAATTGCGCAGCGTGTGGGGCGGCGTCGAGGGCGCACGGTTCCACGGCTGGCTGCACGGCGGCGTGCAGGAACGCGAACCGACCCGCCATGACACCATCGGTCACAGCCAGGTGCTGCCGCCGGAAAAACGCCACGCGGCGGACGCCCTCGCCGTGCTGCACCGGCTGCTGCAAAAGGCCGCCATGCGCCTGCGCCACGAGGGCTTTTACGCCGGCGGCCTGCGGGTGTCGGTCGGCTACCGCGACGATACCGACTGGAGCGCCGAGCTGCACTTCAACGAGACCCAGGACACGCTCCACTTCACCCACGCCCTGAACGAACTCTGGTCGCGCCGCCCGCGGGCGCACCACGCCAAGCCACCGAAACACGTCGGCATCATCCTGCACCGGTTGCTCGCCGCCAATCTCCACACCGCCGATCTGTTTGCAGGGAAAAAGGAAGTGTCGCGCACCAAGCTGTTGGCCGCCGTGGACACGCTGAACAAGGCGCTCGGCAAAAACTCCGTGTATTTCGGCGGCGCGCACGGCGCCACCGGCTACGCCCCGATGCGCATCGCCTTCACCCGCATCCCCGAGCCCGAGATCGAGGAGATCGACGCCAAAATGAAGCGCCGGGTAAAGCCACGCCAAGCCGCCCCGCCCGCCGAAGCGGCCGACCCCTTCCCGCCCGACGACCCGCAATAACCCCGCTCTTCTCGTAATCGTTCTCTTTCTCTTTAGCGTTCTCCTTGTCGGTAACCCTACTCCCTGAAACCGATGTTTTCCCCATGAACCCCATCCGCTCTCTCACCCTCTCCGTGCTCGCCATCGCGCTCGCCGCGCCCATCGTCGGTCAGGTGGATCGCGTTACCGGCCGCACCTTCGCCACCCGCTCCGAAGTCATCGCCCGCCATGGCATGGCCGCGACGAGCCATCCGCTCGCCACGCAGATCGCGCTCGACGTGCTCAAGGCCGGCGGCTCCGCCACGGACGCCGCCATCGCGGCCAACGCCGCGCTCGGCCTCATGGAGCCCACCGGCAACGGCATCGGCGGCGACCTCTTCGCCATCGTCTGGGATGCCGAGACCAAAAAGCTCCACGGCCTCAACGCCTCCGGCCGCTCCCCGCTCGGGCTCGACCGGCCGACCCTCATGGCCGAGCTGAAAAAGCTCAATCGCACCACCATCCCGCCACGCGGCCTGCTGCCGGTCTCCGTGCCCGGCGCGGTGGACGGCTGGTTTGAGCTGCACAAAAAATTCGGCAAGTTGCCGATGGCCGACGTCCTCGCGCCGGCCATCCGCTACGCGCGCGAGGGTTTTCCGGTCACCGAATACATCGCCTATCTCTGGGGCCACGGCGTGCGCGCCGCGGAGAACGATCCGCTGCCCGGCGCGTTTCTGGCCACCTACGCCCCGGCGGGCCGCGCCCCGCAAAAGGGCGAGATCTTCCGCAATCCCGACCTTGCCGCCACCTACGAGCTGCTCGCCAGCGGCGGCCGCGATGCCTACTACCGCGGCCCCATCGCGGACAAAATCGACGCCTTCATGCGCGAACACGGCGGCTACCTGCGGAAAGTCGATTTCGAAAAACATACCTCCACGTGGGTGGAGCCCGTCTCGGTCAACTACCGCGGCTACGAGGTCTTCGAGATGCCGCCCAACGGCCAGGGCATCGCCGCGCTGCAGATGCTCAACATCCTCGAGGGCTACGACCTCGCCGGCATGGGCTTCAACTCGCCCGACGCGCTCCACGTGATGATCGAGGCCAAAAAGCTCGCCTTCGAGGATCGCGCCAAATTCTACGCCGACCCGGAGTTTTCCAAAATCCCGCTCCAAGGCCTGCTTTCGAAAAGCTACGCCGCCGAACGCCGCGCCCTTATCAGCATGGACCGCGCCGCCCGCACCTACGACGCCGGCAACCCCGCGCTGCATGAGGGCGACACCATCTACCTCTGCGTGGCCGACGCCGCGGGCAACATGGTCTCGCTCATCCAGAGCAACTACCGCGGCATGGGCAGCGGCATCGTCGTGCCCGGCACCGGCTTCGGCCTGCAGGACCGCGGCGAAATGTTCACCCTGCAGGAGGGTCACGCCAACGACTACGCGCCCGGCAAGCGACCCTTTAACACCATCATCCCCGCCTTCGTGCTCAAGGACGGCGCACCCTGGCTCGCCTTCGGTGTGATGGGCGGCTCGATGCAGCCGCAGGGCCATGTGCAGATCCTCGTCAACGTGATCGATTTCGGCATGAACCTGCAGGAGGCGGGCGACGCCGCGCGCTGGCAGCACCTCGGCTCCACGGATTATCACACCGCCACCATGCGCGACGGCGGCACGGTCGAGGTCGAAAGCGGCATCCCCTACGCCAGTGTGCGCGAACTCCAGCAGCGCGGCCATGCCGTGCGGCTCGGCGGCGGCGGCTTCGGCGGCTATCAGGCCGTCGCGCGCGACCACGCCAACGGCACCTGGATCGGCGCGAGCGAATCGCGCAAAGACGGCCACGCCGCGGGGTATTGAAACGAGATGAGGTAGGGGCCGTTCTCCGAGCGGCCCGTCCGAATGCGCAACACTCGGCCCGCCCGGAGGTCGGGCCCTACCCGCGGCACATCATTTGGAAATCGAATAGCAAGTTGGCTTGCCGGATGGCCGCGGTTCAGCCGCGCGGCAGCGGTGTGCGCTCCAGCGCGATGAGCGCGTGCAGTTCGTCGAGCGCCGGTTGTTCGCCCGTCGCGATCAGGAACTCCCACGCCGCCAGCACGCGGCGGTAGAAGAGCGTGCGCTCCGCGGCCGTGCGCGGGCTGAGCGGACGCAGGGATACGTTCGTGGTCACCGCGCCCGGGCCGGCCGGTTCGGTCGCCGGCGGCGGGGGCGCCGGCCTGCGCCGGAACATCGGCGCCAGCGCAGTGGCGGCCGCGCGCACCTCGGCATCGTCCGACTTTTCGCCCCAGGCCTGGATGAAGTGCCGGCGTTCGGCGCCCCAGCGGGTCACGGCCTCCGCGCGCTCCGCATCGAACCGGTCTGGGAACGCATAGCTGGACTGCCAGAAAATGTCGTTGAGCAGCGGATTCTGCCAGCTGCGGTAGATCATCAGGTTCCGGCCGCGGTCCTCCTGCGCGAGCAGCCGCTTTTCAAAATCGAGCGCCGGACCCGTGAGATCGGCCACCTCGCCGGCGAGCACCGCCGCCTTCCATGCCGGCCGCAGGCCTTCGTTCCAGGCCTTTTCCAAATCCTCGCGCGGATTGCGCCGGCCGCTGGCACCGGGCCGACCGGGACGGGTGGCCGCCGGGCCCATCGTGCGCTCCAGCTCGGCGCGCGGGCCGTTGAGCAAAAGATTCTTCACCGTGGCGTTCTGCTCGGTGAGCCGCGTGATGAACCGGGCAAACTGCGCGGCGCGCTCCTGCAAGGCCGCATCCATCGTCGTCACCCGGCCCGTGTCCACCGCCGTGCGGTAGGTTTCAAGGTGTCCGCGGATTTCCGGCGTCAACTCATCCTCGCCCGCCAACAGCCGGTCGATCACGCCGGCCCATTGCTCGAGGAATTGCTCGGAGCTCGCGCGCGGTTTGTCGATGGTGCGGTTGACGAGCACGGCTTCCTCGTGCGCCTCGGCGAAAGAATCGCGCCGCACTCCGGCCGGCTCGCGCGTGAAAAGATCCAGCCCCAGCAGGTTTTCCGGCAGGAAGCGCTCGTAGCCGGCCCAGCGGTCCGGATCGGGATCAGGGTCGCAGCCGGCCGCGAGCGAAACTTCGTCGGTCGCCGTGTAGCCGGCGATCGGCGGCAACGGCGCATCCTCGCCGGGCATCGCCCAGACGGGCACCGTGACAAACCATTCGGAGTTGGGCGCGACCGTCCGCGGCACGCCGAGGAAGTGAAAGCCGCCCGAGTGACACTGCGTCATGCAAAACACCACGCGGCCCTTGCCCAGGCCCTCGCGCAACACGGCCTGCAGCTCGGCCACACCCAGCACCTCGCTGTTGTCCGTAAACCAGCCGGTGCCGGAGCGCGCCGGATCCTGCTTCAACTGCCAGAGCGTGATCGTGCTCTCGCGCGGCTCCTCGCGGGAAAGTTCGCCGTGGTCGCCCACAAACAGATACAGCGTGCCGCCCTCCGCCACCGAGGGCAGGATTTCTTCGCGCAAGGCGGTGAGGATGCTGTCGCGGGTCGCCGGCCGGTTGTCCGCCAGCGGCCCCGGCACCCATGACTCGAGGACCAGCCCGTCCTCTTTGTATTGGCGGCGGGTGTCGGCAATTTTCACCGGCTCGCCGGGACGGTTGCCCACGCCAAAAAACACCCACGTCTGCTCCTTCGGGTAGTTTTGCTCAAAAAACGCCGCGATCGCCCGGGCCTGCAGGTATTGGGAATAGTTGTTGTTCAGCGGCGTGCCCCCGCCGGAAATCAGCACATAGGCATCGCGGGCGGCCAGCGGCAGGACCGCCGGCAGACAGAGACAGAGCAAAAGCAGGCAGCGGCGAAAAAACGCGGATATTGGCATGGTCCGGCACCGTGATTGAGACCTCCGCCCCTGACAACCGCCCATCGCCCAAATCCGGGCTATTATGACCAACGGACTACCCCGGGGAAACCGCCCTTGACACCCCCCGGGCCGTCCGGCACTCCTGACCCTCTTTTTCGTCCAAAGTCATGAAGCCTACATTCCGCCCACATCGCAAAAAGCGCGCCCGCCAGATCGGTTTTCGCGCCCGCAAGGCCACCGTTGGTGGCCGCAAGGTCCTTTCGTCCCGCCGTCGCAAGGGTCGCAAGCGCCTGACCGTCGTCTGATTTCACCGCCAGCGCCGCCGGCTGCCCCATGCGTTTCCGCCCAGAGCAGCATTTGCGCCGCCCGGGGGATTTCCGCACCGTCCGCGAACAGGGCCGTCGCCTTGACTGCGGAGCCTTCACGCTCTGGTGGCTCGCCCGCGGCGATGCCGCCCCCGCCCGCCTCGGCGTGGTGGCCTCCTACGCGCAGGTCGGCAATGCCGTCGAGCGCGCCCGCGCCAAGCGCCGCCTCCGCGAGCTGTTCCGCCGCCACCAAACCTTGGTCCCCGCCGGTTGCGACCTCATGCTGGTCGCCCGCGCCGCGGTCAACCGCTGGGAATTTCCCGCGTTGGCGGAAAAATTCACCGCCGCCTGCGCCCGGCTGCCCGCCTCCACCCATGCCTGAGACCCGTCCAACCCTGCTGACCCGGCTCGCGCGCCTGCCCACCGCCGCGTTGCTCGGCTTGGTGTGGACGTATCAGAAAACCCTTTCGCCCGTGCTGCCGGCCATCTTTGGGCCGGGCTGCGGCTGCCGCTTCGCCCCCACGTGTTCGCACTACGCCGCCGAGGCCCTGCGCACCCACGGCGCGCTGGCCGGCACCTGGCTCGCCGTGCGCCGGCTGCTGCGCTGCCAGCCCCTCCACCCGGGCGGCTTCGATCCCGTTCCGCCTTCGCCAAGGCTACGGCGGACAAGGCCCCTTTCGCGCCGGCTGATCTGCGCACGCGCCCACGCGTCTGCGCGCCCACCCGCTGACCTTTTCAAGTAATGGACAAAAAGAACCTCACCATCGGCGTGCTCCTCATGCTCGCCGCCTTCGCGAGCCTCTACATCGGCCAAAAATACGCGCCGCCGCCCGCCCCGCCGGCCCAATCGCCCGCCGTCGCCGCACCGGCCGCACCCGCCCCGGGCGAAGCCGCGCCGGGCACGGCGGGCCAGCCGCTCACCCCGCCGCAAACCGCTTTTGCGGCCGCCGTCGCCCGCGACGAGGTCGGCGCCCAGGTGATCTCGCTCGCCAACAGTTTCGTCGAGGTGCGCCTCACCAACCACGGCGGCGCCATCCGCGAAGTCGCCTTCCGCGCCCGTGACCTCAAGGGCCGCCTCATCTACCCGTCGGAACGCCTCGGCGCCGAGCCGTTCGTCTTCAACCAGCTCCATGCCGACCCGATGCTCGCCTTCGTCGAGTTCCCCGGCCTCGACCGGCACACCGGCTTCGAACTCGTGCGCAAGACCGGCGACGAAGCCGTTTACCGCGCCGTGTTTGAAAACCGCATCGAGGTCACGCGCCGCTATTATCTGCCCGATGGCTCCGACCCCAAGACCGACCCCTACCAGCTCCGGCACGAGACCACCTTCCGCAACCTCACCGACCAGACCACGCCGCTGCCGCGCGTCGCGCTCAGCCTCGGCACCACCGCGCCGATCAACTCCGTGGACTACGGCATGCAGCTCGCCACCGGCTATTCCGACGGCAAGGACCGCACCTTCATCACCCGCTCCAAGCTCGAAGGCGGCGGCTTCCTCAGTTGGTTCGGCTTCGGTTCCAGCCAGCCCCTTGCCTTCCTGTCGTCCACCGGTCCCGTCTCCTGGGCCTCGGTGAGCAACCAGTTCTTCACCGCCATCGCCACGCCCGACGTCCCCGCCACCGGCCTCGTGACGCGCCGCGTGGAGCTGCCCGCTTTTGCCGACAAACCCAACCAGCCGAACTTCGGCATCACCGGCGCCGCGCAGTTCGAGGTGCCCGCTCTCGCCCCCGGCGGCGAGACCACCCTAGGCCTCAACCTCTACGTCGGCCCCAAGGAATACCGCCGCCTCGCCAACGGCGACGTCTTCACCGCCGATCAGGACAAGGTGATGAACTTCGGCATGTTCCGGTTCTTCAGCCAACTCCTGCTCACCATCATGACGTGGGTCCACGGCTGGATCGTCAGTCTCTCGCCCACCTGGGCCTGGGGCTGGGCCATCGTCATCACGACCCTGATCCTCAAGATCGTTTTCCTCTGGCCCACGCTCGCCGCGTCGAAGTCCGCCAAGCGCATGGCCAAGCTGCAGCCGGAGATGCAGACCATCCGCGAGAAATTCAAGGACAACCCCCAGAAGATGCAGGCCGCGACGATGGAGCTCTTCAAGAAGCACCGCGTGAATCCCGTGGGCGGCTGCCTGCCGATCCTCATCACGATGCCTTTCTTCTTCGGCTTCTTCCAGATGCTGCAGAGCACCGCCGAGCTGCGCTTCGCCCCGTTTCTCTGGTCGATCGACCTCTCCGCACCCGACACCGTCGCCCGCGTCTTCGGTTTCCCGATCAACATCCTGCCGCTCCTCATGGGCGCGACGATGATCATCCAGATGCGGCTCACGCCGATGCCGTCCACCGACAACATGCAGGCGAAGATCTTCAAGTTCATGCCGTGGATCTTCACCATCTTCTGCTACAACTTCTCGGGCGCGCTCGCGCTCTACTCCACCGTCAACGGCATCTTCACCATCGGCCAGCAGCTCGTCGTCAACCGCATGAAAGACGACCCGCTGCCCGCCCCCGCGCCCGCCGCCACCGGCAAACCCGGCAAGCCGGTGAAGAACGTGACGCCGAAAAAGCGCTAAGCTTTAAGCGTTAAGCCAAAAGCTCCGATCCGCCTCCATCCTCCCCCCCGGCTTACCGCTTATTGCTTATCGCTGAAAGCTGCTCCCCTCATGGCCGGTCACAACAAATGGTCCAAGGTCAAGCGCCTGAAGGCCGTCACCGACGCCCGCCGGGGCAAGGTATTCTCCCGCCTCTCGCGCGACATCACCCTCACCGCCAAGGCCGGCGGCGGTGATCCCGACGGCAACGCCCGCCTGCGCACCCTCCTCCTCAAGGCCCGCGAAGCCAACATGCCCGCCGAAAACGTGGACCGTGCCATCAAGAAGGGCACCGGCGAACTCCCCGGCGTCGTTTACGAGGAAATCAGCTACGAGGGCTACGGCCCCGGCGGCGTCGCCTTTGTCGTCAAGGTTACCACCGACAACAAGACCCGCGCTGCGCAGGACGTCCGCAGCGTCTTTGCCCGCTGGGGCGGCAACCTCGCCCAAAGCGGCGCGGTCGCCTTCCAGTTCCTGCACGCCGGACAGTTCCTGATTACGCGGGACCAGACGACCGAAGACCGGCTCATGGAAGTCGCGCTCGAGTGCGGCGCCGACGACGTCATCACCAGCGACCACGGCTTCGAGGTCCGCTGCGACCTGCACCTCTTCGACAAGGTCAGCCACGCACTGGAAAATGCCGGCATCAAGACCGAGAGCGCCGAGATTTCCTACATCCCGACCAGCCATGTGCCGGTGACCGACCTCGCCACCGCCCAGTCGCTCGTGAAGCTGCACGACGGCCTCGAGGAGTTGGACGACGTGCAGAACGTCTTCTCGAACGAGGAAATGTCCGACGAGATCAGCGCCGCCGCGCACGGGTGAACCCTCCGCCCCGTCTGTCCTGCCCCGTGTATGACCCTTGCGCTGCTTGCGTCGGCGGCGCGGGCGCTGTGTCCTTGCAGAATGCCTGATCTGGATGATGTGCCTGCCGGTGCTCCCGCCGTTGCCGACCCCGGCAGCGTGGGCGTGGTCGCGTCGCGCGACTTCGTGCATGCCGCCCCGTTCACTTTCCAAAGCGGCCAGTCGCTGCCCGGCTTCACCCTGCGCTACGAGACCTACGGCGAACTCAACGCCGCGCGCGACAACGCCATCCTCATCTGCCACGCGCTCAGCGGCGACCACCACTGCGCCGGCCGGCACGCCACCGACGACCGCAAGCCCGGCTGGTGGGACAACCTCATCGGCCCCGGCAAGGCCGTGGACACACGCCGCTTCTTCGTCATCTGCTCCAACTGCCTCGGCGGCTGCGTCGGCTCCACCGGCCCCTCCTCGGTCAACCCCGCCACCGGCCGGCCCTACGGCATCGCGTTTCCCTTCGTCACCATCCGCGACATGGTTCGCGCGCAGAAACTCCTGCTCGACCATCTCGGCGTCGCCACGCTGCACGCCGCGATCGGCGGCTCCATGGGCGGCATGCAGGTGCTGCAGTGGGGCATCGAATATCCCGGTTTCGTCCGCCGCCTGCTCGCCATGGCCACCACCTCCCGCGAAGGCGCGCAGGCCATCGCCTTCAACGAGGTCGGCCGCCAGGCCATCATGCAGGATCCCGCCTGGAACCAGGGCGACTACGTCCGCGAGGCCGGCCCGCGCACCGGTCTCGCCATCGCCCGCATGATGGCACACATCACCTACGTGTCCGATGCCTCGATGGACCGGAAGTTCGGGCGCCGGAAAAAGGGCACGGCCAACGGCGACGCCTACACCTTCGACATCCAGTTCGAGGTCGAGAGCTACCTGCGCCACCAGGGCCAAAGCTTCATCAACCGCTTCGACGCCAACTCCTACCTCTACATCACCCGCGCGCTCGACCAGTTCGACCTCGCCCACGCCTACGGCTCGGTCGAGACGGCCTTTGCGCCCGTGCAGGCCGAGACCCTCGTCGTCGGCTTCACCAGCGACTGGCTCTTCCCGCCGGAGCAAAACCGCGCCATCGTCCACGCCCTGCTGCGCGCCGGCAAACGCGCCACCTATGCCGAGCTCGCCACCGATCTCGGCCACGATTCCTTTCTCCTCGAATCCGAGGATCTCTACGCCCTTGTCCGCAGCTTCCTCGAGCGCGAGGCCGCCGTGCTGGTGGACTTCAGCATCTGACCGCCATGCCCAAGCTCGTCGAAAAACGCACCGTGGACATGCAGATCATCGGGGACTGGGTGGAGCCCCGCACCCGGGTGCTTGATCTCGGCTGCGGCCGGGGCACCCTGCTCGGCTACCTCGCGCAGACCAAGGAAGTCGCCGGCATCGGGGTGGATCTCGACTTTCACCGCATCACCGCCTGCGTGCAGCGCGGCGTCACCGCCTACCAGGGCGACATGCTCGCCTTCATGCGCGAATTTCCCGACCGCTTCTTCGACCGCGTGATCTGCTCGCGCACCGTGCAGGAGCTGGACGATCCCACCGCCGTCATCCTCGAAGCCCTGCGCGTGGGCCGCACGCTGACGGTCGGCTTCGTCAACCACGGCTTCTGGAAGAACCGCCTCGCCACGCTGTTTCGCGGCCGAAAGCTCCGCAACCAAGTTTACACCACCGAGTGGTTCGAAAGCCGCCCGGCGAATCCGGTGACCATCGCCGACTTCGAGCACTTCTGCGCCGCGAAGGGCATCCGCATCGCCCGCCGCGCCCACCTCGCCGGCAACTGGCGCTCCCCGCGTCGCCTCTGTCCCAATCTGCTCGCTGGCTACGCCCTCTACGATCTCACGCGCTGAGGCGGTCGGGCTTCACTCCACCGCCAGCGCCTCGGCCTGCCGGCTCAGTCCTTTTTCCAGGCTGCCGCAGACGAGCTCGCACAGCTTGAAGATCGTCGGGTCGATGATCCGGTAGAAAACCTGCAGGCCTTCCTTGCGCCGGCCCAGCACGTGCGCCGCCGTGAGCGTCTGCAGGTGGCGGGAAACATTGGCCTGCGTGCCGTCCACCGCCTCCACCAGCTCACCGACGTTCTTCTCGCCGTCGAACAACGCCTGCAGCAGCCGCAGGCGCATCGGCTCGGCCAGCACGGCAAAACGCCGCGCCACCAGCTCCAGCGCGGCTTCGGACAGCGGACTCTTTTTTCCCATGCACGGGAGGGAAACACGGCTTGACATGATTTCAAGTATATGCGTATATGCTCATATAAAGTCAATCCTAACCCCATGAAAATCGAATCCCTCATCCGTCTCCTCGCCGGCTCGGTCGTCCTGGCCGGCGTGCTGCTCACCCACTTTGTCAGTCCCTGGTGGCTACTGCTGCCGGCCTTTGCGGGCCTGAACCTCATCCAATCCGTCTTCACCGGCTTCTGCCCGCCCTCGCTGCTCCTGCGCCGGCTGGGGTGGCTGGATGAGGCCGGTGTCATCCACTGGGGTGGACGTTGAACCCTGCCATCCGATGATGCGCCTGATCCTTTTGCTTTTGCCCGCTCTTGTCACCGGTTGCGCCCGACCCGGGCCCGCCCCGGTGGCCTCGGCTCCCGCGGCGTCCGTCCGCGTGGCCGTGACGACAACTGAAACGGTTGCCCAAATCCGGCCGGTGGCCGGCACGGTGCGCCCGCAGGACCGGGCCGTGGTCGCGGCCCGGGTCATGGGCCTCGTCACGCAAAGCAAACTCGCGGTCGGCCGGCCGGTGGCCACGGGTGAGTTGCTGGTGACGCTTGAAGCCGGCGAGATTTCCGCGCGGCTCGCCCAGGCCCGGGCAACCTTGCAGCAGGCTGAGCGTGACTTTGCCCGCGAACGCAGCCTTGAAGCCCAGGGCGCCACGCCGGCCGAGTCCGTCCGCAGTGCCGCCGATCGGCTGCAGTTGGCGCAGGCCGCGGTCGCCGAGGCCGAAACGTTGCTTTCCTACACCCGGATCACCGCTCCGTTTGCGGGCGTGATCACGGCGGACTTTGTCAAACCGGGCGATCTAACCGCACCCGGCCAGCCGCTGTTTGCGCTGGAGGGAACGAGCCGGCTGCAAGCCGAGGCGGCGGTGCCGGATTCGTTGCCCGCGCTCGCGCCTGGCGTCGCCGTGAACTTGATGCTCGATGGCATCACCCTCGCCGGCCGGCTGGCGGAAATTTCCCCATCGGCCGACATCGCCTCGCGTTCCCGGCTCGTCCGCATTGATCTTCCGGCCGATGCCGCCGCGCGTTCCGGCCAGTTCGTGCGCGTCCTGTGGCCCGCGGGTGATGAAACCCTCATCCTCGCGCCGGCCGGAGCGGTTTCCGTGCTCGGCCAGATGGAGCGGGTCTTTGTCGTCGCCGAGGGCCGCGCGCGGTTGCGTCTCGTAAAAACCGGCGGATCTCGTGAAGGCCGGACGGTGATCCTGGCCGGTTTGGAAGCCGGCGAGACCGTCGTGCTGGATCTGCCGCCTGCGCTGCGCGACGGCCAGACCGTGGAGTTGCGGCCATGAATCCCGCCGGCCCCAACCCGCCGCCCGGGCTCGCCGGCCGGCTCGCGGCGTTCTTCATCGATTCAAAGCTCACGCCGATCGCGGTCATCGCCTCGATCCTGCTCGGGCTTTTCGCGGTGCTCATGCTGCCGCGCGAGGAAGAGCCGCAGATCAAGGTGCCGATGGTGGATGTGATCGTGGCCATGCCCGGCGCCACGCCCGCCGAGGTCGAGAATCGCATCACCCGGCCGATGGAAAAACTCCTCTGGGAGATTCCCGGTGTCGAATATCTCTACGCCACCTCCTCGCCCGGCCAGTCGCTGGTTATTGTCCGCTTCCTCGTGGGCACCGATATCGAGGCCGCCCTCGTGAGGCTGAACCAGAAGCTACAGACCAATTTCGACCGCATCCCGCCCGGCGTGGCGCCGCCGCTCGTGAAGCCGCGCACCATTGACGATGTGCCCATTTTGGCCCTCACGCTCCACAGCGCGACGCACGACCACCTCGTGCTCCGGCGGCTGGCGGCCCAGTTGGATGATGCGGTCAAGTCCGTCCCGCAGGTGGCCGAGACGACGCTGATCGGCGGCGTCCGCCGCACCGTGCGCGTGCAACTCGATCCCGCGGCGCTGGCCGCCCGCGGTCTCACCGCCGCACAATTGGCGCCGGCGCTCCGGCAGGCCAACCGCAACCAGCAGGCCGGCTCCCGTCCCTTCGCCAACACGGAGGTGCTGCTCGAAACCGGCGGCTTTCTGCGCGATGCCGCCGAGGTCGGCGCAGTCGTCGTGGGCGTGCACGCCGGGCGGCCCGTCCACCTGCGCGAGGTGGCCGTCATCTTGGACGGCGCCGAGGAACCCGCCGACTACGTGTTGCACGGCGCACGCGACGGGGCGCTCGAGGCCGCCGTCACCCTGAGCCTCGCCAAGCGTCCCGGCGCCAACGCCATCGATGTGGTCAACGCCGTGCTCGCCAAGGTGGAGACGCTGCGCGGCACGCTGCTGCCGGCCGACGTCACGCTCACGGTCACGCGTGACTACGGCCACACCGCGGCGGAAAAAAGCAACGAACTGCTCCTCCACATGGGCATCGCCGTCTTCGGCGTCGCCCTGCTGATCCTGTTCTTCCTCGGCTGGCGCGAATCGCTCGTCGTCCTCCTCGCCATCCCTTCCACCCTCGCGCTGACGCTGCTCGTTTTCTACCTCTACGGCTACACGCTCAACCGGATCACCCTGTTTGCGCTGATCTTCTCGATCGGCATCCTGGTGGACGACGCGATCGTCGTGGTGGAAAACATCGTGCGGCACGTGCGCCTGCCCGGGGCGGAGAAAAAATCGCTCCGGGAAATCGCGCTCGCCGCCGTCGCGGAGGTGGGCAACCCCACCATCCTGGCCACCTGGGCGGTGATCGCCGCCATTCTGCCCATGGCCTTCGTCGGCGGCCTCATGGGACCCTACATGCGGCCCATTCCCATCGGCTCGACCGCCGCCATGCTGTTCTCGCTGGTCATCGCCTTCACCATCACGCCGTGGGCGGCCATCCGCGTGCTGCGCCGTCGCTTCGCCGGTGCCGGCCAGGCCCCGGCGGGCGACCATGACCACGCGCCGGACGACTGGTTCACCCGGCTTTATCACCGCGTGATGGAGCCTCTGCTCGACCACGCCCGCTGGCGCTGGGGTTTTCTTGCCGGTATCGTCGGCCTGCTGCTCGTCTCCGCCGGCTTTGTGCTCACCGGCGCGGTAACAATCAAGATGCTGCCCTTCGACAACAAGTCGGAGTTCCAGATCGTCATCAACACCCCCGAGGGCACCACGCTGGAGCAGACCGCCCGCGTCGCCACCGAGATGGCCGCCGCGATCCGCGACCAGCCGGAGGTGCGCGATTTCCAAATCTACGCGGGCACCGCATCGCCGTTCAATTTCAACGGCCTTGTGCGCCACTACTTCATGCGCCGTGGCCCCAACGTCGCCGATATCCAGGTCAACCTCGTCGGCAAGGGCGAACGCACCGGCCAGAGTCACGACGTGGCCAAGCGCATTCGCGAGCTGGTCGCGCCCGTCGCCGCCCGCCACGGCGCCGCCTTCGCCGTGGCCGAAGTGCCGCCAGGCCCGCCGGTGCTGCAATCGCTCGTCGCCGAGATCTACGGACCCGACGAACCGCAGCGCGTGGCCCTGGCCGCCGCCGTGAAGGATATCTTTGCCCGTACACCGGGCGTCGTGGACCTCGACTGGTATGTCGAGGCCGCCCAGCCCAAGGTCCGCTACCTCGTTGACCGCGAGAAGGCCGCCCTCCACGGCGTGAGTGCCGACACCGTCGTTCAAACCCTCCGCCTCGCCGCCCAAGGCCTCGCCACGGATCTCCTGCATTTGCCCGCCGAGCGCGAGGATGTGCCGCTCGTCCTTGAGCTGCGCGCCGCGGACCGCACCGATCCCGCCGCGCTGCTCGCCTTGGAAGTCCGGCCGGAACAAGATCCCGCCGCGCCACCGGTCCCCTTGTCCGAGCTGGTGCGACTCGAGCGCACCACCGGCGAACGCAGCCTCTATCGCAAAAATCTCAAGCCCGTCACCTACGTCACCGCCGATGTCGCCGGCGCGGTCGAGAGCCCCGCCTACGCGTTGTTCACACTCAACCGCGAAATTGCCCGGCTGGATGCCCGGCAATTCGGCGCGCCCGCGGCCCGGCTGCCGGTCTTTCATCTCAACCTGCCCTTCGACGACACCGCCCCCGCGCTCAAATGGGACGGCGAATGGCACATCACGCTGGAGGTTTTCCGCGACCTCGGCCTCGCCTTTGCCGCCGTGCTCATCCTGATCGCCATGCTGATGGTCGGCTGGTTCCGCAGCTACGTCACACCTCTTGTCGTCATGGCCGCGATTCCCTTTTCGCTTATCGGCATCCTGCCCGCGCACTGGGCTTTCGGCGCTTTCTTTACCGCCACCTCGATGATCGGCTTCATGGCCGGTGCCGGCATCGTCGTCCGCAACTCCATCATCCTCGTGGATTTCATCGAGCTGCGCCGCGCCCATGGGCTCTCGCTGCGCGATGCCGTGGTCGAGGCCGGCGCGGTGCGTTTCCGGCCGATGCTGCTCACCGCCCTCGCCGTGGTCGTCGGCGCCAGCGTGATCCTCGCCGATCCCATCTTCCAGGGCCTCGCCCTCAGCCTGATGTTTGGCGAAATCGCCTCGCTGCTCATCAGCCGGATGGCCGTGCCTGTGCTTTACTACATGGCCAACCGCCGCGAATCTCCCTCCATCTCCCCATGAAAACCCTCCTGCTCCTTGCCACCGCCGCGCTTGTGCTCTTCGCCGCCACCCGGCTCCTCGCCGACGATTTCATGGATCCCACCGAGGCCGCCCGCCGCGTCGAGCAGGGATCCGCCATCCTCATCGATGTGCGTGAGCCCGCGGAATGGGCCGACACCGGCGTCGCCACCCCCGCGGTCCTGCTGCCGCTCAGCGACCTGCGCGGCGACCGAACCCAATGGAAATCCTTCCTGGCCAAACACGCCGGCAAGGAACTCATCGTGTATTGTCGCTCCGGCACCCGCTCGGGCATCGCCACCAAGCTCCTGACCGCGGAAGGCCACACCGTGGCCAACGCCGGCGCCTTCAAGCATTGGCAGGACGCGGGATTGCCCGTGCGCCAAGTCGAAGCCCGCTAAGCCGGCCCGATCCTTTGTCACCCATTGGGTGACAAATATCAGCGCGCCAGATTTTTGAGCCGGGCGGCGTGGATCACGCACACGCAGTCGCTGCCGTCGGCCGTGTGCAGCCAGTGCGGGTCGAGCGCGGCAAACTCGCGGTCCATCGCCGCGCGCAGGCCGCCAACCTCGATGAGCACGATGCCGTGGGGCTTCAGCCGCGTCCGCGCCTGCCGCAGCAGTTTGCGGATGATGTCGAGCCCGTCGCGGCCGCCGTCGAGCGCCAGCCGCGGTTCGCGGCGAAACTCCGCCGGCAAAGCATCGCAGTGCGCGCTCGGCTCGTAGGGCGGATTGCTCAGGATCACGTCGTATTTCACCGCGGACACGGCGTCGAACACGTCGCTGCGGTGCAGGGTGACGCGCCGTGTCAGCCTGAAGTCCCGCACGTTGATCTTCGCCACTTCCAGCGCGTCGGCCGACAAATCCACCGCATCCACCCTCGCCTGCGGGAAATGCTGCGCGAGGAGGATGGCGAGGCACGCCGAACCGGTGCACACATCCACGACGTGCGTCACCTTCGCCGGGTCGGGCAGCCAGCCGTCGAGCTGCTCCGGGATAATCTCCAGAAAATAACTGCGCGGGATTAGCACGCGCTCGTCCACGTAGAACCGCTGGTCGCCCAGCCAGGCCTCTTTCGTCAGGTAGGCCGCCGGCATATGCTCCTCGACCCGGCGGCGAAAGACCTCCGCCAGTGAGGCCTGTTGCGCGGCCGTCAACGGCTGCCTGAGCACGCGCTCGTCGCTGTCGAGCGGCAGCCCCAGGGTGCGCAGGATGAGATACAGCGCCTCGTCGTGCGCGGTGGTCGCGATCTGCCCGAGGGCGAGACCATGCTTTTTATAAAGCTCCACGGCCCGCCGCAGCCAAGCACCGGGCGTGGCGAGGGAGTTTTTATCGCCAGAAGCCTTAGCTCTTTTTTTCATCCGGGATGACGGCTACTGTATGGACGTGGCTGCGGATATGTTCGGAACAGTAGCACTCGTCACCTGCACACTTCGAACAGTAGCGAAAATCCATCTGCGGATGGGTCCGGTCGGTCTTGCCGCAAGCATAGCACCGATGTCTCGGTTCATCCCTCTCCTTCAAACGTTCCACTTCACGTTCAAGATGCCGCTGCCGTTGCTTTGCTCCGCGAATCATCTCGGGCGCAAAGAAGATCAGAAAATTTCCTACCGAAGCCATGATCTGCAACCGGGTTGATCCTGTCCCGGTCGCGAATGAATATGCATAAACCAGCCATGTAAGAAGAGCCAACCACTTGATCTTCAGCGGCAGTATGAAGAATAGCATCAGCTCAAAATTTGGGTTCCGAAATGCAAAAGCTAAAAACACCGAACCGGCGATGAATGTGTTGGATGTCAAAGAAAACGGCAGCAGAAACGCGGTTCCTACCGTAAGCACCCAGCCGGTGAGCAAAAAGAGATTAAACTTAAAAGCCCCCCACTCCTCCTCAAGGGCGCTACCCATCAAATAAAAAATATATAGGGCAAAGGCTATGAATATGTAACCCAGAAACCCTGGTGCTGGCGGAATGATAATAAAAGTAAACAGCCTCCACCACTCACCATGAATCACCAGCATTGGCACAAACAGGAGTCGGCTGACATCGACCTTTCCAAGCATAGCCATCAACAAAACAAATACCTGCCCGATCACTATGTAGAGAGCCAGATTGGAAATGGCATACTTTCCTAGCACCCGTTCGATCTTGTCCAAAAATGTCATGGTGAATGATCCTGCTTGTTGTCCGCACCGGCCAGCTCCGCAACCAGCTTTTCCTTGTGCGCAGCGAGCGCCGGCTCGGTCACCAGCGCGAGCACGAGCCGGGCGTGGTCAATCTTGCCCTGCTTGATGAGGATGTTGGCCGCATGCAGCCGCATGGTTTCCCGCTCCACGCCGTTTTCGGCCTGCTCCTCCAGGGTTGCCCACGCTTTCAGGGCCGCGTCCCAGTCGGGTTTTTCCAGATCGTAGTAGGCCTCGGCGCGCCGGTAGGTGAATTCGATGCGGTCGGGTGCCAGCTCCGCGGCCCGGGTAAAGGCCGCCAGCATGGCTTGGTCGAGCGCCTCGCGGGTCCACTCGCCCGACTCCAGAAAATCATCCCGCGCCTCGGCCAGCAGCGTGCCGAGCTGGTAGTGGTAAAGCGGCTGGTCCGGGGCCAGCTCGATCGCGGCGAGAAAAAACGGCATCGCCTCCCGCGGCTTGCCGGCCTCCGCGAGATGGTTGCCGAGCTGGTTCTTCACCATCGGGTTTTTGGGGTCGAGCTGCTCCGCCTTCAGGAGGATGAGCACCGCCTGCTGGTCCATGCCCACGCGCCCCAGCAAACGGCCGTAGGCGGCGTAACCCGTGGCGTTGTCGGGATTGTTGCGCAGGAAAACCTCGTAGTCGAAGACCAGCGTTTGCGCCTGGGTCTGGAAGGCGCGTAGGTCGAGCTTGTCGCCCTGTCTGGCGGCGTCGGCGAACAGTTCGTGCTGGCGCTCCAGCAACTGCCGCAGCGTGCGCTCAACGAGGGTTTCGCTCGTTTGGGCGGCGGCCAGCGGGAGCAGGAGGACAAGGCCTAGGAAGTGACGGGCTTTCATGCGGGGAAAGTGCGACACCATCAGCCGGCCAAGGTGCCGGCGTAAACATTCATCCGCTCCCCGCGCAGGAAGCCCACCAGCAACTGCCCGCTGGCCCGGGCAAACTCCACCGCCGCGCTGGTCGGCGCCGAGATTGCCGCCACCGCCGGGATGCCCGCCGCCAGCGCCTTCTGCATGATCTCAAACGAGATGCGCCCGCTCACCAGCAGCACCCGGTCGGCCAGCGGCAGCCCGCCCGCGAGAAACGCGTGGCCGATCACCTTGTCGAGGGCGTTGTGCCGGCCCACGTCCTCGCGCACCACCTGGAGATTGCCCGCCGCGTCAAACAGCGCGCTCGCGTGCAGCCCGCCCGTCTGCGCAAACGCCGCCTGCGCCGCGCGCAAACGCTCCGGCAGCCCGGTGATCAGGGCCGCCGTCACCGCCAGCGGTGCCGCGATGGGGGCAAACTGTCCGCGCACCGCCTCGATGCTCGCCTTGCTGCAAATCCCGCAGCTCGACGACGTGAACACGTGCCGCGTGAGCTTGGCCAGATCCACCGCCGCGCCCGGCGCCAGCAGCACATCAATGATGTTTTCCTCCGGCGGCCGTCCGTCCGGGCGGCAATACACCATATCCAGCACGTCGTCGCGCCGCCGCAAAATGCCCTCCGTCACGAGAAAACCCGCCACCAGTTCGCGGTCGTGCCCCGGCGTGCGCATGACCACGGCCACGCCCTGCCCGCCCACGCGGATCTCCAGCGGCTCTTCCACCGCCACCAAATCATCGCGCTCCTCCGCAGCCCGCGCCGTATCGTGGCGCGTGATCGGGACCTGCCGGGTGGCTTTGGCGAGCGACATGCGACCAGCGAAACAAATAAACTAAGCGCAACACAAGCGCCCTGAATTGGCCGCAAGGAGGCGCAAAATTATCTCAAGCTCCGGCGTAGGGTAACCACGCGCCTACAGGCGCCCTGGGGCGCTGAGCAGCATTTTGATTTTGCGCCTCTTTGCGACCATCATGTATTTTTCCTGTGTATCTCCCTGTCTCGCCCGCACATCGCACGCTGCCCGAGACAAGGTTTGCCTCCGCGTTTCCGCGCCGGAAATTCCGCGCATGGACTCCCCGCCCGCACCCGCCCCGCTGCCCGGCCGCGGCGTGTCCATCAACCCGCCCAACCGCTTCGAGCGGCTGCATGTGGAGGCCGATCCCGATGCGCCGCCCGAGGAGCGGCCGCACCCGCGCACGGAGTTTTTCTTCGACCGCACCGAATCCCTCCTCACGGCCAACGACAGTCCCGACATCCCCTTCACCATCGGGCTCAATCCCTACCGCGGCTGCGAGCACGGCTGCGCCTACTGCTTCGCGCGCCCTTACCATGAATACCTCGGCTGGAGCAGCGGCCTGGAATTCGAGACGAAGATCCTGGTGAAACTGCGCGCGCCCGAGCTGCTCCGCGCGGAGCTCTCCTCTCCCCGCTGGCAGCCGCAGAGCATCGCCATGAGCGGCGTGACCGATTGCTACCAGCCTTGCGAACGTCAGTTCAAGGTCACCCGCAGCTGCCTCGAGGTCTGCGCCGAGTTCCGCCAACCCATCTCGATCGTCACGAAGAACGCCCTCGTCACCCGCGACCGCGACGTGCTGGCCGAACTCGCGCGCTTCTCCGCCACCGCCGTTTACGTCTCCGTCACCACGCTCGACCGCGATCTCGCCGGCAAACTCGAGCCCCGCGCCTCGCGGCCGGAGGCCCGGCTGCGCGCCATCCGCGAGCTGAGCACCGCCGGCGTTCCCGTCGGCGTGATGACCGCCCCGCTCATCCCCGGGCTCAACGATCAGGAAATGCCGCGCATCCTGGAGGCCGCGGCGGAGGCCGGTGCGAAGTTCGCCGGCTACGTGGTGCTCCGCCTGCCCCACGCCGTGAAGGACATCTTCGGTCGCTGGCTCGACGATCACGCTCCCGGCAAAAAGGCCCGCGTGCTCGACCGTGTGAAAGCGCTGCGCGGCGGCGAGCTGAACGTAAGCGAATGGGGCCGGCGCATGAAAGGCGAAGGCATCTTCGCCGAGCAGATCCGCGATCTCTTCCGGATCACCACCCGCCGGCTCGGGCTGAACCAGGAGCGCTGCGTCCTCTCGACCGCCCACTTCCGCCGGCCCGGGGGCACGCAGTTGGACCTGTTCTAGCCGCGGCTTGCCTCTTTCCCCGTCCCGCCGGTTAGCTCGACCCATGCAACACTGCCGCACCATCGGCTTCGACGCCGACGACACGCTCTGGCACAACGAGAACATTTTCGAGCTGGTGCACGCGCGCTACCGGACACTGCTCGCACACTACCACGATGCCGCGACGGTGGACCGCACGCTCTTTGCCACGGAGATGAAGAACCTCGAACTCTACGGCTACGGCGTGAAAGGCTTCACGCTCTCGGCCATCGAAACCGCCATCGCGCTCACCGATGGCAAAATCAGCGCGGAGGAAATCCGCACGCTGATCGACCTCGGCCGCGACATGCTGGAGCATCCGGTCGAGCTGCTCGACGGCGTGGCCGACATCCTTGCCACGCTCGCAGACTCCCACCGCCTCCTCGTCATCACCAAGGGCGACCTGCGCGACCAGGAGCGCAAACTCGCCAAGTCCGGCCTCGGTGTGCGTTTCCGGCATGTCGAGATTCTGTCGGAAAAGGACGAGTCCTCCTATGCCGCCATCCTGCGCCGCCACGCCATCGCTCCGGAGGAATTTCTGATGGTCGGCAATTCGCTCAAGTCCGACATCCTGCCCGTGCTGGCCCTCGGCGGCAGCGGCGCGCACGTGCCCTATCATCTCACCTGGGGGCATGAACGGGTGGAACATGTTCCCGAAGCCCCGGGCCGTTTTATCCAGTTGCGCACGATCCGCGAGCTGCCCGCCCTGCTGGGCGCATGAACCCATGTGCTGCCGCTACCTGCTGCTCCGGGAATTTTATCAGGACGTCGCGCGGCGGCTGGGCGTGGCGGACCCGGTGGAAATCCTCTCCCGCTACAACATCGCGCCGGGGTCGGTGATTCCTGCCGTGCGCGCCAAGCCCAAGTCTTCCGGCCGCGCGGCCGTCGCGCTGCGCTGGGGCCTCGTGCCTGCTTGGGCCAAGACCGACGACGGCGGCGCCAAACTCGCCAACGCCCGCGCCGAGACGCTGGCGGACAAGCCCGCCTTCCGTGACGCTTTCCGGACGCGCCGCTGCGTGATCCCCGCCGGCGGCTTCTACGAGTGGAAGGTCCACGGCCGCGCGCGCGAGCCGTGGCTCTTCCGGCGGCGCGACGAACGCCCGTTCTGTCTCGCCGGCCTCTGGGAAAGCTGGCGCGCCCCCGACGGCTCGACGCTCGAGACCTGCGCCGTCGTCACCACCGCGCCCAACGCCGTCATGCGCCCCATCCATCACCGCATGCCCGTCATCCTCAACCTCGCCCAAAGCGAGGCCTGGCTCGATCCCGCCCACACGCAACCCGCGGCGCTCGCCCCGCTCCTGCGTCCCGCCGCCGATCACCTCCTCACGGCCACGCCCCTCGGCCCGCAAGTGAACAATGTCCGGCACGACGGCCCGGACTGCCTCACGCCCGCCACCGCCGTGGCGACCGAACTCGATCTCGGCACCTGAGACCGGCGAACCGCCGCGGTTGGGCGTTGTCAGCCGCCGTTTCCTCTGCCGGACTGCCCGCGCCCAACGTGAACCTGCTCGACCGCTACATCTTCAAGAGCGTGCTTGGCTCCTGCCTCGCGGCCGTGGGGCTGTTCGCCTTCGTGCTGCTACTGGGCAATGCGCTCCGCGATCTGCTCGGCCACCTGCTCTCCGGCCAGATCCACCTGCTGACCTTCGGGTGGCTGCTCGCCCTGCTCGTGCCCTACGCCATTTCCTACGCCCTGCCCATGGGCATGCTCACCGGCGTGCTCCTCACGCTGGGCCGGCTCTCCGCCGACAGCGAGATCACCGCCATGCGCGCCGCCGGCCTCAGCCTGAGCCGCATCGCCCGCCCCATTCTCCTGCTCGGCGTGCTCGGCGCCACCCTTGCGCTGCATGTCAACCTCGAGGCCATGCCGCGCGCCCGGCTGCAATACCAGCGCGAGCTGGCCGCCGCCATCACCGCCAATCCCCTCGGCTTCATCGTGCCGCGCACCTTTATCCGCGAGTTCCCCGGGTTCGTCGTGTATGTCGGCGAAAAGCAGGGCCCCGTCCTCGGTGATTTCTGGCTCTGGGAACTCGACGACCAGCGCCGCGTGCAACGCCTCGTCCGCGCCGCCTCCGGCCGGCTCGATTACGACGAGGAGCAAAACATCCTGCAACTCACGCTCACCGACGCCCAGGTCGAGGTCCGCCCCGAGGAGCGGCCCGAGGATTTCACGGAGCCGCCGCTCGTCGGCACCTTCGGCCGCACCGAGTCCGTGCCGCTGCGACTCGACTCCCTCTTCAGCCGCACCGGACCACGCCTGAAGCTCAAATGGCTGACGCACGACGACCTCCGGGCGGAGGCCGCGCGCCTCGCGGCCGAGCCCGTCCCTCCCGGCGGCGAGGCCGCCCGTGCCGCCGAGCTGCTGAAGGTGCGGCTCACCCTTCAGGACAAGTTCACCACCGCGGCGGCGGTCTTCACCTTCGCCCTCATCGGCGTGCCGCTCGGCATCCGCGTCTCGCGCCGGGAGACCTCCGCCAACCTCGGCGTCGCCGTGCTCCTCGCGCTCGGCTACTACTTTTGCACGGTGATGGTCGGCTGGCTCGACCGGCACCCGGCCTGGCGGCCCGACCTCCTGCTCTGGCTGCCGAATCTCCTGCTCGTCCTGCTCGCCTGGCGGCTGTTCCGGCAACTGGAGCGGCATTGAGCCGGGCGCGCGCACTTTTGGCGTGCGCCGCGCGCCGCTTCGTGTGAAACCACCCGCGATGCCGGCCCAAAGCTTCACCTTCATCTGCGGTTCCGACGACTATCTCGTGGACCGGCTGGGCCGCGCGCGTTTCGCCGACCTTGTGCAAGAGGTGCCCGACGAATTTTCCCGCGAGGTGCTGAGCGGCTTTGCCAACAACGTCGGCGAGGTCGAGACCGCGCTCAACCGCTTCCGCGAGAGCGTGCAGACGGTCGCCATGTTCGGCGGCAAACGCGTCGTCTGGCTCAAGGACGTGAATTTCCTCGCCGACAGCGTCACCGGCCGCGCCGAGAGCACGCTCGCGCTCGTCGGCGAGCTCCAGGAGCTGCTCGGGCAGATCAACCCCGCCGAGACCGCCGTCCTCATCACCGCCGCCCCGGTGGACCGCCGCCGCGCCTTCCCGAAGTGGTGCGAAAAAAACGCCGACTTTGTGCTCGTCGGCGGCGATGACGATGCCGCCGCGCTCGCGGGCGTCGTGCTGGCCGAAGCCCGCGCCGCCGGCCACGAGATCACGCCCGACGCCGTGCAACTGCTCCTCGCCAAGACCGGCCCGAACACCCGTCTCCTCGTGGCGGAGGTCCGCAAGCTCGCCACCAGCATCGGCGCCGGCGCGACCATCGGGGAGGAGCATGTCGCCGAGCTCACGCCCAACGTCGCCGAGGGCGAGTTCTTCGAGACCGCCGAGGCCTTTTTCAGCGGCGACCTCCGGCGGACCCTCGCCGCGCTGCAACAGCACTTCTTCACCGGCGGCGACGCGCGCCCCGTCCTCAGCGCGCTGCAGAACCGCAACCGCATCCTCATCCAGGTGCGCGCGCTCATCGATGCCGGCGACGCCCGGCTCGGCCCGCGCGGGCTCGACGGCCTGCCCCGCGCCGCCACCGCCTACGCCGCGCACTTCACCGGCGCCACGGAGAAAAGCTCCTTCAACGTCTTTTCGCAGAATGCCTGGTATGTCGGCAAACTCGCCGGCAGCGGCCGGCTCCCCGCCCTGCGGCGGCTGATCGACCACCAGCGGGAGTTCATCGCCGCCTTCGAGGGCATCGTGGAGCGCCCGCACGCCCAGGAAGAGGTCCTCCGCGAGATGACCGTCCGCTGTCTCTCCGCCTGACACCTCCCTCCTTTTCCCATCCCTCACCCTCCATCATGCCCTCCCCCGAGCAATTCACCGGCGTCACCGCCATCGCCAAGGCCAACGTCTATTTCGACGGCAAAGTCGTCAGCCACACCATCCTCCTGCCCGGCGGGGCGAAGAAAACCCTCGGGCTCATCTACCCCGGCAGCTACCACTTCGGCACCGCCGCCCCGGAGCGGATGGAAATCATCGCCGGCGCCTGCCGGGTGACGCTCGACGGCGCGGCCGTCGCGCGGGATTTCGCCGCCGGCACGTCGTTCGACGTCCCCGGCAACAGCGGCTTCACGATCGAGGTGCCGGCGGGCATCTGCGAATACGTCTGCTCGTTCCTCTGAGCCCGGGACGCCTTTGCCATTGGCAACCGCGCGGCGGCCTGCTTACTAGACGCCTTCCGCCGTGAACGAATCCTCCGCCGCCATCCCCAACGTCCTCGCCGAGCGCTACGCCTCCGCCGCCATCCGGGACATCTGGTCGCAACACGGCCGCGTGGCGCAGGAGCGCGATTTCTGGATCGCCGTCATGAAGGCGCAGCGCGACCTCGGCGTGCCCATCCCGCACGAGGCGATCAAGGACTACGAAAAAGTTAAGGACCAGATCGACCTCGCCGCCATCGCCAAGCGCGAGCGCGTCACGCTCCACGACGTGAAAGCCCGCATCGAGGAGTTCTCCGAACTCGCCAAGCGCCAGTTCATTCACCTCGGCCTCACGAGCCGCGATCTTACCGAAAACGTCGAGCAGCTCCAGGTCTTCCGCTCGCTCAAGGTCGTGCAGTTCAAGACCGCCGCCGCCCTGCTCGCGCTCGCGACGCAGGCCGAGGCGCACCGCGACCTCATGATCACGGGCCGCACCCACAACGTGCCGGCCCAGCCGACCACGCTCGGCAAACGCCTCGCGATGTTCGGCGAGGAGCTCCTCGCCGCCTTCACCCGGCTCGGCGAACTCGTGGACCGCTACCCGGTGCGCGGACTCAAGGGCGCCGTCGGCACCCAGCTCGACCAGCTCACCCTCCTCGGCAGCGACACCGGCAAGGTGGACCAGCTTGAAGCCCGCATCATCAAGCACCTCGGCTTCCACGCGAAGCTCGGTGCGGTCGGCCAGGTTTACCCGCGCAGCCTCGATTTCGAGGTCGTCACCGCCTTGCACCAGGTGGCCGGCGCCGCCGCCAGTTTCGCCACCACCCTCCGCCTCATGGCCGGCTACGGCCTGCTCACCGAGGGCTTCCAGGACGGGCAGGTCGGATCCTCCGCCATGCCGCACAAGGTCAACGCCCGCAACTGCGAGCGCATCTGCGGCTTCGCCACGATTCTTTCCGGCTACGTCACGATGACCGGCGCGCTCGCCGGCCACCAGTGGAACGAGGGCGACGTTTCCTGCTCCGTCGTCCGCCGCGTCGCCCTGCCCGATGCGTTCTTCGCCGTGGACGGCCTGCTCGAGACCTTTCTCACCGTGCTCCGCCAGATGGAGGTGTTTCCTGCCGCCATCGCCGCCGAGAACGAGCGCCACCTCCCCTTCCTCGCCACCACCACCATCCTCATGGAGGCCGTCAAGCGCGGCGCCGGCCGCGAGACCGCGCACGAGGCCATCAAGGAGCACGCCCTCGCCGCGGCCAAGGCCCTCCGCACCGGCGGCGATGCCGACCTGCTCGGCCGGCTCGCCGGCGACAAGCGCATCGGCCTCGGCAAGAAAATCCTCACCGCCATCCTCGCCGAGAGCCACCGCTTCGTCGGCGCGGCCCCGCATCAGGTGGACGCCTTTCTCGCCGAGGTTAAGCCCCTGGCCAAACGCCACAAGGGCGCCGCGGATTACAAGCCCGGCCGCCTGCTGTGATCTGGCATGGGGAGGGGCGGTTATCCTTAACCGCCCGGTTGGGGTGACGTCTTCCCTGCGGACCGCTAAGGATAACGGCCCCTGCCTGCCGTCACTTGCGCGGGCAATCCTCCATCGTTGGCCATATGCCGCGCCCGGCAAAAATAGGGTTTGCGTCCCGCCGTCGCGGCCCGCTTTCCTGTTCCCTCACGTTCTCTTAAACCTTTACCACTACTCTCATGGCTGAACTCGTAGGAAATGTCTTGGTGGGCCAGTCCGGCGGCCCCACCTCCGTCATCAACGCCAGCGTCGCGGGCATCATCGCGGAAGCGCTGAACCATGAATGCATTGAGGAAATCTACGGCTCGCTCAACGGCGTCCTCGGCATCCTCCATGAGGACCTCGTGGACCTCGCCGCCGAATCGCAGCAGCAGATCCGCGCCCTCAAGCACACCCCCGGCGCCGCCCTCGGCACCTGCCGCTACAAGCTCAAGAAGCAGGCCGATTTCGAGCGCGTCCTCGAGGTCTTCAAAACCCACAACATCCGCTACTTCTTCTACATCGGCGGCAACGATTCGCAGGACACGGCCGACAAGATCTCCAAGCTCGCCGCCCAGCAGGGCTATGAGCTCCGCGTCATCGGCGTGCCGAAGACCATCGACAACGACCTCGCCGTCACCGACCACTGCCCCGGCTACGGCAGCGTCATCAAGTATCTCGCCACCACCGTGCGCGAAGTCGCCTGCGACAGCGAGGCCATGGGCCAGGGCGACCTCGTCTCCATCATCGAGGTCATGGGCCGCTCCGCCGGCTGGATCGCCGCCGGCGCCGCCCTCGCCAAGCGCCGCGACCACCCGCACGATCCCCCTCACCTCATCCTCCTCCCCGAGGTCTCCTTCAATCAGGAGAAAGTCCTTGAGGACATCCGCCGCGTGCTGAAGCGCGAACGCTTCTGCTCCATCGTTGTCGCCGAGGGCCTCGTGGACGCCGACGGCAACTACGTCGCCGCCGACGGCAAGACCGACGCCTTTGGCCACGCCCAGTTGGGCGGCGCCGGCGACGCCCTCGCCGAGATCATCGAGGGCAACCTCCCCGGCGTGAAGGTCCGCGTCGCCAAGCCCGGCCTCATGCAGCGCGCCGCCGCCCACGCCGCCTCGAAGACGGATGCCGACGAAGCCTACCTCGCCGGCCAAGCCGCCGTGCAGGCCGCGGTCAACGGCGAGACCGACAAGATGATCACCCTCCTCCGCGGTGACGCCGACCAATACACCTGCGAGACCGGCCTCGCCCCGCTGAGCGAGATCGCCAACGGCGTGAAGAAGCTCCCCCGCGAGTGGATCAACGAGGACGGCGTCAGCATGAACTTCCAGTTCCTCCGCTACGCCCAGCCGCTCATCCAGGGCGAGACCGCGCTCCCGCACGACAACGGCCTCCCCGTTTACGCCCGCCTCGACAAAGTCCGCGTGGATAAAACCCTCCCCGCCTACGGCATCGGCGAGTAAGCCACGCGTCGTCTAAAAACTTCGAAGGCCGGTCGAGCAATCGACCGGCCTTTTTGTTTGTCCCCCGTAGGCAGCGTGCTTGCACGCGCTCCGGCGGCTCAGTCGATCGCTTCAATCTCGGTGATGATCACCTGCTTGACGGCATGATCCACCCAGTAGTCAAAAATAAAGCCATCCGTCATGATATGTGAAATCTCTCTTCCGGTCGCATCGTGCGTGCGAAAATCAGGCACTACGAAGGGATCGAAAGCCAGTTCCTGAGCCCGGTCCAATATCCGCCGCTGCCTACGCCGGGGCCTACGCCGGGGCAGACCAACAAACGATTCCACCGCCGCATCCGCAAACACCACCCGGTAGCCCAATCGGTTAGGCACGGCGATACCGCGTCTCCAACTGCTCCAGCGTGGTTGACCGGCCGGCCTGCACATCGCGAATCCGCTTCGCTGTGGCCTTCTTCCAAACCGGCGTTGTGCGTTTGAGCTGATGGAGATAAACCTGCACCTCCCGCCGCTCGCGGGCCGAAAGCCGGGACAGACTTTGTTTGATTTCCAATACGCTCACGCCAGACAGCATAAACCAAGGCCCGCTCTGGTCAAGGCACACATCAACACTTCATCCTTACATCCAAGTGATGGAGCTCATTTCGTAACTACGATTGCCCTCTCACTGATCAGAAAATAGACCACCCCTCGCAACGTCACAGCAAAAACCCCACCCCCATGCATGACCTTGATCCCAAATTGGAGGCCCTAAAAGAGCGGGGGTGGCAGGAAGTTGCCGCCATCAACCAAGCCTTGGCTACGGGACAGATTGATGAAGAGGGATGGCACGCAGCGATGGCCGGCCTGATCAAGCCGGCGTATCTGGCGGCGCAGAATCCCTATGCCCAGGCGGGGCATTCAGGTGATGCGGAAACTTGGGAAGCCACCCGGGGCTTCATCGCCGAGGCACTGCACCGGGACGGCGCCTTTCTCGATGTCGGTTGCGCCAGCGGCATCCTCATGGAAAGCGTTCACCGCTGGGGCGCGAACCAACATCTCAGGATCGAGCCTCACGGCTTGGATATCATTCCGGAATTGGTGCAACTCGCCCAACAGCGACTCCCGCACTGGGCCGATCGGCTCCACGTGGGCAATATTCGAACCTGGCGCCCCAAGGCCCGCCGCTTTGATTTCGTATTGATTCGCCCCGAGTATGCGCCTGCGGCCCGTCGGACGCAGTTGATCCGCCACATCCTCGACGAGGTGTTGGTCGCCGATGGCCGTCTCATTGTTTTTGTGGGCTCCGAGGAACGCGGGGTGCGGCGGGTTGAATCCACTATTGCCGCCGAGTTTCCTGTGCACGGGCGAGTCGAAATCCCGCATGCCGGCGACCAACGGTTGGTGCGCCGCTTGTTCTGGATAGACGGGTGTGGTGCGTGAAACCTAGCCATCCGCGCCCATCCGCGGCAAAGCCTGACTCAAACCCCGGCTCACGCCTTCCCATCCCGCCGCTCGCCGTTGATCATGAACGGCTCGGCGAAACCCGCCAGGCTGCCATCGGGCCGACGCAGCGGCTCGGCGGAATATTGCGGCAGATAAACCCGCCGCCAACCCGACGACGTGTTGAAGCCGCTGCGGTGCAGCACCGTGCTCGAGAAACACGCAATGCTCCCCGCCGGCGCGATCACCGGGTCGCCCGGATCGTCGCCAAAATACCCCTCGAGATCGTTGGTCTCCGGGTTCTGCTTGTGCGGCAGCACCTCGCGCGTGCCCGCCCGTGAATACGGTAGCAGATACACCGTGCCGTTCGCCTCGCTCACGGCATCGAGCGTCACCCAGCAGGTGAGATACGGGCGGTGCGGCGTGCCCACGTAGCCGGAATCCTGGTGCCAGCTGAACTTCGCGCCTTTCTCCGGTCCCTTCACGACATACTGCTCCCAGAACAAATAGGCCGTGTCACCGAGAGTCGCCCGGCACACCTCGGCCATCAGGTCGCTGTAGATGAACTCCACCAGCCGCGTGCCTTTGTGCCGGTTGCAGATGAAATACCGGCTGCCCTTCACATCCAGCCCCCGGCGAGTCTCGCCCGCCGCATCCATCTCGGCATCACAGGCCGCGATGAACTGGCCGCAGACCTCGCGCATCATCTCCAGGTGCGCCGCGGGCACGACGCCCGGCAGAAGCATCCAGCCTTCGTCGCGGAACTGCTGCTTCTGTTGCTCGGTGATCAGGGGCTGGGTAACGGTGCTCATGGGACAAAACGTTCTCCCGCGGCGGGGGAGTTTCTCTGTTTGGACTCAGGCTTTCACGAGCTGCACCGCGCCGTCCTCGACCACGCCCTTGACGCGCGGGAAGAGCCGCACGGCCTCGATGATCATCCAAATCTCGAGCAGCACGGTGGCGACCGCGATGCCGACCAGCAGCCAGTTCCCTTGGCTGAGCCAGCTAGGGTTGCCCTCGCCGCCGATGAAGACCTGCCACACCATCGCCCAGCCCGGCATGATCAGCATGAAGATCATCGGCAGCACGAGGAACCACACCGGCGTCTTTCGCCGCCAGAGGTAGAAGGTGATGACGAGGAACGAGAGCCCGCCGAGCAGTTGGTTCGTCGCGCCAAAGAGCGGCCAGAGAATGAGCCCGCCCTGCCCGGCGTTGGCCATCGCCCAGTCTTTGCCGGGCGGCGGGATCGCCGCGATGAAAGCCGCCGTCGCCACCGCCACGATCGTCGCGCCGTGCTTGTTGCGCAGCCAGGCCAGAAAATCGAACTGCCCCGGCGCCTTCGGCGCGAGCGTGCCGGCCAGCTCCTGCACCACGTAGCGCTGCAAACGGCACGCGCTGTCGAGCGTCGTGCCGGCAAAGGAGGCGACAAACACGCCCATCAGCGCCGTCGCGATCGTGCCGGGCAGCCCGAGCGCTTTCAGGAAATTCGACGAGCCGTCCACAAACGCCGCCACCAGCGGGCCGAGCCGCGACGACCACACGCTGTAGCGCGAGAGCCACGCATCGCTGCCGGTGAGCACGGTGCCGTCGGCCTGCGCCAGCCCCAGCCCCACGCCCGCCGCGCACGCCAGGATGACGAGCACCGCGAGGAAGCCTTCCGTCAGCATGCTGCCGTAGCCCACGAAGCGCGCGTCCGGCTCGCTCTTGAGCTGCTTCGAGCTCGTGCCGCTGCTCACGAGGCAGTGGAAACCGCTGATCGCGCCGCAGGCGATCGTGATGAACAAAAACGGGATCATCGCCGGCGCACCCACCGGGTTGAAATTGAACATCGGCGCGGCCAGCGCCAACTCCGGCCGCGTGCCGTCCGCCAGCGGCGCGCCGCCCGCGACCGCCGCCACCAGCAGGCCCACCACCAGCAGCGCCAGCACCGAGATGAGCTGCAGGGCGTTGATGTAATCGCGCGGCTGCAGCAACGACCACACCGGCAGCACCGAGGCGACGTAGGAATACACCAGCAGCACCACCACCCAGGTCCATGACGACCACCCGGCCAATTCCATGTTGATCGCGTGCAGCAAGCCGACGTCGCCGTAGATTACGGTCAGATACATCAGGGCCAGGGCGATCAGCGACGGCACCAACAGGTTCATGCCCTTGCGGTGCAGCCAGCGGCCGATGATCACCGCGATGGGGATCTGCACCATGCACGGGAAAATCGCCGTCGGGAACTGCCGGAAGACCGACGCGATCACCAGGCCGAAGATCGCCAGCACGATGGTCAGCGCCATGAACAGCACGAAGAGAAACAGCAGCCGCACACGGCGGTTGATCACCCGACCGGCGATGTCGCCCACCGTCTGGCCGTTGTTGCGCAGCGAGACGACCAGCGCGCCGAGATCATGCACCGCCCCAATAAAAATCGAACCGAAGACCACCCACAGCAGCGCCGGCAGCCAGCCCCACATGATGGCGATGGCCGGGCCGACGATCGGCCCCGTGCCCGCGATGGACGTGAAATGATGCCCAAACACCACGCCCTTCCGCGTCGGCACATAGTCCTGGCCGTCGTTCAGCCGGTGCGAGGGGCACACCCAGTCGGCCGAGAGCTTGAAGATTTTTTGCCCGAGCCAGCGGCCATAGGTGTGGTAGGCGACGATGAAGCCGAAGCCGCTGAGCAGCGCGATCAGAAGGGTTTGCATGCGGTGGGGTTGGTAAAACGAATCCGGAAACGCCGCCTGTCTAGGCTGTCGGCCCCAAACTGCAACCCCGGAGCGTCCGCCCGCCCGCCTATGACACGCCCAACGTCTGCATCGCGCAAACGCTCAAGGGTGCGGCCGCGCGTCCTGCCAGCGCCAGTAACGGTAGGACCCCAGCGCGATAAGCAGAATCACAATCATCAGGTCAAACGCGGACCATGGCATGGGCTTCCCGTTCAGGGTGGCGTAAAAATTTGCCAGCATCGCGCCGAGCAGTCCCAGCAGGAGGCCGGCTTTGGCCGCCTTGAGTTTCAACTGTTCGATCCGTTCGTCGTTGGGCACCGCGCGGGCGGCAAAGATCATGACCAACCCGGCCGCGATCACCATTGAGATCGTGGTCCAGTTGCTGCGGTCCAGCACGGCATCCAGCACGAGCATGCCCGCGGCGATGGCCAGGTTGAACCAGCCCGCAATTTTCAGCAGCCGGTTGGCGAAGAGTGACGTTGATCCGGGCATAAGGAGTTTGGGTTTATTTTTCGGGATTAAAAATTTCCTCAATCGGCTTCTTGAACAGCCGCGCGATGCTGAAGGCCAGCGGCAGACTGGGGTCGTATTTTTCGGTCTCGATGGCGTTGATCGTTTGCCGCGACACGCCCAGCTCGTCGGCGAGGTCGCCCTGCGACCAATCGCGCTCTGTTCGCAGTTCTTTCAACCGGTTTTTCATCGGTAACGGCGGATGGCGATGATGCTGCCGACGGTCCACAGGCCGAGCATGATAAAGAACGACCCGCCGACACCCAGCCCGCCGGCCAGCGGACCCAGCGGCACCGCCTGACTCCCCAACACCGAGATCACCACCCCCGTCAGCACCGTGCCCAGGGCTGCGAACAGCCACACCTCCAGTTGCAGACGGCGCTGCAGTTCATCGAGTCCGCGCATGAACCGCATCCAGCTCCGGATATACAACAACGTCGGCAGAAGGGGAAACAACGCGACCGCCAGCCGCAGATACATGCCGGCTTCCGGCGCGTTGCGCAGCCAGGTCACACCGGCACCATAGCTGGCTCCGGCTAGAAGCAGCCAGAGGCTCAGCCTAAAATCTTTCTTCCAGGCATAGTGGCCTGAAAACAAAATCAACGACTCGATCGTGTTGAGTTTCTTCATGGGCAACTTGTGTAAAGCAAACTTGTCACTTGTCAAGTATGCTTGTCATAGCTTTCTGCACACTCCGATGTCGCTGGCGTCACCTTGTCGCGCCGTAGGCTGGGCGAAGGCGGATCAATTCATCCCGTAAATCCGCCCGACATTGCCGGCCGCGATCGCCTGCTGCTCGTGGTCACTGAGCGGTGCCAGCAGATCGACGGTCGTTTCCACCCACGCCTTGAGGTCCGCGCTCACCGGCCAGTCGCTGCCCCAGAGCAGCCGCTCCGGATAAAAACATTCCAAGCAGTGCTCGAACACCGGCCGCACCTGCGGCGTCAGCGGCAGCGCCGGATTCGCCAGGCTGCCGAGCCCGGAAAACTTGCAGGCCACGTTTGGCCGCAGCGCCAGCTCGCGGATGCCCTCGCGCCAGGCGTTGAGATCGCCGCCGGCCACGTCCGGCGCGCCGCAGTGGTTGAGCACGAACTGCGTCTGCGGACACGTCGACACGAGCGCCGCCACCAACGCGAGCTGCCGCGGCCGCACGCAGAGTTCAAAAGCCAGTCCCGCCGCAGGCAGCCGGCGCAGATTCTCCGCGAGCAGCGGTGAAGCCAGCACCGCGTCCGGCTGCGTGTGCAGCACGCGGCGCAGCGCCCGCACCCGCGCTTCCGCGCCGATCCGCGCCAGTTGCACAGGAAAATCCGCCGTCTCGGGCGCGGCCCCGGCCACCAACGCGATCAGCGCCGGCGTGCCGCGGTCCTTGTCCGCCAGCCGCGCAAAAAACTCCGTTTCGGCCCCGAGCTGCGCGGGCGGCACGTCGCCCTCCATGAAAATCACCCCGCGCACGCGCGCCCGGCCCCTGGCCTGCGCCGCCTGCGCCCGGTATTCCTCCAGCCCAAACCGGCCCTGGAGCGCAGCCACGCCGTGCGTCCACGGATAGGTGAACCGGTCCGGATGCAGCAAATGAACGTGGGTGTCGGTGAGATCCATGTTCCGGCATCACCGCGCCGGGTATTCGCGGTAGAGCGCATTGAGCCGGTCGAGCGCCTCCGCGGGGGAAATTTCGCCCTTCACCGCCGCCGTCACGGGGGCCGGCGCCTTCACCTGAAAATCAATGTAGCCGTCGAACCGCGGGCGCATGTAGGCATTTTCGATCGTCGCCCGCGTATCGCGGAAGAAATCCCCCGTCAGCCGGTTCACCGTGGCATCCTCCCACGCCCGCCGGTGTGCGGGCTGGCCGCCGCCTGTTGCATAAACCCCCGCCTGCGTCGCGCCGTCCGCCACAAACTGCGCGTAGGCCAACGCCGCCGCTGCATGCCGCGTGCGCGCCGACACCGCCAGGCCCGTGCCGCCGAGCGTGCAGGTGAGCGGCCGGCCATTCCGCATCACCAGTCCGCCGAACTTCAGCCGGTGTCCGGCAAAACCCTCGCGCGCATAGTTCGAGTAGCCGTAGGCAAACGGACAATACACCTCGCGGTCCTGCGTCGCCAGCCACTCCCAGGTGCGGATCGGGTTGCGCTGGAAACCCTCCGGCGCGCACGCGTCCGCCAGTTCCTTGATCGCCCGCAGCGCGGCCACCCCGACTTTCTCAGACACCACCCGCGATTTGTCCGGACCGAAGGGTGCTTCACCCTCGTTCACGCAGAATGCATAAAAATACATCAGGCAGTCGATCGGCCAGCCGCAGAAGGCCACGCGCCCGCGCCGGGCCAGCGCTATTAGCTCCTCCCACGTCGCCGGCACGCGCTCACCGGCCGCCGCGAGCACGTCCTCGCGCCAGCCCGCGATCGGCGCCGCGGCGTCAATCGCGAGCGCCCACTGCGAGCCGTTGATTTCATACGAGGCGTGCGAGGCGCCCACCGAGTGGTCCGCCTGGTCGCGCAGGAACGCCGCCGGCAGGTGCCGCTCCAGCGGCAGGAAAAGCCCGTGCGCCGCCGCCTCGCCCATCGAGGGATGGTCCACCACGAGCAGGTCGAAACGCTGCGACAGCGACGCGATGGACTCGTCGGCAAATGCCTGCAGCGACCGCTTCTCCCACACCACCTCCACTTCCGGATGCAGCTCGCGCCAGCGGGCGGCCGTCGCCGCCATCGGCGCGTAGCCGCGGGCATGATCCCAGGTGATGCCGCGCAGGGTGATGCTCATCGGAAAATCGCGGCCAGCCTGCGCTCCATCCCCGCCACGACAAGCCGGTTTGTGGACCACGGCGGAAGCGCCCGGTTTGGGCCACGTGGCCCAAATTGACCGCCGCCAATTGTCGCCACGTGGCGACAATCTTGGCCTGCGACCCGGAGTTGGGATGGACTGCGCGCGGCCGGTGCGGTTACGTGGAGCGCATGACCGCCGCCCTCGATACTTCAGCCCTCCGCTACTTGCCGGCCGACCTCGACCGCCCCGAGCACCAAGCCGCGGTGCTCGCGATGGTGGACGCCTACTCGCGCGACCCGATGGGCGACGGCGCTCCGCTCTCCGCGGAGGCCCGCGAACGGCTCATCCCCGGCCTGCGCGCCCACCCCACCACCCTCGTCTTTCTCGCCTACGACGGGGAAACGCCTGTAGGCGTGGCGGTGTGTTTCCTCGGCTTCTCGACCTTCGCGGCCCGGCCGCTCGTGAATCTGCACGACGTGTGCGTGGTGCCCACGCACCGCAACCGCGGCGTCGGCCGCGGCCTGCTCGCCGCCGTCGAAGCCCGCGCCCGCGAACTCGGCTGCTGCAAACTCACCCTCGAAGTCCTCGATCAAAACCACCGCGCGCTGAAGACCTACCTCGCCGCCGGTTTCCAGCGCTACGCCCTCCAACCCGGTGCCGGCGAAGCGATCTTCCTGTCCAAAACTTTATCGTGAATGGGGTCAGGCCGTAAATTGTAAATTAAACCCACCCAAACCATTTAATCGATCGCAGGTAGCCCGGGCTAATATATCTATAATCACTTGGTTTAAAATGTATTGTAGATAAAGCTTTGTGAAGATTACCCTCATCACCAAAAAATCCCGATCGGCTGTTCTCCAAACTCCAAGGCTTCGTTACAAGAGGCCTTAATTTACAATTTACGGCCTGACCCCATTGGAGATTGGCGACTCCCGACTTCGTCGGGATCCCATCTCCGCTTCACTCCGTCAAACCCCTCCGGAGTTCGAACCTGAAGCGCAGCTTCAGGCGCCAAACAGAAAAGCCCGCCATTGCTGGCGGGCTTTCCTAAATTGGCGTCCCCACGGGGATTCGAACCCCGGTTCTTACCGTGAAAGGGTAGTGTCCTGGACCGGGCTAGACGATGGGGACTAACCGCGGAGCCGGGCAAGCTACGGCCCCAACCCGCCTGCGCAAGGATTTTTTCCGCTTGGGGCGGCACGCGATTTTGGTTTCCCCCGGCCGGGTTTTGCCGGCACATCCAACCCGATGAATTTCAGCGCCATCGCCGCCGCCCTCCCCGCCCAAGCCCGCACCGACTTCGCCGCCGTGCCTTTCCCGCTCCTCGCCTCCGGCAAGGTCCGCGAAATCTTCGACCTCGGCGACGCGCTCCTGCTCGTCGCCAGCGACCGGCTGTCGGCCTTCGATGTGATCCTGCCCGACGGCATCCCGGGCAAGGGAATCATCCTCACCCAAATGAGCCTGTGGTGGTTTGCGCAGACGGCGGGCATCATCCCCAACCACCTGCTGCCCGACCAAGCCGGCGAATTCGCCCGCCGCGGGATCCATGACCGCGACCTGCAGCTGCGCAGCATGATCGTGAAAAAACTCCGGCCGCTCACCATTGAGTGCGTGGCGCGCGGCTACCTCATCGGCAGCGGCTGGGTGTCCTACCAAAAGACCGGCGAGGTCTGCGGCCTCAAGTTGCCCGCCGGCCTCCGCCAGGCCGACAAATTGCCGGAGCCGATCTTCACGCCGACGACCAAGGCCCCCAAGGGCCAGCACGACGCGCCGATCAACGACGCGCAGGGCGCCGCCGCCATCGGCCCGGCCCTTTACGAAAAAGTGAAGGCCACCAGCCTCGCGCTCTACCGCCTCGGCCACGACCGCGCGCGGCAGGCCGGCATGATTTTGGCGGACACGAAGTTCGAGTTTGGCACCGACGCCGCGGGCAACCTCTTCCTCATTGACGAGGTGCTCACGCCCGATTCGTCGCGCTACTGGCCGGCCGACGCATACCGCCCCGACTGCTCGCCGCCGAGCTACGACAAACAGTTCGTGCGCGACCATCTCCTCGCCCTCAAGTGGGACCAGACGCCGCCGGGGCCGCGGCTGCCGGCCGACGTGATCCGCCGCACGCAGGAGAAATACCTCGCGGCGCTGAAAAACCTGATCGGCTGAGCGCGGTCCGAAGACGGGGAGCGGCTCAAGAACACTTTGGCCGCCACCCCATGGCGCGGCAGCGCCGGCAGGGGCCGCTCTTCCGCCGTCGCCATGGCTATGGCGGACAGGCCGAGCAGAGCGATGCGTGGTTTGGGTGGCATGGGCGTCCCGCCCATGTCTTCAATCCCACGGGCGAGACGCCCGTGCCACTCAGGCACCGACCGCCTGCATCACTGGATCGCCGAGATCCGGCGGCCGGGCGCGGCCTCGCCGCGCTGGGCGCGAACGAGCTCGCGGCGCAGCCAGTCGAGCGCGGCGTTGACGGCCCGGACCTTCACCGTGGCGCGCGGGCCGGGGTAGCTGAGTTTCTTGGACCACACGCCGTGCGGCGCGTGGAGGGCGAGGTAGATGGTGCCAACGGGATTTTCCTTCGTGCCGCCGCAGGGCCCCGCGAAACCGGTCACCGCCAGCGCGTAGTCGGCGCCGAGTTTTTCCGCCGCGCCGGTGGCCATCGCCACGGCGCACTCCGCGCTCACGGCCCCGTGCTGGTTGAGCAGGCACTCGGGACAATCGAGCAGCGTCATCTTCGCATCGTGCGAATAGCTGACCACGCCGCCGGCAAAGAATTTCGAGGCGCCGCAGATATCGGTGAAGGCGTTGGCGAGCAGGCCGCCGGTGGCGGTTTCCGCCACGGCGAGGGTTTTCTCCTGCGCGCGCAGGAGGTCGGCGCAGACCTTGGCCATGGAGTCGTAGCCGAAGCACAGAAAATCCTCCTCCAGCAACCGGGCGCACTCGAGCGCGATGGTGTCGATCTCCGCGAGCGAAAGCCGGCCGTCGGGCGAGCTGAGCCGGCAGTCCACCTGCGCCTGATGCGCGCAGAAGGCCACGCCCAGCGCCCCGCCGTGGCGGTCAAAGATGGGCTGGAGCTTGGACTCCAGCGCGGATTCGCCGATGCCCGCGGTGCGGATCTGCACGTAGGCTTCGCGGTCCGCCACCAGCCCGCGCGCGGCGAGCCGGGGAATGACCTGCTCGGCAAACAGGGGCTGCAGCTCGTTGGGCGGCCCGGGCAGCATGCAGAGGATCTTGCCGTCCTGCTCGACCCATAGGCCGGGGGCGGTGCCGTTGGCGTTGGCCAGCACCTCGCCGCGCTCGAAGCGGTAGGCCTGCTTGAGGTTGTTCGGCGTCATCTTGCGCCCAAAGCGGTTAAAACGGTCGATGATGGCACGCTCGATCTCGGGATCGAAAACCAGTTTCTGGCCCAACACCGCGGCAATGACCTCGCGGGTGCGGTCGTCGCAGGTCGGCCCCAGCCCGCCGGTGGTGAGGATGACATCGGCCCGCGCCCAGCTCTCGCGAAACTGGCGGGCGATGGCCTCGGCCTCGTCGGTGATGGTCACGTTGCGGTCGAGGATCACGCCGCGGCGCCCGAGCTGGGCGCCGATGAAGGTGAGGTGGCCGTTGGCCGTGAGCCCGAGCAGCAGCTCGTCGCCGAGCGTGAGCAGTTCGAAGCGCTTGGCCGGAGGCCGGGTGCCGGAATCGGGGGAGCTGGAAGAAACCATACTTGCGGGAAGCACGATTAAGCGGATTTTGGCAAAATGCCAGCAGCGACACCACAACCCCCGGCGCCCGACGTCATCCTGCTGAACGCCGCCCCATGAGCGATCCCGTCGATCTCAAGGCGAAGGTGCGCGCCCTGCCGGAGAAGCCCGGCGTTTACCTGATGAAGGACCGGCTGGGGCGGATCATCTACGTCGGCAAGGCCAAGAGCCTGCGCAAGCGCGTCTCCTCCTATTTCCAGCCGTCGCGCGACCGCCGGGTGCACCCGAAGATCAAGGCGCTGATCGAGACCATCGCCGACTTCGACACGATCGAGGTGAAGTCCGAACCCGAGGCGCTGCTGTTGGAGGGCCGGCTGATCAAGCAGTGGCGGCCCCGCTACAACACCGATTTCACCGACGACAAACGCTTCCTGCTCGTGCGGGTGGACTTCGCGCAGGAACTGCCGCGCTTTGCGCTGACCCGCATCCGCAAGGACACCCGATCGCGCTACTTCGGCCCCTTCGCGCACTCCGGCCTGCTGCGCAAGACCCTCGCGCAGATGCGCCGGCAATTCGGCATTCTGCTCGGCGACGCCACCCCGCAGAAGCTGCCCGACGGCACGTGGCGGCTCTACGACGACGTGCGCCAGGAAATCTACGCCACCGGCAACGTCGTCACGGCCGCCGACTACCGCGCCCGGGTGGAGGCCGCCTGCGCCTTCCTCGACGGCAAGTCCCGCGAATGGCTCGAAACGTTGCGCGGCGAGATGCAGGCGGCGGCCGAGAAACAGGCCTTCGAAAAAGCGGCCGAGCTGCGCGATCTCATCGCCGCGCTGGAGCGCACCCTCGCCCGCACGCGCAAGTTCGAACGCGACCGCACCCTCCTCCGCCCCGACCAGGAAGCGCTCGACGCCCTGCAGGCCGCGCTCGGCCTCGCCGGCCCGCCGCGGCACCTGGAGTGTTTCGACATCTCGCACATCTCCGGCACCTACGTCGTCGCCTCGATGGTGCACTTCACCGACGGCCGGCCCGACAAGGACCACTACCGCCGTTTCCAGATCCGGAGCTTCATCGGCAACGACGACTTCCGCGCGATGGAAGAGGTCGTCGGCCGCCGCTATCGCCGGCTCGCCGACGAAGGCAAACTGCTGCCCGACCTCGTGGTGATCGACGGCGGCCGCGGCCAGATCGCCGCCGCGCTGAAGGCCTTTGTCGCCATCGGCGTGGAGCCGCCGGCGCTCATCGGCCTCGCGAAGAAACACGAGACGATCATCTTCGCCGACGCACGCGCGCCGCTCAACCTGCCGCTCACCCACCCCGGCCTCAACCTGCTCCAGCGCCTGCGCGACGAGGCGCACCGCTTCGCCAACACCTACAACGCCGACCTGCGCTCGCGGAAGCTGCGCGAATCGGTCCTCGACGATTTCCCCGGCCTCGGCGCCAAACGGAAAGCCGCGCTGCTCGCCCACTTCGGCTCCATCGACCGGCTCCGCGCCGCGAGCCCGGAGCAAATCGCCGAGGCCGAGGGCATCGGCCCGAAGTTTGCCGCCGAGCTGCACGCTTGGCTGCGCCCGCCCGCGGCAGAACCAACCCCGCCCGCCGCGGTCCCATGATTCGCTCGCGTCCCGGACGACCCCGGGCCAGCCTGCTTCCCTCGCCATGCTTCGCTTTGCCGCCGGTTTCTGCTGCCTCCTGATCCTCGCCGCCGCTCTGCGCGCCGACGTCACGCCCGCGCCGCTGTTTCAGGACCACGCCGTCCTCCAGCGCGACAAGCCCGTGCCGGTCTGGGGCCGCGCCGATCCCGGCGAGCGCGTGACGGTCGCCTTCAAGGGGCAAAGCGTCGCCGCCACCGCCGATGCGGACGGCCGCTGGATGGTTTACTTGGAGCCGGTCGAGGCCTCCGCCGAGCCGGCCGAGCTCACGCTCACGGGCAAAAACACCGTGACGATCCGCGATGTGCTCGTGGGCGAGGTGTGGCTCGCCTCGGGACAGTCCAACATGGAGTGGTCGGTGACCCGGTCCGCCGACGCGGAAAAGGAAATCGCCGCCGCGCGTTTCCCGCTCATCCGGGAATTCAACGCCGCGCGCACTTCCGCCATGGAGCCGGCCGACACCGTGGCCGGCGCGTGGAAGATCTGCTCGCCCGAGAGCGCGGGCGACTTCAGCGCGGTCGCCTATCACTTCGCCCGCAGCCTGCACCGCCGGCTCGGCGTGCCCGTGGGCATCGTCAACAGCACCTGGGGCGGCACGGCCATCGAGACATGGACGGATGCCCGCACGCTCCGGGCCACCGCCGCGTGGCCGGCGATTGACGCACGCTGGCAGGAAGGGCTCGCCGTCTTCGAGGAGCGCAAGGTGAACCACCCGCTGGAAATGGCCGCCTGGCGCGAGGCCGAGGAAAAGGCCCGCGCTGCGAAGACGCCCAATCCGCTGCCGTGGCCGCGCGCACCCGTCGGTCCCGGCACGCCCTACGCTCCGGCCGGGCTGTTCAACGGCATGATCGCCCCGCTCCAACCCTACGCGTTGCGCGGTTTTCTCTGGTATCAGGGCGAGTCCGACTGGCGCCGCCCGGCCGAATACGCGCAACTTTTTCCCGCCATGATCGGCGCCTGGCGCGCGCAATGGGGCGCGGATGACCTGCCGTTCAATTTCGTGCAGCTCGCCGGCTACCAGGTGCCCGACGATCCCTCCGGCCGGGGTTGGGCGTGGCTGCGCGAGGCGCAGACGGCCGCCCTCGCCCTGCCCGCCACCGGCATGGCCGTGGCCATCGACATCGGCGACCCCAAGGACATCCACCCGCGCAATAAGCAGGAAGTCGGCCGGCGGCTCGCGTTGCTCGCCCGCACCGGGGTCTATGAACTGCCGGGCGACGCCCACGGGCCGGTCTTCGCCTCGGCGCAGCGCGAAGGCGCGGCGCTCCGGGTGCGTTTCCGGCACGTCACCGACGGACTGACGGCCGAGAAAAAACCGCCGCAGGCCCTCGAAGTCGCCGGCGCCGACCGGAAGTTTTATCCCGCCGCCGGCCGCATCGAGCGCGACACGCTCATCGTCTCCGCGCCCGAGGTGCGCGAGCCCGTCGCCGTGCGCTACGCCTGGAGCAACCACCCCGAGGCGAATCTTTTCGGCGGCAACGGCCTGCCCGTGGCCCCGTTCCGCTCCGACACGTGGTGACAAAATATTTTTGGCCCGAAACCTGCCCCGTGCTGTCCTGATACAAAACCTCCGCCCATGAAACGCTTCCTCTGTCTCTTCCTCGCGACCGCGCTCGCGGCGCTCGCCGCCAACGTCGATTCCAAGATCACCGCGGTCACCGTTTACACCGACCGAGCCGTCATCACCCGCACCGCCCCGGCCGAGCTCAAGGCCGGCATCACCGAGCTGGTGTTCTCCCAATTGCCGCAGGCCTTGGACGAGCGCTCGCTGCAGGTCAGCGGCAGCGGCGCCGCGCGCGCGACCATCCTCGACGTGAGCGCGCGCCAGGCCTTCGTGGACTTCGCCGCCCACCCGCGCGTCAAGGAACTCGAGGAGCAGTTGCGCGACCTGCAAAAACAGCAGCGCGGACTCGACGACACCGGCCTCGTGCTCGCCTCCCAAAACGCCGCGCTGGAAAAGATGGAAAGCGCGTTCTTCGCCCCGCCGGCCAAGGAAGGCTCGCGGCCGGAGGTCGGGCAGTTTGCCGCCTATCTCACCTACCTGACCGAACAGCGCACCCGCCTCGCCGCTGAGTCCGCCGCCCTTGACGCCGGGCGCGAGACCCTGCGCAACCGCATCAACACCGTGCAACGCCAGCTCAACGAGCTGCGCGGCTCCGGCCAGCGCGCCTACAAGCACGTGGTCGTGCGCGTGGCCGCCGAGACCGCGGGCCAGCTTGATCTCACGCTCTCCTACACCGTGGGCGGCGCCGGCTGGACCCCCGGCTACGACGCCCGCGCCGCCGGCGGCGAAACCAAGGTCGAGCTGGGCTACTTCGGCCTCGTGCGCCAGAATACCGGCGAAGACTGGCAGGATGTCGCTCTCACCCTCTCCACCGCCCGCCCGGCCCTCGGCGGCGCGGCGCCCAAGCTCGATCCGTGGTCGCTCGACATCTACGACGAGGCCCGGGCCCGCATGGAAGCGATGGCCGCGCAGGAGATGGCGTTTTCCCAACGCAAGATGGTGATGGCACCGGCCGCGGCTCTCAACAGTGCCGGCGCGCCCATGCGTCTCGACGCCTACACCGCCGAGGCGGTCGTGGACACCGGCACGACCAGCGCGACCTTCCGCATCGCCACGCCGACCAGCATCGCCAGCGACAACTCCCCGCAGAAGGTGCCGATCACCACCGCCAAGCTGGATGCCGCCCTGGTTTATCACACCACGCCGAAGCGCGTCGCCACCGCCTACCTCACGGCCACGGTCAACAACACCTCGGATTTCCCGCTGCTCGCCGGCGCGATGAACGTTTTCCTCGACGGCACCTTTGTCGCCACCAGCCGGCTCGAAACCGTCATGCCCGGCGAGAAGTTCGACCTCGCGCTCGGCGCCGACGAAGGCATCGCGATCGAGCACAAGCGCGTGCAAAAGTTCACCGAGCAGACCGGGCTCATTTCCAAGAGCACCCGCATCACCTACGAATATCTCGTCACGGTGCGGAACAACAAACGCTCTCCGGTGCGCGTCGCCGTCACCGACCAGGTTCCGCTCTCGCGCAACGAGAAGGTCGTCGTCCGCGTGCAGAGCCCGCCCGAACGCGAGTTGAAGCCCGACGCCGAGGGCCTGCTCAAATGGACCCTCGACCTCGCACCCGGCGCGAAGCGCGAGCTCGCCGTCAAGTTCACCGTCGATCATCCCAACGACGTGAACGTCATCGGTCTGGAGTAAACCCGGGACTTGAGGGGCTCCTGGAGCGGTTCAGATAATCCCCTAGCCGCAAAAAAGCGCAAAGAATCGACCGGCAGATGGGACGTGAAAGGCGCCTATAGGCGCGCGGGAGAGCTGCTTCGGGAAAAGGATTCTTTGCGCCTCTTTGCGGCCATCACTGAATTTGAAATGCTTTAGAATAACTCAAATGAAACCACTGTCGTCGTGATTGTCATACTGAGCGCAGCGAAGAATGACGGGGAAGTTTAACGGCTGCGGTTCAATTTGAAGCACTCCCATCCGTCCGCCGAAGCCTCGGCGATGGAGTATCTCCGCCTTTGCGTCCTCGTTTTCGCCTTGGCGGGGAGCGGAATCACCGCCCTACATTCCCTCATGTCATCAACCGCCCCGGTCCGCGATTTTTCCCGCATGCTGCCCGCGTTCCTGCTGCTAACCTTCGCGCTTTTTCTCACCGGCATTTTCTTTCCGTTTTTCCACGTCACTAAGTTCTGGGTGTTCGGCGAGGCCGTCTCCGTCGTGGGCGGGATCTTCACGCTGTTTCAGGAGGGCGAATACTTCCTCTTCGCGGTGCTGACGCTTTTCACCCTCGTCTTCCCCTGTATAAAGCTCGGCCTGCTCGCGCTGATCTGGCTGGAGCGCGACCAGGACCTCGCGCGGCTGCGCCGGCTCCACGCGCGCGTGGCCACGCTCGGCAAGTGGTCGATGCTCGATGTGTTCGTCGTCGCCATTCTCATTGTCACGATGAAGGCCGCGGCGCTGGCGCACATCCACATCGGGCTCGGGCTCTACCTGTTCACCTTCTCGGTCATTTTCACCCAGCTCGCCTCGCACTGGCTGAGCCGGCACCTCGACGGCCGCCGGCCGTCAGCGTGACTCCGGCAGTATCTTGACCGCCGACACCGCCCCCGTGCGCCAGTTGAAGGCGATGGTGAGGACACGGAAAACAAAGGTGAGGGCGATGGCGATCAACGCCGCCGCCATCGCGTGCAGCGCCGTCTGCACCGTGAGCACGACGAAGGTCACCGCGCCCGCCAGCGCCACCAGCACGTAAAACTGGCCGGGCTTGAACACCAGCGGCTCCTCGCGCGTCAGCAGGTCGCGCAGGATGCCGCCGCCCACGGCGTTGACCACGCCCACGAACACCGCCGCGGTGGGCCCGAGCCCGGCAAGCAGCGATTTCTGCACGCCGAAGCAGGCGTAGGCCCCGAGCCCCAGCGCATCCACGAGCGCGATCAGCCGGTGAAACCGGTTCACCCGCTCGCCGAGCAGCAGGCCGAGCAGCGCCGCGCCGCCGATAACATAAAGATACCGGGGGTCGCTGAGGAGGGGCGTCACGCCCTGCTGGAGAAAAATACCGTCGCGGATCAGGCCGCCGCCGATGCCCGAGACGATCGCGATGGAGAGCAGGCCCACCACGTCGTAACCGCGCTTGATCGCCGCCAGTGCGCCGGTGAGGGCAAACGCGAACGTGGCGCCGAGATCGAACCAGATCGGCAGTTGGAAGGCGGTGGCAGTCGCGGGGTTCATGGGGACTCCGGCGGCGTAAACAGCTCCGTCCACAGCGGAAAGATGTAGTCCGAACCCAGCGGCTGCAGGTCCTGCTCCAGCCAGGCGACGGTCTCCTTGCCGCCCGCCCAGCCGCGGTAGCCTTCGCGCGCCTTGAAGATGAGGTCGCTCACGCCCACCGCCATGCGCCGCGCGATGTCGCGGCCCGCCGCATCGTCGCGCCATTCGCCGAGCACTTTCAGCGTGGCGGCGGTGCCGAGGTGGATCATCACGCCTTCAAACGCATAGGTCAGGCTCGTGCGGAGGCCAAACCAGTCCGTGCCTTCAAACTCCGCGCACATGCCCATCCGCCCTTCCCAGGGCGAGACGGTCGCGGCGCTCGCCCGCTGCAGCAGGCGCGAGCGGTTGTCGCCGTGCACAATGATCTCCGTGCGCACGGCCTTGCAAAACTGCCGGTCCGCCTGCGTGCGGAAGATGCCCCACGGCTCCTGCAGCCCGCGGCCAAAAAACGCAAAAACACCCCGCACCCCGCGGCCGTGGCCGGTGATGCCGTCGCGGTGCACCGGTCCGCCTCCGCCCGACAAGTGATGCGACCCGCCGTGCTCAAGCAGGCCGCCGATGGCCGGCGTGTGACGCCAGCAACGGCTGATGTTGTGCAGCCCGAGCGCCTCAAGGCCCGCCACGAACGGCGCGAACTCGAAACCGCGGAAAAAAGCGTTCAGCTCCGCCGGCTCGAAGTAGAGCGCGGCGGCGACCATCACATCCGCGTAGCCTTCCGTGATGTTGGGATTCCAGCTCTTGTGGTTGGGCGACACGCCGTCCAGCAGCACGTGGTAGTCGTTGTCGTCGCCGAGCGTGAAGTGTCCGGCCACGGCCAGCGCCTGCACGATGGCATCGGCGCGGCGCCGCTCCATTTCGGAAAGGCGGGACCAGACCGCGAAGGTGCGTTTCGCCAGCAGGAGGGTCTGCGCGGCGGCGTTGTGCGTCCACCCGCCCAGCCCGCCCTGGGCTTCGGGCTCGCGGGTGTGGCCTTCCGCATCGGGCACGGCGCCGCCCAGCCAGGTCTGCAGTTTTGCGGTGACGTGCTGCGCCAGCGGCTTGCCGCCGACGCGGCGGTCCGGCTCGACCCGCGCCGCCAAGGCGAGGAGATGCTGCGCGAAGACCGCGGGCATCTCCCGGTAACGCTGGCCGGGGATGAATTTCCAACGCGGCGCCGGTTCGGCGGCCGCCCGCAGCAGCAGTTCGTCGCTGAACATGATCAGTAGGCCGCGAACAGCGCCTGCAGGGCGGCAGGATCGCGGGTGCGGGTGAGCCCGAGCATCAGCAGCACGCGCGCTTTCTGGGGGTTGAGCTCCTCCGCGGCGATGAAGCCGGCGGCGCTGTCGTCCACCTCAATGTCGCGCTCCACCACGCCGCCGCCCGTGCGGGAGCTGCGCACGACGGCCACGCCGGCCTGCACGGCTTCGCGGCAGGCGGCCAGCGCCGGCGCGGCAAAGTTGCCGTTGCCCACCCCGGCGATCACAAGCCCCTGCGCGCCGCCGCGCACGGCGGCATCGATGAGCGCGCGGCCCATGCCGGCATGCGCGTGGATGATCTCGACCGGCGGCAACCCGCCCACCGGGCCGGCGGCGAATTCGCTGCCCGCCGTGTGCCGGCGCGGCGCGGGGCCGAACCAGTGGACGCGGCCGGTATTAACCAGCCCGGCGAGGCCGCGGTTGGGCGAGCGGAAGGTCGCGAGCTGCGTGGTGTTGGTCTTCGCGATCTCGCGGGCAAAGTGGATCTCGTCGTTGGCAACAACCAGCACACCGCGGCCGGCGGCCTCGGGATGAGCCGCAGCCGCCACGGCGTTGAAAAGGTTCATGGGACCGTCGGCGCTGATCGCCGTGGCGGGCCGCATCGCGCCCACGAGCACCACGGGCTTGGCCGTGCGGAGCACGAGGTTCAGGAAATAGGCCGTCTCCTCCATCGTGTCGGTGCCGTGCGTGATCACGATGCCGGTCACCGCCGGGTCATCCAGCGCCGCCTGGGCCTGCCCCGCCAGTTGCCGCCAGACCTCCTCGTTCATGTCCTGGCTCGCGATGCCCGCCACCTGCCCGGTCGTGAGCCGCGCCAACGTCTCCAACTGCGGCACCGCCGCCACCAGCGCTTCCGCCGTCAACGTCGCGGCGGTGTAGCTGCGCCCGCCGGTATGGGCGCCCGCAATGGTGCCGCCGGTGGCCAGCAGATGGATGCGGGGACGATGGGGCTGGGTGGACATGGAGGAAATATCTGCCGGAGGCAGCCGCAATGAAAAGACCGAAGCCGCCGCACACAAGCATGACGCGGAGATGACAATTTTGTCATTTTCCACCGATTCGGACGCCCGGCCGCATCCAAGGAACCGTGCCTTCCTTGGATGCCACCGCCGAGGTTACGACTGCGCCGGCCGGCCGGCCGCTCCACCAGCGGCTGAACCGGTGGATGCGCCGCCTGTCCGCGCGCCTGCTCAACCGGGCCCGGCCGGGCCCGGTGGTCTGGCCGCCGCCGGCCGAGATCCGCCGCATCCTCGTCATCCGGGCCAATTACCGGCTGGGCAACATCGTGATCGCCACCGCGCTGCTGCCGGTGCTCCGCGCCGCATATCCGCAGACCACGATAGATTTTCTCGTCGGCGAAGGCCCTGCCCCGCTGCTGGCGGGATTGCCGCTCGGGCGGGTGCATCTGCTCTCGCGCCGCTGGTTGCGCACGCCCTGGAAGGCCGTCCGGCTCTGGCGCGAACTGCGCGGCTGCCGCTACGATCTCGCCCTCGACGGTTCGCTGGAATCTTTTTCGGGCTCACTCTACGGCTGGCTCAGCGGCGCCCGGCACCGCGCCGGCGCGCAGGGCAAGGCCGACCGGCTGCTCACGCTGCCGCTCGCGGTGCCCGCCGGCCTCAATGGCTACGGCACCGCCTCATGGTTGGCCGCGCAGATGGGCACAGCGGTGGCGCCGGAGACGAGCCTGCAGATCACCCCGGCCGCCCGCGAGGATGCCCGGAGCTTGTTGGCTTCGCTGGGATTTTCCCGCCAAGCCGGACCTTTGCTGGCCGTGTTTGTGGGCGGCCATCACGAGAAGCGCTGGCCCGCGGCCAAGTGGCGGGAATTGCTGCAAGGCCTTGCCGGCACATCCTGGCAGACCTTGGTGCTGGTGGGGCCCGAGGAACGGGAACTGGTGGCCGTCATGCAAGCCGCGGCCAAAGGCCCGGTGCGGGTGCTGCCGCCCCAATCCCTGACCCGCTGCGCCGCGCTGCTCGCGGAGTGTGACCGCCTGATCACTCCCGACTCCGGTCCCCTGCATATCGCGGCGGCGCTTGGCGTGCCCGTGCTGGTGCTGCTGCAGCATCCGCGGTCGCTGCGCTTTATGCCGCCGGGGGTGCGGCACCGGAGCCTGCTCCGGCCGGAGGTGCCGGCGGTGTTGCAGGAGCTGGCGGAGAAACCGGCGCCGACCGCGGCAGCACAAGTTCAAACGTGACTTCGCCGGCACCGGCGTCGCCCAACCTCAGTTCGCCGCCGTGCGCGCGGGCAATCTGCCGTGAGAGCGCCAGGCCGAGCCCGTGTCCGCCCTCACGGGCGCCGTCGCGCTCCGCGCGGTAGAATCGCTCGAACAGCCGCTCCCGCTCCGTCGGCGGAATCGGTCGGCCGCTGTTGGTAATGGTCAACCGCAGCGCTCCCGCCTCGGCGAAAAGCGCACAGCGCACATAGCCGCCGGGGTGGTTGTGGCGCGTGGCGTTGTCGAGCAGGTTGAGCAAGAGGCGGCGCAGATGATCCGCGTCGCCCTCGATCCGGAGGCCTGGTTCCAGCGCGGTTTCCAGCCGGACCTCACGCGCCGCCGCCAGCAACTCGGCATCCTCGGCCGTCTCGGCCACCAGCGCGGAGAAATCCACCGGCCGCCGCCGGCCCAACCCTTGGCCGGCATCGAACCGCGCCAGTTGCAGCAGGTGTTCGGTGATCCGGTCCAGCCGGGCGATTTCTTCCTGCAGGCTCACGAGCCGGCCGCGGGTGTCGGCCGTGAGCCCGGGGGCCCGCAGCAGGGTTTCCAATTCGCCGCGCATGATGGTGAGCGGCGTGCGCAGCTCATGCGAGGCGTCGCCCGCAAAATTTCTCGCCTGGGCAAAGGCGCGCTCCAGCCGGGCCAGCATGGCGTTGAACACCACGGCCAGCCGGCGCAGTTCGTCCTCGGCCTCCGGCGCAGGCACCCGCCGGTCGAGCTCGTGCGGTCCGATGGCCTCCACTTTTTCCGTGAGTCCGCCCAGCGGACGGATAGCCCGTCGGGCCGACCAAATCCCGCTGAGAACAACCAGTGCCACAATGGCAGGCAGCGAATAGGCGTAGGTCAGGAGCAATCTGCGCTCCAAATTGTCGGCCCACACCTGATTGTAGCCCAGCACCAAGGTTTCGGCCCCCAACGGAAACGCCTGCAGCCGCCAGCGCATGCCGTTTTCTGTCACGCTCAGCGGGCCGGCCCTGCCGGCGATATCTTGGGCGAGCGAGTCACTGAGCCGCAGGCCGCCGGCCCGCACCATGCCGTCGGCTTGCACAATGCGCCACCCCAACCAGGGATGGTGGTCCCACTCCGTTTCCACAAAATCCTGCCGTTGAAACGCCGTCTGAAACTCCGCCGCCTCCTCGGCCAGTTCGCCGTCCATCAATTGCAGGAGGCCGGGCCGCAGCATGACGAAGGTGCCGACGGCAAAAAGCACCAACGCCCCCGTGGCGCACAGCCCCACCCAGAACGCGATCCGGTGCTGAAATTTCCAGGCCATTACATTTCGCCCTTGAGCTGGTAGCCCACACCGCGCTCGGTCTGGATCAGCGGAGCGGGAAACCCGTCGTCAATCTTGCGCCGCAGCCGCTGGATCGCGACATCGAGCACATTGGTCCCCGGATCGAAACTGTAGCCCCACACCTGCTGGATGATCTCCGTGCGCGTGACCAGCCGGCCGGAAGCCCGCAGCAGACACTCGAGCAGTGAGAACTCCCGCGGGGTCAGCGCAATGATCCGCCCGCCGCGCTTCACCTCGCGCGTGGCGATGTTCAGCGTGAGATCCGCCTCCACCAGCAGCGTCGAGCCCACCCCGGTGCGCCGGCGCACGACCGCCCGCAACCGGGCCAGCAGTTCGCTCAGGGCAAAGGGCTTGGCCAAGTAGTCGTCCGCGCCGAGGTTCAATCCTTCCACCCGTTCCTCCAGATCCCCCCGCGCCGTCAGGAGGATCACCGGCACATTATTGCCCCTGGCCCGCAACTTCCGCAGGACGCTGAGTCCATCCCGGCCCGGCAGCATGACATCCAGCAGCACCGCATCGAAGACCTCGCCCCCAAGCCGGGTCAGCGCCTCATCGCCGCGCTGGAGGACCGTCACGCCATAGCCGTGCTCTTCCAGGCCCGATCGCACAAACGCCGCCACCTTGGGTTCATCTTCGACGACCAAAATCCGCATACGACAAGGGACCAGATTTCCCGCCGTGATGCACGCCTGAACCCGGGAAGTGCATGTCGGCGGGATTACAGTTATGTAATTTTTCCAACCGCAAGACGGAGCCCCCGGTCCAAGGTTTCATGCTAAATCCCGCGTTGTCTGACTCGTCCGCCCCGACCGGGGCTGGCCGTCGTTTGCTCACCAATTTGCTCGAATCCCGCCTGGGCGGCGCCCTGCTGATCGCCGGGGTGGCCATGGCGGTTTTCACCGCCGTGCGGCTCGGCCTCCTGATCGTTTCGTTTCATGAGCAATCCTGGTCGCCCGCGTTGCTGGCCGCCTTCGGCTGGGGCTTGTTGTATGATGCCAGCACCACCGCCTGGCTGCTGATCCCGGCGGTCATGCTGCTGGCCGTGCTCCCGGAAAAATTCTTTGACCACTGGACCGGGCGGCTGGCGGCACAGGCCGCGCTGCTCCTCGTCGGCTTCGGCCTGCTGTTTACCGCCCTGGCTGAGTTTGTCTTCTGGGATGAATTCGGCGCACGCTTCAATTTCATCGCAGTGGACTACCTCGTTTATACCACCGAGGTGATCGGCAATATCCGGGAGTCCTATCCGTTGCCGCTGATGCTGGGCGGCGTGGCGTTGATGGCGCTGGGCGCGCAGGCGTTCCTCAACCGCCGCGCCTGGATCAGGCGCTGGCTCGATGATGCCGCCCAACCTTGGCGGGAGCGCTTCCGCGCCGGCATCGTCTGGGTCGGTGTGCTGCTGGTGCCCGGCCTGGCCCTTTCGGAACGTCACTTGCCCGAATTCGCCAACAGTTACACGCGCGAACTGGCCAAAAACGGCACCTGGTCATTTTTTGCGGCGTTTCGCGCCAACGAATTGGACTACGAGCGGTTTTATCCCACGCTGCCCGATCACGAGGCCTTTGCCCGGTTGCCGGAATTGATCGGTGCCGACTCCGCCCACTCCTTGGATTCACGGACTCGCGATCTGCTCCGCGTGGTCCCGGCACGAGAACCAGGCCCCGCGCGGCGGCTCAACGTCATCCAAATTACCGTCGAAAGCCTCAGCGCCTCATTTCTGGCACGCTACGGCAACAGCGAGGGGCTGACGCCCCGGCTTGATGCCCTCGTCCCGCAGGCATTGGTTTTTGACCGGCTCTACGCCACCGGCACCCGCACGGACCGCGGCATGGAAGCGCTCACCCTCTCCGTGCCGCCAACCCCCGGACGCTCGCTGGTAAAACGACCCGAAAACGCCGGACTGTTCACCCTGGGCTCGGTATTGCGCCGCGAAGGCTACAACACCGCTTTCATCTACGGCGGCTTTGGGTATTTCGACAACATGAACGCCTTCTTCGGCGGCAACGGCTACCGGGTCGTGGACCGCACGGCGGTCGGCGAGGAAGACATCTCCTTCGCCAACGTCTGGGGTGCCTGCGATGAAGATCTGTTTCGCTGGACCCTGCGCGAAGCCGACCGGGATCACGCGGCCGGGAAGCTCTTCTTTCATTTTGTGATGACCACCTCGAACCACCGGCCCTTCACCTATCCGGACGGACGGATTGATCTGCCGTCGAAAACTTCCGGACGCGAGGGCGGCGTGAAATACACCGACTGGGCGATCGGTGATTTCCTGGACCAAGCCTCCACCCGGCCATGGTTTCGGGACACCGTGTTCGTGATCGTGGCCGATCATTGTGCTGCCAGCGCCGGGCGCGCCACCTTGCCGGTGGAAAACTATCATATTCCCATGTTGATCTACGCCCCCGGCGGACAAATTCCCGCCGGCCAAGTGGACACACTCATGAGTCAGATCGATTACGCGCCCACTTTGCTTGGGCTGCTAAACCTGTCCTACCCGAGCCGCTTCTTCGGACGGGATGTGCTCGATCCCGCCACAACCCGCCTGCCCGGCCGGGCGCTTGTCGCCAACTATCAGAAACTGGGCCTGTTCACCGGCGACCGCTTGGGTGTGCTTCAACCGGTGCGATCCCAGGCCGCCTACGCCTACGATTCCGCAACCCATGAAACCTCGCTGCTGACGGAGGATCCCGGCCTGCTCCGGGACAGCATCGCTTACTATCAGACTGCCGGTTGGCTGATCCGTCATGGCCGGCAAAACCAATTGCCTGATGACCGCACTCAGACCCGCTGAAAGCATCACCCATCGGCCTTGGTCGCTCGACCGCACCTGGTGGGTTGTGCTGCTGTTTCTCGGCCTGGTCTTTTTGATCGCCGAGACCACGCACCTCGATCTCTTCGTGCAGGACCGGTTCTACAATTTCACCGCCGGAACCTGGTTGATCGACCCATTCGCCCCGGTGCCGAGGGCGCTCTTTTATACCGGACCAAAATTTGTGCTGATACTGGGCGGGCTCGCCTTGCTGCTCATCGCGGTGGTGCCCGGCAAATGGCGTAAAACCGCGCCATGGTGGACGCAGGACCGGCGCGGGCTGCTGGTGTGTTTTTTCACCCTTGGCCTGGTGCCTCTCGCGATTGGTGAGATCAAACAATACACCAACGTGTATTGCCCGGCCCAGATCCAACGCTACGGCGGAAAAATGCCTTATGTCCGCGTGCTGGAAAACTACCCGGCCGATTTCCGTCCGCCTTTGCGCGGTCAATGCTGGCCCGCCGGTCACGCCAGCGGTGGCTTTGCGCTGCTCGCGTTCGCCGGTTTGGCCAGAACTCGCCGAGGCCAGCGGTTGGCCATCGCCCTCGGGCTGGGCGTCGGCGGCATAATGGCGCTCTACCAGAACGCCAAAGGCGCCCACTACCTCAGCCACACGCTCATCACCGTTTCGCTGGCTTGGCTGATCTTTCTGCTTTTGCGCCGCATCCCCGGCCTGCGACCCTTGCGCTGACGGCACGAAGACCGGAGCGTTTTTGCGCCGATGCCGCACTCTGCGCTGGTCGGACGGGATTTCCGTGCCCATAACCGGCGCGGAATTTACTCCCACCCATGAGCAACACCCCCGAACGCGAATTCAAACTCGGCCTCATCGGCCTCGATACCTCCCACGTCATCGTCTTCAGCGAGGAGTTCAACAATCCGAACGCCAAACACCACCTCGATGGCGCGAAGGTAGTGGCCGCGTGGCCCGGCGGTTCGCACGACCTCGAGTCTAGCATCGGCCGCGTGCCCGGCTACACCAAGGACCTGCGCGAAAAATACGGCGTGCAGATCATGGACTCCATCGAGGCGGTCGTCGCCGCCAGCGACGCCATCCTGCACACCTCGCTCGACGGCCGCGTGCACCTTGAGCAGTTCCAGCGCATCGCCGCCGCCGGCCCCGGCAAGCCGGTGTTCGTGGACAAGCCCTTCGCGCTGCGCACGGCCGACGCCCGCGCCATCTTCGCCGTGGCGAAGAAATTCGGCTGTCCCGTCTTCACCTCCTCCTCGCTGCGTTTCACCGGCGCGCTCACGCGCATTGTCACGCCCGAGACCAAGCCGACCGTGAAGGGCGCGCAGTTCCACGGCCCCGCCGCCTTCGAGCCCACCAACCCCGGCTTCTACTGGTATGGCATCCATCCGATCGAGATGCTCTACACCACCATGGGCGCCGGCTGCCGCAGCGTGCGCTGCACGGGCAACGACACCTTCGACCTCATCACCGGCGTCTGGGCCGACGGCCGCATCGGCTCCGTGCATTGCAACCGCACCGGCAACTACGAATACCACGGCCTCGTGCACTTCGAGAAAACCACCGCCCACGTGAACGTGCAGACCGAGGAGAAGGGCTTCTTCGCCTGTCTCGCCGAAGCCGTGCTCGAATTCCTCCGCACCCGCCAGCCGCCCGTCCCTGCCGAGGAGAGCATCGAACTCATCCGCTTCATCGAAGCCGCCAACGAATCCCGCGCCAACGACGGCCGCGAAGTCCTGCTCTGATTTGTTGATGGTAGGGCCCGACCTCCGGGCGGGCCGCTCGGAGATCGGCCCCTACCCCATGAAAATCATCCACCACGCCGGCAAAGTCGTCTTCAAGGGTGGTCCATTCGTGATTGGACCGGGGACGCCCACCTTGCGCATCGACGGCAAAGATCGCGTGCTGCGAGCGGTTTCATCCGCCCGCCACACCGTCATCTGGCGCGGCGGACCGGTCGAGCTGGTGCAGACTTTCCGGCAGGAAACCAAGCGCCGCCTCCGCGTCACCAGCGTGCTGTGTCATCGCGGTGACCACGCCGTCACGCTCAATCATGTGACGCTCTTTGCCGGATCACGTCTCGGCCTCGGCGCCGACCCGGCCAACGTCCGCATCCTGGAGCAAAACGCCTACACCGGCCGCGTGCGCACGCCGCGCCAGATGGCGAGCGGGAGCGACGGTCTGAAAGCGCTCGATGGCACGACCGGCGCGTTCGTCAGCCACAACCACACGGTCTTCTACTGCCCCGCCGCGCGCGCCGCGCTTCTCCTCGGCTGCGAAACCGTGGACCGCTGGCTCCCGCAGATCAGCGCGCGGATGTCCGTCGCCGTCGGTCGCGATGCCAGCGTGATGGACAACGTGGACGGCGCCCTGACCAAGACCGAAACCGCCCGCGCCGCACCCAAACGCGTGCCGGCCTTCCGCCATTTTGCCCTCGAGTTTGACGGCGGCGACTACCGGCTCGATCCCGGCGAGACCCTCGCGCTGGGCGACTTCGTCATCGAAACCGGCGCCGATCCCCTGGCGCTGCTCGACGCCCACGGCCGCCGCATCAAAACCCGCAACGGCTTCGCCGATCCCGTCGCGCCGTTCGCCAACTGGTGCAGTTGGTATCCCTACCGCCTCGGCGTCAGCGAGAGCAACGTCCTCGCCACCGCGCGCGCCGCCCGCGCCCGCAACCTCCACCAGCTCGGCCTGCGCTTCATCCAGGTGGACCTCGGCTGGGAACGGGACAACATCCCGACCTTCTTCGAGGAAAACGAACGTTTCCGCGGCGGCCTCGGCCGGCTCAGCGGCGAACTGCGGCGCGAGGGCTTCGATCTCGGCGTCTGGGTCGGCGTGCTCTGCATCGCGGAAAACCATCCCGTCGCCCGCGAGCACCCCGAGTGGCTGCTGCGCGGGCCCGACGGCAAACCGCACAACAACTACAACTGGTTTTGGGAACCGTTTGCCCCGATCTACGCGCTCGATGTCTCGCATCCCGGCGCGCAGGCGTGGCTGCGGGAGAATTTCACGCGCCTCGCCGAAAAGGGCGTGCGCTTCGTGAAGTGGGATTTCGCCGGCGTCGTCACGGGCGCGGACCTGCGCGGCCGGCACGACCCCAAGTTTGTCAACGCGCGGGCACGCGAAGCCGTGCGCACCGCCTTCCGCATCGCGCACGAAGCGCTCGAGTCCACCGGCGAAAAAGCCGTGATGATCGACTGCTCCGGCACCGACTACGCCGCCGCCGGCATCGCTGAGGTGAACTACGCCAACATGGATACCGGCAACGCCGGGCTCGGCTGGCGACACTTGCGCGAGGTTTACACGTCCTACGCCTGCCACCTGTTCAAGCACCACTGGGCGCTGCTCCAGCCTTCGTGTCTGTTGACCGGCCTGTCGGGCACGCTTGAGGAAGCGCGCGTGCGGGCCACGGTCACCTTCATGGGTGCGGGCCATGTGGATCTCGGCGATGACCTCACCCATCTGCCCGAGGACCGCTGGTCCGTCCTGCTCGCCACGTTGCCGCCAAACGACCGCCCGGCCACGCCGGTGGATCTTTTTCATCCCGTGAAGACCGGCACGCTGCCCTACCTCGGCCTGATCAAGGCCAAGGAAAAGGGCTTGTCCGCCGCGGCCGACCATGCCGCCGCCATCCCGCCGCCGGTGGAGACGGAGCCGCAAGGCGCCTGTGTCTGGTCGCTGCCCATGGCGGCTGATTGGGACGACTGGCAGCTCGTCGCGTTCTTCAACTGGGAGGAAGCCCCGGTCGAAGCCGGTTCCGGCGTCCGCCTCGCGCGCAGGTTTCAGGTGGAGTTTGCCCGGCTCGGCCTGCCCAAGAACGCACGCTACTGGGCCTACGAATTCTGGTCGGGGCATTTTCTCGGCGAGGTGCCGCGCCCGCTGCGGCCCGCCGGCTCTTACCGCCACCCGGGCGATTTTTCTCACCCGATCCTCGAGTCGGGCCCGGGTGTGCTCGACCTCGGCTTCCACGGCCCGGCCGTGAAACTCATCGTCCTGCGCCAGCCGCGGCCGCATCCGTGGCCGCTCGGCACGAGCTTTCACCAGAGCGGCGGCCGCGAACTCAGCAACGTGCGGTGGAACCCCAAGACCCGCACCCTTTCCGGCCAACTCCACCGCCCCGCCGGCGAAAGCGGCTTCATCATGATCGCCTGCCCCGGCCCCGATGGCCCGGTCGCGCACAAGCTGCCCATCACCGCCACCGCCGACATCACCGCGTGGACGCTAAGGATTTAGCCCGCTCCCGACACCAAGCTTGTGCAACCTCTCTGAGGCGGATTAGGCTACATTGTAATGTTCAATGTCGGCAGGGTGGCCCAATTAATGTCCCACCCTCATTGCTACTTTCACCCACCATGAGTGTTTCATCAAAAATTGAATGGACCGATTCCACGTGGAACCCAGTCCGTGGCTGCAGCAAGGTTAGCCCAGGCTGCAAACACTGCTATGCCGAGACACTGGCCGAGCGTTTCCGTGGGGTGAAGGGGCACCCCTTTGAATTCGGCTTCGACCTCCGTCTCGTTCCTGAGAAATTGGGAGACCCGATTCGTTGGAGCACGCCGCGACGCATCTTCGTCAATTCGATGAGCGATCTTTTCCACGAAGAAGTGCCTGATGACTTTATCGAAAAAGTCTGCCGCGTCATGCTCGCGGCCAACTGGCACACCTACCAGATTCTGACCAAGCGAGCTGAACGTATGAGCCGATTACTGCGCACCAAGTTTAAGGCCGCCGCCGCTTCCTCACACATATGGTGGGGTGTCAGCGTAGAAAACCGTCGTCACGGTCTGCCACGCATCGACCTGCTGCGGAAAGCCAACCCTGCGGTAGGCTTTTTGTCGGTAGAGCCGCTGATAGAAGATCTCGGCAAGGTTGATCTTTCCGGGGTGCGCTGGGTGATCGTTGGCGGCGAAAGCGGCCCGCGAGCGAGGCCGCTTGACGAGAGCTGGGTGCGCTCAGTCCATCGGCAATGCCTCAAAGCCAAAGTGCCGTTCTTCTTCAAACAATGGGGCGGCGTCCGCAAGGCAGAGACAGGCCGCGAGCTCGACGGTCGCACCTATGACGAGTTCCCCGTAGTGTCTTCCAATCCAGTGCCTTCATCTGGCTCACGCGCCACTTTGTTACAAACGCTTGATGCCGCCTAAAACATGGGGAAACACCGCTTCCACAAAGAGCCCTATGATGCGGGCACCCTGACCAAGCTCGATATTTTCGAGGCTTACACTCAGGCGTGGATACCGGTTTTTCTCTCTCAGCCGGAACCCCGGTTTACCGAAGTTCATATTTTTGATTTTTTCTGCGGCCCAGGCACAGATTCCACAGGTGCCCCCGGTTCGCCACTACGTATTCTCAAGCAACTAAAGATCTATCATGCGAGCCATCGCTTATATGGTTGGGACAAAGTAAAAATCTATGTCCACCTATCGGATGCCGACCACGGTAAATGCTCTGCCTTGGCCGAATTGATCGATACTCCCGACTGGAAGACTCCCGGCGTATCCGTCCAAGTAAACACATTGCTTTTCGAAGAAGCCCTTGCAACCCATCGCGCCATTCTCGAAAACCCGCGAGCTGCCAAACTTCTTATCATCGATCAATGCGGCGTGAATGCTGTTACTGACGCCGTTTTTCACTGCCTGACCAAACTTCCCACATCCGATTTTATCTTTTTTCTTTCATCATCTACTCTGAACCGCTTTCGTGATCACCCCTCAATAAAAGTCAAGATTGACCGCCCCGAGGACTCATACCACGTCCATCGCCTCGCTTTCGAGCACTTCAAAGATCTGGCTGATGCCGACTACTTTCTAGGCCGTTTTTCCATCAAGAAACCGAAGGGCAACATCTACGGACTAATCTTCGGTAGCGCTCACCCAAGAGGCATTCATAAGTTTCTCGAAGTAGCATGGAATAACGATGCTATCAGCGGAGAAGCCAACTTCGATATCGATCGGGATAATATCGCCGCGGATGAGCTATTATTGGATCTTCCTGTAATGCGTCCGAAAAAAATCCAAGAATTTGAGTCGGACTTGGAGGCGACCATTCGCTCTGGTGCCATAAACAATGAGTCCACGCTTCTTCGCTTCTTGATGGAAGCAGGCATGACATCGCGTCATAGCAGAACTATCCTAAAAAAACTAAAGGATGAACATGTCATTGCCTGCGAGTTTAACTCTCCCGATATCAGGAATTTTTATAAGGGAACTCGCTCTATCACCCTCCTTTGATGCACTTCGACCTATGCTCATAAGGCGTTAGAACCTCCGCCGCCACTGTCCCGGCGTTAGGCCGGTCACGGCCTTGAACTGGCGGTGGAAGAAATAGACATCCGTGTAGCCGAGGGTCTCCGCGATCTGTTTCAGGCTCAGGGGCGACTCCCGCATCAGGAGCTGCGCGCGCTCAACCCGTGCGCGGATGACAAAGGCCTGCGGGCTCCGGCCGGTTTGCTCCTTGATCCGCCGCGCCACCTGCGAGGCCGACAGTCCGGCCTGCGCCGCGATATCCGGCACCGTCCATGGCCGGCCGGGATTTTCCTTCACCGCCTGGAGGACGGCCGCAAACCGGGGGTCGCTGCGCGTCGGATGGACCCGGCCCGCCTCATGCATCTGGAGCAGCATCAGCCGCAGCGCCAGATCGCACCGCAGTTTCCCGGCCAGGGTGCCGGCGCCATGACCGGCCACCACCTGTCGGGCCAGCGACTCGAACGTCGCAAGGTCATTGACCGGCACGGGCAGCACCGGCAGCGCCAGCGAGTTTCCGTCGAGCTTGCGGCCGCCGGCGCCGATGAAGTCCGCATGCAGATGAAAAACCCGCAGCGGCCGGCGCGGATCATGCGTCGCGGCCAAGGCCGCGCCCGGCGGCAGCAACAGACAGGCCCCGGGCGTGAGCGGGATTTCCCGCTCGCCCGCCCTCGCCGTCCCCACCCCGTCCAGCACGCACCAGAGCAAAAAATCCTCCAGCCGGTAGGGGCGCAGTTCCCACACCGCCTCGCAGCGGGTGATGCCCACCGGCGGGGCGGGGCGCACGGCCCCGGTCGCGACAACCGTCTCCAAGGTTTGCATGGCGATGCGCGATAAATGCAAAAGTCGGTCTCATCCGTCCATTTAATTATCAATCTGATCTGCTATCATTTGTGCAGTGAACACAAAGACCCCGAACATTTACCCCACGTTGCCGGAGCGGCCCGATGCCGACATGATCGCGCGTTACCGCGAGGACGGCTACCTCGCTTTTCTCAGCGCCCTCACGCCCGACGAAGTGCGCCAAGCCTCGGAAGGCATCAACGCGCTCGTGCACAAATACGCGTTCAACGAGGAGCTCACCGAGCACGTTTACAAAGGTTCGGGCCAAAAGATGAAAAACGGCCGCGGCATGCTCTTCAAAAGCCGCTCCTCGGATTTTCATTTTCAGGTCGAAGGCGACTACGAGGCGCGGCCCGACCGGCTCGACGAGCTGGCGGACAACATCCGCAAGTTCCAATCCTACGATCGGGAGCTGCCGATCTACGACTACATCTCCCACCAGCATCCGAAGCTGCGGGCCCTGCTCGGTGCCGTGCTCGGCGAGGATTATGCGCCCTACTCCAGCATGGCGCTGTGCAAGCCCGCCGGCATCGGCGCGGAAAAGCCGTGGCACCAGGACCTCGCCTATTTCTCGGTCAACCGCTTCGACGGCGTCGCCGGCGTGTGGATCGCGCTCGATCACGCCAAGGTGGAAAACGGCTGCATGCACGTCATCCCCGGCGGCCATCGCGCCGGCCCGCGGTCGCATTATTGGTCGAAGGTGGACTGCGAGATCACCACGGCGGAGGTCAACCCGGCCAACGCGGTGGCCATCGAACTCCCGCCCGGCGGCCTGATGATCTTCGACGGCCTGATCCCGCACGAGACGCCGCCCAACCGTTCCACCTCGCGCCGCCGCGCGCTGCAATTCCACTACCGCAGCGCGGCCACCGAGATCGTTCCCCGCGAAGAGCACAAGCGCAAGTTCACCGGCCCCGACGGCATCTTCGTCGGCTGCGATTACTCGAAGCTGGAAACCGCTCAGTGAGCGGACCGCGGCCGGCCCAGCGGTCTGGCCCTACCTTTTCGCGGCTATCATATTTCTTAAACTGCTCTTGCTCGCGCGCCCGCAAGCGGGCTGCCTACCCTTGCTTCAGGCCACGACGCGCAGGCTGGCGGCGGCGCGCGGGTCGGGGTCGAATCCCAGACCCGGTGCGGTCGGCAAGGCCAACTCGTCGCGCCGTGGTTTTAGCGTGTCGCCAAAGAGGCTATCGGCGAGGAACTGCGGGCCGTTGAGCGCGCAGGGCCGGATGATGCCGCTCCACGCGAAGAGATGCGCGGCACCGAGGAGGGAAAAATCGGGGTCGGTCAGACCCGAGCCGAGCACCATGAGGCCGCGGTCGCGCAGCTGGTTCACGATCTGCACGGAGGGCCAAAGCCCGGCGTTGCGCGCGGGTTTCATCGCGATGCCGTCCAGCATGTCGAGCGCTATAAACTCCGCCGCCACCTCCGGGCCGACGATGCCCTCGTCCATCAGCACCGGCAGCGCGCCCTGCTTTTTCAGCGCCTGATAGCCGCGGATCTGGGTCGGCGGCAGGGGCGATTCGAAGACATCCACACCCGCGTCGCGCAGCTTGGGCGCGATGGCGAGCGCCTCCTCCGGCGTGTAACCGGTGTTCGCGTCGGCCCAAAGGAAACCTTGGGGCGCAAAGGCGCGCACCTTGCGCGCCAGCTCCAGATCGTAGGCGGCGGTCTGCGGTGCGCCGACCTTGATGTTGAAATTGCGGTAGCCGCGCGCGCGACCTTCCGCGAGCTGGCGCTCGACGGTCTCCATCTTCGGCGACGCGACCGTCCAACTGAGCGTGAGCGTGTCACCCGTGGCCGCGGGTCCGTCGAAGAGCTTCCACGCCGGGACTCCGCGTTGTTTCCCCGCGAGGTCGTGGCACGCGAGGTCGAGCGCGGCCTTGCACAAGGGCTGGCCGACGGAAAACGCCGGCCGGATGGCCATGTTCATCGCGGCGTGCAGCCCGGCGAAATCCGCGGGGTCGCGCCCGAGCACGACCTCCGCGAGATAGTGCTCCAGCGTGGTGAGCACACTCTCGACCGTCTCATAGGTCCACGTCGGCACGGGCACCGACTGGCCCCAGCCCTCGACACCGTTTTCGTCGGTCAACCTCACCAGCACGGATGGCCTCGTGATACGGCCATCGGGGCCGGGCTTGAAGAACTTGAACTCGCCGGCGACCGCATAGTCGAAGCGGCCGATCTCGATTTTTGTGATGCGGCTCATCTCTAAAAAAAACGCCACGGAGTCGTGGAGCCACGGAGCACGGGTCGTTCCCTCCGCGTCTTGGTGTCACCCTGACCAAGCTTAGGCATGAGGATTGAGCGCCGGGTTGCGCTGGTAGCGGTCGTAAACCTCGCGGATGTAATCGATCGAGCGCTTCGCGGTCAGCCAAGCGTCGCCGCCGAGGTCGTAGGCCTGCGAGACAATCGGGCCGGTGTAGCCGCGGGCCCACACGAGGCCGAGGGCCGCAGCGAGGTCGATGTTGCCGTCGTCGAGCGGCCGCGTGCGGAAGGGCTCGGCGGGCTTGGGCCAGCCGTTGAGCAGCGCGAAGTAACCGAGCCGCTCCATGCCGGGCTGCGCCATCACTTCATGGAGGTCGGGCACGCCGAGATGGAAGTGCGCGTGGAACATCGCGATGCCGGGCCGGATTACCTTCGCGCCGCTGTCGTTGATCGCGCGCAACTCCGCCGCCGGCGTGTCGATCATGAACCAGACGTGGTTGTAGAGATTGCCGGTGAGCCCGAGCCGCGCGACATGCTCATCCACCGCGCGCAGCATGCGGGCGGTGCGCTCCCAGTGGCGGTCTGCCGCCTTGGCGGAACCGGCCTCGCGGTAGTCGGGCGTGGACTGTCCGGCGGGGTTGCTGGCGATGGTGAAGTTAACGAAGGCCTGCGGATCAATCGCGGCAAGCCGGTCGATCATGCGCTTCGCCCGCTCCACCTGCGCGTCAAAGATGCTTTCCTCGTCGTCGTTGATGCCTTTCGCCACGACATACATGCCGGCGCGCTTAAGGCCGCTGGCCTTGAACGCCGCCGTCATCTCTCCCCAGGTCTTGTCGTCCTCGGGCTCGGTCGGGTGAAACTCATACCCGTCGTAGCCGGTATCGGCGGCGATAGCCAGGCGCGTGCGCACCGGGTAATGCCGCCGGTGCATCACGAAGTGGTTGTTGAAGAGAATAAGTTCGTTCGGCGGGCGCATGACGCGATCAATCAGTCGGCAATGTGCACGGCCTGCCGGGTGCGGGCGGAGGTCAGCAGCGCATCAAAGACGGCGTGGATATGCAGGTTGTGGTCGAGGGTGTTGGACGGCGCGCGGTCCTCGCGGATCGCGGCCGCAAGGTCGTAGTGCGAGAAGGTCAGGGTTTCATCCCAGACCGGGGCCGCGTCGGGCAGCACGGTTTCCTTGAGGTCGGCCGCCCCTTCGTAGGCGTAATGGTGCAACGACTGCTTCGCGCCCATGGGCAGGAAGCACAGGTCGAGCCCGGCCTTGCGGCCGCGGATCTCCACATTGTGGCGCATGGGGCCGTGCTCGGCCGCGCGGCGCTCCCAGTGGATCGTCAGCCCGTCGTCGCAGATGATCTCGGCCGCAAGCCGGCCGTCCACATCGAGGCAGGGCGGCACGCGCTCGGCGCTGAGCGGGAAATAATTGCCGAGCGTGCCGAAAACCACGCGCGGCCGGAAACGCTCGCCGAGCAGAAAGCTGATCCAGTCGAGGTCATAGGGACCCCAGTCGAAGGAAATACCGCCGCCGTTCTTCGCCGGTTCATTGCGCCACGCCGGAAACTTCGTGCCGACGGCGTAGCCGCCGGTGACCTGCTCAAAGTGCACGCGGTAAACCTCGCCGAGTTCGCCGCCCGTGATGGCGGTGCGGGCACGGCGCGCGGTGCCGGAGTTGTGGTAGCGCGAGGAGCAGCAGGTGACCTTGAGGTGCGGCACGGTGCGGTTGACCGCGATGATGTCGCGCACCTCCTGCCGGGTGAGCACGAAAGGTTTTTCGCACAGCACGTGTTTTCCGGCGCGCAGGGCGTCGATGGTCATCGGCTTGTGCAGGAACGGCGGCGTCGCGATGTAAACCGCCTCGACTTCCGGGTCCGCGAGCAACTGGTGGTAGTCGGTGTGGACCTTCGTCACACCGGCGGCCGCGCCGAGTTTTTTGGCCGCCTCGGGATTGACGTCGGCCACCGCCACCACGACGACCGCGCCGCCGGGCTTAAGCTTGGAAACAATCAGGCTGGCAATGACACCGGCACCAATGATGCCGAAACGAACAGGTTTCATGAAGGGATGGGTTGGTTGGGGAAAGGACAGGCAGAGCTATTCAGCCCCGGCGCGCCGCCTCCAGTGAAAAGATATGAAAGTTTGGCCGGCGGCTGCGCTCAGGCGCGGGTCAGCCGCAGGCTGATGATGTCGTAAGGGGCAAATGCCAGGCCGGGACCGCGCAGGGGCGCACCCAGCGGCTCGCCGAGGAGATTGATTTTCTGCGCCCGCCAGCCGGGCGCGAGCTTAAGCCGCGCGGCCCCGCGCTGGCCGCCGACTTCGTGCAGCCGCAGCACCCAGGTGTTGCGGTCCACCGGTTGCGCCCAGTGCGGGATGAGTGTTTCACCGCCCTCCAAACCGGCGAAAGCCGGCGCCACCGGCCGGCCGCGGTAAGCGACCGGCGCCGTGAAGAGCGTCTCAGCGAGGACCGAGGGCTGTTCCGCCCGCGCCGCGGTGAGATCGTAATGGCCAAGCGCGAGCTCGATCACATGGCGGCCGAGATCGGTGTGGATCGCGGCGGGTTTCGGCAGCCGGCTGAGATGCGCGGGATAAGCTTTCGCGTGCTCCTCGTAACCGACATGCGGCGGGGTGCGCAGCAGGGTGACGCCCAGATCGCCGTCGCGGCAGCTCACACCGTATTTGGCGCGGGTGACGACAAACAGGCCGGTGCGTTCGCCCTCGTCGCTCACGGTGGCCCAGCGGCTCATCGGCCACTCCCACATCGCCTCGGCCTCGCGCGACGTGGCGAGCTGCGGACGCAGCACGCTGCCGAAGGGCGTGCCGCACCGGACCTCGCGAGCGCGATGCTGCGTGGGGAAATGCAACTTCAGCAGAGTATCCGGTTCGCGCCAGTCGAGATCGACCGTGACACGCAGCACGGATTCGCCGGGTTGCAGGGTGTAGCGGATCGTCGCGGTGCTCGCGACACCGACGCTGCGCGTGACCGCCAAGCCGTCCTGCATCGCGGAGATTTTGACGGCGCCCCGGACGGGCTGACCGAGCGAAAGCGAATGCCGGTCGATGTCCCACGGGCCAAAGTTGGCCGGCTGCTCGGGATAGAGCACCAATGTGCCGGCCCCGGGCGCAAGCGCGACCTCGCGGCCGTCCACCTGCAGGGCGGCAAGGCCGCCGCGGGCATCAAGCCGCGCGGTGACACGGCCATTGGTGAGGACGCGGCCCCGCACGGTTACCGGCGGCAAACCGCGCACGACGGCATCGGCCGTCTTCACGCCGGCCAGCGGCGGCAGCTCGACCGTGCGGCCGCCGATCCGGCCGCGCCATGGCAGCGGCAGCGGGTTGAAGAGGCAGGCCTCGCCGGCGGCGCCGAGCGATTTGGCCGCCGTTGCCGTAAGCTCGCGGGTGAGTTTCGCCAGTTCCGGCAGGCCCTCGGCATAAACCTCGGGAATCGAGCTGCCGGGGATGTAGTCGTGGAACTGCGCAAACACCATCCGCCGCCAGGCGTGCGCCAAATCCGCACCCGGCCGGCCGCCGGTGGCGACCAGCGCCGCCTCGCGAAGCTGAAGCGCGCGCTCCAGCTCGCGGAAGTGCGCTTTCACTCGGCTCTGCGTGGTGAAGGTGCCGCGGTGATATTCGAGGTAGATCTCGCCATCGAGCGCAGGGAGCCGCGGGCGTTTCGTCGCCAAGCGGTCGAAGAAGGCCTCGGGCTGGTCCCATGCAAGCGCCGGCAGGCCGCGCAGCGCCGACAACCGGCGGGCGCGCTCGCACATATCCTCGCTCGGGCCGCCGCCGCCGTCACCCCAGCCGTTGGGCATGAGGAACTCGTCGTGCACGTCGCCCTGTTGGTGTTGGTGCGAAGCCGCGCGCACCTGCTCGACCGTCAACGCATTGTTGAACTGCACGCCCTGCGTGACGTGGCTCACCACCGCGTGGCCGCCCGGACCGCGCCAGACGAAGCTTGAGTGCGGGAAGCGGTTGACCGTGTTCCACGTCGTCTTGGTCGTGAAAAAATAATCCACGCCGCTCAGCCGCATGAGCTGCGGCAGGCAGGCGTTGAAGCCGAAGAGATCCGGCAGCCAGAGGATGCGCGAGCGCCGGCCGGTGAGTTTTTGAAACGATTCCTGCCCGAGGATGAAGCTGCGTGCGAGCCCTTCGCCGCAGGCGACGTGCGAATCGCTCTCCACATACATGCCGCCCGTCGCCTCCCACTGGCCGGAGCGCAGCCGGGCGCGGACGGCCCGCATGAGTTCCGGCGACCGCCGCGCCACCGCCTCGTAGCTCGCCGGCTGCGAGTAGGCGAAACGGAATTCCGGGTAGCGCGCCATCAGCCGGTTGGCGTTGGCAAAGGTGTGCACGGCCTTGCCCTCGCCCACCTGCTCGGTCCACAGCCACACGAGATCGAGATGCGAGTGGCCGGTGAGCGCGGCGCGGCTGAGCGGAGCCGCCTCGCGCATCTCGCGGTAGAGCTTGGCGAGTTCGCGGCGCAGCGCGCCGACGCCGCCGGTGTCGAAAGCATCCAGCGCCGTGTCGAGCCCGCGCAGCAGCCGGCGGTAGAGTGGCGACACATCGGTCAGCGCCGGTTGCACCGTCTGGCTGAAGAGCTCCTTGGCCACGCCGGGAAACTCCTTTGCCCGCAACTCCAGCATCCAGTCGTAAAGGCAGTTCAGGTCATGATAAGCATCCCAGGCCTCGTCGTCGCGCCGCAGCAGCCGGGCGCCGCGGAAAATATTGCCCGCCGCACCCAGCCCCTTCGCGTCGGGATGCCAGATGGCCGACTGCACGCACAGGCTCTCAAGCCACACCTCGCGGACGCCGGCCGGCAGCTCGCAATGCCGGTGCGCCACGTCGAAACCGTAAAAAGGTGCGCCGTTCACAAATAGCGTCGCCTCACCCTGCTCGTCCCAGTGCAGCCAGCGGCCGCCGCCGGCCGGGATCGCCACGCGGCACCACCGCTGGTCATAGAGCCGGCCCCAAGCCTCGCCGTCACGCACCGGCCGGCGGCCGACACGCTTCGCGGCGGCCAACGGCACATGGTCCGGCCGGGCGACCGTGGCCTCGACCCGCAAGGGCTGTGGATCCTGCCAAATCATCCCGGCCAAGCGGGCGACGGCGCTTTGGGTGCGCAGGGGGGTGAGCTGGAGCAAAGGATTGGGGGCGAACATGGAACGCCACTGTCATCGGGCTTTCCAGCCGGCCGCAATCCCTTAGCGCAGCCCGATTGTGTCACATTCCGAACTCAAAAGCCGATTCGTGGTCCCCAATCAAAACCTACCTAAATTTAGGTAGTAAACTTCCATTACTTTTTCACCGCAGCCACGTCTTCCCCCTGAGAAGTCATAGATTTTACTCATGCCACCCCCCACCGTTTCTCCATCCTCCGAGTTGGCAGGAGGCCAAGTGCCCGCGGTTTGTCCCGTGTGGGTGCGACGCATCGTCATCTCCCAATGGGGCCGCACCTACGCGGAGGCCTTGAAGGAAGTCTGTGCCCGCGCCTTTCCCCGGGCCGAAATCACTCCCTGTTGCAGCGGTCAGGAAACGTTGGCTTCGCTGCGGCAAAACCCGGCCGATTTGCTTTTGATCGCCCTCACGTTCCCCGACATGGACGGCGTGGACCTGCTCCCCATTATTGCGGAAGAGAAACTCGCCACGCGGGTGCTGGTCGCGTCGCACCGGCGCGAAGAACATTCGTTGCAAGCACTCCGCACCGCCCGGTTCGACGGGCTGATTGATACCCTTGAGGAAAGCGTGGAGACCCTGATCTCGGCTCTCCATCTCGTGGCCCATGGCGGAGCCTATATCAGCCCGACCTTCCGGTCCCAGATGCTGGATCGAAATCCGCCCAACGCCCTCACGCAGCTTCTCACTCCGGCGGAAATCCAGGTCCTCGCCGCGATCGGTGACGGCAGCGCCAACGCCGAGGCCGCCCAGCGCCTCAGCCTCAGCGAGTCCACCGTGCAGACTCACCGTCGCAATCTCATGCGCAAGCTCGGCATCAGCAGCAGTGCCAAGCTCGTGCGTGAGGCCATCCGCCTCGGACTCGTGCGGATCACTTCGGAAGGAAACACCATCCGGCCCGGTTTTAAGAAGGCCTCCGCCCTTGCGCTCCATTTAGGTGTCTTGATGAGCGCGGTCGCCGGGTTTGCCCCGCCTACCTAATATTGGGTATCCGGCGCTGTATCATGCGCTGCGGGTTCCGGGCACAATGCCTTCGTTGTGCCCCCCGGTTACCCCGATTTTCTCTGCGCCCGCGCTGCGTCTATTCTACGAACGCATCCGGCCGGTTCTGATTTCCCGGCCGGATACCACCGGGGGGTGGTTTGTTCCCGGAAGGGCCGGCGGCGGGCGCAGAGATCCATTTCGGTCCGGCATTGATCCGGACCTGCCCCTTGGTCCGGCACCACGCCGGGCCTGTTAAGAAACCACCAAAAAAACCCAATGAACCAAGAAACCAGCTACCCAGCTCCGGTGACCAAGCGCAGC